>OBEQ010169490.1_pt1 | contig 83092 bp, 78 predicted proteins | sample 1670901 | NCBI WGS metagenome assembly OBEQ01 (sample SAMEA104232315, study PRJEB22302) | groundwater metagenome | biome: forest; feature: aquifer; material: groundwater | place: USA | collected 2011-08-07 | depth 5.4 m | reverse complement strand
TTGTGGTTGAAAAAAGCCCTTGGCGACACAGACCGTGGTAACGCCACTGTCCTCATTGATTTTAGGGACGGGAAGGCCCGCCGAGGATTTCAGGGGAGCCAGGAGACCGATTGATCGGCGGATATCTTTCGAGGGAAATGGAAGAAAATGCGAATTTTTATTGTTGCTGGTATGGCGATGGTTGTTGGTCTTAGGATCGTTGGGATTGTGAAGGCTGAAGAGCCGACTCGTCTAGAGGGAGTGGTCGTCACCGCGACCAAGGCCAAGACCCCGGCGAAAGAGGTGACCCGGGCAGTGAGCGTTATTTCCGGGGAAGGTGTGCCCGAGGTCAAGGGAGATTTTGTTGCGGAACCCCTCAGGGAGGTGCCGGGAACATTTGTGCGCCGCAGCGGATCAATCGGTCGGACGACGGCCGTCGTGATTCGAGGAGCCAGCGCGCCCCAGGTGCATGTCACCGTGGATGGAGTCCATGTGGCCAGCCCAACGACCGGGTCGTTCGATTTCAACAATTTCGTACCGGACAACCTGGAGCGGATCGAGGTTCTCCGTGGACCGGGAAGCACCCTGTATGGTTCCGATGCGATGGGAGGGGTCGTCAATCTGATCACCCGGCGCGGGGAGGGCCCTTTCACCGCCTCCTACACCCAGGAGTATGGAGGATTAGATACCTTTCGGGAGATCGCCGATCTCCAAGGGGCCGCAGGGAAATGGCATCTGTCCGGCTCCGCCTCCCGGATCGACAGCGACGGTTTAGGCCAGAACGGTGACTATCAAAATACGAATCTCTCCACCCGAATTGGATACGATCTGACCGATGAAGCCAAAGTGGATCTGACCCTGCGCCACATCTTTGCCATCGTCGGAATCGGCGATGGAGCCTTTCTGCCGGATCCGAACCGGCGGGATCGGGAGCGACAGACCATTGCCTCCGGAACATTTGAATCGCCCGTTACCTCCTGGTGGTCGCAGGTTTTTAAGCTCTCAACCCAGGCCGGGCACTTGATCGACAACAATCCTTCCAACGCAAGCACGGACCCAGACAGCTTTTTTAAACTGGGCACGGAGCGCTACGATGTCGACTGGTCCCATCGGTTTTTTCCTGTGGAGTGGGACACGGTAACGGCAGGTGGTGAGTTTGAAGATCGGGAAGCGGACAATGGATTGTTCTCCAAAGCGCAGACGACGTGGGCAACCTACCTGCAGAATCAATGGCGGCCAATGAAGCCGGTAACGATTATGACCGGAGTGCGCCATTTCCGGGAAAGCTCTTTTGGTTCGGATCAGGTGTTTGATGCCTCGGCCGCTTACTTTTTAGAACAGCTTGGGCTCAAGCTTCGAGGGGGGTGGGGTCAAGGATTCCGCGTGCCGACCTTGAATGAGCTTTTCTTTCCCAATTTCGGGAATCCCAATCTGGGTCCGGAAAAAAGCCAAACCTTTGAATGGGGAGTGGACCAGGCGCTGTTTCAAAACAAGGTCAACTGGTCTGGAACGGCATTTCGGACGGATTATAAAAATCTCATCCAAACGGTGCGGGTGACCCCCACCACCTCGCAGCCTCTGAATGTCGGAAAAGCCCGGGTGGATGGGGTAGAGCTGGGGCTGGGATGGAGACCCTGGGAACCAGTGGCCCTCACAGGGTCCTATACCCATCTTGAGGCTCATCAAAGGCCCAGCATGGAGGAGTTGCTTCGAATCCCCAAAAACACCGCTCATTTCAGCGTTGGATATACCCCCACGAAAAAATGGGAAGCCCGGTTGGAGGGCCTTTTGGTCAGCAGCCAGGAGGAGTCCACAGGGACCAATGCGCGGAATAAGAATAAAGGTTACCTGCTGTTGAATTTGTTTGCCCAATGCAAGTTCACTCCCTGGATGAAGGGGTATGTCCGGGTGGAGAATTTAACGAACCGGACCTACTCGGAGGTCTTAGGATTTCCGGCCCCCGGCACGGTGGCAACCGTCGGAGTAAAAATAGAAAAATGAGAGGAATTCTAGCGATAGCATTAATCCTTATTGCCGGCGTCTGCGGATGCCTGACAGGCCGTACCAATTCCAGGACATTCGATGTGACGCTGGAGGTGGATTTCGGGCCGGCCGGCAAGCCTTCCGTGCATCGGACGCTCCAGGTGGAGAAAGGCGCCACACCCGAAATTGTAACCGCGATGGCGTTCCCCGTGGAAAAAGGGTCGGTCTGTTGCGATCCTCGGGAGGTTGCCGTGATCGATGGGGTTGCCACCGATCCTGCGGCCAACCGATGGTGGACCGTTTCCTTGAACGGCTCGAAGAAAGTGTCTCCTTACAAGACCAAGCTCAAGCCCGGAGATGTCGTCCGGTGGGAATATCGCCAGAATGGACAGTAACCGTCGTTTCTTGAGTTTAAAACCGGTTCTAGGGCTGGTGATGATTCTGACCGCTGTGCCTGTTAAAGTGCAGGCCGCCGAGGTGGAGGGAACCGTCCAGCTCAGCGGCCCCATTCCCGCCCCTGAGATCATGGCCATCGAGTCCAAGAAAGGGAACCATTCAACGGAAGGCTGCGGCTCCCTGAAGAAAGCGTCCCAAAAATTGCTGGTGGATCCGATGGGCGGAATTCGGAACGCCGTTGTGTGGCTGGACCTGCCGAGGGAAACCCCCACCTCTAAGGCCGTTCTGCTTGATCAAAAGGAATGCGTTTTCTCTCCCCATGTCGTCGTCGTCCCGCCGGGGACGCAGGTTGTCATCCGGAATTCCGATGCGGTTCTTCACAACATCCGGATCTTTGAGGAGGGGAAGCCTGCCATGCTCATGCACAAATGGCAGAAGCCGCAGGGTTCGGACCCCTGGCGCTTCGATGCGCCGGGGCGCTACATTGTCCGATGCGGCGTTCATCCCTGGATGTACGCGTGGGTTGTCGTTCTCTCCGGGACCGGTTCTGTCACGAGCCCGGAAGGGCGGTTCACGATTCCCAACGTTCCCCCCGGAAGGTACGGCCTGCATGTGTGGCATGAAACGTTGGGAACCCGGCAGATTCCGATGACCATCGGGGAGGGGAAAGAGATACTCAATCCGATTCGCATGAGCCGGGCCAAAAATTCCGACGAGGAGATTTCAAGGTGATGACTCGGTTTTTGACGCCTGCCGCAGGGCGGGGATCACCCGCACCAGTTTTGCCGTCCAACCGAGACAAGAAAGTGCCCCAACCGCGCCATAGATTGGTAAAATCAACGTTGTTCTCGATAGCGGTCCATGGACTTTTGCTGGTGCCGATTGTCTCCGCGGGGAGGGCCACGGGCGGTGTTCAGACCGACGTGGTTCGGGGCTCCAGCTCTGTCGAGTTGGAGCTGGTTTATTCGCCCACCGTTCCCGGCGAAGGAGAAGAGAAGGTGGCACACGTTACGGTTGCCCGGCAAGAACATTGGGCCGATGATGGAGGGGCCGCCATGCGTCAGGACCCTTCGTCGCTTCAGAATCCCTCTCCGCGGTATCCGTGGGAAGCGCGGGTCCACGGGTGGGAAGGGACGGTCTTTCTTCAAGCGTTCGTGACATCCACCGGACAGGCCACTTCGGTCCAGGTGGTCCGGAGTTCCGGCCACCCGGTGTTGGATGAGACAGCCCTTGCGGCTTTGCGCCAATGGCGGTTTGTTCCGGCCCATCGAGGGGACCAAAAGGTCGCGTCCCTTGTGGAGATTCCGGTGACCTTTAAGTTAAATTCATCAGAGGGAGGAGAGAGTCCATGATGGCAACGTTACTGCTGACGATATCCTGCGGGTTTCTCGCGGGTGCCTTTCAGCACCAGTTCGGTGTCGCTCCGGTTTTAGGGGCAATCCTGTGTGCCGCCTGTTTTCTCAAACCGAAGGAGCTGTTTCTGGTGGGGTTGGGAGGAATCCTTGTCCGGGACATCTTGGCCGGGCTTTCCTTGTTTACGCTGGTCCGTTTGATGGGAATGGGCTTGGTGGTGGTCGCAATCCTGGGCCTGAAGATGCGCCCCACCTTTCGTTCTGTGCTGGTCGGAATGCTCGTTTCTTCGCCGATCTTTCACCTGGTTCTGGCCATAGGCGACTGGGCCACCGGCGCCTGCTCGGTCCTGCCTAAAACCCCTCAGGGGCTCCTGGCCGCCGTTGTCAGCGCCGTTCCTTATTTCGAGCGCTCCTTCTTGGGCGATACGCTGTTTGCAGGCCTCTTCCTTGGGGCTTACGTTCTGGCAGGCTACGTTTTTCTGGAATTGAAGACGAAAGCTTTTTCCTGGAGATAGGAAAGAGGATGCGGATCTGCTCGTTCTTTCCGTCGGCGACGGAACTGTTGTATGCGTTGGGCTGCGGGCGCGCCGTGGTCGCTCGAAGCCAGCGCTGCGACTATCCCCCCAGTGCCCGTCGAAAACCGATCGTCGTGCGCAGCCGCATCGCCTCGGCTAAGCTTTCCAGTCGGGGAATTCATAAGGCGGTGGAGTCCCTCCGCAGCCTCGGCGAGCATCAGTACCTCATCGATGTACCCCTGCTGAAACGGTTGCGACCGGATCTGGTGGTGACGCAGGAGTTGTGCAACGTCTGCGCGGCCGGCCATCCGGAGGTGATGGAGGCGATTCAGCAGCTTCCTCGACCGCCCAGGACGGTCACGGTTTCCGCGAGGCGGTTTGAGGAGCTCTTTAGTTCAATCGATGTTCTCGGTCGTGCCGTGGGACGTGCGCGCCTGGCGCGCCTGTTTGCCGATAAACTGCGCCGTGAAACCGAGATGATTCAAAAGCGTATTCACCGGGCGAAATCAAAACCGAAGGTGTGGTGCGCCGAGTGGCTGGATCCTCTGCTTGCGGCGGGCCACTGGATTCCCGAAATGGTTTCCATGGCTGGAGGCAGAGACCTCCTTGGGGTGGTCGGTGAAGATTCCGCTCGGATGACCTGGGGCGATGTCCAGCGGATTAATCCAGACGTCATCATCGTCATGCCATGTTCCTTTTCCCTCAGCCGCACGAAGAAAGAGTTCCCTCTTTTAACCCAGCGTCCAGGATGGAAACGCTTAAGTGCAGTCAAAGGAGGCCGGGTCTTTGCGGTGGAGACCGGGTTCTTCCACCGGCCTGGTCCACGGCTGGTCAAGGGGTTGAAGCTGATGGCCTCGCTCTTCCATCCGGATCTCTTTCCTCAACCAGCTCGGAACTGTGCGCAAGCACTTCTTTCGTGATTGCGCGAAGACTTCAAGGGCACCCGATTTATGAGTTGATCTTTTCCCGGCGGGATGTCCGGCGATTTTTGCCTCGCCCCATTCCAGAAGATGTCCTTCACAGGATTCTCACCGCCGCCCATCACGCCCCTTCTGTGGGCTTCATGCAGCCTTGGAATTTTATTGTTATCCAAGAGCCATCCGTCAAGAAGCGGGTAAAGGATCTATTCATTTCGGAAAATGCTAAGGCGGCCAAGGTATTCCAAGGAAAACGCCGCCAGATTTATGATCGGTTGAAGCTCGAAGGCATTATGGAGGCCCCCCTCAATATTTGCGTTACTTGTGATTCGTCGCGGGGCGGCCCGCATGTTCTCGGGCGCAACACGATTCGGCAGACCGACGTCTACAGCACCTGTTGCGCCATCCAAAATCTTTGGTTGGCGGCCCGTGCAGAAGGGATTGGCGTCGGGTGGGTAAGCATTCTCAAGAATGGCCGACTCAAAAAAATTCTCAACATCCCCCTCGGCGTCATTCCTGTTGCCTATCTGTGCGTTGGTTACCCCGTGGAGTTCTTGTCGAAACCGGAGTTGGAATCTGTCGGATGGGCCTGCCGCCTTTCGGTGGATCACTTGATTTTCTCGGATCGATGGGGCCGGAGGCGTCCGTTCAATAACGGACACGCGATTTGATGGCGTGGGTCCCTGAAGATCGAGCGCCGCGCCGCCACGAAGAGGTCAAGAAAACGGTCCGCAAGGGACTTCTGATCGTTTATACCGGGGATGGTAAAGGCAAGACAACCGCCGCTTTGGGATTGGTCTTTCGCTCTTTGGGTCAAGGCTATCGGATCGCCGTCGGCCAGTTTATCAAGGGAAAATGGAAGACCGGCGAGGCGGCGATGGCGAAGGAGCTTGCGGATCGAATCGATTGGTTCTCCATGGGAGACGGGTTTACCTGGATTACCCAAAATTATGAGCAGGATGTCGCCAGCGCACGCCGTGCCTGGACCCAATGCCTTGAGCTCTTGGCCGATGAGCGCTACCAAGTGGTTGTCTTGGATGAATTGAACTATGTGATGAAGTACAACTTCCTCTCCGTAGAAGAAGTTCTCGAGGGCCTCAAGAGGAAACCTCCGCAAAAACATGTTGTGATTACAGGGCGCGACGCTCCGGCTGAACTGATCGAGATGGCCGATCTCGTCACAGAAATGCGCCAGATCAAGCATCCGTATCAAGCCGGCATCAAGGCCCAACCCGGAGTGGATTTTTGATGCGGTGTTATTTGGTTCGTCACGCTCAAACAGATTGGAACCAGGGGCGCCGTTTTCAAGGCCGCTCGAATCCTCCTTTGGGATCGGAGGGATTGGAGCAGGCGCAGTCTCTCGGGGAATACTTCGCCGGGCGGGCGTTTGGGCCAATCTACAGCAGCACTCTCAAGAGGAGCGTCCAGACGGCGGAGATCATCGCCGGGAAGACGGGGTCAATGCTGGAGATGGATCCGGGTCTTTCGGAAATAGGTTTTGGCGTTTGGGAAGGGCTGACGGTTGAAGAGGTGAGGGCCCGTTTTGATGGAATGTATCAGCAGTGGTGCCAAAAGCCGTCCCAAGTGGCCATTCCGAAAGGGGAGCCTTGCGATGAATTTCGCGCGAGGGTGAGGAGATCGTTTCAAGAGGTTGCCAGGAGGCATCAAGGCGGAGGGTTCCAAGAGTTGGTCGTGGTTTCTCATGGCGGCGTGATTTGCTCCTTGCTGGCGGATTGGCTCGGATCGGACTATGATCGGCTCTCGCGCTCGCTCGTTCTGGGCAACGGATCTGTTTCAATCATTGAATGGAGTGTGGATTCGACGTTCGTCGTCTGCATAAACGCCGCTGTCCGTCCAGCGGTTTTGTCGCCGCGGGCGGTGGGATGAATCTCAAGAGCGCTGTCGGTTTTTCGGTTTTGGTCCACGTGGGCCTGCTGATGTTTCGGCAGGCGGGAGGAGCCATTCCTCAAGAGAAGGGGTTCAACTCCATTCAGGTGACTTACACGGACACGGATCTGCCGCCGGCTGTGCTCTCCAAAACAGAACGCATCCATGCGGAACCAGTTCTTTCCGCGCCGGTTCGTCCCACGCCGGTTGTGCCTATGCCGGTTCCATCCAAGCCGGCTGTTTCCAAAATTCCCCGCGAGCCGCCGCACCCGATTCTGAGGTTTGATCTGTCTCCACCGCCGCCGCTTCCGAAAGGGGCGGCAAACTTTTCCGAAGATCAGTTCGATGCGCTGCGCTACAAGCAGATGATCCGCCAGCACCTGAAGAATCGGCTGATTTACCCGCCGGAGCCGATTGAGGGAACGGTTCATGTCCGGATTGTTCTGGACCCGGCCGGCATGCTCCGCCAGGTGGCCATCCTGCAGGCCTCCGATTCTCGATTGGCTGAGATGGCTGTGGAAGGGATTCGTTCGGCGGCTCCTTACCCTCGTTTCCCCAGCGGCCTGAAAGACCCGCAGGCCGACTACGATTTCCTCGTCCAGTACCGTCTCGATTAACACCAGCCTGACACTGCGCGGGTTGGCTCTTGACATTAAATTCTGACATCTGATACATTAACGTCGCTTCCCCGAGAAAGGGTCCGTGCGTTTTAAGAAATTAGAGCTGGTCGGGTTCAAATCATTCGCTGAACCCACAGAAATTCTCTTCGAGCCCGGCGTGACCGCCGTCGTCGGGCCAAACGGCTGTGGCAAATGTTTGGCTGGGTCGCAAGAACTCCTCGCCGCCGATGGCCAACGATGGATGATCGGCGAACTCGTTGAATCCACCCTCCAGCAAGCTTCCCAAACCGTCTCACTCGATGATGGCGTTTACACCACAGAAAATCCATCTGGAATTTCCGTCCTCTCTTTAAATCCACAGACGTTCAAACTGGAACCTCGGCCGATCGCTGCTTTCATTAAACGGACTGCTCCGGCTTTCTTATTGAAGATTCAGACCAAGAGCGGTCGTCAGGTGATAGCGACGCCATATCATCCGCTTTTTACTCTGCACCATGGGCAGCTTCAGGCCTTGCGGGCGGATGAAGTGACCGTCGGGATAAAAATTGCTACTCCTCGCACATTGACATTCGCCCCGCCCAATAAACAGACGGCGGTCGGCGATGTCTTAAAGGCGTTTTCATCCGAAGATCAGATTTACGTCCCTTATTCTGAGCAGCTGCGGGAATTCATTTGCCGGATGGCCAAACGCTACGGTGGATTGGCGAACTTGGAAAAAGCCGAGGGACTGCCGATAAATTCTTTGCGTGGGGTCCGATCACGCCAAGCGATCAATGTTGCTTATGCAGCTGTGTTGGTTCGGTTAGAAGGACGTTCTTGGAGTGAGGAAAGCCCAGCGGTTCTCCTGAAATCAAAAGGTTCCGGACAGGTTCGAATTCCTCGAGTCGCCAATCGGGCGCTGGCGAGATTTCTGGGGTATTTGGTTGCGGAAGGCCGCAATACAAGTTCAAACCAAGTTTGGTTTGTCAATGAAGACCGAGAGATTGTCGCTGATTTCCGCCGGTCAGCTCATGAGGCGTTTGGTGTTGAGGCAAAAGTTTTTTCTTACAAAGGGAATACCAAAGACGTCATCATCTTCTCTCGGGCTCTTTGTGCTGCTCTCCATCGTCTCTATAGTTTCCCGATCAACAGCAAATCGGCTGAGAAACGAATCCCTCAGCAGATTATGGCCGCCCCGAAAGAGATTGCTGCTGAATTCATCTCCGCCCTGTTTGAAGGGGATGCTTACCTTTCCGATCGGGGATCGATGCAGTACATCGAATATTCCACTGCGAGCGAACATCTCGCCCATGATCTTTTAACCCTCCTACTCCGTTTTGGCGTCACAGCATTGTGCCGCACGAAAACAAAATATGCCTCGAATGCGAAAAAACGCACAAGGCGGCTGTATTATTCGGTCTACATTTATGGCACGGGAAATCTAAAAACGCTTGCAGTTAATTTGAGGTTTGTTGGGGTGAAGCAAAAAGCACTGAGGCATTTCCAAGAAACAGATCGCGAAGCCAATCCCAATCTCGATCTCGTTCCTGGTATCACTCCCTTAGTTCGTCATCTGACAAAGACTGCGGGCCTTCGAGTAAAAACGTTGCGATCCGAATCACCGCGGCTTGCCGCTTATTCCGAAGGAAGGTGCGAAGCGAGCCGGATAGGAATTGCAGAAGTTACGGATTTCGTCAGCCGATACGGCACGCAGACTTCGGAGACAGTGGCAATATCAAAACATCTTCAGCAACTTGCCGCCTCCGACCTTTATTGGGATGAGATTGTGGCGGTGGAGCAGGTGCCGCCGGAAGGGCCGTGGGTTTATGATCTTTCTATTGCCGAAACGCACAACTTTGTTGCCCAGAACATCGTCGTCCACAACTCCAACGTCGCCGACGCCATCAAGTGGGTGCTCGGCGAGCAGTCCGCACGGGAACTGCGCGGCGGCAGAATGGAGGACCTGATCTTCAACGGGTCCGATCGCCGCGACCCGATCCACTACGCTGAAGTCTCCCTCACCCTCGATAATTCCGAAAAACAACTTCCGATCGAATATTCCGAAGTGACCATCTCCCGGCGCCTGTTCCGTTCCGGCGAAAGCGAGTACCTTTTGAACGGAACCGGGGTGCGCCTGAAGGACGTCCAGGAACTTTTGATGGGCAGCGGCATCGGCACCTCCGCTTACTCCCTTTTCGAGCAGGGCCGGATCGAGCAGATCATCAACGCCCGGCCGGAGGATCGCCGGGCGGTTTTTGAAGAGGCCGCTGGGATCACCCGGTTCAAATCTCAAAAGAGAGAAGCGCTGCGCAAACTGGATGAGACCGAAGCGAACCTTCTGCGGATCACCGATGTGATCGCGGAGGTCAAGCGGCAGATTCAGGCGCTGGAACGGCAGGTCCGGCGGGCGCGAGTGTACCAGGAACAATTCGAAGAACTGAAGAGTTTGGAGTTGAAGTCGGCCCGACAGGATCTGACCCGGCTTTCGGCGCAGGCAGCCGTTAAAGAAAGCGCGTTGCAGGAACTTCGGCGGCAGGTGGCTGAATTGGAAGCGGAACTGCAGGGGCACGAGGCCCGTTTGCAAGAAGCGCGCCAGGGGGTCACACAGGCCGATCAATTCCTGGCACAAGCCAGAGAAGCGCACCTGGCGGTGATCCATCAGCAGCAAACCTTAAGGCATCGTCTGGAAGTCAACCGGGAACGAATTGAAGAGTCCCAGATCCGCCAGGAGACCATCACGCGGGAGATCGCCGCGGCCGAGACGCAAACCCTTCGATACAAACAGCAGCTGACCGAGTTAAGCGTTCTTCTGGCCCAAGCCGATGCTGAACGTCAGGCGAAAGAGGAGCAGGTGCATGCGCATGAGACCCGGCTCGCTCAGTGCGCGCGGATCATGAGCGAGGCTGAGCGGGAAATTGCCCAGGCGCGCGAGCGGCTGCTGGAGAAGACCGGCGAGCAGGTGAAGCTGAAAAACCAGCTTCTTCGCGCGCAGCAGGAAGTCCATCAACTGGAGGCGAGGGTCAGCCGGCTTCAGACGGAAGGGACCAAAGTCACTGCCGAGCAGGCGGAAGCCGGCCAACGGCTGCAGTTCCTGCAGCAGGCGCTGCTGCAGGCGAAGGCGGCGGTGGACCAGATAACGGCCGAGCGGGCGACGGCGCAGGAAACACTGGCTGCCGCCGAGGCCCGCTCCTCCCAAGCGCAGGAGAACGTGATTCGCTTGGGATCCGAATTGACGCGGATCAGTTCGCAGGTTGAGCTGTTGAAAGGGCTCATCGCCAGCCACGATGGCTATTCCGGCGGCGTTCGGGCCCTGTTGACGGCGATGGAACAAGGCCGGCTGAGTAGCGATGGGATCAACGGCGTTCTGGCGGAACTGATTCAGGTCAAAGACGAAGATCGCGCCGCGGTGGATGCTGCGCTGGGGACATGGGCCGAGGCGGTGGTGGTGGAATCGGCCACGGTGGCGGATCGGTGCCGCCTGTTCCTCGAGCAGACGAAGGCCGGCCGGGTCCTCTTCTTAATGCGGGATCAGGTTCCGCAGATGCCGGCGCCAACGCCTGTTTCGATTCCGGGAGCATCCCCTCTTTTTGATCGGATCGGGATCACGCCGCACTTGGAACCACTTCTTCGTCTACTTTTGGCTGACACCTGGCTCGTTTCTGACAAAACGGAAAGTACCGCCTCTCTTTCCTCGCGGTTCGTTACCCCTGCGGGGGAGCTTTTCACCATGGTCGGCGCCCTTTTAGGGGCGACCCCTTCCGAGGAGGGAATGGTGGTCGGGCGCAAGGGCCGGCTGGAATCGCTGGAGATTACAGCGGCCCATTTGTCGAAGGAGCTGGAGCAGGCCAAAGAGCGATTGGCCGCCGCGCACGGGGAACAGCAGATGCATGCGCAGGCAGTGACGGCGCTGGAAAGCCGTTTGCAGGAACGTTTCCAAGAGCTGCACCGCAGCGAGGCCACCTGCTCCTCCGCCGAATCGGCGCTGAACCAATTGGGCCGCGAGCACACTTTGCTGGCGGCGGAACTGAACGAATCCGGGTCGGAATTGGCCCGCGTCCGCGCCAACTTCAATCAGCTCCAAACGCAGGCGGAAAGCGCCGAGCAGGAGTTAAATCAGCTTCAAGCCGTCATCCAACAGGCGCAAGGAGAAATTGCGCAGGCCGCGAAGGATCGGGAAGAGACCTCCGTGGCGTTGGCAACGGTCAGGAGCGAACTCAATTCCTTCGATCATGTGGTGGCCAGCCGCCGCGCCTCCCTGCAGGTTTTGGAGCAGACCCTGGAGGCCTCCGCTGCCCGAGTGACTTCACAGCGAGAAGAGATGGAGCGCTTGACGGGAATAAAGACCCAGTGGGAGTCGGCCTGCATCGAGCTGGAGTCCGCCCTTTCCACCATGGCGCAGGAAGAACTCCGCGCCGCTGAGAAGGTGACGGAAGAAGAGAGTCGCAAGGCGCAGGCGCTGGAACGGGCCCAGGTGCAGGAACGCAGCTGGATGGTCCAGGCCAAGCGGGTGGAGGAGTTCCAGGCGCAAATCCATGCGCAGGCGATGGAGCAGGCCCAGCTTCATTTCCAGCGGGAGCAGATCGGCAACCGCTTGGTGCAGGTGTACCAGGTGAACCTCGAAGAGGTCACCGCCGATACACAGCAGGAGGAGACTGCTCAAGAATGGAATCCTGAAGAAGTCCGGGCCAGGATGGAAGAGCTCTCCATCAAACTTCAGCGGATGGGGCCGGTGAACCTGGCTTCCATCGATGAGGAACGGGAGCTGCAGACTCGCTACGAGCATCTTGTCACCCAGCAAGGCGACTTGACCCAGGCCAAAGAAGACCTTCACCAGGCGATCACCAAGATCAACCGGACCACCCGGGCGATGTTCCGTGAAACCTTTGAGGCGATTCAGAAAGAATTCCAGGTGACCTACAAACAGCTCTTCGGCGGCGGTGAGGCGCGGCTGATGCTGCTGGATGAAGAGGATATCCTGGAGAGCGGCGTTGAGATCATCGCCCGGCCACCGGGAAAACAGCTGCAGGCGATCTCGCTCCTGTCAGGCGGCGAGAAGGCCCTGACCACCATCGCGCTGTTGTTCGCCATCTTCCGGGTGAAGCCGAGCCCCTTCTGCCTGCTCGATGAGATCGATGCGCCGTTGGATGAGGCCAACGTCGGCCGGTTCACGCAGGCGCTGCGGGAATTCCTGAAAGAATCGCAGTTCATCATCATCACGCACAACAAGAAGACGATCTCCATGGCCGATGTGATGTACGGCATCACCATGGCAGAGTCCGGCGTTTCAAAGGTTGTCTCGGTGAAATTCAAGCCGGCGGAGGAAAACGGGAACGGCTCAGCCGTTCCTTCGCAGGTCCCGCACCACCAGCCCGACCCCCAGCAGAATTAAGAGGTCCGCAGCCCACCAGGGCACCACCGCCCGCGCCGTCTGCCGGCGGGCAGGCGCCGAGGGGTTCAGGAAAAGGTAGGCGGTCTTCGTTTCTTGCAGCGGTTCCAGCGGAATCTCAGTGAGGACCCGGCGCAGGGTTCCTTCTTGGGAGACGCCGCCGGAGGAATTCTTGACCCACACAATCAATCGGGCCTTCCGGACTTCCGCCAGAGGATGCTCCGGCAGGTCCCGCAGCGGCTCGTTGAACGTCATCGCCCGGCCCGACAAACTCGTCAGCATCCTGCCCAGGTAAGGAAGGTTGCAGTAAATCAGTTCCTCTGGGATTGTGTTTGATTCAATCAGCCCGATCAGTTCATCGGTGAACTGTTCCTTGAAGAGAGACTGCGCCGTGATGCGGGGAACGGTCTGCGGCCGGCCGGCCAAAACGCTGAATGTTGTGTCTGCCCAGACCCAATCGGTTTTCCAGGGGTGGTTCTCCATCGATAAGAAAAAGCCCGGGGCTCCTAGAACCAATCCCGCCAGCATCGCTGCCGCCAGCCAATGTGGGCGAAATTTTTCCGCCAGCCAGTCCAGCGTCACACCGGCCAGCAGCAGCCAGGGAAAAAGCCCCTGGGCGGAGAAGTATCGAAAACGGTAGTGAATCAGCATCGGCAGGAATCCCACTGCCAGCGCCACGAAGAACCGCCCCACCAAGGGGTGGCGTTTCCAGGCCAACGGCAGCCCAGCCATGCCGAGACCGATCAGCAGTGGAGAGGTGTCGATGAAATGTTCTTCCCCCCTGGGATGGATGTGGAAAGTGGAGAGGTGTCGCATCTCGTGGATCAACCAGGGGCTGGCGACAAGCAATCCAACAGCGATAACCCTCCATGCTGTCCTGCGGCAGCCCGGTTCCAGGAAACTGAAAATAAGCAGGGTTAGAACAAGCAGCCAAGGCAGTCCCGCATGCAGCCAGAAGGCCATTCCGAGGAGCAGCCCGCCGGCCAACCAACGCTTTTTCGCCAAGGCCAGCAGAATTCCCAACGCGGCTGCCAGGACCAAGGTGGCCGGCAGGTAATTCACCACTCCCAAAAAGAAATTGAACGGAACTGCCAGAGCAAGGACGACTAAACAGGCCAGCCGGGCGGTGGAGATTCTGGAAAAGACGATCCAGGCGAGGGTCAGCAGGAAAGGGAATGCGGCCCAGGACCAGAGTTTCGCCATGACAAGAAGCGGCATCCCAAGAGAACGGGCCGGAAGCCACAGCAGATGGAAGAGCGGCGGGTAAAGATGCCGGATCCCTTCCGGAGCGGCCTCCCAGAAGGCATGCGTGACAGGGCCGCCGGCATCCTGGAACCCTCGAATCACCGCCATGTGATAGGGGCTGTCGAGGAAATAAGGGAAGGCCGGCCACTGCGCGGCAGCGAAAATGGCGGCCCCCACGATCACCAACCCCGCCGCCAAACGCCAAGACCGGTCCATCATCGTATGTCCATTATACCCTGTGCTGCTCCCTCTTAACCGGGCGCTTCGCTTAATTCTTCTCATGGTAGAATGTTATTTGTAATGCCTACGACAGCAAATCCCATAGTTCGCCCGGATGTGGCGAATCTGCCGAAGACCTCAGCGCTGCGGTTGTACGACCCGGCTGCGCAAGGGAACAGCTTTGCCCTGGATGGATTCCCGGCGTTAAAGGCGGGCGCGACGGATTGGGTCAGCCGCCTCATCGAACTCATTGAACAGCAGGGAGCCGTCAGCATGACCACCAACCAACCGATCTTCCGTCAGTTGGTGGAGACAGGGGCGCTGGATGACAGGCTGCGCGGATTCAAGGCGCAGGGCCGATCGGCCGCTGAGATCTACCAAATTGTTTACAACGAAGCGGCGATGACGGCGGCGCAGGTTTTCAGCGAGATCCATGCCCGCTGGCCGTGGGACGGGCGCGTGTCCCAAGAGGCCTCGGCGTTGATCACCGAACTGGATCCGCTGGTGCGCGAGGTGCAACGGATCGCCAAACTAATGCAGGGGGTCGGCGCTTTCACCAAGATACCGAATCTTCCCGTGGGACCGCAGGCGATCCAGAAAGCGCTTGCCGGTTTCGGGGACTGTCCCCATTCGGGGACAGTCCCCGTCCTCCATCCGAACATCACGCTCGTCTTCTCGGACCGCCATTATCTGAATACCGTCGAGGGGTACCTCACCGGCCTGCAGGCCCGCGGGGGCGACATCTCCCGGATTTACTCGGTCAACTCCTTGTTTGTCAGCCGCGTGGACCGCGTGGTGGACCCGATGATTGACGAGGCCCTTCGACAGGCTCAGGACGAACGGAGAGAACGCTTGCGGCTTCTGAAAGGCAAGGTGGCGGTGGCCCAGGCGAAGAAGGTCGCGCAACTCTTTCGAGTGATCTTTCTGGGAGCGCCGTTTGAGGATCCCGAGGGGATTTACGCCGATGCCGAGGGAAGCCGGATGAAAGAGCAGATCAAGCGCCTGCAGTGCCTCTACGCCGGTTTGAAGGCGCGAGGCGCCCACCCACAGCGGCTTCTGATCGCCTCCAGCGGCGTGAAGTCGGATCAGTCCTATTCGGCTCTCCTTTATGTGCTGCCGTTTCTCGGGCCCTGGTCGGCCAACACGATGCCGGAGGGGACGCTGACGGCCCTCAGCCAGTTCGTCGCGACCTTGTCGGATGAAAGAGCCGCCGCGCTGAAAAAGCGGGACATCATGGGAGAACCTTTACCGGCGATCCCGACCGATCCCAAGCCCACCAGCGTGTGGGATGAGGCAATTCTGATGACGGCCGCCGAGCGGCGGGCGAAGGGAATCGGCGAAGTCACGCCGGATGAAATTCTGCAGGAGACAAGCGACCTCGTGCTGAAGCCGAACCGGACCACTCTGCGGACTCTCTGCGATACCCTGCGGGACAAAGGGGCCGCCTCCTTCGCCACCGACGAACAGGCCACCCTTCAAGCGATCAAAACCAAGCTGCAGGCACTCTAATGTTTAACACCATTCCAGAAATTATCGAGGATTTAAAGGCCGGCCGGCTGGTCATCGTTGTTGACGACGAGGACCGAGAGAACGAAGGAGATCTTCTTGTCGCCGCCCAATTTGCCACGCCGGAAGCGATCAACTTCATGGTCCGTCACGGCCGGGGCCTGATCTGCGTGCCGATGGAGGCGGAGCGCCTGGATGTTTTGGAACTCAAGCCGATGGTGCTGGAAAGCCAGTCGCCGTTTGGCACCGCCTGGATGGTATCGGTGGATGCCGCGCCTGGCTTCGGGGTGACGACCGGGATTTCCGCGCACGACCGGTCCACGACCATTCGAAAGATGATCGAGCCGGATGCCAAGCCGTCCGACCTCGTGCGCCCCGGACATATCTTTCCTCTGCGGGCCCGCAACGGCGGCGTTTTGGTTCGGGCCGGCCACACCGAGGCGACGGTGGACCTGATGCGCCTGGGCGGGCTTTACCCGGCCGGCGTGATCTGCGAGATCATGAGCCCGGACGGCTCGATGGCCCGGGTGCCGGAGCTGATCGAGTTCGCCAAGGAGCACGGCCTTAAAATCTGTTCGATTGCGGATCTGATCAAGTACCGGCTTTCCAAAGAGAGGATTGTGCGGCGCGTGGTGGAAACGGTCCTGCCGACCCCGTTGGGCGAGTTCCAAATGATCGTCTACGAATCCTCTCTCGACGGGCAGTCCCATGTGGCGTTGGTGATGGGGGACATCCGCCAGCCGCCGGTCTTGGTGCGGGTTCATTCCCAATGCCTGACCGGCGATGTGTTCGGTTCCTGGCGGTGCGATTGTGGCCCGCAGCTGCAGTCGGCGCTCAAAATGATCCAAAAAGAAGGACGCGGGGTGATTCTCTACCTGCGTCAAGAGGGGCGGGGGATCGGCCTGGTGAATAAGATCAAGGCCTACGCGTTGCAGGATAAAGGAATGGACACGGTGGAGGCGAACAAGGCGCTCGGGTTCGACCCCGATTTGCGGGATTACGGGATCGGCGCGCAGATTCTGGCCGATGTGGGGTTGACCCAGGTGCGCCTGATGACCAACAACCCCCGCAAACTCGTCGGGTTGGAGGGGTTCGGGCTCTCCATCGTTGAGCGGGTTCCTTTGGAGGTTCCACCGACGCCGGCCAACGCCAAGTACTTGAAGGCCAAGCGGGATAAGCTCGGCCACCTGTTGTTGGAAACGCTGGATTCCCAGTAAAGCTTTCCCCCATGTCCTCCAGGTCTCTGCAGTTTGGCATCGTCGTCAGCCGCTTTAACCGGGAGCTCACCGACCAGCTTCTTCGCGGGGCCCTCGGCGCCTTGCGCGCCCGCGGCGTCTCTCCGAAAAAGATCCGCGTGGTCTGGGTGCCGGGCGCCTTCGAGCTGCCGGCGGCCGCACTCCGGCTGGCCCGGTCCAAGCGGTATGCGGCGGTGGTGGCCATCGGCTGCATCATGGCCGGGCAGACGCCGCAGTACGCCTATCTTTCTCAAGCCGCCTATCAAGGATTGATGCTGGCGGGAGTTTTGACTGGCGTTCCGATCACCTGCGCGGTCATTACGGCCAGGCGGTGGGAGCATGCGAAGAAACGGGCGAGCGTGAAGGGGTTGAATCGCGGAGGGGAAGCGGCGGAGGCTGCGTGGGAGATGGCGCATGCGAGGTAACCGGTCCAAGGCGCGCGAAGCGGCGCTGAAGATTCTTTATCAGCTCGATGTAACAAGGGATTCCCCGGCAGAGGGATGCACCCTCTATTTCCGGCATCACCGGGTGTCCGTCAATTCCCAGCCGTTCGTGACCGCTCTTGTGCAGGGGACGGTGGAGCATCGAGCGCAGATTGATCCCGTGCTGACCCAGCATGCCACCAACTGGACCATCGAGCGGATGTCCATCGTCGACCGCAACGTCCTCCGGTTGGCCACCTTCGAGCTGCTCTTCGGCAATGAGACCCCGCCCAAGGTGGTGATCAACGAAGCGGTGGAGCTGGCCAAGCGTTTCGGCACACCGGACTCTGGGAAATTCGTCAACGGCGTGCTGGATGCCATCCATAAATCCAAACAGCCCGTTGGATAAATTCGCCGATCTCCACACGCACACCTTGCATTCCGACGGCACTTTCTCCCCGGAAGAGCTTGTCCGCCGGGCGAAGGAGGCGAAACTTTCCGTCCTCAGCGTCACCGACCATGATTCCATTGCCGGCGTTGCGGCCGCACTCCAGGCCTCCGGAGGCGACCTGGAAATCATCCCTGGGGTCGAGCTGACCGTTGTCTTCAAGAACAGGGAACTGCATCTCCTGGGCTACGGAATCCGGGTCAATGATCCGAGCTTGACCGCGTTCTTTGCCAGGATGCAGACCTACCGGCAGGATCGGATCCGGAAGATGATTGACCGGCTGCGGGAACGGGGCGTCGAGGTTTCATTCGATGAGGTAGCCGCTGTCGCCGGGAAAGGATCCATGGGCCGTCCCCATCTGGCGGAAGTGCTGGTCACGCGGGGCGCGGTTCGGTCACTGGATGAGGCGTTCCAAAAATACCTTGGGGACAATGCCCCCTGTTTCGTGAAAGGGGCGACCCTCACCGTTGCGCAGGCGGTGGAGCTGATCCGTGCCGCGGGCGGGGTGAGTTCGCTGGCCCACCCGAATCACATGGTGGATGATTCCTGGATTCCGGAACTGGTCGCCGCCGGCGTTCAGGCCATTGAGGCATTCCACTCCGATCACGACGCAGTCGTCACCGAACATTACCGGCAGATGGCGAAAAGGCACAAGGTACTTGTCACCGGCGGATCCGATTGCCACGGTTTTCGAAAAGCTGGCGGCCCGCAGTTGGGGAAGGTGACGCTTCCTTATCATCCCTACGTCGAGCAGCTCAAGGAAGCGATCGCCTGCGCCGGTCACTGATCCTATGTCGGCCCAGGATGAACGATTCATGCAGGCGGCCTTGAAACTGGCCGTAAAGGCGCAAGGGCGCACCCGACCGAACCCGATGGTCGGCGCTGTCGTGGTCCGCGCCGGCCGGATCGTAGGGACCGGCTGGCATCAGAAAGCCGGGCAGCCGCACGCCGAAGTTCTTGCGCTGCGCCGAGCCGGGCCGCGCGCCCGCGGCGCCACCCTTTATGTTTCGCTCGAGCCGTGCGCCCATACCGGCCGGACGCCGCCCTGCGCCCAAGCGATCGCCGATGCCGGCATCCGGCGCGTTGTAGCGGCGATGAGCGACCCGACCCCGAAAAATCAGGGGCGCGGCATCCGGCAGCTTAAAGCGCAGGGGATTCAAACGAGCGTTGGCCTGTTGGAAAAAGAGGCGCGGGCGATCAACAGGGTCTTCATCACCTGGATGAGCGCAGGCCGGCCGTTCGTGACGGTGAAGGTGGCGCAGTCACTCGATGGCAAGATCGCCACGCGCACCGGCAGCTCCCGCTGGATTTCCGGACGGCAGGCGCGGGAGTGGGTCCATCGGCTGCGGGCGCAGGTGGATGCGATCCTGGTCGGCGTGGAGACGGTTCTTAAGGATGATCCGCGCCTGACGGTCAGAGGTCCGCTCACCCTGAGCCTGTCGAAGGGTGAACGGCGCAGATCTCCGGTTCGCGTGATCCTCGACTCGCATCTGCGCACCCCGCCGATGGCCAGGATTTTTTCCTCCCGGATGACGGTGATCATCGCCACGACCGCGCGCGCGTCGAAAGAACGTGAGCAGCGGCTCCTTCGCGCCGGGGCGGAGATCCTGCGGCTGCCGGGCCGGAACGGCCGGGTGGACATTCGCGCGCTGTTGAAGCGGTTGGCTCGGCGGGAAATCTCGCATCTGCTCATTGAAGGGGGCGGCGAGGTGATCGCCTCCGCTTTCGAAGCCCGCGCCGTGGACCGGATCGTCTGCATCATTGCCCCGGCCGTGATCGGCGGCCGGGACGCTCCCACCGGGGTAGAAGGAACAGGTGTAAAATCTTTGGATGCAGCAATTCCTCTTAGAAACGTTCAAGTCCGCCAGCTTGGGAAGGACCTCTTGGTGACTGCAGATGTTCACAGGCATCGTTGAAACGCAGGGCACCGTTGTCGCCCGCGGCGCCCGTACGCTTGTCATCGCCCCGAAAAAATCCCTGACCGGACTTGCTGTGGGGGAGTCTGTTTCCGTTGACGGCGTCTGCCTGACGGTGGACCGTCTTTCCGGCCGGCACATCACTTTCCGCCTTCTACCGGAAACGGTTCGAGTCTCCACGTTGAGCGTTCTTCGTGCCGGCTCCAAGGTGAATCTCGAACGGGCCCTGCGGGTGGGGGATCGGGTGGGGGGGCACCTGCTTTTGGGACATGTGGATGCCCAGGGAACGGTCGCCGCGCGATCCAAGGCGCAGGGAAAGGGAACCGTGACCCTGGCGATCTCCGTGCCGCGGCAGATTGCCCGTGTGTTGGCCCCCAAAGGACCGATCGGATTGGATGGGGTGAGTCTCACGCTGGATCCGGTGGTCGGCCAAGATGAAGTCCGGGTTCATTTGGTTTCTCATACGATGAAAGTCACCGCGTTGGGCGCGAAACGAGTGGGAGACCGGGTGAATCTGGAGGTGGATCTGATCACCAAGTACCTGTTGGGCATGCTATATTAAAAAAGTTATGAAACGATCGTTCTGGTCCGCTTACTCCCGCTATGCCCTTGCCACACTCGTGGCCGGACTGTCTCTGCTGGCGCCCTATTTTATCCATGCCGGCGGGGAATCGCCCCGGATCGGCAGTTCCCGCGAAGCGGTCGTCCGACGGGTGGTCGACGGAGACACCGTTGTGTTGACCACTGGCGAGCGGATCCGGTACATCGGCATGGACACGCCGGAGCTGCATCACCCAAAGAAGCCGGTGCAGTGGTATGCCCGCGAGGCGATGGAGTTCAACCGGAAATTGGTCGAGGGAAAAACCGTCCGTCTGGAATTCGATGTGGAACGGCACGATAAATACGGGCGGACCCTTGCCTACGTTTATCTTCCCGATGGGACCTTCGTGAACGCGGAGCTCGTCCGCCAAGGGTATGCGCACCTCTTGACCATTCCGCCCAACGTCAAGTATGCGGAACTGTTCCTGAAGTGCGAGCGGGAGGCGCGGGAAGCGAACCGAGGGCTGTGGGCCAAGTGATGAAGAGCCCCGTCATTGCGAGGCCCGCGAAGCGGGCCGTGGCAATCTCGTTTTTCGCAATGACGATGGGACTGACGCTCTGCCTTGCGGGGTGCGTAAAGCGGTCCATTCTCATCGAGACCGATCCGCCCGGGGCGCAGTTGTGGATCAACGAGCATGCGATCGGTAAAACGCCGGTCCTCTACGAATTCATCACGCACGGCCGCTACAAATTCCGCCTGGAGAAATCCGGATTCAAGCCGATCACCGCGCGGGAGATGATCCGGGCCCCGATCTACGAATGGATCGGCATTGATTTCGCGGCGGAATTCATTCTGCCGCTCCACCTGAAGGATTTTCACCATTTTCACTACACCCTGACTCCTCGGCCACCCACGGAGCAGGCGGTTGTTGAGACCTCCGCCGATGTTCAGCACCTGGTGGCTCAGCTTCGCGATCCCAAACCGGAGAAACGCCGCCTGGCCTGCGTGGAATTGGCGAAAATTCGGGATCCGTCCACCGCCGCGACCGTCGAGGCCGCCACGCGCGATTCCTCTCCCATCGTCCGTGCCGCAGCCTTGAATACCTTTCGCGCCGTTGCGGACTTAAAATCGATCGAACGACTTCTGGAGGCGCTGCGCGCCGATCCCAACCGGGAAGTGCGCTGGCAGGCGGCTGCCGAGTTAGAGGCGTTGGAGGATGCGCGGGCCGTGCCGGCGTTGATTCAGGCGCTCAAGGATCGAGACCCGTTGGTTCGGGTCGGCGCTGCGGAGGCGTTGAAAGGAATTCCGGATGCCGCCGCGCTCCGGCCTTTGATCCGGGCGCTCAAAGATCCGGACCCCGGCGTTCGTCGCGCCGCCACCGAGGCGCTGGGAGAGATCGGCGATCGGGCCGCGGAGCCGGCCCTGATCAGGGTGCTTTTTCACCACGATGTGCGAACCCGTGAGAACGCGGTGGACGCCCTGGCACTCTTAAAAGACCCTGCTTCCGGCCCGGCGCTGGTCAAGACCTTCAACGACTATGATCCCTATGTCCGCGGGAAGGCGACGGAAGCACTCATCCGCTTCGGCGATCAGCGGGTGATGCCGATGCTGATCCGCCGCCTGCATTCCTGGCGCCCGTGGGTTAGGGAGCATGCCGCCCGGACGCTGGGTGGCCTCAAGAATCCGCAGGCCGTCAAGCCGCTTGAAAGAGCTTTAAAACGGGAGCCGGATTTCTCCGCCCACAACGCGATGGTGCTGGCATTGCGTGCTCTCGGTGTCCCCACTAAAGTTCCTTTGTGGGAGGAGAAGATTAAGCCTGTGGATAAGAACACCCCACCAGCCGGGTCTCGCCACAAGAAGGGTCCTTTTGCGAATAACGCTTGAGTTGTCTGAAGTTCGTTGTATAACTTAAAAACGAGATTATCTGCTCGGGGCGTGGCTCAGCTTGGCTAGAGCGCTTGGTTCGGGACCAAGAGGTCGGGAGTTCAAATCTCCCCGCCCCGACCATTGTTTGCAAGGACTTACGTCAACGGACGGTTGTCCAGAATCTGCTCGTGCTAACAGGGTGCTAACAAACCTGCCTGGGACGTACTGTCAGCCACCTTGGGGAGGGCGGGGTAATTCTGTGAAAAATCTGCCCTCTCCCTGGGGCTGCGAAAAAAACGATTTGTGGGGGTACCCCTACCTTTGCCCCAACTTTGAGTGACTCTCACGATGGCGCCTAATTTTTCGAAATTGGAGGTTGGGGGCATGTGGTTACGACATAAACGATGTTGACGAGCGATGGGTCCGGCAATGATCCCCACCCTGTTGGATCTCACCGGCACCATCAATTGCTTTCTGGAGCAAAGACCGATGGCCCACCTGTGAACAAAACATTCCCACCAGGGGAAGGGGCTGCTCCTTCTGCGCTTACACTACAAGACCTCCCAATTAAGTCGGTTGCAGTGGACGAGCGCAAAATATCCAAGTTTCAACATGACCAAGAATTTATGCCGCTGGCTGTAGAACTCCTTAAAGAAGTGGGACATATTACGTCCTTGCTGGCCTGCTCCTACCGATTAGATGAAAACAATCAACCCAGGAAATGGCGTCGCAATGAGGCAATCGTGGGAGGATTATTTGTAAGGCTTGTGAAGTTACAGATGGGGGTACTTGGAGCTGTGTGCGACAGGCACGCAGAAATTGCCGACATTCTCTTCCGGTGTCTAAGCGAAACGATCCTCAATATAAGGTACCTGATTCTAAAAGGAACTCCACGTCTTTATGACGAGTTCGTGGAATATTCCCTTCGAGAAGAAAAACGCCTTCTCCAAACCATCAAGAAAAACATTAAAAACAGAGGCCGGACGTTGCCTATCGAACAGCGAATGATTTCGTCAATTCAGCGGGCATTCAAACAATCAGGAGTGAATCCAAAGAATGTAGACGAGTCAAAACGCACACCTTGGGGAGAGAACATTTTTAAACGGGCCGAGGCAGTGGGGTACGGGAAAGCCTACCAAGGCATCTTTGGTTTACCTAGCCATTCGGTTCACGGAAATTGGCAGGACCTCATTCATTATCACTTGGAGATGGTGGAGGAATTTTATATTCCGACCCCTGAGTGGACCAGGCCTCGCCCTCAGCCGGTTTTTGTAGCTGCTCTTCTAAGCGCAGAGGTGGGCAGGTTGTATCTTAATACAATTCTGCCTGACTGTCCCGACAAGCAGTCGCTTATGGACTCTTTGGAGGATTGCATCCGGCGGATTAGAATTGCGGAGAATCTTCATGAGAAATTTTTGCAACGCAGGAGGACACCATGACCCCTGAGAGAGCTATCGGTTACGCTCGTGTGTACAGCAAGGAGCAGGAACAGAAGGGGTTCTCCATACCTGTCCAGATGAAACGAACAGCTTTTTGGGTAGTAACTGCATGTATTGGTTTCTGGCTCGGCTGGTCGGTCAAAGCTGTTTCTCTGGGCTTCGATCCCATGTTCTTGTACAGCTTCATTACCATGCTTGCGACGGTCGTGGTGGCATGGGCAACTGTGAAATACGTGCGCTTGACGCATGAACTGGTGAAGCAGGGAGAAAATCGGGACATGGCCGCACAGCGACAGGAAGCTCGAATCCTTTACGCTACTTGCCAACGGCTGTCGGAAATCCTTGAGGAACTACCCACGGAAGTAAACCAAGGGCAGATTAAAAGGGTTGCCATGTGGGAAAGTCAGGAGATAGAGTACTTGACCCTTACAGTTCCAAGGTTTGACGGAGCAAACGCCACGCTGGTAGTGAATGATCTCCGCTGGCTTAAGGACCGAGTGGATGAGATGATGGCTGGCAAGAATACCGTTGGTGGGGTTAACAGCCCCTTCTCGACGGAAGAGTGGGCGATGAAGCTGGTGGGGGGCAGGGTCCAGGTCAAGAATCTCATGGAAAGTTGTACGAAGTATCTGGGTGCTTTTGATCGTTTAAAATAAGGAATATGAACAAGCCGGATTCGATAGACAAATTGCCACAACCTACGATTGGTGATTGGGGCCACGCCTCTATGAAGGCGCTCATTTCATTGATTCCGAGAGTTGGTGGGGCTGCGGCGGAACTCTTTGCGCTAGTGATTGCTCCACCATTAACGAGAAGACGAGATGAGTGGTTTCAATCTGTGGGGGAGAGGCTTGAGAAGCTGCAAGAAAATGTGGCCGGTTTTAAGATCGAAGCCCTTGTCAACAATGAGCTTTTCGTCACAACGATGCTTCGAGCAACCCAAGAGGCCCTCAGGACTCATCAAAAGGAAAAATTGGAAGCGCTGAGGAACGTGGTTGTTAATGCTGCGTTGCGAAGCACCGTTGATGAGACAAAACAGCAGTTCTTCTTGAACATGGTGTGTGAATTAGATGGTCTTGACCTTCTTGTATTGGGTGTATTGAGCGATCCTATAAAAGCTCGGGGGAAGCACCTTGAAAAGGGAAAGGATGGACTGGATGTTGGGCCGCCAACCTTACATCAGGTGATTTTTTATTCCTGTCCCAATGGGGTAGACTCTTCAGTACTCAATGCTGTGTTGACCAGGTTGGACGCAAGACATCTGATTCGGTTGCAGGCATTGGGTGGTCCGGGAAACCAAACTAGCCGTATTGACGTTATGGATCTTCGTGGACTTATCACTCCTTTTGGGAGAGAATTTGTTGCATTCATTACGGCTTCAAATTGAGTTGCAAGAATTGGCTGAGCCGTGCTGACAAAACTCCCCGAATCACCCCGTTTTTGAATGCGGAAGTATTCGTTTCTCTGCCTCGTGCGAAAACCCATTCGGGTGTACCCCTGGGGCAAAAGACTGGTTGTGCAACTCTCGCGATGCTATAGAATTTTTGGAGATCAAGGTTCTCGATGTGCTACGATGCCTCCTAAACCCAAACTCTTACAAAAACAGACAAATAGGCAAAGGAGATCGACGATGAGTAAAATGCGGAGAGTAATACAAACGGGTATCTGTCTATTAACCGTTCTTTCTCTGGTTGGTTGTGCAACGCTCTTTAAGCAAAAAACTAGAGCCGTTAATTTTAATTCTGACCCAGAAGGCGCAGAGGTTTACATCAATGGGAACCGCATGGGCAGAACCCCGATGCCGATGAATTTGTCCAACTTGAAATCAATCACGGTCACTTTCAAGAAAGACGGTTATGAGGATAAGACGTACATCGTCAACACAAAAATCGGCGCTGGGTGGGTGGTTCTAGACGTGCTCGGAGGATTCATCCCTGTTATCATCGATGCAGCTACAGAAAACTGGTCTAACCTCGATCTTCCTACTGACGAGGTGAAAGTTTTGATGGATGTCCAGAAGAAATGAGCCGCGGGTTTCTTCCTGCGATAGCGTAACGTATCAGAAGTCAAGCAGCTTAGAAGGGCTGACCTTGAAGGCATGGGCCAGCTTCTCAATGGTCTCCAAGCGGGGAGACGGAGGTTTCCCGCTCTCCAGCGCTTGAAGGTGTTTGTACTCGATTCCCGCAAGCTCGGCCAGACGTTGCTGCGTGAGTTTATCCTTCCTCCGAAGTTCCCGTAGACGCCTGGCAAACCGTGCGTTGATATCCGAAGGCATAATGCAGTCATCTTTTCAGAAATGCTTCCCAGTGGACACCTGCTAAACCAGGTGATAGGATTCCCGTGTAGAGCTCACGATGGAGTTCTGGGTGTTGTGACGCGAGGAGTGGGCAGAAATGGTTATCGCGCTGTTGATAGGGATCTTTATCCTGCTGGGTGGGATCGGACTTCTAATAAACGTATTGGTTCCGCTGGGGGTAGTGGCTGGAATAATTGTCTTCGGGTTGCTCTTTTTGTTGCTGCCGTATCTGATTGTTCTAGCATTTGGAGCTTCTTTTGCTGGAGTGGAGCGCTACCTCGCTGGTCATTTCAATTTTGGTTATTTCAACCTGATCCTGGTTTTGGTTATTGTATGCGGTCTATGGCTGGTCGTCGGCGTTCTGCTGCGAAAAGTGAATGAAGCCCTTGGCTTTAGTAAGAAAGGGTCCGGCCCCCCGATTCCCCCTCCGGTGGAACCAACCAGGGTAAAAGGGTGGGGGACGCCATCATTGCCCCCACCTCAGGAGAAGAACGGGGCCCCGATGAAAAGGTTTAAGTATCGTTGGAGAGTTGGAGACGCGGAATACACCGGAGAAATGGATTGCAGGGATGAGCATGTTCTCAGAGCCCAGGTGGGAGAGCGCGGAGGAGAACTGCTTGAGATTTTAAGCGTGGTAAACAAGGACGCTTCACTCGCGATCATGTGAAGGGGACCATTGAGAAACCCATCGAGGTTCGACAAAATGAGAAGGTACAGCGGTTGAATCGGGTATACTATAAGGAGTGGAAGGGTGTGGATAAGTTGAACCCCTATCTGCGCATCAGCGCTTGGATTCATGAACCGGACTCCAAACGGGGCTTTGTGACCTCAGTAGTTCCTGTGGCGTTCATTCCGCCGGTAGATAAGTTTTCGGAGGAGAAAAAGGTATGGCCAAAATAATGCTTCGATACGATGCTCCATGTGATGTGCTTTATGTCAGGAGCCGTCAGGCCAAGACGGTGAATGTTCCGATCTCCGCCGATGAAATTCTCTGCGTCGATCCCGATGCTTTGGAAGTGGTGGGGTCCATCCACACAAATTTCAGCATCACCTATCCCAAGATTGTTAAGGTACTGGGGCAGGATTCAAAGACCGCGCGTGAAGGGGCAGAGGAGTTCTTCGAATTGGGCTTGCGTGATTTGAATGCCAGTCTCTCCGCGTTTCGATCCAAGAAAGCCCTCCTTGATTTCTTGAGGAACGAGCGCGGCGGTTCAAGAGTTCGGGTCCACGCCTGAGTTCTCTGCTGTCCTGTCGGTCCTTTCTGTGCTAACACTGTGCTAACAAAACACGCCCAAACACCCACAACCACCAGTAATCAGCAGCAACAGCAGCTTTGAAGCGTTTTGGACGACGCCCTCGTAACCCTCATCAGTATCAACGGATAGTAATCACCAGCAAAGATCAGTAAAATGAGTGGTCTGACTGAACGTGTTGCCCAGGCGGGTTCGGGACCAAGAGGTCTAATCAAGCTGTTCCTGTTCTCCGCGTCAATAATTCCAAAACAGAATGTTTCCCACCTGAGGAAGAATCGATAGATTACCGCAACTGCGCAGCATCATTTTAGGTATACTATTGAATTGAGGCTACAGTTATGGGAAATGTCAGTGTCCATATAGAGGGGAAAATACCTGTTATCTTCATCAAGGAGGGGGGTATGTTTGTCGCTTATTCTCCCGTCCTTGACCTATCCACTGCTGCGCCCTCATTTGATGAGGCGAAGAAGAATTTCGTCGAAGCGATGGATATCTTCTTTGAAGAATGCCTTAAGCGTAAAACACTTGACCAAGCTTTGGAATCCCTTGGGTGGGCCAGATCAAGCGAGCGTTCCCATGACTGGCATCCTCCTGTGATTGTCGGCCAGGAGAGCCTCACAGTTACAGTCCCTGCCGCTTAAATGAGCGGTTTGGCTCCCGTTCACCATAAAACCCTCGAGAAATTCGTTTCTTCAGTCGGTTGCAAATTTGTTCGCCAAAAGGGAAGCCATCGTGTTTACTGGCGTGATGATCAAGTGCGGCCGATCATTATTCCTACCTACAAGCAAGTCCCAGTTTTCATTATCCGGAACATCCTCCGCCAGCTGAACATTTCGGTGGAGGAATTTCAGCGTTTATTGGGCGATCTCTAAGTCATATTCTTTCGTCTAACGGGCGTCTAACGGAACAGGCCAAAACAGCCTCAAAAATGCTGGATCAAGCCTGAAACCATTCTGCTATAATTCCGATTCAGACAATGGGATACGAACCAAGGCGAAACACCAAGGAAACCTCAGAACGGAAATCAGAAGTCGCTCGGCTTATTCTGAAGGGTCTGGGAAACAAGGAGATTGCAAACGCCCTTGCAATCTCGGAAGAAACAGTGAAACAGTACGTCACGCAGATTTTCGAGAAAGCCGAGGTCACAAGTCGTGGGGAATTTTTTTCCTATATTTTCCCCACGTAAGCTGCCGGCCGGCGGTCGCCCGCGAGCTCGCGGTGAGGGCCGTCTACGCGATTTTATTCGCGATCTTTAGGTTGGAGAGAACCAGAGAGCCGATGAAGCGGAAAGGAGGGGTCCCTCGTTTTGGAGATGTTGAACATTCAAGTTCTTCCAACGGTCGCAACCGAGAGAAAGACGCGATCGGTTGTATTCACAGGCGATGACTTCGGCTTCTCGCACGGCGTCAATGGCGCGGTGATCGAGGCGCATGAGCGAGGCGTGCTCACAAGAGCCAGTTTAATGGTGGTTGGTGAGGCGTTCGATGAGGCGGTGGCCCTGGCGCGGTCTCATCCACAGCTTGGCGTTGGTTTGCATGTGGTTCTAGTATGCGGCCGGTCTGTCTTGCCCCCCAAGGAGATTCCACACTTGGTGGATCGTGCCGGTCAATTCCCATCCCAATCGGTTCGGACCGGCCTGCGTTACCAATTCAGTCCGCACGCTCGCCGCGAACTCCGTCTGGAAATCTATGCCCAGCTCGAAAAATTCCGGCGCACGGGACTCCAACCCTCGCACATTGACGGCCATCTCCACATGCACATGCATCCCGTGGTGCTTCGGATACTGAGCGAGTTGGCACCCCAGTTTGGGATCGGGGAAATCCGGCTGCCCTCTGAGGAGCTCAATCTTGCTCTTAGGCTTGATCGTTCACACAGGGCGGCCAAAGTTATTTGGTCTCTGCTGTTTAAAAGACTCCGTCGCTACGGAGAGCGCTGCTTGCGATCTACAGGTATCGAATATGCGGATCGGGTTTATGGGTTCCTCGCCAGCGGCCGAATCACCGAGGATTACCTTCTGGGTCTCATCCCGCAAATCCATGCAAACCGCATTGAAATTTACTCTCACCCAGCCATTGAAGTCGAGGGAGAACCGTTGAATGGTCCACCAGGTGCAGGACAAGTGGAGTTTGCGGCACTGGTCAGTGAGCGAGTTAGCAACGCGTTAGCCATGAGTGGTTTTACCGTAAAATGAAAAATTTTTTCCTGTTCTTACTGATCGTATCGTTTGAAGTTCTCGGCAATGGCTGCTTGAGCCATGGCATGCGGTTAGTTGGAAGCGTCAGCCTACCCAGTCCATCGGCCCTTTGTGCGGTTGGGATTCGTGTTCTGGCAAATCCATGGGTGATCGTCGGGGTCGTTTTACTTATCGGATACCTCCTTTCTTTTCTCGCTGCACTTTCCAGACTTGAGCTGAGCTACGTTCTGCCGATGACGGCATTCGGCTATGTTCTGACAACCTTTGTTGCGAGGTGGCTGCTGGGTGAATCGGTTTCGGGGAGCCGGTGGTTAGGGACGTTTATCATTTCCATGGGTATTGCGCTTGTTGGCTTGAGTGAACGCAGGGAAAAAGTTCGATGAAAATATGGTTGACCGTCATCGGGGTGGTGGTCGCTGATGCCGTGGGGAATATGGCTCTCAGGAGAGGAATGGAACAGATTGGCGACGTGACGCTGTATCAGCCCGGCCAGATCCTCAGCCTCATCTGTCGGATTCTAAGGAATAAGGCGCTTGGATTCGGTGTTCTGTGCGTTGCCGTGGCCTTCCTTCTTTTTCTTGCTTTACTCAGTTGGAGCGATCTCAGTTTTGCATTGCCGGCAACGGCTTTGGGTTCCGTGGTCAATACGGTGGGTGCGCGAGTTTTTCTCAAGGAGAACGTCACAATGGGTCGCTGGATGGGGACCCTGCTCATTTGTATCGGAGTCACTTTGCTGTCATGATGGGTCAAATGTCCTGGATAAAAGTGGTCCTGTGCGCGGTTCTTACGATCCCGTGTCTGTCAGCGATCTGGTTTTACTGCTATGCCGTCTCCGGGGCGAGGGATCTTTTTTCTGGCGCGAGGGAAAAGGAACCTGATTTCTGGCCACCTGTTACCATTTTCAAACCGCTCTGTGGGCTTGACAGCGATGCCTATGTGAATCTGGCCTCCTTCTGTCGGCAGGATTATCCGGAGTATCAGATCGTCTTCGGTGTCCGTGACCAAGGCGATCCGTCCGTGGAAATTGTCAAACAGATCATGCGGGACTTTCCTCAGAGGGATATACGGCTCGTTGTAGAAAACCGGATGCTTTGGGCCAGTCCAAAGGTGAGCAACCTCGTCAATATGGAGAAGGAAGCAAAGTATCCCTTCCTGCTCATCTCCGATGACGACATCCGTGTCGGTGAAGATTATCTGAAACGGGTTGTACAGCCGATGCGAGACTCCAGTGTGGGTGTCGTCACCTGCATGCATCGCTCGCTCAGCAAAGGATTGGCCGCGACGATTGAGGCGCTTCGAATATCCACCGACTTCTGCGCGGGGCTCCTGGTTGCCAGAAAGCTGGAGGGAGTAAAGTTTGCGCTTGGCTCCACCATCTTGGTGAGGAAAGAGGCACTCGACAAGATCGGGGGGTTTCCGGCCTTTGCGGATTATCTCGCAGACGATTTTATGCTGGGAAACTTGGTTGGCAAAGCCGGTTACACGGTCGTCCTTTCTGATTATGTCGTCGAGCATGCCCTGACAACTCGAAGTCTGCCCGACCTGATTCGCCGAGAAATCCGATGGAACCGGGGAATGCGAGTCTCTCGTCCATGGGGTTACCTGGGACTCCTCTTCACACAGGGCGTTCCTGTGAGTCTGTTCTTTGTGCTCTGGACTGCAAGGTCTGCTTTGGGGTGGATGATGTTGGCCGCAACATGGAGTGCACGATTGGCGATGGCCCACATTGTTGGCTTCAGGTACTTGAAGGATCGAGCCGCCCGGAAATACCTGTGGCTGGTGCCGGTGGCGGATCTTATCGGTTTTGTACCGTGGTGTTATAGCCTTATTGGAAACACGGTGGATTGGCGAGGCCAGCGTTTTCGGCTGACGTCCTTAGGGAAACTCGTTTCGATCGCTGCCAGTCCTCCCAGCATGCGTCGCTGGGATGTCCATCCCGCCTTGTTGGCGCCTCTCTTCACAGCAATTTTATTGATGGGTGTGAATGCTTCCACGCCGCTGATGCACGAGACCCTCGGAGACGTGAAGATCGTGCGATTACAGAAATCTGACGGGCTCGAGATGGAAATACCTCCTCCGCCACCACTCCTCTCTCCGTCCGACCGCCCTGTGCAGACCTCTCTGCCTAGGCGAGCAATCCCTGTCTTAAAAGGGATCTGGAGTCATATCGAAATTGTGGGAGGGATTTCCAGCTTTGGGGCTCTTGCATTGACCGATGGTGCGTTTGAGAAAGATGAAAGCAGAGCGGTTCGTAATAGAGATCTTGGTGGAGCCGCTCGAACTGGACTCTGGGTCGCTTGGGGTTTTGGACTCTGGAAGCAGTACCATGGACCGTCTGCGTTAGCGCCATTGTCGAGCGAGAAATCTTGGCAATTTCACGTCCATCCCGCCATGGAAGAAAATCGCATGGCGATGATGGCCACCTTCAAGCGACGATTTTAGGAGAACGTGAGTGGACATGAAATGGTGCAAAGTAGCATAAGCACAACCTGCGCAGGGCGGCCACCTCGGCTTTTTAAGCGGCTCGATGAGGTAAAATAGAGTGGGGGGCATGAGACAACCAATGAGCGGCCATCGTCGTATAAAAAGAAACAGCCGGTTCATTCTTTTGGCGGCGGTTCTTCTGTTCAGCGTTGGAATCGTTTGGAGCCAGGCGGAGGACCAAGCGCGGGAAGGGGAGACGGCACCGATTTCCCGCCAGGCGATCTTGGCTGGGGTGTCCGGAGATGTCCAGGTGCGAACGGAAGGACAATGGCGGCCTGCCGCCGATGGGATGACCCTGAAGGAACAGGATCAGATCAAAACGGGCGGGGACGGGAACGTGATCGTTGTTCTCGATAGACAGAGCGGGGGAGATCGGCTCAAGGTGGGGAAAGAAAGTCTTGTCAGTTTGAATCTGCTTCAGCAGGGCCCGAAATCGGCCACGGCCACCCAATTGGACTTGGCCTTCGGCAAGGTTCTGGTTCACGTCGGGAAACTCAAAGAAAGCTCCCGCTTCGAAGTCAAAACGCCCACCGCCACCACCGGGGTTCGGGGAACTTCCTTCGGGGTTCTCTATGAATCGAAAGTCAAGACGACGGACTTGGAGGTCTATGAAGACGGGCCGGTCTTATTTGAATCCCGGGTGATCAAAAGGGTTGGACAGAAACCGGCTTATGTGGATGCCGGGAGACGGCTCTCTGTTCCCAGCCATCGGGATCCCCGTCAGGTTCCCATCAAACTGATTCCGCGCGCCCAATTGGATGCGGCCTTGAAAGAGATCCTTCAGGTGCAGCAGACTCCTGTACCGAGCCGCGTCAAGGTGAACGGCGTCTATGAGGGTGTCCCCGATGGGAAATAATGGAAAAAGGCCGGCCTGAAAACGCTTTCACCCGGAAGCGGAGGATCTCCTTCTCCTGGTTTCGCCCACTGACCCTCAGCGCTCTTTTCCAGGGACTCTTCTGCCTTTTGGCACTGGGGTTGAACGTTTGGCTGCTGTCGGCGGTTCCCTTTCAGCGTCTGGAACATGCCGTTCTTGACCAGTTTTTCCGCCAGCGCTCTCCGCTGCCCACCGATCCGAGGATTGTCCTGATCGAGATCGCAGAGGATGGCCTGCAGGGGATCGGGCGGTGGCCGTGGCCTCGACACTATCACGCGGTCCTGACCTCTCTGTTAAAGCAGTGGGGGGCCCGGGCGGTTGTGTTTGACATCCTCTTCAGCGAACCCAGCACCCCTTTTGATGACGAAGCGTTTTCCCAAGCCATTCAGGCGGCCCCTCATGTCTATCTTCCTGTTATCCTGGAAACTCAAGAAGGCCGGGATGTTTGGATCCACTCAATCCCCAGCCTGGAGCGATCGGCCAAGGGGACCGGCCACATCAACGTTCTGCCGGATAAGGATGGGGTTCTGCGCCGAATTCCCCCGGTTCTGCGGGCCGGAGGGGAAGAGCATCTTCATCTGGCCCTCCGGGTAGCGTACGACGTCCTGGGCAAGGAATCGCCGGCTTTTACTTCGGGCCGGATGCCTTTCCCAACGGATTCGGAGGGAAATATCGTCATCAACTGGGCGGGGCGGTGGTCGGAGACGTTTACCCATTACTCCTATCTGGACCTTCTGCGCAGCTTTGAAGCGGTGGCTCACGGCAAGCCGCCGATGGTCCCGCCGGAGGCGCTTCGAGATAAGATCTGCTTGGTCGGTTTGACCGCCACGGGATTGGCGGACGTCAAGCCCAGTCCCGTGGAACCCCTCTACCCGGGATTGGGATTCCAGGCCAATGTGATCAACAGCTTTCTGACGAACCGGTTCATTATCCCGGCCAGCCATCGAACCAACGCCCTTGTTTTGGTCGGGATAGGGCTCGTCTGCGGCCTCTCCTTCATCCTCCTCAGGCCGATGGCTGCTTTTCTTTGCGGGCTGCTTTTTGGAGCCGGCTGGCTGATCGTCGCGTTCCTCCTCTTTTGCCGGCAGGGCCTGTGGCTTCCGGTGGTTCATCCCCTGTTGACCATCGCCTCGCTGTTCACCGTCTCAGCGGTCTACGTTCAGATGACGGAGGAGCGGGAGCATTGGAAATTTTTCCATCTGGCGACCCGGGATGGGCTGACCGGTTTGTACGTCATCCGGCACTTTCGGATGCTGAGCAATCAAGCGGCGATGGAAGCCCACCAGCGAAAGGCCTCACTCTCGGTGCTGATGATTGACATTGATCACTTCAAGCAGGTCAACGACCGATTCGGCCATGCCGCGGGAGACAAGGTGCTGAAGGACGTCTCAAACATCCTCCAATCCTGCCTACGGGAAAGCGATTTTGCAGGGCGATACGGCGGGGAAGAACTGATTGTCCTCCTGCGGCAGGCCTCCTGCGACGTCGCGGCGGAGGTGGCCGATCGGATCCGGAAGCTGGTGGAACAGACCCAGTGCACGTGGGACCAGCAGCAGATTTCGGTGACGATCAGCATCGGAGTCGGCACGCTTCGCCCGGATGAGAACGTCCCGGATCCCATGGTGCGGCGCGCGGACGAGGCCCTTTACCGGGCCAAGCACGGCGGGCGAAACCAGGTCTGCATCGAGGCTTAGAGGGCATACGTCGCGGCGACGTCTGGGGTCGGCGCATTCACGTCCCCCTCAATTCCCCAGGAGAGGATATTGACTCCCCACTGAGACAAGGCCAAATCCTTGATGACTTCATCGTAGTGGACATTGCCGTTTCCCGTCATGGTCACCGTCTTGGCCATAACGGCCCCAAAGAGAGCGGCATTCCCGCTTAAGGTCACCGCCGCCTCAGCCCCGTAGATGCCCCCGTAAAGTTTGGCGTTTCCGCTTGCTGCCGCGGAAGTCCCGGTCACATAAATCAGCAGATTGGGGGGAAGGTCTCCGGCCGTAATGATGGAATTCCCGCTCAGCTGAAGGCTGGAGACATACAAGGTCGTTGGTCCGGTGAACTTTAGCTGGGCGGCCCCGCTGATCGTGATGCTGTCGTACGCATAAGTCCCTCCCGAAAGGGTTAAGGTGGTGTTCCCGGAAAGTGTGAGAGGACCGCTGCCCTGGATATTGGGTGGGATAACAGGGTTCCTCAACGTAGTCGCCTTATCGGCCGCTTTTAACGTTCCGGTGACCTGCGCGCTTCCGGCGATGGTAACGTTCACGTTAGGGTCTGCCTTCGGCGCCACGACAGCGTCCCCAGTGATCTTTGCACTTCCGCTCAGGGCAATCTGCCCGTTGGTTCCCACATTCCCTTTCGCGCCCGCGGTCCCAGGCGAATAGGTCCCGGTGGAAGAAACAAAGCTGTCTGTCACGACATTATCCGTCATGGTCACGGATTGATTTCCAAAGGCCCCGTTCACAAATTGGGTGGGGATAACCTCCACAATGGCTTCCACCGCTTGGCTGATGGGATTGCCCAAGTAACTGCTGCTTCCAGTCGAGCTCAACCGAAGGTGATTGCTCCCCGCATCCGCCGCCACGACCGAGTAACTTCCGTAACTTCCGACCGGTGTACCAGCAGTGGAATCCACCCAGTTTCCGGTTTTTCTCAACTGGACAATGGCGCTGTCCACACCGGCCTCCGCGCAATAGAAGGCCTGCGTGAAAGCCTGCGTTCTGAGATTGGCCTGAATGTCGCCCCCGGCGTAGCTCATCATGGCCCCTGCTACGATCAACAACAAAGGAAGCAGCAAGTAAAGACTGATCAGAAGGAAACCCTTCTCGTTCTCTTTCGATGGACACCCACCCCTTATTGTTATTGTCATGGCTACGACGCTCCTCTCCAACGGATCAATTCCGCATCCGAACCCTGGTGATCCAGGAACCCTGATTCTTAAAATCTCCCATCCCCCGCTGCACGGTTATTTGGATTTCCACCATCTCCGGGTTGGCCGCCTGCCGTCGGAACTGAAGGGCAGACACCCCAAGGGCGACCGCTCGATCGTTCTTCCCTTCCTGGGTGCGGATCACCAGGTTGCCGGTACTCCCGCCTAAAGAGTACGTAATCGGATTCGACATCTCCAGCGATCCGTTCGAAAACACCACGACCCCATCCCCGTTCATGTCCTGCGGCACCCGAAAAGAAATCGTGTTGTACCACGCTCCGTCTGCCGGAATGCTTACCGTGGAATTTACCGCCGCCACCAATTCCCGGCTCATGGCCGCCGCCCGCCGAAGCTCCAGGGAGGATCCAAAGTAGGCGTGTGAAACCTCCCAAGACTGCTGATTCACTTTTAACAGCATGGTGATCGCCAGTCCGACCGCCATCGCGATGGCCGACGAAACCATCAACTCGATCAGCGTGAAGCCGTTCCTCCCGTTCATCCGCTTTCACCTCTTTCACCTTTGTGTGATAAGGCTCTCGAGCGTCATGGAGCGGGCCCGCCTCCGATCGGTCCACGCCACCCGCACGATCACATCCAGCGGGTCCGTCAGATTTTCCCCTTGATACTCCCCCACTTGATCCCCCTGTTGATCCCCCAACCCTCGATAGAGGAGCGTTACCGTTTCTCCCGACAGGCTGGTCAGAGCATTGTCCCTCGCCCACTGCGTCCAATCGGTGGCCGCCACCGAAGCCAGTCCGGCGCCGGATTTTTCACGCACCATCTCCAAAACCGCCCGGGCATCCGACGTCGCTTGATTCAAGTTCCGGCCGGTCTCCCGCAGAGCAGCCAAATTCCCGTAAACTCCCATCAGGGAGAGGAACGCCGTGGCAAAGACCGTCATCATAACCAACACCTCGATCAGGGTAAACCCTCGAGGTTTGTTCTCCTGTCCTCTCAACGGGTGGCTCATTTTTCGTCTCCTATACATCGAGTATACTCAACCCCTTTTTGGAAATACAAGGTGATGGAAACCTAAAGATCGGTGGAAATTGACTTTTGTATACAATGCACAAATGGGCCGCTCGTAAGCGGCGGTAAGGACAGGTAGAATAACAAGATGATTGAAGAACGTGCCCTGATCGAGAAGATCCTTCGTGGTGATCGCGAGGCCTACGCCGAGCTGGTACGGGCGCATCAGGCGCGGGTGCTTCGCCTCTGTAGGGCACTCCTTGGTAGTGAAACCGAGGCGGAAGATGCCGCCCAGGAGGTTTTCTTCAAGGCCTACCGCTCCTTGGCTTCGTTCCGGAAAGAGTCTGCCTTTTCGACCTGGCTTTACCGCATCACCGCGAATCACTGCCGGGATCTTCTGCGAAAACGCTCCCGTCAGAAACTGGAGTCCCTCGACAAACTTTTTGAAGAATCCGGCGACGCGGCGGAGAAACTCCTGACGCCATCCTCGGATTCCCGGTCCGAAAGGGAAGCATCCGACCTGATCGAACAGATCCTTTCGCGCCTCTCCCCGGATGAGCGGCTTATTCTCACCCTCCGTGAGGTCCAAGGATTGAGCTATCAGGAGATGGCCCAAGTGCTCCGGTGTTCCCTGGATGCAGTCAAGGCCCGCCTGCGCCGGGCGCGCAAAGCCCTGGAGGAGCAGGCACGACACTTTTCGGAGTCCCGGAGCGTCTAAAGAGATGAGGAGGCCAGAAAGATGGATCATGCGGCGATGAAAGACAAGGTGTTCGCCCTCTATGATGGGGAGCTTGGACAGGAGGCCCGTCAGGAGGTCGAAGCCCATCTCAAAGGATGTTTGGAATGCCGCGCCATGTACGAACGTTGGAGGACGACGGCGAGGGCGTTCTTTAAAGAGCCGCGGCCGGTGCCTTCAGAATTCTTTGTCCAGCGCGTCATGGACCGGATCGAACTCTGGGAGCGGCCTCTGCCTGCTCCTGGGCCATATGCCCGCTTGCGCTGGCTTGTCCCGGCGCTGGGATTGGCGGCGGTGCTGTTTGCCATGATGCGGCCAGCGCAGACGCAGCAGCCTGTCTCCGTTGAGATGCTCCTCTTAGAAGGTACGCCGGGGCCGGCCTCTTGGGTACTGTCGAACGCGACCCCGAACACAGACCAAATGTTAGGATTTGCCATGGAGGGAGAAGGATGAAGCTGACGTGGAAATATCTGGCGGTTGGGTTCTTGTTGGGAGTGGTTGCAGGAGCGGTAGGCAACCAATGGTGCGCGCCGGCGTTTCATCGGCACCATTGGGGAGAACGGGAGCATTTTCAAGAGAAGATGCTTGAACAATTCAATAGGAAGTTAAGCTTGACGTCCGAACAACAGCAGAAGGTTACCGTTATTCTGCAGGAGAAGCGGAGCAAGATTGACGCCCTGCGTGCGGAGGTGCGCCCGAAGTTCGAAGAGATACGCAATACTACCCACTTGGAAATCCGCCAGCTTCTGACCCCAGAACAGCAGAAAAAGTTTGACGCGATGAATGCCGAGCATGAAGCTCGAAAGAAACAATTCCGGGATCAATGAGTCGGCTTACGCCCGCTAGGATCCGTCGAGAGCTCATCCTCGTGAGCGTCCTCTGTTTCGGGTGCACGGGTACCGCTGCCGGAGAACAGCGTTTAACCTGGAAGGATTGCGCGCAGGAAGCGATGCGGCACAATCCGGATTTGCTCGCGGCGCAGGAATCTTTCCAGAAAGCCCGGGCTCAATACCACGGCAGCTACAGTCCTCTCCTTCCGCAGCTTTCGGCAAACGCCGGTTACACCGACTCGAAAACAACTTCCCGATCGCAGGAGTACACAACGGGTCTTGCGGCCAAGCAATCGCTCTTCTCCGGTTTGAAGAACGAGGCAGGGGTGCAGAAGAGCAAAGCCGATTTGGATGCCGCGGAAGCGAATCTGGGCGTCGTCATCGCCCAAGTCAGTTTCGATCTCAAGAATGCGTACGCGGATTCGTTGTTTGCGCAGGAGCAGGCGGAGCTGGCGGAAGCCATCGCCAGCCGCCGACAGGAGAATGTCCGGCTGATCGAACTGCGCTTTGAGGGCGGGCGGGAGCCCAAGGGATCGTACCTGCGCAGCCGGGCATTGTACCGGCAGGCCGATTTCGAAGTTTCTCAGGCCGAAAGAAATCTGCGGGTCTCCCAGAGACAACTGACTCGGGTGTTGGGGCGATCTGAATCGGAAAGAATTTTCGTGCAGGATCTTCAGGTCGCGCCGCCCGGGAACCCTCCCGACTTTCGCGCCTTATCTCTTGAAACGCCGGTCCACCTTCAGGCCGCCGCCCAGGCCCGTTCGGCCCAGGCGGGAGTGTCGGTTGCCCGGAGCGAGCTTTTCCCGGACATTTCAGCGGCCGGGTCGCTTGGGCGCCAGGGAGGGAAATGGCCTCCGGATCGAACCGACTGGTCGGCGGGCATTATTTTCTCTTATCCATTTTGGCCCGGTGGGCAAAACATCTTCGACCTTCAGGCGGCGAAAGCCGAAGCACGCCGATCCCAGCACGTTCTTCGCAGTACGGAGGACCGGACGGTTTTGACCCTGGAGCAGACCTTCGCTGCGTTTCAGGATGCGGTCCAAAAGGTGGCGATACAGCGGGAGTTCTTGGAAGCGGCGAAGGTTCGCGCAGAGATCGCCAGAGGGCAATATGCGCTGGGATTGTTGTCGTTCCAGGATTGGGACACGATCGAGAACGACCTGATTTCCAATCAGAAAACCATGTTGGTGAATTTAAGGGACGCCATTATCGCCGAAGCCGCGTGGGAGCAGGCACAAGGAAAAGGGGCCATTTTATGATGAAGGGGGAAAAGTGGTGGGTCATTGTGGTCATTGTGGGTGTCCTGGGCTTCTTCGGGACGAAATGGTTCGGCACAAAAGAAGAAAAACCGGCTTATCGGCCGGTGCAGGTAACGCGGGGGGACATCCAGGTGTCGGTCCTGGCGACCGGCGTGGTGCAGCCGGAGAACCGTTTGGAGATTAAACCTCCTGTCGGCGGGCGGATGGATCAGATCCTCATCGAGGAGGGGCAGGCCGTCAAGAAGGGGCAGGTGCTTGCGTGGCTCAGTTCCACGGAGCGGGCCGCTTTGCTGGATGCGGCACGGGCGAAGGGGCCGGACGAGTTGACGCATTGGGAAGGGCTTTACAAGCCGACACCGCTGATTGCGCCGCTGGATGGCGTGATGATTGCCAAGAACGTTGAATCGGGCCAGACGGTGACGGCGCAGGATGCGGTTTTGGTGATGTCCGACCGCTTGATCGTGAAGGCCTCCGTGGATGAAACCGACATCGGCCGAATCCAATTAAAACAGAAGGCCCGGATAACGCTGGATGCCTATCCTGACAAGCTGGTCAAAGCGCACGTCGACCACATCGCTTACGAAGCCAAGACGGTCAATAACGTGACGACCTATGAGGTTGACGTTTTGCCGGAGGAGGATGCCGACTTCATGCGAAGCGGCATGACGGCAAACGTCACGTTTTTTGTGGCGGGGAAGAAAGAGGTCCTGATTCTTCCGGCCGAGGGAGTCAGCCAGGCCGACAGCCGCACGACGGTCCTCCTGCCTGACCCAAGCGGTAGAAAGAAGCCCGTTCCTCAGGAGGTGACTATCGGCATCACGGACGGCAAGCGGGTGGAAATCGTATCCGGCTTGAAAGAGTCGGATACGGTGCTTGTGCCGGTGTTGCGGGTGCCCCGTTCCGGGGAGAGACAAACGAACCCATTCTCTCCAATGGGAAACAGGCCAAGCGGTCAAGGGGGCCACCGTACTTCATGATTCAAATTTCCAACGTCCATAAAGTTTATCAAATGGGAGAGATGAAGGTCCTTGCCTTGCGCGGGGTCTCTGTGACCATCCAGCCGGGAGAGTTCGTCGCCATTATGGGACCTTCCGGATCAGGGAAATCGACGCTCCTGCACATCCTCGGCCTTTTGGATGTGCCGGATTCCGGTTCCTACCGGCTGGTCGGCAAAGAGGTCTCGAAATTGACCGAAGACGAGCTGGCCATTTTAAGAGGGCAGACCGTCGGATTTGTCTTCCAGCAGTTTCACCTGCTTTCCCGGGCGACGGCGCTGGAGAATGTGGCTCTGCCGTTGCTCTACACGCTCAATGGTGCGGATCCCGCCCGGCCGAGGCATCTATTGGAAGAGATCGGCTTGGGAACGAGGTTGGCCCACAAACCCAGCGAGCTTTCCGGAGGGCAGCAGCAGCGGGTCGCCATTGCCAGGGCGTTGGTCAACACGCCGGCGATTCTTTTTGCCGACGAGCCGACCGGGAATTTGGATTCCACCAGCCAGGAAGAGATCATGGGAATTCTTTCTCAATTAAATGAGCGGGGGATCACCGTGATTGTGGTCACCCATGAAATGGACGTCGCCAAGCACGCCAAACGATTGATCCGGATGCGGGACGGTTTGATTCAATCAGACGAAGTTCTCAAACCGGTGCCGGCCGTTTCGGCCGGACCTCAACAGGGAAAACTGGCTGCACCGGTAGCCCTGCCGCTCGTCCCTTTCAAGGAGATCGTGGACCATTTTCATCAGGCCGTGAGGGCCCTTTTGGCGAATAAGGTGCGCACCGCTCTTTCAATGCTCGGCATCTTGATTGGCGTGGCGGCGGTCATTGCCGTGATGGCCTTGGGGGCAGGCGCGCGACAGTCGATCCAGGCCCAGCTCTCCTCCCTGGGCTCCAATCTTCTCGTTTTACGTCCGGGGGCACGGCAGGTGGGTGGTGTGGCGTTGCAGGCAGGGGCGGTGACCCGATTTACGGAGGAGGACGCCAGAGATATTGTCGTCTCCATTCCGTCCATTCAGAGGGTGGCCCCGTCTGTCTCTGGCCGGGGGCAGGTCACTTATGCAGGCAAGAACTGGAACACGCAGATTTTGGGGACCACGCCCAACTATGCCCCCATGCGGGCGTTGGTTCCCACCGTCGGCCGGTTCTTCCGGGATGACGAAGTTCAAAAACGAGCCTGGGTTGCCGTGATAGGAATGACACCGGTCCGTCAGCTGTTTGGAGAGGTCAACCCGATCGGCGAGTTCATCAAGATCAACAGGGTCAACTTCCAGGTCATTGGAATTTTGCCGGAGAAGGGGGCCACCACCTGGAGGGATCAGGATGACATCGTTATCATTCCGCTCTCTACCGCGATGCGGCGGCTTCTGGGCAAGGATTACGTGGATAACATTGACATGGAGGTGGCCAGCGCCTCGGAAATGGCCGACACGGAGCAGGCGGTTCGGGATCTGATTATTCGCCGGCACCGCCTGCCGCGGTCTTTGCAGGATTCTTTTGACATCCGCAACATGGCGGATATCCAGGCGACCCTCTCCGAAACCAGCCGGACGATGTCCTGGCTTCTCTCTTCCATTGCGGCGATTTCGCTCTTGGTCGGCGGCATCGGCATCATGAACATCATGCTGGTCTCCGTGACGGAGCGCACGCGGGAGATCGGCCTTCGCAAGGCGATCGGAGCGCGGCGGCGGGATATTCTCATGCAGTTTCTGATTGAGGCCATCGCGGTGAGTTTGGCGGGTGGTTTGGCCGGAATCCTGCTGGGATGCGGCATCACCCTCCTTTTGTCGCATCTTGCCCATTGGGCCGTTACGGTTTCCTTCGAGTCGATTCTTTTGGCCTCTCTCTTTTCGGCAAGCGTCGGCATTATCTTCGGGCTGTGGCCCGCCCGCAAGGCCTCGCTGCTGAATCCCATCGAAGCCCTCCGCTATGAGTAAATCAAAACCATATTCCCGCAACGAGCCAAGACAAGTAGAATAGAATCCTATGTTGAAGAAAAAAGTGGTGAGCCACGGTGCGGCGAAAAAGCAGCTCCATGTCTCCTGGTCCGGCCGAGTCCAGGGGGTCGGCTTCCGCTACACCGCCGAGTCGGTGGCCCTGACTGTTGGGTTGACCGGCTGGGTACGGAACCTGCCGGATGGCCGGGTGGAAGCAGTGGCCGAGGGAACAGAAAAGGATCTGAAGTCTTTCCTGGAACAGATTGCCGCCGGCCCGATGCGGGTGCATATCCGGCATAGGAGCGTTGATTGGGAGAAGCCCACCGGCGAGTTCAATGACTTCCGAATCAAATTCTTCTGAAGTGAAGCCGGGACTTGCGGAACGTCGTGAACGCAAGTCCCTGGCTGAACTTCATCCCGAGGAGCGGAGCGACAAGGGATCTTATGAGAGAGATTGAGCGGCTCCGCCGGCTGATCCAGCATCATGACCGGAAATATTACATCGAGAACCAGCCGGAGATCAGCGACCAGGAGTACGATCGCCTCTATCGGAAGCTGAAAGAACTGGAGGCGAAATACCCTCAGTTCGTCACGCCGGACTCGCCTACTCAACGGATTGGGGACCAGCCGCTCAAATCGTTCGGGGTGGTGCGGCACCGAGTGCCGCTGATGAGTTTAGATAACACCTATTCCCCCGATGAGCTTCGGGAATTTGACGCCCGCGTGAAGCGGTTCCTGAAAGAAGAGCAGATCCGTTACGTCGTGGAGTTGAAGTTTGACGGGGTCTCGGTATCACTCACTTACCAGCAGGGACGATTCCTCCAAGGGGCCACGCGCGGCGATGGGGAGCAGGGGGATGACATCACCGTCAATCTGAAAACTCTTGGGGCGATTCCTTTGGCCCTGCATCCTCCAAAATCTCTTGCCGTTCCGCGCCTGATGGAGGTGCGGGGCGAGGTCTACATGCCGCGGCCGGCCTTTGAGGCGTTGAACCGGGAGCGGGAGAAGCAGGGCGACGTTCTTTTCGCCAATCCGCGCAACGCCGCGGCCGGCAGTCTAAAGCACCTGGACTCGCGCGTTGTCGCTCAACGGCATCTCAACATCTTCTGCTACGGGCTCGGTGCCGTCGAGGGAAGGGCGTTCACGACGCACCACGAGATGCTAGAGTTCCTCAAGGATGTCGGATTCCGGGTGAACCCCCACTTTAAGCGCTGCAGCGGCATCGAACAGGTGATTGCCTACTGCAAAGAGTGGGAGCCGAAGCGCAAGAAGCTGGAGTACGACATCGACGGCATGGTGATCAAGGTGGATTCACTCGAGCAGCAGCGCCGGCTGGGGGTCACCGCCAAGTCGCCCCGTTTTACGATCGCCTACAAATACCAGGCGGAGCGGGCGGTCACGCAGCTGCTTGGCATCGAGGTGAACGTCGGGCGCACCGGCGTTCTGACGCCGGTGGCCAACCTCGCGCCGGTCTTCCTGGCCGGCACCACGGTCAGCCGCGCCAGTCTTCACAACGAGGATGAGATCAAGCGCAAAGAGATCCGGGTCAGCGATTGGGTGATGATTGAAAAGGCCGGGGAGATCATCCCTCAGGTGGTGGAGGTAGTGAAGGCCAAGCGGACCGGCCGCGAAAAGATTTTCCATATGCCGGCCAAGTGTCCGGTCTGCGGAGGAAAGGTTTCTCGGGACCCGGAAGAGGTGGCGGTCCGCTGCGAGAGTGTGAGCTGTCCGGCCCAGTTGAAAGAGCGGCTGATCCATTTTGCCCAGCGGGATGCGATGGACATCGAAGGGCTCGGCGATGCGATGGCCGAACAGCTCGTTGGCAAACGGCTTGTGGCCGACTACGGGGATCTCTACGGCTTGATGGTGGAGAAGCTGCTGACGCTCGAAAGGATGGGGGCAAAGTCGGCGGAGAATCTGTTCAACGGCATCGAGGCCTCCAAGCAGCGGGGGTTAACGCGGCTGATCTTTGCCTTAGGGATCCGGCACGTGGGGGCGGCCAACGCCCAGGTGCTGGCCCGGCATTTCGGATCGATGGAAAAGCTTGCGCGGGCCACCGAAGAGGAGTTAAATGAGCTTCCAGAGGTGGGACCGGTGGTCGCGGCCTCCATCGTTCAATTTTTCCAGACGCCGGAGAATTCCCGAGTCCTGCAGAAGTTGAAGACGGCCGGCGTGAAGATGGAAGAGGCCGCTGCCAAGCGGTTCTCCAACCGGCTGGCCGACGAGACGGTGGTGTTCACCGGTGAGCTGGATGGTTTCGCCAGGGATGAGGCACAGGAACTTGTCCGAATGCACGGCGGGGCGGTGGGATCGAGCGTCACTTCAAAAACAACGCTGGTCGTCGCCGGTCCCGCTGCCGGCTCGAAGTTAGAGAAGGCCAGAAAACTCGGCGTGAAGATTGTGGACGAAGCGGAGTTCAAGAAGATGATCGGGCGCAAACAGTGAGGAGGGATCAGAACGTCATTGCGAGCGAAGCGAAGCAATCTCGTTTTTTAAAAGCAAGATTGCTTCGGCCCTTCGGGCCTCGCAATGACGAAAGGAAACTTATCGCCCTTGTCCTCTTCTCGTTAATACTCGTCAGCTCTGCCGGCTGTGGGCGGAAGATCCAGCTGATCCGAAAGAATAAAAAAGTTACCGTTACCCAGCCGATCCTGGTGCTGCAACCCAACGACAAAGCGATGGCTGCCCCTGCCGTCCGATACCAGGAGCATTTCGCTTACTGGAAGTCATGGCATTCCGAATTGATGGGTTCCTTTGGTGAAATGCGCAAGCGAGACCTCAGGAATCTAAACGGCGTCATCAGCGAGCTGCGCGCCATGGAGGACATCTTGACCGGCCCGCCGGCGGATCATTTGCGCTCAGTCCTCCAGGAAATTTCCGGGATGGAGGACAAATGGCAGCAGGAACCGGAGACCTGGACCCCGCCCTCGATGATGCGCAGTCGCCTGGAGCAGTTGATGCGGGAGATTGACCGGAGCTTCTACTACAAAAAGGTGAAGACATGGATTCCCCAGGGAAAGGTGGTAGAACCTCTTCCCAGTGGGAAGAGCTGATCCGGCAGGCCCTCGACTTTTTCCGACTGGAACGGGGCCTGAGCAACAACACCATCGCCGCTTACGGGCGAGACCTCCATCAATTCGCCAACCAGTTTTCAGCCAAATCCCCGCCGGCCGTTACCCGCAGCGAGATTCTCGACTACCTGATGAAACTCAAGGACGATCAGCTCAACGCCTCCTCCGTGGCCCGGAAGCTGGTGGCGATCAAGGTTTTCTATCGGTTCCTCTTAAGTCAGGGGCTGATCAAGGCGGACCCGGCCGGCATCATTGATTCCCCCCGGTTGTGGAAAGGGCTGCCGGCGGTCTTGGATGTGCAGGAAGTGGATCGGCTGCTCAAGGCGGTTGCCGGTCGGGAACAAAAAGAGATGCGGGACCGGGCGATCCTGGAGTTGCTGTACGCGACCGGCCTGCGCGTCTCGGAGGTGTCCGGACTGAAGCTCTCCGACTTGAATCAAGAGGCGGGATTCCTGCGCTGCATCGGCAAAGGGGGGAGAGAGCGGGTGGTGCCGGTGGGGCGCCAGGCGCTGAAATGGACGCAGAAATATTTAGAGCAGGCGCGTGAGAAATGGAAACCCAAACCGGAGGTGAAGCAGATCTTCGTCAACCGCTTCGGCAAGCCGCTCTCCCGCCAGACGGTTTGGATGCTGATCAAGCATTACGCTGATCAAGCCGGCATCAAGAAGGAAATCACCCCGCACACGCTGCGCCACTCCTTCGCCACCCACATGCTGCAGGGTGGGGCGGACCTACGCGTGGTGCAGGAGCTCCTGGGCCACGCCACCATCGCCACGACCCAGATCTACACCCACGTGGACCGGGCCCGCCTGAAAAAAATTCACCAGCAGTTCCACCCCCGCGCTTAGCTGCGTTCTCTCTTTTTCGTGCTACAATCGTAAGTTCTTATGGACTTTTGCGCTCGTAGCTCAGCCCGGATAGAGCACTAGCCTCCGGAGCTAGGTGTCGCGCGTTCAAATCGCGCCGAGCGCGCCAAAATATGAGACCCGCTTAAGAATCCTGTTGGAGTTTCTCTGATGCCGAGTGACCGTTTGAACAAAGTGGCGCAGGCCATCAAAGAAGAGGTGGCGCAGATGGTCCAGCGGGAGATCAAGGATCCTCGGATCGGCTTCGTGACGATCACGCGGGTGACGGTCTCTGCGGATCTGGAGCACGCCACCATTTACTTCAGCATTCTGGAAGGGCATGGGGATCTGGCCAAGACCGAAGCCGGGTTGAAGAGCGCGCAGGGGTACATCCGGCGTCTCTTGGGAGAGCGGCTGCGGCTTCGGGTGACGCCGGAGGTGATCTTTCGGTCCGATCCATCCGTGGCCGAGAGCATCCGGATGTCCAAGCTGATCGACCAACTGAACAAGAAAGAAGAGGAAAAACCAAATGAATGACCGGGCCATGATGAGACAGGTGATCAGCGCAATTCGAAGACACCGGTCGTTTGTTGTCACCGCCCACATCAACCCGGAAGGGGATGCCCTCGGCTCCGCCCTGGCGGTGGCTTTTCTACTCAAGCGCCTGGGCAAGAAGGTCACCGTCGCCAACGACGGCGGGATCCCGAAGGCGTTTGAGTTTCTTCCGCACCATGTGCCGGTGGTCGGCGGCCCTGACAAGAAGGTGTCGGCGGAGGTTTCGATCATTGTGGATGTGCCGGTTTTCAGCCGGGTCGGTTCGATCAAGCAGCTCATCGAGCGGGTCGGGCTGGTGGTCTGCATTGACCATCATGTCAGCAACCAGCGTTTCGCCGACATCAACTGGGTGGACCCGAAGGCCGCCTCCGTCGGAGAGATGATCTACCGGCTCTACCGGGCGTTTGGCATGAAACCGCACCTGCCCGAGGCGCTGTGCATGTACGTCTCCCTGGTCAGCGACACCGGCTCTTTCCGGTACATGAGCACCACGCCGGCGGTTCATCGAATCGCCTCCGAGCTGATTCAGATCGGCGTTTCCCCGCTCAAAGTGGCGCAGCAGCTCTACGAATCACGGTCGGCCGCCGACCTGAAATTCCTCGGAACGCTCCTGCGCTCGATTCACGTTTCTCCCGACGGCCGAATTGCCTGGTTGGAGGTGCCGGCGGCGCTGATGAAATCATCCAAGGCCAGTTCTGAAATCATTGATGAGCTGGTCAATTTTCCCCGTTCGATTCAGTCCGCTGAAGTGGCTTTCGTTGCGCGCGAGGACCCTCACACAGGGAAAACCCGCGTCAGCTTCCGTTCCAAGGGGAACGTCGACGTGAATCAGATCGCTCGAACATTTGGCGGCGGAGGGCACATAGCCGCCAGCGGCTGCACCGTCGAGGGCACGATCGCCCAGGCCCGAGCAAAGGTGTTGAAGGTTGCGCGGCAGGCATTGAAGAAGAAAGGTGTCATTGCGAGTGAAGCGAAGCAATCTCGCTCTTAAAAACGAGATTGCTTCGGCCCTTTGGGCCTCGCAATGACGGTTCATGGAATGGACGGGCTGCTCCTGATTGACAAGCCTTCCGGCATCACCTCCCACGATGTGGTGGATGTCGTTCGCCGCCGATTCGGCCTGCGGCGCGTGGGCCATGGAGGGACGCTGGATCCTTTGGCCACCGGCCTGCTGATTCTTTTGGTCGGAGCGGCCACGCGCAGGGCCGCCGCTTTTCTCGGAGCCGATAAAACCTACCTGGCCACCCTGCAGCTTGGAGTCAGCACCGACACGCAGGACACCACCGGCCGGGTGATCGAAACCCGCGCAGTGAAACCGTTCACCCGCGATCAGCTCGAGACGATCTGCGATCGTTTCCGAGGAGAGATCGAGCAGACGCTCCCGGCCTACTCCGCGGTCCGCATCGGCGGTAAGCGCTCCTACGAACTGGCGCGCGCCGGCAAGGCCATTCCGCCTCAACTGCGCCAGGTGGTGATTCATCAATTGAAGGTCCTCGATATCTGGCTGCCGCTAGAGGAAGCGGCACCAGGCGCTTCTGCGCTCCGGCTGCCTGAAGTGGAGTTGGAGATCACCTCTTCGAAGGGAACGTACATCCGGACCCTCTGTGCCGACATCGGTACGGCCTTGGGATGCGGGGGTGTTTTAAGCCAACTGCGGCGGACCCGGATCGGGGTTTTCACCATCGCCCAGGCGGTCCCATTAGAGGAAGCCACCCCGACGCATCTGCTTCCCCTGGAGGGGGCAGTTCTGTCGGCATGATCTCCTTGCGAAAGATTCCAACAAAGCCGCTGAATAAACCAGCCCCTGTGGCGGCGATCGGGATCTTTGATGGCGTCCATCGAGGGCATCAGGCGATTTTTCACCGGACGGTCCGCCGAGCTGCGGCCATCGGAGGCACCCCGACGGTGATTACTTTCTATCCCCATCCCTTGACCGTGCTTGCCCCGCAGTACGTTCCGAAGATGCTGCTTTCCGTGGACCAGCGCCTGGAATATTTCGCTTCGTGCGGCATCCGTCTGGCGCTGGTGATCCCGTTTACCCGGTCCTTCTCTCGTTGGTCGCCGGAAACTTTCGTGCGGCGCGTTTTGGTGAAACGCCTCCGAGTCCGGGAGGTGGTGGTCGGGCATGATTTCGGGTTCGGGGCAGGGCGCGCCGGATCAGTGGAGACGCTGAAGGCCTTCGGAAAGAAATTCGGATTCCGCGTTCACATCGCTCCGCCTTTCCGGCTGAACGGCCAGCGGATCGCTTCCCACCGGATCCGGGCGATGATCCAGAAGGGGCGGCTCGAGCAAGCAGCCCGCTTTTTAGGCCGGCCGGTGATGGTGGTCGGGCGGGTGGTCCGTGGGGAAGGGCGGGGTGAAAAGATCGGGTTCCCGACCGCCAATATAAAGGAAGTCGAAGCCGGCGTTCTGCCGCCGCTTGGCGTCTACGCAGTGGTGGCCCGGGTTGATGGCAAGGGCCGTTCTTATCGCGGCATGGCGAACCTTGGTTTCCGCCCGACGTTTAAGCAGAAAAAGAAGAGGGGACGCTTCATTTGGGGACAGTCTAGCCAGAAAGAAGTGTCCCGAAATGAAGCGTCCCCGGTTTTAGAGGTGAATCTTTTTAGCCTGAAGCAGGCGCTCTACGGCCGCCGGCTGGAGGTGGCGTTCCTCAAGCGCCTCCGTCCGGAACGCCGGTTTTCCTCGCCCCAGGCCCTCGCCCGCCAGCTGGCCCGCGACGCCCGCCGCGCACGTTATTATGCGGCTTTACACCCATCGAGCATCATGGTATAGTCTCCCTTAAACAAATGGCGATAACGCAGATGGCTGTTGTTAAAGAACAAAAACAGAAAGCAATCAACAACTTCCAGATTCACGGGACCGATACCGGATCGGCCCCGGTCCAGGTTGCCCTCTTGACCGAGCGGATCAACCTGCTTACCGAGCATTTTAAAACCCATCGCAAGGATCATCATTCCCGCCGAGGTTTATTGAAACTGGTCAGTCAGCGTCGGAAGCTGTTGGAGTATCTCAAGAAGAGCGATCGGGACGAGTACCAGAAGGTCCTCGAACGCCTGAGTCTCCGGAAATAACCTGTAGCGACAAAGCTCCCCATAAAACAAGCCAGCCATCCAGCGTTTACAATCCCTTATTAACAGGAGGATTCTGTGAGTAATCATTCAACAGTGCGCCGTGTCCAGATGCGGTACGGCAAGGAAGAGTTGGTTTTAGAGACCGGCCGGTTGGCCAAGCAGGCCGACGGGGCGGTAATGGTTCAGTATGGCGGGACGGTGGTCCTGGTGTCCGTGGTGGTGGCCAAGCAGCCGAAAGAGGGGATTGACTTCATGCCCCTGACCGTTGAGTACCAGGAGAAGACCTACGCCGCCGGAAAGATCCCGGGGGGATTCTTCAAGCGGGAAGGCCGTCCGTCGGAAAAAGAGATCTTGACCTCTCGATTGGTGGACCGGCCGATTCGGCCGCTGTTCCCAAAAGGGTTCCGGAACGATGTGCAGCTGATCGCCTTGGTGCTGTCGCACGATGGCGTCAACGATCCGGACATTGCAGCCATCAACGGGGCTTCCGCCGCCTTGGGATTATCCCCGGCGCCGGTGGCGCACCGAGTAGGTGCCTGCCGGGTGGGCCGGGTCGGCGGCCAGCTGGTGCTGAACCCTACCTATGCAGAGCTTGAGCAGGGGGACCTGGACATCGTCATTGTCGCCGGCAAAGACGGCATCCTCATGGTGGAGGCCGGCTGCAAGGAGATTCCGGAGGAGACGATCGTCGAGGCGCTTCGGTTCGGCCAAGAGGCCGCGATGCAGAGCGTGGCGCTTCAGGAGCAACTGATTGCGCAGTGCTCCGTGACCAAACCGACTTTTCCGGTGCTTGGGCCGGATGCAAAGCTGGTGGAGAAGGTGCGGAAATTAGCGGAGTCGCGGTTAGGCGCGCTGCTTCAGGCGCAGAGCCATAAGGAAGGTTCCGGCGAGGAGATGAAGGAGCTTATTAAAGAGCTCGTGACCCAACTGCAGAACCCGGAAGGGACGCTGACCGAGGGGCAGGTGAAAGAGGCGTTGGATGAGATTGAAAGATCCATCGTCCGCCGGTCGATTCTCGAGGAGCGCCGCCGGTTCGACGGCCGGGACCTGACCACCGTCCGCCCGATCACCTGCGACGTGGGGATATTGCCCCGCACGCACGGGTCCGGGCTTTTTTCCCGCGGGCAGACCCAGAGCTTGGCCTCCGCCACGCTAGGAACCTCTTCGGACGAGCAGATCATTGACGCCCTGCAGGGCAAGTGGTTCAAGTCGTTCATGCTTCATTACAGCTTCCCGCCGTTTTCCGTTGGAGAGATCCGGCCGATGCGCGGGCCCGGGCGCCGGGAGATCGGGCACGGGGCGCTGGCGGAGCGGGCGTTGCGAGGCGTGATGCCGGCCAAAGAGATCTTTCCTTACACCGTTCGCGTCGTGTCGGAGATCCTGGAGTCCAACGGTTCTTCCTCTATGGCGACCGTCTGCGGCGGGACATTGGCGTTGATGGATGCCGGCGTGCCGATCAAGGGGCCGGTCTCCGGAATCGCCATGGGGCTTGTCCGGGACGGAAGCCGCTATTCGATCCTCACCGATATCATCGGGATGGAGGATCATTACGGGGACATGGACTTCAAGGTAGCCGGCACGGCGCAGGGGATCACCGCGCTGCAGCTGGACCTGAAGCTGACCGGCGTTCCGGTGGAACTGCTGACGGAAGCCTTGATGCAAGCCAAGCCGGCCCGGGCCCATGTGCTGCAGCAGATGCTGGCCACCATTCCGGCCTCGCGCCCGGAGTTGTCGCCCTACGCGCCTCGGATCACGTTGCTGAAGATTGATCCGGAGAGGATCGGCGAGCTGATCGGGCCGGGCGGCAAGATGATCCGGAAGATTACCCAGGAAAGCGGCGCCACCATTGAGGTCGAAGATGACGGAACGGTGATGGTTGCTTCTTCCAATGCGGCTGCTGCCAAGAAGGCGGTGGATTTCATCAAAGGGCTGACCGAAGAGGCGGAAATCGGACGGGTCTATCAGGGCATCGTCCGGCGGATCACCAACTTCGGCGCCTTCTGTGAGATTGCGCCGGGCAAGGAAGGGTTGTGCCACGTCTCCGAGCTGTCGGATCAGTTTGTGCCGAAGGTGGAGGATGCGGTGAAGGTGGGTGATACACTGGCGGTGAAGGTGGTCGAAATCGACTCGATGGGCCGGATCAACCTCAGCCACAAGCAGGCGCTGTTGCCTCCAGGAACAGCGCCGGTGCCCCCTGCGCGCCGCAGCGGTGGAGATCGGGAGTACGGCGGACGAGGTGGAGATGGCGGGCATCGCGGCGGACCGCGTCGTGAGCACCAGGGCGGCGAGCGGAACGAGCATCGGGGTCCTCCGAGAGATCGTGGAGACCGGCCCCGTGGAGGACCGCCCCATCGGCCGGGATTCGAACGACAAGGATCTGATTCTCGTTAAATAGATTTCTATGGCGTCCCGATCCAAACGAACGGTTTTTTCCTTAAGCCCCGAGCTGCGAAACGAGATCGGGGGGATCCTCCTTTTTGTTGGAGCTCTCCTGCTGCTGATGAGCTTGGTCTCCTACCACCCGGACGACCTGTCGTTCTTCACCTCGAATCCGTCGTCGAAGATTCATAATCTGTGCGGTGTTGTAGGCGCTGCGGTGGCCGGCGTCGCTCGCGCGGCCGTCGGGGCCACGGCTTACCTGATTCCACTGCTCGGATTTCTCTGGGCCGCGGCCCGGTTCACCGGCAAGCCGATGGAGAAACCCTCCATCAAGTTTCTGGCTGCCCTGCTTTTCTGTGTGGCGGCCAGCAGCGTGCTTTCCATAGTCTGGGTTCAGACGCTGGATGCGCGCATTTACCGAGGGGGAATGGTGGGCCTGGCGGTCGGCGACCAGATGATCCATTACTGCGGCTGGTGGGGGGCCTTTGTGGTCCTGATGACCGTCGGGCTGCTCTGTTTCCTTCTGGCGACGGAGTTGATCTTCTGGCCGTTGGTGGGCCGCAGCGGGAAATGGATGGCTACTCCATTCCGCTGGTTGGCGGCAAGCGGCGAACGCCTTGCTGCAGTCGCCCGATCCCTCCCCAAGCTGTCCAAGAAAGAGCAGGTTCTTCATCGCTCACCCAAGCCGGTGATTCGGGAGCCCAGCCAGCGGGAAAAGCCGGAACAGATTAAACAGGCTGCTGTTTCCACACCACGGTCCCGACCCTTACCGGAGAGGCCGGTGATCATTCAGCAGGAAATTCGCAGCGCCGAGAAGCCGGCGAAAGTCGCCACATCAGAAGCCGCTCCCTACAAACTTCCGTTGCTGGATCTGCTGGAACAGCCGTCGGCGGATTCCCAGGCCCGTCGAGGAAAACAGGAAATCGAGCAGAGCGCCAAAGTGCTCGAAGATGCCTTGCGGGAGTTTGGGATTGACGCGAAGGTGGCGGAGGTTGAGGTGGGCCCGGTGATCACGCGGTACGAAGTGGAGCCGGCCCCCGGCGTGAAGGTCCAGAGAATCACCACTTTGTCCGACGACCTGGCGCTGGTGATGAAGGTGCCGTCGGTCCGGATCATTGCGCCGATTCCAGGCAAGGCCCGGGTAGGCATCGAGGTGCCCAACGCTGCAGCCGCCGAGGTGACCTTGCGTGAGGTGTTGGAGTCGGCGGAATTCCGCGAATCCGGTTCCAAGCTCACGCTGGCCATCGGCAAGGACACCGCAGGCCATCCGCTGGTGTCTGATCTGGGCGAAATGCCGCACCTGTTGATCGCCGGCACCACTGGATCCGGAAAAACGGTCTGCATGAATTCGCTTATTGCCTCTCTCCTCTTTAATGCCACTCCCGAAGAGGTCCGGTTCATGATGGTGGATCCGAAGATGGTGGAGCTGACCCCGTTTAATGGGCTGCCCCATCTGCTGACACCGGTGTTGACCGATCCGAAAAAGGTTCCGCTGGCCCTGCATTGGGTGATCGAGGAAATGGAGAACCGCTACCGTCTGTTCGCCAAGCTGGGCGTTCGCAACATTGACGGCTATCATGAGAAGCAGGCCCAAGGTCAGCTTCCGGCAGAAGAGCTTCCGGACTCACTGCCGTTTATCGTGGTGATCATGGATGAGCTGGCGGACCTGATGCTGGTGGCGCAGGCGGAAGTGGAGAAAACCATCGCCCGCTTGGCGCACCTGTCCCGCGCGGTGGGGATTCATATGATTCTGGCCACGCAGCGCCCATCGGTGGATGTGTTGACCGGCGTCATCAAGGCGAACCTGCCGGCGCGGATCTCCTTTCAGGTGGCCTCCAAGGTGGATTCCCGGACGGTGCTGGACTCGATGGGGGCCGAGAAGCTGCTGGGCAAGGGAGATCTGCTTTTCATGCAGCCGGGATCCTCCAAGTGGGTCCGGGCGCAGGGATGCCTGCTCACCGATAAAGAGATCGAGCGGGTGGTTTCTTTCATCAAGACCCAGCGGAGCCCGCAGTACGAGCCGGGGATCTTGGAAGGTGGGGAATCCAGAGCCAGAGAAATGCAGGAACAAGAGAAGGATCCGCTTTATCCGGAGGCGGTTCGAGTGATTGTGGAGACCGGCCAGGCGTCGGTCTCGCTGCTGCAGCGGCGGATGCGGTTGGGCTACGGCCGGGCAGCTCGGATCTTGGACATGATGGAGCAGGAGGGGATTGTCGGGCCAATTCGGGGCGCCAAGCCCCGAGAAGTCTATTTAAAGGAAGTGCCAGATGAGTCAGGTCAATCTGTCGATCGGCGAACGTCTGAAGTCGGCGCGTGAATTAAAAGGGCTGTCCCTCGAGGAGGCCTCCCGGTTCACGAAGATCCAGCGAAAGACCCTTGAGGCCATTGAGGAAGACCGGCTGGAGGAGGAGCTGGACCCCGCCTACACTAAAATCTTTCTGAAGAAGTATGCCGGTTTTCTGGGATTGGAGCCGAGTTCCATCGTCGAGGAATACCTCTCCCTTCGGGGTCCGATTCCGGAGCGGCCCATTACCCCACAGACGGACGTTCGGAACAAAGCGCAGCAGTCGGAATCCCTGCAGAAAGTTGGGTGGGCGGCGGCTGTCATTCTGATGGCTGGGGTCTGCGTCGCCGTCCTGGCTTATCTGGGATACGATCTGTACGCCGCGCGGCACAAGAACGCTGAGGCGCCGCATCCGAGGAGACAGGCCAGAAGGGCCGTTTCCGCCGCGGCTTTTCCTCGGAAAGCGCCGACGCCGGCCTCCGAGATGGAGAAGACCCCATCGGCTCCCAGAGTGCTGGTTCCGCGCTCGCAGCCGCTTCGGCTGGTCGTGCGCACCAAAGCGGATGTCTGGATGCAGGTGAAATCCGACGGCTCGGTGATCTTTCAGAATGTTTTGCCGAAAGGCTCTCAGGAAGCCTGGACGGCGCAGAATTCTCTCGAGCTTTGGACCGGGAACGCCGGGGCCATGGACCTTTCCTTAAACGGCAAGCCGCTTGAGGGGTTGGGCAGCGGGGTCAAGAAGGGAATCCGCGTGACCCGCGAAGGGCTGAAACTGCCGGAGTAAGTCTCGCCATGAGAATCCACGTCTTAAGTCTCGGATGCGCCAGGACCCTCGTTGATTCGGAAGGACTGGCCGGGATCTTGGAAGCAGCCGGCCACTCGATCACCAACGAGGTCACGCAGGCCGAGTGCGTGGTGGTCAACACCTGCGCCTTCATCCGGGAAGCGGAGGAGGAGTCCGTCGCCACGATCCTGGAGGTGGCGGACCTCAAGAAAAAGGGCACGCTCCGCCGCCTCTACGTGGCCGGCTGCCTTCCGCAAAAGCGCCGCAACGAGAAGGACGATCTCCTGAAACTTCTGCCCGAGGTGGACGGTTTTATCGGAACCGGGGATCTACCGCAGCTGCCGAAGCTGCTTGAAGAGGGACTGTCCCCGAAGGGGACTGTCCCTCAGAGATTCTTCGTCACCTCTCCTGTTCCGACTCTTCTCTTCGATTCCTTGACCCCCCGCCATCGCCTGACCCCGACGCATTTCGCGTACCTGAAGATTTCCGAAGGGTGCGACCATGCCTGCACCTTCTGCTCCATTCCGCAGTACCGGGGGGCCCATCGCTCCCGGACGATGGAGGATCTGGTTCAACAGGCGGAACAATTGGCCGCCGAGGGAGTGGTGGAGCTGAACTTGATCGGGCAGGACACCTCTTACTATGGGGCCGACCGCTACGGAAAACCATGCCTGCCGGAACTGCTTCGCCGCCTCTCGGCGGTGCAGGGAATCCGTTGGATTCGGATCTTGTACGCGCATCCGGCCCATGTCAGCGATGAGCTGATCCGGGCGATTCGGGAGATCCCGCCGGTGGTCAAATACATCGACATCCCTCTGCAGCATATCAATGACCGTCTCTTGGAAGCGATGCGCCGGGAAACCGACGGGGATTGCATCCGCCGTTTGGTCAAGAAATTCCGCCGCGAAATTCCGGATGTGGCGATCCGCTCCACCTTCATCGTCGGATTCCCCGGCGAGACGCAGGCGGATGTGGAGGAGCTGACGCGGTTCTTGAAGGAGGCCCGATTTGAGCGGGTCGGGATGTTCCCGTATTCGCCGGAGCCAAAGACCCCGTCGGAGCGGATGGAGTCCCAAGTGCCCGAAGAGATCAAGAAGGAGCGTTTAAATCATCTCATGCAGATCCAGCAGGGGATTTCCGAGGGATTGAACCGCCGCTGGCTGGGCCGGGAGCTGGAGGTGATGGTGGAAGAGCCGGATCATGATCCGCACGTTTACCTGGCGCGCTCGTATGCCGACGCGCCGGAGGTGGACGGCCAGGTTTTCCTGAAATCGGCCGTGCCGCTGACCCCCGGGCAGTTCGTTCGCGCCCGCGTCACCGACACCTACGAGTATGATCTCGTCGCGGAAGCCATTTGAATCTTCCTAACCGGCTCACCCTTCTGCGCATTGTCCTCAGCTTCGTCCTCATTGTCTGTCTGCTGATCCCTGGGGTTGCCGCCAAGATCGCGGCGGTGATCGTGTTCGCCGTCGCGGCCCTGACCGATTTATGGGACGGCTGGTTGGCCCGTCGGGGAGGACTGATCACCGATTTCGGGATCCTGATGGATCCGATCGCCGATAAAATCCTGGTTTTAGGGGCGTTCGTTTCCTTCGTGCAGCTGGAGCTGGTTCCGGCTTGGATGGTGGTCTTGATCGCCACCCGGGAGTTTTTGATCACCGGCTTACGGCTTTTTGCTTTAGGCAAGGGACACGTCTTGCCGGCGGAGGCGGCGGGAAAAAACAAAACTGTTTCGCAGATGGTGGCGATCTCGCTGACCTTGCTCTTTTTAATTGCGCGGGAGTTTGTTGCCGCCCGCCCAGATGGCGCCCAGTGGATTCAGTGGGGCGGGCAGGGCGTTTGGTGGCTGGTGCTGCTGACGGTGGTTCTCACGATGACCAGTGGCATCTCTTTTCTCTGGAAGCATCGGAAGCTGATCCTCACCCTCTGATGCGGACGATTGCGACGGTCGGTGGGTTAGGGTACTTTCCGGTTGCCTCCGGCACGCTCGGTTCCGCGGTCGGGGTAGGGCTCGTCTGGATTTTAAGCGGGAGCCCGACCCAGCAAGTTGTCGGAACATTCGCAGCAATCGGGCTCGGGCTCTGGTCCGCCGGACCGACCGCCAAGGCGATGAAGGATCCGGATCCGCACCCGATCATCATTGACGAAGTGGCTGGCATGATGCTGGCGCTCACCCTTCTGCCGGTCCGCTGGCCAATCTATCTGACAGGATTCCTCTTATTCCGCCTGCTGGACATCTTCAAGCCGGGTCCCATCCGATGGGTGGAGCGTTTGCCGGGCAGTTGGGGAATTATGTTGGATGATCTATTGGCCGGACTCCTCACCAACGCGATCCTTCACTTAATTTCCTAATCGGACGATCCGTTTGTTGGGAAAGAGCGGATCCGTCCACCACTTTCCGATCCTCTCGCCGTCCTCTTCTCGAATGACAGGATGGTCCTCGTTCTCCTTAAAATCCATCTGCAAGAGAACCGTTTCCGGTTCTTCGCCGAGGCAATTGATCTGTCCCGTACTGGTGTCCGGATCGTAGATTCCGATGATGTTATGATGCTCGTTGAAAAGGGGCCTCACTCGAGCCGCCGCTTGATCCTTGTTGATGGAGATAACCTCCCGGCACTTGGCTGAAGAAGGCATGACGAGCCCACAGAGAAAGCCGAGGATCATCCACCCTGCAATTGCACCAACCGTGAGGTTCTTCATAAATAAGGTTCCCTCCTTTCCAAATGCTTCAGTAGAAAGCATACCTGCTTTTTGATCAATTATGAAAAATTGAGCCGATGGTAAGTAGTGGATTAAGTTAGACATATTTTGTGCAAATGTGTAGCATTTCTCAGCCGCATCAGGTAAAATCTTTACCAATTATGAGCAGAAGCCCCTCTTTTTTTGTCTGCGCTTTCCATAGACTCTTGACAAGCTTTCTATGCCTGAGCTTGTGCCTTGAGGCCATCCCTGCCCACGCCTTAAGGACCGAAGCGCCTCTTCAGAGCTCCGGCATGGAAGAACTGAATCGCCGCCTTCATAATGGTGCCGCCACTTCTTCCAAAGATCTTATTCGGCTTGTGGAGGGTAGGGATGGCCGTGCCGTGGAGGCGGTTCTTTTCCATCCCTCTGGACGATTCCTGATTTCAGGAGATTCCAAAAGCGTTGTTCGTGTGTGGGATTTGGAACACCCGAAGCAGGAATCGGTTGCCTCCCGGCAAACAAATCATGAGTACGGAATCGGTTCCTTGGCTGTGAGTCCGGATGGCACGCAACTGGCTTCCGCTGGACTTTACGATGGCCTGATAAAGATTTATCACCTGCAGGCGGAGGCAAGACTTTCGGAAGAAACCCCTTTTCAGGAGTTGGTTGGGCACACCGCCTCCAGAAAAGGAAGTAGCGGAGTTTACAGTCTCGCTTTCAGTCCGGACGGCACAAGGCTGGCTTCCGCCGGTATGGATAAGACGATCCGAGTGTGGAAGAAGAATCAGAAAAAGTTCAGCGCCGACCCTCAGGTGTTGTCAGGGCACAGGGGAGTTGTGATGGCGGTGGTTTTCCACCCCCAGAGAAACGGCCTGTTGATTTCAGGCGGTTCGGATGACACCATCCGGTTTTGGGATCTTGCCAACCGCCAGAGCTGGTCTGAGATCACCGTCGGCGTTGACGGCGTGTTCAGTCTGGCCGTCAGTCCCTCCGGGGAATTCTTAGCGGCCGGTGGAGCGAAGGGGAGAATTCGCGTCTGGAACATCAAGGACATCGCCTCGAGTAAAATCGTGATGGATTTGAAGGACAGCACGACAGGAATAAAAGCGCTGGCCTTCAGCCAGGACGGACGGTCTTTGGCTTCCGGGGGGTCGGATGGCGTGGTCCGCGTGTGGGAGATCCCCTTCGACCGTCTGAAACAGTCTCTCATCGGCCACAGATATCTGGTCCGGAGTGTTGCTTTTAGCCCGGATGGAAAACAGCTTGCCTCTGCCGGCGGCGACGGCACCGTGTGTCTGTGGAAAATTTCACCCTCGGCCGGCCTGGAGGAGACGGCGGATTTGGAAGCGGCAGAGCTTCAACTCCTCGAGGAGGTGGGTAGCAATTGGGAGCATCAGCTTCGGGAGAAAGGGCAGGTTAACGACAAGGCTGTCCGTCTCGCATTGGGCCAAGATATTTATTCAAATAAAATTATGCCTGTCCCTTTGCATGGAAGAGTCATGGCAGTTCTTCCTGCTGTACGGGTGGCCAAGGCCCAGAATGTTTATCTGCTTCAAGACGGGGCGTTAAAAAAGGTGGGACGCCACGGCGTTTGGAAGGGACCAGATGAAGCCCTCTTTATAGAGAGATGGGTTATGGGTGAAGCCCCGCCGGATCAGTTAATTCCTGCTTTTAAGGAGGGTCAATACGACGCGCTGGAGCGGTGGGCTGCCGGCAAACGCCGTGAGGAAGAAGTCCAGGAGTATAGGCAGTTTCTGGAGAAGATTGGCCGAGATGTTAAAAACCATTATGACTCGGAGCAACGAGAGTTGGACAAGCGGGAACCTTCGGCGTCGGATTGGGAGAAGTGGCTTAAAGAACAGGGCAAGACCCCATCTGACGGGCAATCAGAGCCTTTGAATTTAAAAGTGTTGAAGCAGCAGCTTTCAAGTTGGGTTACGAGAGGACTGCGGGAAGGCCCACTGCTGCCGAATTCTCTTGTTTTAAATGATCTCGCCAACGAGGTGGGGATTGACGTGACAGGATTGTCCCATCCGGCCGTCTACTGGATTCCGGTGAAAAGTGAGATGGGACTGCTTCCCTTGGTTCCAGATCCGCGGGATCTGCCGCGAGAAATGCGTCCTCCCAAACGGTACGTGGCACGGATAGATCTGAATGCTGCTGCTGAACAAGTGAAAAAACAGCATCCTGAAATGGCAGCCCTTCCTGCTGCTCGAACTGCCATCACATTCCTGAGAGAGCTTCTTTCCCAATCGCCGGAGAATATCCAGCAACGGTTAAGAACCGGCGTCCAAACTGCCGAAGGCATCCTGAAGAAACCAGATTCTTCTGGGAAAACACCGGAGGATCGCATCCAGCTTCTCTCAGAAGGGCCGCGGGCCAAGGAGATTCAACAGATGGTTGTGGCTGTGGGAGACCTTTCGCGCCGGCAGACGGTTTTGGACGCGAGGATTGGTGGAGTAGTGGCGGATCTGAAATTAGCGGCTTCCGGAGGCCGCATTCCGGCTGCCCGGGCGACGGAAATCGTCCAGCCTCTTACAGAAGCTGTTCTGGACTGGCCGAAAGTGCGGGTGGAGGTGGAGCATCTCCTACAATTGATTTCTGCCGAGGGAGGCATTGTTCAGGAGGGGTTTGCCGACGAGTCGAGCTTATTGGGAGTTTTGGGGAGCATCCGGACTCACGCGATTCAGGAGATGCTGTCCAATCTGGCTTGCCAGGTTTCTCCAGAGGCGCTTCATGCTTCCTACTACGATGCCATGCGGTTGGGACTGCTGGCTCAGCTTCAGGGGTTTGACGAACGTTTGGCCTCGGCGGCCGGTTCAAATGAAAAGTTGGGCCCCCTGGCGACGGAAGCTGTCCAATGGATCCTGCGCGTCCGAACGCTGGAATTGGAGGCGGCCTTGACGGACACTCTGCGGGATGCCGCGGACGATGTTCCTCTCAACCGTCGGATGGGCGACCGCAATCCGACAGGCAACTGGCTTTTATTTTTGGACGCGAACGGGCAGCCGCGGCTCTTGGTGACAGGCAGCGGCGGGCAGGCGGAGACCGGCCATTTTGCCAGCCGTTTTCTCACCCATCACGTCAGAGAGTGGATGCGCCCTGCCGATAGAGCGGTGGCGCTGATTGTGCCGTCTTTCTCGGGCGCCCCCAACATTGAGCAGATTCAGCAGTTTTTGGAGGAAGGTCCCCGTCTCCAAAGAATGGTTGGGCCCGCCGTGCGCGTTCTCTTAGGAGCCGCCGCAGAGGACGGAACCCTTCGACTTTACCAGCCGACCTCCCTCACGGACTCGCCGGATTGGAGGCAGATGTACGAGCGGGTTCGAGTGGAGTATCTCTTGTTGTTGGAGATCATGACCGGCGTCCAGGAAAAAGTCCGGCAAAAACCTAAACCGCAAGCAGGGTGGGCACAACTGCCCGGCTCCCAGCGGGCTGTTGCCCAGCAGAAGTGGAACGAGTTTGTCCGGGTTGTCCAAACTGTGGACGCCATCCTGGAGGGGGAACTGGAACGGGCCTTTTCAGGCCGAGGAACAACGGAAGCCAAAGCGATCGCGGCCGCCTTGATGGGGGACATTCAAAATCGCTTTCCCGATACGATGAAGGAAATCAAAGGCCTCTCGTTCTCCGGAAAAACTCAGGATTTGGACAGCAAGCAAGCGGTGAAACTGGTTTCTCAATTTTTGGCGCAGGCGTTTTCTTATGTTTCGGAAACGTCCGGAGCGGCCCTGGTGGAGGATTTGGGATTCTTCGCGCCGTTTCACGCGGACTGGCTGGCGGACGCCGGCCCTCTGCGCCCGGATTCCCGAGGAGCTCAGGCCGATGCCGACAAGGCAGTTGTTCTGGCCCAGATGAAAAAGGCGTTGAAGGAGGTGGCGGAAGAAACCGCCTGGGGAAGCGGGGTCATCGGCTTCCTGCTGCTTGAGGAAGGCCAGAGGCCTCGACTTTTTGTCCAGGAGGCGCGGGCTTTGGAAGGCACGTACAAACCCGGAGATGTTATCGTGGTCCTGTATCCCTCCTGGACGGGTGCCGCCAACATCGAGCAGATGGGATCCTTCAGTCGGTTGACGCAGCGCCCCTTCGCTGGATCTGGGCGGGTCTGGTTGGGGACCATGACGCCGGAGGGGGTTGTTCGACTCTTCGAGCCGCGCGTTGACGCGGACGATCCTGAGAGATTTCAGAAAGCGATCCGAACGGAAATGGCCCCTTACCAGCAGGGAAAGGATGCCATCCAACGGGAACTGAGTGTTGTCCCGGGGCTGCCGAGGGGGAAAAAGTTAACAGGATCGCGTTTGGCGGATTTGACGGATCAGGTAGCGCGATCTCTGACCAAGCAGATGGGAGCGCGTCTTCCCAGCCACGCGAAAGAGAAAGCGATCCATCGGGTCAGCGCCGACATTCATGCCAGGGAAAAGTGGATCCGGGATTTGGCCGGCAGGTTGCCGGAGCTTTTGAAAGAGTCAGTTGGAAAATTCCATGATCCCCAGACGGCGACGCGGGTGATCGATTCCACCCAAACCCGATTCAACGCCCAGTGGAAGGAGTTGCAGACGACAAAAGACCCCGAGCAGCTTTATCAGAAAGAGAAAAATTTGGCGCTCCGATGTCTGACGACTGCTTCAGAGTATAAAGCGGCGGCTTGGCTGGCCGATCCGCAGTGGTTCACCCAGCGGGTCGCGACCGGCTTCACCGAGCCCTCGCCGCCGCAGGTTGCTCTGCCGGCGCAAGGACCATCAGAACAGCAGGGCGCGGCGGCAAAGGATCCCGCCGAGAAGCTGATCCGCCAGGCGATCGACCACAAGCTCATCACGCCGGATCAAGAGGGCGCGCTCAGTAAATTCATCCAAGAGATTTGGCTGCCGTCCAACCCGCCGCACCGTCATTTTCCTCAATTAGTAAAGGACTGGCTGGCGCATCAGGAAGGGATGAAAAGGAAGCGCCAAGAGGCGGAAGCGACAGTGGGAGAGAGAGAGTTGGAAGTGGGTCATCTATTGGATTTGGTCTGGGATCAGGAGAGTGTTTGGGCCACCCAGGGAATTGATGAAGCCGCGCAGCGCCTGAGTCAAGTGATGCCGCAGATGGCGGAGTTCGAAGGTCTTCACAGACGGCTGGAACAGGCCAACCAGCGGTTGAGCCAAACGCGGCAGGTGCTGGAACAGGTTCGACGCTTGGAAACCGTCCCCCCGGATCAGAAAGAGCAGATTCAAGAGGCGCTGACCGTCAGCACGGCGGTAACGGCTCCGAATGAGAAGGCGGCCGCTCGACTGGCTCAGGCGAGTGAGGCGTTGGCCGGCCGGTTTGCCGCTGGGGTCATTGAGGAGGTGGAGACGACTCCGCCCGGTTCTGAAGCGGCGTTGTTGGAGTCGGTCACGCAGGCCATGCAGGTGGTTGAAAAATACCAAACCGTTGTGAGCCGATTGCAGCCGGTCCACGCCGATTTGAAGGCCAAGGTGGAAAAAGCTCAGAAAGAGGCGGAGGCCAGGGTTCGACTGGAGAAAGCCAAAGCCGATGTCGACGCCCGAGAGTCAGAGCGCAAGAAGCGTAAGGATGCGCTCCACCGGACAGACGTCACCGCGCGGGAGATTGCCCAGGCGCTTCTTGATTTGCCGCAGTTTCAGGAACTGCGTGAGAAGAGTCGGCCCACCACAAGATTTTTGGAGCAGGTTGCCAGCACAGGCGAGATGGGCAATGGTTGGAGCAAGGTCAAAGATTATGCCCAGAGACAGCTGGAACGTGTCGAGGTAAGGGCCAGTGGTGTTCTCAATGTATTTTACACAGCGATCTTGAATATTGAGGCCGCGTCCAAGAAACCGCATCAGGACTCCGGTCTGGAGGAATCGGCGGTGGAGCAGCTGCGGACGCGATTGGCCGAGAACGCCGGTATTCCATGGGCTGATTTAACAGGAGGGAACAATCGGCTTCCGCGGCGCATCCGAGGAAGACTGATCCCGGATCAGGAGATTCCCCAATTTTTAGAGGACCGGCAGATCCCGGAGCGGCTCCGCGATATCCTGAGTAAAGCCAGCTTATTTTCCTCAAACGATCTTGTCATTCCAGAGATTGCCGGAGTCATGGAAACGGCCGTGGATGAGACAAAGAAGCCGCCGTTTCATCTGAGCCGCGTTATTTTTCGGTCACCCGCAAACCGCTCTGTGATCGAAGAAGCGAAGACGGCCGAAGCCATTTTCTATTATCCCAAGAATGTCGTGGGAAGAGCGCCGGCTGTCGTGATTCCTGCTTTTGGGGTGACGGACTATTTTGCCACGACATTGGCTATGTACTTCGTTTCTCAAGGGGTGGCCGCGATGGTGGTGGGGCTTCCTTTATATGAGTTAAGGGCGCCGCCGGCCTGGGAGCAGGGGGAAAAGCCGTTGGATTCCGCCCAACGGTGGATCGAAATTGTGAAGGGGAATCCGCAAGCTTCACCAGAAGAACGAGTGCAGCGGTTCGCTGATTTTACGGAACAGAGCCTTCTGGATGTCATGACGGCGGTTTCCTGGCTCAGGCGGTATAACGGGGTGGATCCTGATCGAATCAGCTTGGCGGGCCACAGCATGCCGGCGATGATCGCCCACATGGCGTTTCATCTGGATGCGCGACTCTGGGGACTGGTCAGTTTCAGTCCGGTGGTGGACATGGCGACTCTGATTTGGTGGGCTGATCGGTACGAACCGTTGGAAAAAACTTTAGAGGGCTATGGGATCACGCAGGAACAATTCCGAGAAGGTTTGTCCTATCTGGATCCAAGAAAAATCGCTCGCTCCACCGGCAACGGCCGCTCGGCTCGGATCCTCATGGTTCCTATTGCGCAGGACGACGTGGTTCCACCGGAGGAGTTCGACCAGCTTTTGAAAGCAGAAGGGAGCCCGGGGATTCCCAATCCGCCGGTTCGGCTGCCGTCGGGCTGGAAGCTGCCGCATTTGAGCGGCTGGCTGGCCGGGCTTCATCAGACTTTGCCCATGGCGCTGAAACTGATCGCCGCGGAAAATCCCGTTTCGCCGGAAGAAGAACCGGCCGCTTCATCCGAGCCCGCGAATGTTGTCGTCTCGGAACCAAAAGAGGGGGAAACCGTCCGGTCCTATCTGCGCCGGGTCATTCCAGAAGTATGGCAGGCCACCCGAGATTCATCCGATGGATTTGGAGAGATTCGTTTCTCCCTCAGTGGGGTTGTTCATCAGGATTACTCTGTCGGCGTCGCCGTTGTACCAGCTCAGATATCCCCTTTTGAAGAACAGTTGGCAGATACCGGTCTGTTGGATAAAGCCGCGGTAGGCCGTATTCGGCTAGCGCAGATCGGGACGCAATTTACCACTCACGGAAGTCGGGTCCAGTATGTTGTCTTCCAGCTTTCCAACGCTGGGATGGAGGAGGCGGACAAGCTCAGAGGGCAATTTGCCGAATTCATCGCGGAGGTTCAGAACCGATTCAGCAAGTTTTATCCGAAGGTTCCGATTACCTCGGAGTCGGGAAATCCCGCTCATCCGTTTGGGGTACTCTACCGGATTGCCCGTTGGCAGTTGCCTGAGGCCAAGGCCATGGTGCAAAAGAGTCGATTCCGCGATGCCGCCGCCATGATAGAGATTTCCCATCGCTGGCTGAAGGAGCAGGAGGAAACGATTCAGGAGATTAGAGAAGAAAATCCAAACCTCGAACAGCAACGGCATCGCCTCCAACTACCGATTGGACAGGTTTCAAACTATTTGGAATGGATTCCGCAATTGGAGAATGGGCTACGTGAGTGGGAAGGACGGTTCAAGGCCAGCTACACTTTTCGTCCCCAGGAGCCCGATATTCTCACGCTCAACCGGAAGATGGAGCTTTTTGTTGCCGACACCTATCGGAGGTTTATGGAGTTTCATGGAGACGCCTTAACAGAGTTGAAGGAGATCACTGACGAATGGAATCGGAGGATCGCCTCTCCGATGAGTAGCTTTGAGACCGATGTTTTGGAAAACCGCATGAATAGAATCTCCTCCCGGATAGGATTCATTCAGGCCGTTGCGGAAAGCATTTTACCCCGTCTTCAAAAGCAGATTCGGTCTGCCGACTTTTCAGGAGCGTTGGAAAATGTTGCTGGGGCCGTTCATTTTGCCCAAGGGCATCAGCAGGACGTCGAGATGATTCTTGGACGGACGCCGGATCTTCGAGAGCGACAGGAGGTAGAGTTAATGGTGCCTTTTGAGGAAGTCAGCGTCTATGTCCTTTGGGTCGATTCGTTGGTGGAAGAGCTGCGCCAGTTGGAAACCTCGCTAATGAATTTTTCCAGTGCCGGTTTGGAGGAGGGGAGTTCCGGTAGGGCGCTGGTCCTTCTCCAAAAGGTGGTCAGCAATGATCGTTACCAGAGAGAGCCGATCATTTTCCTGAGGGATGCTCAGCAGTTGTTCGAGGGGCTTCAAGCCACCCCTCTTTATCAAGACCGAGAGGATTTTCGGAAAGCGGTAGATGCATTAGTCGAACAGGAAAACCGGTTACGGGAGACGCGTCGAAGCTATCGAAAATTAGAAGAGCAAATAATTCACTCGGGCACGCATACGGTGAATTATCGGAAGGGATATTCTGTTGCTGAGCGGGTGACCCATAAGACTGTGAGTAAAGACGGTTTGACGGCGCTTCACAAAGAGCTGAAGGGATTCCAAGATAACTGGAGGCAGCTCCTTATAAATTCCCGCAATTGGGTGCCGAAGCTTGCTTCCTGGAGCCGGCTCAAGGCGCCCATGATGGAGCAGATCGTTGCTGAAGGCAGGCCCATTGCTCTTCTGGCAGATCCAGCGCTGTTCCAAATGACCCTTCAACAAAGGGCTGAGATTCAAGCGTATTTGACTCGGTCGGGATTGTCTTATCCGGCCATCACCTTAGAATTCGTTTCAGCAGAGCAGGTGACCGGAAAGATGCTGGCGGGATGGAGCGAGCATAACTTTCGGGTGCTCCACCTTGTTGGTCTGGCTCCCAAGACCGGAGTTCTCGTGGATACCGTTTATCTTCAGCGGCCGGATCCTGCCCAGCCGATCACGCATGAGCAGGCGCCTGTTGTCCTAACGGCGGCGTTGGCCGAATGGCAGAGGCGCAGGACGCCGGACCCGCAGATCATCCGTCTGGATATAACGCACCTGCTGAAAATGGACCTCGGGCGGTTGCGTTACGACGAGATCTGGCAACTTCTGGCGGCCCGAGAAGACGCTTAGCGTTCCAGAGGAAACTCCGCCAGGGGAGTGTAGATCGGGCCTTTTGGCGAAAGGGTGGACTGGAATAGAATGATTTTGGTAACCGGCGCCGGCGCAGTGGCGCGGAATTCAGCCACCTGAAGTTTTTTGATGAGCGGAGCCAGCCGATCTTTGGATCGAACTCGCCCAATGGTCAGATGCGCGCTGAAAGGGCGTTCCTCCCTCGGAAATCCTAAGCCAACACAGGCCTGTTCCGCTTTCTCTCCCAGTTCAACCAGTTGTTTCTCTCCCTGATTCACGCCGACCCAGATCACGCGGGGGAAAGTTGTCTTCGGGAAAGCCCCAATCCCCTCCAGGTGAATGTCGAGTGGCGTGAGACCACCGATGCCGGCACCCAGCGCTTCCTTTAATGCAGCGGTTTGGCTCTCCTCAATGTCGCCCAAAAATTTGAGCGTCAGGTGCAGGTTCTCCGGGTCGACCCATTTGACATCGGCGCCTGAGGATTTGAAATCGGCCTGCAGGGAAGCCACCTCTTGGCGTACCGAATCCGGCAACTCGACGGCGATGAAAGCCCGGATCATTTCGTAAGATGCAGGCGGATCAAGTTCAAGGCGGTTTGGCTCGCCTTAAACTTGACGACGGAGCGATTGCCCGAAAACTGATGGCGGGTGACCTGCGTGCCGCGCGAGGTGCTTAAGGCGATGTAGACCAGGCCCACCGGTTTCTGTTTCGTCCCTCCAGTCGGCCCGGCGATGCCGGTGACGGAGATTCCAAAATCGGAGTCGACGGCTTGCCGGATGCCGGCGGCCATCGCTGTGGCCACCTGCGGGCTGACGGCGCCGTATTTCTTAAGCAGTTCCGGCGGGACTCCCAGAAGAGATTCTTTTAAATTGTTGGCATAAACAACCACGCCGCCCAGGAAATAATCCGATGAGCCGGGCACCTCCGTGATTCGATGCTGGATCAGCCCGCCGGTGCAGGATTCCGCCGCCGCCAAAGAGAGTTTCTTCTTCCGCAGCAGGTTTCCGACTGCCGCTTCCAGCGTTTCCTCATCGGCACCGTAGATCAGGTTTCCCAGCCGGCGGCGGATTTTTCGTTCCACCCTGGCGATGAGCCCTTCGGCGGCGGCCGGGGTGGGGGCCTTGGCGGAGATTCGAAGGTCCACCTGGCTCGGGTGCGCGTAGATCCCAACGGTGACGCTTCCTTTAAGGGCGAGGATGTCTCGGACCTTGGCATCCACTTCCGATTCAGTCAGGCCGGTGACCTTCAGCGTTCGGGAACGGATCATCGATTTTCCGACATGGCGGCGCAACCGGGGCAGGAGATATTTTTGAGTCATCGGGATCAGTTCCGCTGGCGGGCCCGGTAAAGCGGCAAGGAGTTTTGTTCGTGGTTCGACAAGCTCACCACGAACGGTGAGCAAGAATCCCGGAGCGGTTCCACTGCTGTTAGGGAAGACGGCCGCGCCTTTGGGGACCATCGCCTGGCGCACGTTGCTCTCCGGCATGCGGATCTTTAGCCGAGCGAACCGGTTACGGATCTGCTTGAGGATCGCGCGGTTGAGCGTGAGTTGGGTGCCGGTGGCGCGGGCAATCGTCTCCAGCGTGATGTCATCCACCGTGGGTCCCAATCCGCCGCAGGTAATCACCAGGTCGGCCCGGGCCAGGGCGGTCCGGATGGCTTCGGCCAGGCGCTCGGGGTTGTCGCCGACGGTCACCTGGTGGTAGCAGTCAATCCCCATCTCAGCCAGCGCGCGCCCCAGGAACACCGTGTCCGTGTTGACCACGAAGCCAAGCAGCAGCTCCGTTCCGATCGCGATCATCTCAGCGTTCATACGGTTTCCTTATAGCACAGAAGCCAAAAGCAATCTTGTGCAAAATATATGCAGTATTGACAAATAGGCCTGGTTGCGGTAGGTTGGGGGTTTCACGGAAAAAGATGTTTTCGGTCACTTGCCAGCATAAAAGGAGAGCGTTATAATGGATACAAAAATAGAGGAAACGACCATGCCACGCACACACGCAAAATCAAAAGAAACGGAAACCAAAGGAAAGCACGCCCCTGTCGAAATCGCCGTCAAAGCTCCGGAAACCAGCCGGGCCGAAAAGGTTAAAGCGCTGGAGCTTGCCTTAACCCAGATCGAGCGGCAGTTCGGCAAGGGAGCGATCATGAAGCTGGGTGGGAACATCAAGTCGGATGTTGAGGTCCTGCCGACCGGCTCCATTTCGCTGGATCAGGCGCTGGGAGTGGGCGGGATCCCGCGGGGCCGGGTGGTGGAGATCTTCGGGCCGGAATCCTCCGGCAAGACCACCCTGACTCTGTCGGTGATCGCCGAGACGCAGCGCGCCGGCGGGACCGCCGCCTTCATTGATGCCGAGCATGCCTTCGACCCGACCTACGCCAAGAAGATCGGCGTCAACAGCGATGAGTTGTTGATCAGCCAGCCGGACACCGGTGAGCAGGCGCTGGAGATCGCCGAGATGCTGGTGCGCTCCAACGCGGTGGACGTGGTTGTGGTGGACTCGGTGGCGGCGCTGGTTCCCCGGGCGGAGATCGAGGGAGCGATGGGGGATTCGCACGTCGGCCTGCAGGCGCGGCTCATGTCGCAGGCCCTGCGCAAGCTGACCGGCGCCATCTCCAAATCCAAGACGGCGCTTGTCTTCATCAATCAGCTTCGGGAGAAGATCGGGGTCATGTTCGGCAATCCGGAGACCACTCCCGGCGGCCGGGCGCTCAAATTCTACTCCTCGGTTCGGCTGGACATCCGCCGGATTGAGCACATCAAGAGGGGTGAAGAGGTGGTCGGTTCCCACGTCCGGGTTCGGGTGGTGAAAAACAAGGTTGCCCCCCCGTTCCGGCAGGCGGAGTTCGACATCCTCTACGGCGAGGGAATCTCCAAGTCCGGCGACATCATTGATTTGGGGACGCAGATGGGCCTTCTTCAGAAGGCCGGCACCTGGATCACCTATGGCGAGGTCAAGCTGGGCCAAGGCCGGGAGAATGCCCGCGGCTACTTGAAGGAGAACCCGAAGCTTCTTGCTGAGCTGGAGTCGAAGCTGCGGGATGCCGTTAACGCCGGCACGCCGGCGGCGGTTCAGATGGCCCGCTCATGAAACTGCTGCACTGGAACAGTTAACCGGTCTCTTTCTTTAAGGAGGCCGGTTCTTTGAGACAGCGTGTCGTGGCAGCGCACGACACGCTGTTTCGCTCCAAGGAGGAATAGCAGATGAGAAGGGAATTCATTTCTTTTCTGGCGATTTTACTCGGTACGGTTCCACTGGTTTCAAACGCCTCTGCCCAACCGTTAAGCACCAGTGCCGCGGATCAGATGCAGTCGGAGTTTGTGGACGTGGCCAAGAGGGTGGGGCCTGCGGTGGTTTCCATCTCGACGGAGGCCACCGAGCATGTCCGCGTCAGCCGACGGAACTTTGGCGGGAGCCCCTTCTCGAATTTTGACGATGACCTGTTCAATCGTTTCTTCCGGGATTTTATGGGGGAACTTCCAGAGCGGGAGTTCAAACAGCGGGGTTTGGGAACCGGCGTCCTCATTGACGAGCAGGGGTACATCCTGACCAACGAGCATGTGATTCACGGAGCGGACAAGGTCACCGTCACCTTGCCGGATGGCCGCGAGTTTAAGGGGGAGATTAAGGGGGCCGATATCCGTTCCGATTTGGCGGTAGTGAAGATCCAGGCCAAGAATTTGCCGGTGGCGGAACTCGGCGACTCCGATCAGGTCATGATCGGCCAATGGGCGATCGCCATCGGGAATCCATTCGGGTTCGCCGTCGGCAGCAGTGAGCCGACGGTGACCGTCGGGGTGATCTCGGCAGTGAACCGTGCCCTTCGTCTGGGTAGGGATGACCGGAATTACTCCAACCTGATTCAGACCGACGCGGCCATCAACCCGGGCAACAGCGGCGGGCCGCTGGTCAATTTAAAGGGCCAGGTGATCGGCATCAACGTGGCGATTTTCTCGACGACCGGCGGCTACCAGGGGATCGGGTTCGCCATCCCGATTAACATCGCCAAGCGGGTTGTGGGGGATCTCATCCAGGGCAAAAAGATCCTTTACGGGTGGCTCGGGATCAACGTCCAGGACATCACCGAAGACCTGGCGAAATATTTTGGATTGGAGGCCAAGGAGGGGGTCATTGTGGCGCAGGTTCTGACGGACTCGCCGGCGCAGAAGGCGGGGATAAAGGAAGGAGACGTCATCCGCACCTTCGACGGCGAGAAGCTGAAGGATGTGCGGGACTTGTTGAATCGCGTTGGCCGGGCGCCGGTTGGAAAGAAAGTGAAACTGGGAATTCTTCACGACAAACGTCCTATGGATGTGCAGGTGGAAATCGGCAAGCGGCCGGAAGAGTCCGAGGTGGAAGCGGGCAAGGCGGGCGAGGCTTGGAGAGGAATTAAGGTCACTGCCATCACGCCGGATCTGGCTTCCCGCCTTGGATTGGAAGTGCGGGAGGGAGTTGTGGTGACCGAGGTAGCGCCTGGTTCTCCGGCGGAAGAAGCCGGCCTGCGCGAAGGGGATTTGATTCTTGGCTTGAACCAGCAGCCGGTTCGATCCGTCACCGACTTTAACAACCTGACCCGCTCCTTCAAAGGGGACGTCCTGGTGAAAACGGCGCGTGGTTACGCCATCCTTCGGGCACCGTCATCCTGACCCTGACTCTGAGCGAAGCGAAGAGGAAGGGGAAGGATCTCGCTTGACGATCGAGTCCGAAGGAAAAGCGCGGGCACGGGCCTTTTTGCTTTTAAAATTCCGTCCGCGGTCCGAGTCGGAATTCCGAACGCGTTTGAGGCGGATGGGCTGCGGGCCGACGATGATCGAGAAGCTGGTGGCGGAATTCAAGCAGAAGGACCTGCTCAACGACGCGAAGTTCGCCCGCTATTTTGCAGCGCAACAGATGGTGATGAAGCCGGCCAGCCGGCGGGCGTTGATGAACAACCTCAAGGCCAAGGGGGTGGATCCTTCCTTAAGCGCGCGTGCGGTGGAGGAGGCGGCCGAGGGAAAGGATGATCTGACGAGGGCGCGGGAATTGGCCGAGAGCCGGGTCTCCTCTTTAAAAGGATTGCAACGGGACGCGGCACAGCGTCGGCTCTTCAGCTTCTTAAGCCGGCGGGGATTTTCATCCGACGTTGTCTACAAAGTGACTCGCGAGTTGCTGGCCAGTCATCCTGAGCGAAGCGAAGGATCTCATGACGAGTGTTGAGTTAAGAAGGAAATTCCTCGACTTTTTCCGATCCAAGGGACACGTGATCGTCCCCAGCGACTCGCTCGTGCCGGCCAAGGACCCGACCCTGCTTTTTACCGGCGCCGGGATGAACCAGTTTAAAGAATATTTCCTCGGCGGAAGAAAAGATTTACAGTGTGCCGCCTCCTGCCAGAAGTGTTTTCGGACAGGCGACGTCGAGCAGGTCGGCCAGACGCCAAGTCACTTAACCTTCTTTGAGATGCTGGGGAATTTTTCCTTCGGCGATTATTTCAAGCGGGAGGCGATTCCGTTCGCCTGGGAGTTCCTGACGAAGGATCTGAAGATATCTGCGGACCGGCTCTGGGCATCGGTCTACGAGAAGGATGACGAGGCGGCGGAGATTTGGAAAAAGAAAATCGGCCTGCCGCCGCAACGGATCGTCCGGTTCGGGGCCAAGGACAACTTCTGGCCATCCAACGCGCCGAAGGAGGGGCCGAACGGCCCCTGCGGCCCCTCCTCGGAAATTTATTATGATTACCAGCGGTGTGTGGTGGGGAAACCCTGTCCGGATCCGAAAAACTGTAAACCGGGTTGCCCCTGCGGCCGGTTCGTGGAGATCTGGAACCTGGTCTTCACGCAGTACGACCGGCAGAGCGACGGCTCGCTCAAGGATCTGCCGGCCAAGAACATCGACACCGGCATGGGGTTGGAACGGCTAACCGCGGTAATGCAGGACAAGATGAGCGTCTTCGAGACTGATCTATTTGAGCCGATCGTCAAAGAGATCAAACGTCTTTTGTTCAAAGAAGCCGGGCCAGCGGCTCCAAAAGATCAGCTCGCTTACATTGATGCGATTGCCGACCATGTGCGTGGGCTGACCTTCTTGATCGCCGACGGCATCGTTCCCTCCAACGACGGACGGGGCTACGTCCTTCGGATGCTGCTGCGCAAGGCGGAACGGGCCGGGATTGGACTAGGACTCATGAAGCCTTTCCTCTATAAGTTGGTGCCGGTTGTTACTAAGATCATGGAGGAGCCGTATCCGGAGCTGACGCATCGCCGGGAATCAATCGCCAAGGTAATCCTGACCGAAGAAGAAAAGTTCTGGCAGACCTTGGAAGAGAAGATTCCGTTGTTGGAAGAGGAAGTAAGAAATTTCAGTGGGCGGACTAAATTGGCTGAGGCGGATGCTGGAAGAACATATCGATTTAGATGGGTCGGTAATGTTTTACCAGGGAGTTCGTTTCCAGCTGAAAATGCCGCTCGATTCTATGATACCCATGGATTGTCATATGACGAGATTGTAGATGTATGTCGAAGAGAAGGAGTAAACTCTCCTACTCATGAGGAATTTGACAAGGCGTTGGTTGCTTTGCAGGCGAAATCGAAGGCGGCCAGCGCTTTCGCCGGCGACATCTTTGCAAGGGATAAACTGCATGATCTGTTGATCTCCTTCAAACAATCCACCGATTTCGTCGGCTACACGGAGCTGGCGGCCAAAGCGAAGGTGATCGGCCTGATCCAGGAGAACCGCTTGGTCAATGAGGTGAAAGCGCCGGCTGTGGTGCAGGTGCTGTTGGACCATTCGCCATTTTACGGCGAGGCCGGCGGGCAGGTGGGAGATGCCGGCGTGATTCAGGCGGCCGAGGGGAGGTTGGCGGTGTCGGACACGCAGTGGGTGGGCAACCTGTTGGTGCATCAAGCGCAGTTGACCGAGGGGCGCGTGCGGGTGAACGAGCCGGTGACGGCGACGGTGGATGCCGCGCGCCGGCGGCACGTGGCGCAGAACCACACGGCGACACACCTGCTGCATTCGGCGCTTCGCAAAGTGCTGGGGCCTCATGTGGTGCAGGCCGGGTCGCTGGTGGCGCCGGATCACCTGCGGTTTGATTTCTCCCACACGAACGCGTTGTCCAGCACGCAACGAGATTCGGTGGAGTCGCTGGTGAACGAATGGGTGGGAACGAACCTGCCGGTTTCCATCGCGCAGATGTCGTTGGACGAGGCCCGGAGGACCGGGGCGATGTCCCTCTTCGGCGAGAAGTACGGCTCGCAGGTGCGGGTGGTTTCCATCGGCGAGATTTCCAAGGAGTTGTGCGGCGGAACCCATCTTCACGCAAGCGGAGAAGTCAGCCTCTTTAAACTGGTGGAGGAAAGGTCGGTCGCCGCCGGCATCCGGCGGGTGAAGGCATTGACCGACAGGCAGGTCGTGAGCCACCAAGAAGAGGAACAGATCCAATTGGCGCAGAGGGCTGAGAAGCTCGCTCAGCGGGCCAAAGAGAAAGAGTTGGAGGAGCAGTTGGAGCAGTTGAAAATGAAGGAAGCCCGCGTGCAGGCACAGAAAGTGACTCCTCAGAAATTAGGGGCGGTGACCGTCGTGTTCGAACGGCTGGATGGACAGATGGATCACGTCGTTCTAAGATCATTTGCCGACGCGATTCGGAAAACGGAACCGGACGCGGTGATCTTCTTAACCGATGCGCAGGGATTTTGCGTGGCCACCTCCGGGGGGGTGGCGCAACAGCGCGGCATCTCCGCCAACGAGCTGCTGAAGTTGTCCACGTCGGTTGCCGGCGGGTCCGGCGGCGGGCGGGCGGAGATGGCCCAGGGCAAGGTGAATGAACCGGCGAAGTTTCCGGAGATCCGGCAGCGGTTGGAAAAATACATTTTGGAGAAGGTGGGAGTCTAACGAACGATGCGAGTCATTCGAGTTCGAAGCAAGGAATGGGAAAAACTGGTCCAGCGGGGATTTTGCCGGCGGGCCAGGGTCGAGGATGTGGTGCGCCGGATCCTCGATGCGGTCCGGGCCGAAGGGGATGAAGCGGTCATCCGCTACACCCGGAAGTTCGACAAGGTGAAGCTCACCCCAAAGCAGTTGAAGGTGACCGAAGCGGAGACCTCCGGCGCTTTCCAGAACATCAGCCCGGAGTTCGTGGCCTCCTTGAAAAAGGTGATCGAGAACGTGGACCGGTTCTATCGCCGTTCGGTGAAGCGTCCGTGGCGGATCCGGGATGAAAACGGCGTTGTGTTGGGAGAGCAGCCGATCCCGTTGGATCGAGTCGGGGTTTACGTCCCATCCGGAACGGCGCCGCTGGTTTCCACCGTTTACATGACGGTACTGCCGGCCAAGATCGCCGGGGTCAAGGAGATTATCTTGGTGACGCCGCCAAAGCTGAATGGTTCGGTGGACCCGCACATTCTCGTGGTGGCGAACCTGCTGAAGGTGTCGGCGGTCTATAAGGTGGGTGGAGCGCAGGCAATCGCCGCGCTGGCCTTCGGCACCAAAACGATTCCCAAAGTAGATAAAATCGTGGGACCGGGGAATGCCTATGTCACCGAGGCCAAACGCCAGGTGTACGGCTACGTGGACATCGACATGACCGCCGGCCCGACGGAAATCGCGGTGATCGCGGATCATCACGCCAATCCGGAATATGTGGCCAAAGATCTGGACGCGGAGGGAGAGCACCACCAAGGGTTGGCGGTGCTGATTACCACTTCGAAGACGTTGGCCAAGACGGTCAAGCAGAAGGTGGACCATGGCTATGCCATCGTGGTAAAGAATCTGGAGGAAGCGGTGGCTGTGGCCAACGCGGTGGCGCCGGAACATTTGGAAATCCAGGTCAACCGGCCGGAGTCCTTGGTGCGCAAGATCAAAAACGCCGGGGCGATCTTCTTGGGGCCGTACTCTCCGGCATCGGTCGGGGACTATGCGGCCGGTCCCAGCCATGTTCTGCCCACCGGCGGGACCGCCCGGTTTTTTTCCGGACTGGGGGTCCGGGAGTTTGTGAAGGTGGCCCACGTGATCGGCTACTCCAAGAAGGCGTTGGAGAACGACAGGGGAATGATCGAGCGTTTGGCGACGATCGAAGGGCTTCCCAAGCATTGGGAGTCGGTGGCCGCCCGTTTGAGCCGCGACGGAGAGGGAACAAAAGCGAAAGAGGGTGTGGAGTGAAAAATCGTGTCGCAGGCATTCAACGTAAGACCAAAGAAGTGGACATTCGGGGTCGATTGAGCTTGGATGGGACCGGCCGATCCGATGTCTCCACCGGGATCCGGTTCCTCGACCACATGCTGGAGCTGTTCGCCAAGCATGGGCTGTTTGATCTGCAGCTGAAGGCCAAGGGAGACCTGGACATCGACCTTCACCACACCAACGAGGATTTGGGGCTGGCCATCGGCGAGGCCTTCAAGAAAGCGCTGGGTGACAAGAAGGGAATCCGACGGATGGGGTCTGCCTTTGTGCCGATGGATGAGACGCTGGCCCGCGTCCGGTCGGTTGTGGACTTGAGCGGCCGGCCCTCCTTTAACTGGGGATGGACTGCGGATCGACACGTGGATTCGTTTCGCCGAGTGATAGCACCACAATCGATGCGTCTCCAATATGATGTTGACGATGCCCAACATTTCTTGGAAAGTTTTGTGACCAAGAGTGAGATCACACTGCACGTCGACGTGTTAAAAGCCGGCGGGGACATCCATCACGTTCTCGAGTCGGTCTTCAAGGCGCTGGGCCGCTCCCTGCGGGAAGCGGTGGAGCAGGATTCCCGCGTGAAGGGGGTTCCCTCGACGAAAGGCACGCTGTGATCGCGATCATTGATTACGGGATGGGGAATCTGGCGTCGGTGAACAAGGCCTTCGCTTTTGTCGGGGGCCGCGCCTGCGTCACTTCCGATCCGGCGGCGGTCGCGAAGGCGAAAGCGGTCGTTTTCCCCGGCGTCGGGGCGTTCGGCGAGGCGATGGCGGAGTTGAAGAAGCGACGGCTGGTGGATCCGATCGTCGGCTCGATCCGCGATGGCAAGCCGTTCCTCGGGCTCTGCCTGGGGCTGCAGCTTCTTTTCTCATCGAGCGAGGAGTCGTCCGGAGTGAAGGGATTGGGAGTGTTGCCGGGTCGTGTTCGAAAGTTTCCGGCGCGGGCCGGATTGAAAGTTCCGCACATGGGGTGGAACCAAATCGAGATTGCTTCGGCTTCGCCTCGCAATGACGGAATATTGCGCGGCGTGCCGGAGGGCGCCTTCATGTATTTCGTGCACAGTTTTTATGCCGCGCCGGAATCACCCGAGGCGGTTGTGGCAACGACGGCATACGGCTGTCGATTCCCGTCGGTGGTTTCAAACGGCGATCGGTTGTGGGCAACGCAGTTTCATCCGGAGAAGAGTCAGAAATGGGGTTTAAGAATTCTTAAGAACTTCATCAAGGAGGCGGGGGTATCTTCATGCTGATTGTTCCTGCAATTGACTTGAAAGGCGGCAAGGTGGTCCGGTTGGTCCGCGGGGATTTTTCCGAGGAGCTGGTTTATGGAGAGGATCCGGTGGCGGTGGCGAAGAAATGGGTGGAGGCCGGAGCCCAGCGCCTGCATGTGATCGATCTGGATGGGGCCCTGACCGGCAGCCCGCGCCATCTGGAGGTGGTGGGGAAGATCGTGAAAGCGGTGAAAGTGCCGGTGCAGACCGGCGGCGGCATCCGGACCTTGGCGGCGATCGGCCAATACTTGGAGGCCGGCGTGGCCCAGGTGATTTTGGGGACGAAGGCCTGTTTGGACGAGGCGTTTATCACGCGGGCCCTGAGGACGCATGGAGAGAAGATCGCCGTGGCCGTGGATGTCAAAGATGGCCGGGTTGCCATCGAGGGCTGGGTCCGAAAAGAGTGGATGAAGCCGGAAGCCCTGATCCAGCGGCTGGTCAAGCAGGGAGTCAAGACCTTGATCTACACCGACACCACACGGGATGGAACGATGACCGGCCCGGTGGTGGAACGCTACCGAGAGCTCTTGGGTCTTGTCGGCGGCAAAGGCGTTTCCTTCTTCGCCTCCGGTGGGATCAGCTCTGTTGAAGACATCTTGAAGCTGAAGGAATTGGAACCCAATGGGTTGAGCGGCGCCATTGTCGGCCGGGCGCTGTACGAAGGCAAGTTCGACTTAAAGAAAGCTGTGGAGTCATGCTCGCAAAAAGGATCATCCCCTGTCTCGACGTCAAAGCCGGCCGTGTCGTCAAAGGGGTCCGCTTCCTCTCGCTGAAGGATGCGGGCGACCCGGTGAAGGTCGCCCGGCGTTACGAGCAGGAAGGGGCCGACGAGCTGATTTTTCTGGACATCACCGCCTCGGCGCAGGCCCGCTCGACCCGCATCCGATTGGCGGGGAAGGTGGCGCAGGTGGTTTTCATTCCGTTCACCGTCGGGGGTGGGATCGGTTCCATCGAAGAGATCCGGCGGCTGCTCGCTGTCGGGGCCGACAAGGTATCGATCAACACCGCGGCGGTCAAGAACCCGGCACTGATTACGCAGGCGGCCCGGCGGTTCGGCAGTCAATGCGTGGTGGTGGCGATTGATGCGAAGCGGAAGGGACTGTCCCCGAAGGGGACTGTCCCTTCCTGGGAAGTGTACGTGCATGGCGGCCGCACGCCGACCGGCAAGGATGCGGTGGCCTGGGCGCGGGAAGCGGCCCGGCGGGGAGCCGGCGAGATTCTGCTGACTTCCATGGACTGCGACGGCACCAAGCAGGGTTACGACTTGGCGTTGACCCGGGCGATTTCTCAGGCGGTGAAGATTCCGGTAATCGCCTCCGGTGGTGCGGGGAACTTGCGGCATCTGGCGGAGGCATTGACAAAGGGCAAGGCGGATGCGGTGCTGGCCGCCTCCATCTTTCATTACCGGCAGTTCACCGTCCCGCAGGCCAAACGATACTTGAAAAGAAAAGGAGTTCCGGTTCGGCTGTGAGTAAAGCATGGATCGATGAGATTAAGTTCGATTCGAATGGACTGGTGCCGGCGATTGTTGAGGATGCTAAGACGCACGAAGTGCTGATGATGGCCTGGATGAACCGGGAAGCGGTGAAGAAGACGCTGGCCACCGGCAAAACCCATTTCTATTCCCGATCCCGCAAGAGCATGTGGCTGAAAGGGGAATCCTCCGGCCACATCCAGCGGGTCAAGAAGATTGCGCTGGATTGCGATGGGGATACGCTGTTGGTCAGTGTCACGCAGGTGGGCGGGGCCTGCCATGCCGGGTACCGGAGCTGTTTCTATCGAGCGTTGAAGAATGGGAAAGAGTGGAAAGTTACCAGCCACCGGCTGTTTGATCCAGAGAAGGTCTATGGCAAAAAATCAGACTGATCACTACCGCCCCTCTTTTGAAGAGTTCCTCCAGTACGCCAAGCGGGGGAACCTGATCCCTGTTTACCGCCAGATCCTGGCCGATTTTGAAACGCCACTGTCGGCCTACCTCAAACTGGAAGGACGGGGGCCGGCCTATTTGCTGGAATCGGTGGAGCGGGGCGAACGGCTCGGACGCTATTCCTTTATTGGGGCCACCCCGAGCATGGTGGTGGAGTCCAGGGGAATCGAGATGTGGATGAAGAGCTCCCGGCAGAACAAGCAATGGACTACCTTGACCGACCCTCTGCGGGAATTGGAGCAGATTCTCTCTCCTTACAAATCCGTTTCGGTGCCGGGGCTGCCCCGTTTTTCCGGCGGGTTTGTGGGCTATGCCGGCTACGAGATCGTCCGGTTCCTGGAGCCGATCGGCCCGGCGAAGCCGGACCGGCTCGGCGTCCCGGACAGCGTCTGGTTCTTGAGCGACTCGCTGGTGGTCTTCGATCACATTGAACATGTCATGAAGGTGGTCGCCAATGCAATTCTGGAACCGGGGTCCCGGGCGACCCTGGAGAAACGGGCGAAGGCCTCCTATGCCAAGGCGACCAAACGGATTGATGCGATGATCCGCCAACTGCGCCAACCGCTTTGGTACGCCCCGCCGGCCGGCCGGCGGGAGCTGGATGGGGCCAGCGTTCATTCGAATGTGAGCAAGGCCGTTTTTGTGAAAGGGGTCCGCCGGGCGAAACAGGCCATTGGCCAGGGGGAGGCGATCCAGATTGTTCTCTCGCAGCGGTTCCAAGTTCCGGCCGCCTGCCCGTCGTTTGAAATCTATCGGGCGCTCCGCTCTTTGAATCCATCGCCCTACATGTTCTACCTGAATCTCGGCAGCTTTGCGCTGGTCGGCTCCTCGCCGGAGATCCTCGTCCGATGCGAGGATGGAAAGGTGGAGGTCCGCCCGATCGCCGGGACAAGGCGCCGGGGGAAAACGCCGGCGGCGGACCAGCAGATTGAAGAAGGGCTTCGGCGCGATCCGAAGGAGTTGGCCGAGCATCTCATGCTGGCGGACCTCGGCCGCAACGACATCGGCCGGGTCTGCGAGTACGGGTCGGTGCAGGTGAACAACCTCATGACGGTGGAACGCTACTCGCACGTGATGCATTTGGTGAGCGACGTCGTGGGCAAACTGAAAAAAGGAAAGAGCGCCTTTGATGTTTTCCGGGCGGCCTTCCCGGCCGGCACGGTCACCGGGGCCCCGAAGGTGCGCGCGATGCAGATCATCAACGAGCTGGAGCCGGACGCCCGCGGGCCGTACGCCGGTGCAGTCGGATACCTCAGCTTCAACGGGAATCTGGACACCTGCATCACGATCCGCACCGTGTTGGTCAAGGATGGCCGCGCCTACGTTCAGGCCGGGGCCGGAATCGTGGCCGACTCCAAGCCGGAGCAGGAATACCAGGAGACCCGGAACAAGGCGGCCGGCATGATCGCCGCCATCCGCCTGGCCGAGCAGGGATTGGTGTAGCCATGTGGAAGCAGCGGATTTTGATGATTGATAATTACGATTCCTTCACCTACAACCTCGTCCAGTACCTGGGCGAGCTGGGGCAGGAGCTGATGGTCTACCGAAACAACAAGGTCACCTTGGCGCAGGTCAAGCGGATGAAGCCGGACCGGATCGTCATCTCCCCCGGGCCGGGCAGCCCGAAAGATGCCGGCGTTTCCAACGAGGTGATTCGGGAACTGGGGCCGACAATTCCTCTTCTGGGCGTGTGCCTGGGCCATCAGTGCATCGGGGCGATCTTCGGCGGCACCGTCGAGCGCAATTTCCGGCTGATGCACGGCAAGACGAGCCCGATCTATCACGACGGCTCAGGGGTTTTCAAGGGATTGCCGAGTCCATTTGAAGCGACCCGCTACCATTCCCTTGTCGTCAAACGGGACGGTTTTCCCAGCGTTCTGAAAGTGACTGCCGAGACGAAAGAGCAGGAGATCATGGGACTGCAGCACCGCACCTTCCCGATCTACGGCGTGCAGTTTCATCCCGAATCAATCCTCACCAAAGTGGGGAAGCAGCTCCTCCAGAATTTCCTGAAGATCAAGTGACGGCCCCCTCGCTTTCTTCTTTACTCTCCAAGGTGCAGACCGGAGAAGATCTCACCGAGGCCGAAACGTCAGATGCGATTTCGGCGATCATGGAGGCGCAGGCGCCGGAACAGCAGGTGAAGGAATTTCTGCTGGCCCTGCGGGAGAAAGGGGAGGCACTTCCCGAGGTGGTAGGGGCCGCCCGCGCCATGCGGCAGCATGCCGTGCCATTGGAAGTTCGGGTCGAAGGGGTCCTGGTGGATACCTGCGGGACCGGCGGCGATGGCTTAAAGACGGTCAACATCTCGACCCTTGCGGCATTGGTGGTGGCCGGAGCTGGAGTGGCGGTCGCCAAGCATGGCAACCGTTCGGTCACCTCGGCGTGCGGTTCGGCGGACCTCCTCGAAGCTTTGGGAGTAAAAATTGATGTCCCAACTGAAGTGGTTCGGCAATGTATTGAAGAGACCGGCTTCGGATTTCTATTTGCCCCGCGGTTTCATCCGGCCATGAAAGCGGTGGCGCCGATCCGCAAGGCGCTCGGTGTACCGACGATCTTCAACCTGCTGGGGCCGTTGACCAACCCAGCAGGTGTTCGGTATCAGGTGGTCGGGGTCGCGGATGAGAAGAAACTGGATTTGTACGCACAGGCCCTGGAGGCCTTGGGAGCCATCAGGGTATTGGTGGTTCACGGCACCGACGGCCAGGATGAAATCTCCACCACCGGCTCTACGGAGGTCGCGGAGCTTCAGATGGAAAGAATGCAAATCCGCGTGCTTCATTACGCCATCACGCCGGATCGGTTCGGCATCCAAGCGAGTGTGCTGGAAGATCTCCGGGGCGGCTCTCCGGCGGAGAATGCCAGGATTGCCCAGGAGGTCTTGACCGGTGCACGGGGGCCGGTTCGGGACGCAGTTCTTTTAAATGCAGCAGCGGCTTTGTACGTGGCCGGTGCGGCGCAAGATATCGCGGCAGGGTTGGCGATGGCAGTGGAATCGGTCGACAAAGGCGAAGCACGGGACGTGCTCGAACGAGTAAGAGAGATTGCTTCGGCCCCTACGGGGCCTCGCAATGACGCTAGGAGATGATGACTACGCTTGAGGAGATTGTCGCTTACAAGAAGCTGGAATTGGCCGAAGCCAAACGAGCGCGGCCGGCTTCCTTACTCGAAAAAGAGATCAAGAACAGATCTCCGAGACGGGATTTCCGACGGGCGATTTCCGGCAAGGGAAAGATCCACCTGATTGCCGAGATCAAGCGTGCTTCTCCGTCGGCCGGGATGATGCGC
>OBEQ010263747.1_pt1 | contig 83238 bp, 91 predicted proteins | sample 1670901 | NCBI WGS metagenome assembly OBEQ01 (sample SAMEA104232315, study PRJEB22302) | groundwater metagenome | biome: forest; feature: aquifer; material: groundwater | place: USA | collected 2011-08-07 | depth 5.4 m | reverse complement strand
CGCCTACCGAACTTATTGTCGTTGATGGAGTAGCCAATGACGATTTCAGGCATATTGACTACAGCCATGATGCGTCTACCAGTTGAATCATCGACAGTCTCCGCGTCTGCTACCATGGCGCAACGGTCTACGACACTACAAGCGGCTTTGATGTCGCCAAGCTTTTCTATGGCTGCGAGTAGATCTCGTGCCGCGGATGATGCAAGATTCTGCGTGTACTCTCGTACGGTAAAGTCGCCACCATCCTCATTGGCGCGACGTATGATAGCGCTGTACCTGTCCGACACGCTGTGCATCAGGCTATGAGTTTCAATCACTTTTGTGATAGAACACTCGTTCACTATCCATGCTCTTGCGACCTCAACTGACAGCATAAGGTCCGTGTTGTCCAGCTCTACAGTCGAGAGCGTACCACTAACGCAGTCTGACAGTGCTAGTACCAAGACATGGAAAGGAACATAGGAACACATGCGAATGATGCTTCTTCCGTCTAGGATGCCAGCTGATTTACCGCCGTCTATCCCAGATGTCTCACCAGTCATGCGTACGCCGTCCACAAACACGCCGCCCTTTGTACATAGCGCTACCTTTGGTGTAGCGCGGCCTCTTGGCCTTGACATGACCTTGCCGAAGCAAGCGACTCTGCTGACAGTCCCGCCGCTATCGGTTACAAACTCGGAGTCATAGGTCGCGAGTAGGTACCTATCCTTCTTAAGTGAGGCAAGCAGCTTTGCAGATAAAGGTGCCGTTCTGCACCACTCTTCTGCCTCAGCGAGCGTGTCAGCGGTGCCGACCCACATAGGATGCAGCCTATCCGCAGAGGCTTGCACTCCGATTGAAAGGTCGTAGATTGTCACCGTATAAGCCCAAAGTGCTTGTCTTCGGCGGCCAGCACGAGCATCACGTCTGGGAGTTTGATGTGTCGCCTTAGGACGCTAGGCACGATATCGCCGCACTTGCTGTCTGGCATGTTGGTCATTATGACAGCGCAACATTTCGCCACGAGATTTATCTCGCTGGCGACCAGCTGTGAATTCGAGGCAGCAATAACGGCGTCGTTCAGACAGCGCGTGCCTTGTGTGAGTTCGAATAGTGCTTTATTTAGCTCACTTGGCCCATCGTCTCCTTGATTTGGACTCATCGCACTCCACATCTCACTATCAAGATCCTCGACGGCTTTCATGTTGCGCTCTCTCGGAGCCAACCCACGCATCGCTGCGTCGATGTCTGTTACTACAGATGTTATTAGGCCAAGGTGTCCGACGTATGCCTCGTTAGGGTCCATACACTCTGAGATCTCCTTGACGACCCTTAACATGCACTCGCACATAGCATGTACGAGTGCCTCCATCGGAGCGCCCTCAGCTTCTGCGATAATACTCTCGCCATCATGTGAGCTACTATAGATGGACTGGATGCGTCTTCCGTCGGGGCTGATGATTCCATTGTTGGTGCATGTGGCGATCAGCGGAGCGCCACGCTTCATAGATGTTATCTTACCAAAAGCGGCTGTCCTTTGGACAGGCGATCCAGCTTCGGTGCGCAGTACATCGTCGTCATAGCGAGCTACTAGCATCCTTCCTGTTTTGACCTGTGCAGACAGAGGAGGGTCAGGTGGGCCGCGCTTGCACCAGATCTCAGCTTCTTTGATGTTGTCGGCGTCGGCGCACCAGAAGGACTGAAAAGAGCGGTCTAATGGCCGATAGATGTCTATCGAGAGGTTGTACGTCGTCATGGTTCAAGTCCGAACATTTCACTTGTGGCCGCGTGGTATAGCAACGCCTCTGGCAAGCTCACGTGTCTTCTGATGATAGCCGGTACGACATCTTTCTTCCCTTCACCTTCGCACATGAATTGACAGCACTCTGCCATCTCGTCCAGCTCGTACGACACCTCGTTGCCGCTGGTAACTTGCGAGCAAGCGCTGACACCGTTTGCGGCGTCTATGAGATGCTTGATGGCCTTCCCCATGTTGAACATATATCTGGTGTATGTGGTCGCCTCGAAGTCGCTATCTTGGATGGCGTGGTTAGCGTACCCTAGAAGTACATCTGCTTTTACTCTGAATATGCTGTCGATAGCTGGTCCACCAGTGAGCATGGCTGATACGGCATTGATGGCAGTCGGAATGAACTGCAATCTTTCTTCGTCGTAGGTAGATGATCCAGCGATCGTCCGCAAGCATTCGCACATCGCATATACAAACAACTCTGGCGCGGCGTTGCCAGCCGAGTTCACTATCTCGCAGCCACTGGCACCGCGACTGTCAAAGGTGTAGCGCCTGTACTTACCGTTGACTCCGATCGCTCCGTCTTTCGAGCAGCTTGCGATGCTCAACTTGCCGCGACTACGAGCAACTATTTTCCCAAATGCCGCGACGCGGCGAACTGGAGAGCCGCTTCTGCCACGCAGTAACTCATCGTCGTAGCGAGCGACTAGCATATACCCAGGCTTGATGTTAGACAGCATATTCTTCTCAAGAGGAGCCGTAGCGCACCACTTAATAGCCTCATTCACGTTGGTTGTGTCGGCAATGAAAAATGGCTGCAGATGGCCGTCAGCGTGAACAATATCAATCGATAGATCGTAGGTGGTCATTTTAGCCTTACCTCGGCAGTTGGGTGCGTGAGCGCGTGGAAGCAGATCTCGGGAAGGCCAATGCTCGCTCTGATAACGCCAGCGGCCTTTCTTGTTATCTCTCCTATCGCCTCTGTTCGCGTTACCCCAGCCCTACTTGGCGCTCTCATATCACACTCAGTGATGATGATGCGCGCCATGGCAGTCTGAACATCTTGCGCCTCAGACCTACTGACAAAGTCAGCGATGTCCCTAACAATAGAGAATGCGATATAGCGCGCTCGATGCGCCTCCGTTGTATCGCACTTCAGCTTATCGCACTCTATCTCAAGCATGCTGCCGTCGTCTCTGCCAGTTGCCCACTCGGCAGCAGCCGCAAGCGCATCCTCGATCTCGTCGTGGTCGCGCCATACAGATCGTGCGACCTTACACAGTGTGCCGACTATGACTCCTGCTGGTACGCCGACCAATGCAGATATCTCCATCAGAACGTCTGCGTATGGCAACTCAATCCACAGTCGCTCCCAGTCGCGCTCCATCTCCATAGCCTCTTTTTCGTGTGTGCTGGAATATGACAAGCTGCGAAAGAAATGAGAGATCTTCGGCATTAGCATCTCTCTGTAGTTCATCTCGTCAGCCGAGCATATCGGAAGAATCAGCACCATGTCTTCGTCGCCCCGCGTGTAGTCCCAGATGGTCCTTGAAGTTGTTCGTGTGTTGCGAAAGCCAACGGCCCTACTGAATGCTAGCACGCGCTGTGTTGGACTTATCCTCGTCGTGTCCATGTCGCGCTCTATCCATGAGGATTCGCGCCTCACGGTGAGGAACCACCCAGGCTGCAAAATGTCTATGACCGATTGCGGAGGCTCTGCTATCCACGCGCCAGCCTCGGCCAGATCGCTGGTGTCGGCGACAAAGAAGCGCTGAGTGCGGTTGGCCCCAAGTGTCGGCACTTCGATACTGAGATCGTAAAGCAGCTTGCTCATGGTGAGGTCGAGGTAATCTCGGGGTTAGTAATGGCCGCGAAGAGCAACTCTGTAATGTCGATCATTGAGCGAATGATCTTCGCAGACTTAAGATTATTGTCTGCGATCTGTTTTGATCGAGTTCTGCGATCTGCTGGAGCGCCAATGCCAGTGAAGTCGTCTATGCTATCCATGGAATTAAGCAAATTATATGAAGCCATGTCTAGCACCCACCTAAAGATGTACTCCAGCGCTGTAAACGGATAGTAGAGACCGTCTCTGTACTGACTATCATTGTCAATCGCAGCGCTCATTGCGTAATTTGCGGCAATGGTTATTGACTGCGTGTCGCTGCGTCCTAGTGCCCACGCTTGCAAGTGTCCAGCGTTAAGCATCACGTCGCTGTATCTGCGGCATCTAGTTGTGATAACTTTCCACGCGGTCAGCGCAATCAGCCCCATAGGTACTGAAGCTGCTCCTGCTATCGTCAGCAGCGTGCCGCTCAGAAGCGCGCTGTCCCACATACCGACCCAATCCCTCTTGAATAACGCGCAGCTATCCATGTCAACATCGTCTCTGGATATGCCAGAGTAATGTATCAAATACGCGGTGTGCGGCATACGATCTTGTAACTCATCATCCATGAGACCGTTTACACACGCTGGTAAACTCATCGTGACGTCGTCACCGTCTATCTCTCGCTCCCATGTCACTACGTTTTTGTCGTCTGTGGCCCATCGCTCTCTCTCTGATTGCAGCAATCTGGCTGTAGCACGTGAGAAAGCGATTACTTCATCTGCGTAGATAGGATCGCCAGCGTCGCTAACCTTTAATATCCACGGCGCTTTCTTCCTTATTGTCAGAAATATGCCTGGTTTTAGCTTCTCAATAACGTCTTCTGGCGGCGATCTAACCCAAGCGATAGCCTCAGCCTCGCTAGCGCAGCTACCCATCCAGAACCTATGAGTATGAGTCGCTGACCAATCGTTAGGTATCTCGATATTGAGATCGTACGGTAGCTCTTTTTTGCTGGTCACGGCTTCAACCGTCTTTCATGATCAACCTTGACGGCTACTTGGAAGACGACCTCTGGCAATTTGATAATGGATCGTATAACGCTCGAGAGCTCCGATGCTTGCGCCATGCTCTTACCTTGTGCATACATGGCCTCAATGGATCTACCGATAGACACTCTGTAATGGCTAGCGTCATAACCACTAGGCGTAACGGCTCTTGTCGCCGCCTCTGCAAGCCATATCGTAGACCTTACAAACTTGCCAAAGTCTGAGTTGAGCTCCGCGTGTGACATCCTGTTAAGCTCGCGCTGTCCAGATACTTGAAGATCGTTTGCCGATAATGCTGCGATGCGTAACTCGTCATTTATAGCGTCACCATGGAGCCATCGCTCGCCGATGTCCAATACGTTGTTGATGGTAGCCGAAAAGTGAGGTGAATCTATACAGCCGATGGCCAAGCGAACTACGCGACAAGCCGTGTACATCGCTACACGAACATCGACACCTCTGGCGATCCAGTAGATCTCATTGGAATGACACTCGCGCCACGCACGCTCCCACTGATTACCGAAGTGCCACGCTTGAGAGAAGTCGTATCCAGAGCGATACTCATCAGGCACTACCAGCGGCAACTTTAAGAGTGGCGACGAGAACGGATAATCTCCCTTCCCCTCTACCAGAAAGATGCCGTCTCTCAGAAAGATGCCGTCTTTCGTGCATGTAACAACTTTAGGCGGCGATGCGCCGCGTGCGGCAGCTAGCACCTTGCCGAAGACAGCGACACGTCTGATACTGCTACCTTGTTCGTTCTTCAACTCACTGTCGTATCTGGCCACGAGGAAGTGACCGCGCTTGATTTCAGCCAGAGTCTTACGGGCCAATGATGGAGATCTCACCCACGCCACGGCCTCGTCTAGACTACTGACACTGGCCAACCACATCGGGTGAGAGCCAGCCTCGGAGACGTTTGGAACGTCAACCGATAGGTCGTAGCTGTGTGGCTCTGCGTCGAGAGTGTCAGTCCCGATAGCCACTGTAGCGCTCGTCTTCTGCGGTGGCGAAGTGATAAGCAACGGCGATCACCAGCAGCGCGGCGACTGCACCAGCGGCTGGCATCACCCACGGCGGCATAGCGTGCCTCACCAAAGCAGCTTGCTCGGTGCTGCCATGTGATACGACCTCGCTGCGTACTCCGTCTGGTGGCACCGCTAGAATCCAGCCAGGAATGCGAACGCCAGACGGTGCGGTATGGGTGCGTCTGAAGACGCCGCGGGCATCGGCTGCCAAGCTCGAGCCACCATCGAGGTAGCCTCCGTTGATGATGCCCTCTCGAGCCATGCGCTCGCCGAGCGCGCTCATCGGCCCGATGAGCATCACGACAACGATGCCGCCATGGGCGTCAGCGCCGATGCCGAGCCTCCACACACGCTCTCGATTCGCCGCGGTGTCGTGCGCGACTGGTCGGCCATCAACGACCATCGAGGGCCACGACTGCACGGCCACCGTCGCGCCTTGGGCCATGTGCCCGCCGTACTGCCCTTGAGCTCGACCACCGACAACCGAGATGGTCATGCCCTCATTGGGCTTACGCGTGGGCTGATTCACGCCCTTGGACGGGTCGTAGAGCAAGAAGGCGTCGGTGCCAGCTGTGGACTCAAACATGGTGCCGTCGACGGCGAAGACGGCCCGCGGGTTGTCGCCTAAGATCTGATCGAGGTCGCGCCTCGCGTTAGACCTGTCGATGTGCAGCCACGAGGCTGGATAGCGAACAACCACGGACTGGTCGTGCGGCGCTTGCTCAACAACTAGTTGATCACTCACGGCGTCCACCGTTGGCTTCGTGCTCGTCTTGAGCGGCATCAAGAAGAGCAGCGATAAGAGCCACAACAGCGATGCCGCCGACGACCATAGGAATGATAGGAAGTCCACGTGGTGCTTGCTCTTGAGACCTACGAATGTCGCGTCTAGGCGTTGTATGGCGCTCACGCACCACATCGTGGTGGGTGGACCTGTCTGGCGGTGGTGGCCCGAGTGGCGTGTAGTCCACGACCAGCCTAGGATGCTCTTGTGTCAGCGTGTACTGCTTGCCACGTGGAGCGCCTGTGGGTGGGTTGATACGGAGAACGTGCGAGCCGAAGCGCGACGTGACATCGTAGTACTCATGTCTGTCGCCTTCCCACGCTGATCCCTCGTTGAAGGACACGTCGTCGCCGTCGATGAATACGTGCGAGCCTTCTGGAATGTGGCGGATGCGAACAGTCCCGCGGATAAGCGAACCAGGCGGCACGAAGAGCGGAGATGATGTGGCGATGACGTGCTCACGCGAACGCATCGCTGTCTGGGCTTCGTGAACTCGATCTGTCACCGGCACCGCCACGTAGTTAGGCGGCGTAGGAGGCATGATGATGTTGTCGATGCTTGCCGACAGCGATGATGGGTCGATCGCGAAGATCTCTTGCGTCGGCATCGGTCGGCCAAAGGCGTCTATCTGTGGCCATACGCCTTCTGGCGGGAACAATTTGTTGATGAGATTAGCTGCGCCAAGCGCTACGCCGCCAATTGCTCCTAGGATAGGCCCAACAACAGGGACAACGCCGATGAGGCCCAATGCTGCATTCCCAGTCGCTGACGCGTTTGACATCTGAGTACGAAAAGCGTCTGCAGACGCTAGAAGCGAGCGCTCCGCCATCGCGCTGTACACTTGTGCGCCGTTGCCGGTGGCGAACCCTTGCCATGTATTCTTGCCGCGCACATCAAGGTTGACCTCGTAGATCACCTCAAGATGGTTGCGCCCACGTAACTCAAGCAGCAGTGGCCAAATCAACTGCGCGTACCACAGTAGCGGAGGCAAGAAGAATGTCTGCGGGACTCCGTTTTCTACGTTCTTGTAGGCCGCACATAGCCAATCTCCGTGCAGAGGCGCGTTGTTAGGTGTGTTCTGCAGCGGCGATGACGAGGGCCGTTCTGTTCTGACTGGAAACGATAAATAGCTACCTCTGGCATTCGACAGCACTCCGAAGGTCTGCTGGTTGATATTCCAAGGCGCAAAATCAGCATACCTATAGACATTAACATTGGGTCTTGGGCATAAGAGACTGACCCATTCTGGAGAGTCAACCTGTGATGGTGTAACGATCGTGCCGCCCAACGTGCCATTGCTTGTTAGCCATAGCCTATGCACCTCGCCGCTTGGAGCGAAACACCATGTTCTGTTGCGTCCGTCTGCAGCCATTACGTCTCGACCGATCTGTAGACCGCACGCAGCCGCTCCACCATCGTCGTTTGTCGAGTTCATGTTGGCATCGCCGTCAGTGCGAATGCCGAATCTAGCGTGTCTGTTGTTCTCGTCTGAGCCGATACGTAGTTGCCTAAAGTTATAGTTGAACCCTAAGTTGCCGACGGCCATGAAGTCGGCCATGAACTGCCTACGCCATGTACCGGCCGTCACGTATGCGTTGGCTATGGCGTATGGTCTAGCTGGACTAGATGCAGTGAATACGCCGCGTGTGTCGTGCGCAAGCGCAATGTCTGGACCTGTAACATTGCCTGATGGATAGTCCCAAGGAGCCTCTGTTTTTAGCGGGTAAAAACACCCGACAGGGACGACTGTTGGTACAGTGTTAAACAAAAACTGCCTATTCTGAGCATCTGGGAAGCCGGCCTCCTCTTCGCGCGTGTAGAAATCAGCACCTGGGTTGTTAGGGTTCGATGTAATGTAGTTGAGTTGGCTACCGGCTCGATATGCAGCGTTTAGAGCGTGACCAGCAAGATCTCTGTGTGAGTCTAGCCCGAAGGCCAACTCCAGCGCCGAGCGGTATTTGTTCCAGCCCCACAACCTCACGTTGAGCGCCTGCCAGTACTTGCCGAAGTGCTCGTACATCGACTGCACCGCGGCTACCTGTGCCTCTGAGGTCGGCAGTGCATTGATCGCGTTGAGGTCTAGCTTCATCGCCTCTTGCAAGTGAGCGTCTGCCAACTCAACGTCGCAGAAATGGATGAAGTTGTAGGTCGATGCGTGCTGGGCATCCAAGAAGGTGCGCATGCGCTGTGGGATCGAGTCAGCGCCCTCGTCTGCCGCCACCACATCTGCGTCTGCTGCTGCCCACATTCGATCCGAGAAGAAGTCTGTTGTCTCCACGCGCTGTTGCACACGCTCGCGTTGCCTACGCTCGTCTTCATAGTGAGCGCGCAAGAGCGCACGCTTGCGTCGAGCTTCTGGGTCAGTAGGTTCTGGACTGGCCACGCCATGACGCGGACCCAGTGGCGCAAAGGTACCTATGGGCACGTTAGGATCGCTAGACAGCACGCCACCGACGCCCTCACCGAAGGGCAACTCCCAAGCGACAGTAGACCCGTCTGGGATGATGTTGCGTCTACCGATCATCTCTGGGTTAGGCCAGTTCACAGGGTTGTGCGTGGCGATGTAGCGGTCCATGACGAGGTACGGATCGCTCGTATCAGAGACAAAGATGTATCGTTTTAGTGCCACGCTATGCCTTCTCTTCTTCGCGCCATATCCATGCAACGCCTAAGGCCGTAGCGAGGCCGACGAGGCCGACGGCGATGTAGTTGTTGCGAGTATGCTCGTGCTCTTTTGCCTTCGCGGCATTTGCAGCCGCAGCAGTCGCAGCCGCCGCAGCCTCTCGAGCCGCTACCTGTCGCTGTACCTCCTCCATCTCGGTGACACGCGCTCTAAGTCCGACCAGCTCTTCGTCGGAGTGTGCTACAGCGATCTTGGCTCTGAGCAGACTGAGCAGACCATTAGCTTGACTACCAGACAGCCTCTCGGCGGCCTCTTGCCGACGCATCGCGTTGCTGAGGTCGAGCGAGTGCTCTTGCGTCTGAAGCTGGTGCTCGCCATCGATGTAGCTATTAGCCACGCGGATGCCAGTAGATGCGATGCCGACCACAGTCATCACGTCTCTGCGTGTGCTGTCTGGCGGCGCGTCGCGCCCGTCGCGCCCTCCGCGTGTCTGGAGGCCACCGTGCCCATCTGATATGGGCGCTCCGTCTTCATCGCGCCTAAGCGTCGGCAGTACCTCGATCGGCGGTAGGTCGCCAGGATCGCCAGCGGCGGCGGTCGCAAAGCCGCTTGGCCCAGAGCGCATGACCCATACGAGTTGTCCGAAGTCCCATGTCTCAAGAACGAAGCCGCCAGCCGCTAGGTCGGTCCAAATGTGTGGTGACAAGATAGGGTCATGCGTGACCATAATCAGCGCGGCTGCCGTGCCCATGGACGTAGATGCTGCGGCACCAGCCTCCATCGCGTCTTGTAGCGCCCGTAGCGCCGATGGCGATAGTTTACCGACGATAAAGCTCGACATCTCGCCCGCTGGCATCCGCGCGCCGCGGCCTCGCGGCCTTATGCACCGCGTCGGCAACTTATTCTGCATGGGCCAAACACTACCACTAAAGCAGCTTGCTGTGCTAGCCTCTACGGCATGTCACACCTCACGCCATACGACGCCCGCGAACTCATCGCGATTCACGATCCGCTGCTCGCACGATCTATCAACGACGATCAAGCCGTCGCCATCGCACAGGGCCTCGCCGACGCTCGCTGGGGCGGCACCGTATCTGGTGCCTTTTGGTCGGCGCTTGTGATCGGGCTCGTGTACTACGGGCGCGCTTACTACGAGCAGAACAAGCAGCAATTCAGCTAATGGAACCACAGGCAGACACACCGCAAGCGGGAGAGCCACCGAAGGGCTCGCCACCAGCGTATCCGCCGAAGGCGCTAGTCGCACACCATTGGTCTGCCATCGCGTGGGCCATCACCGTTCTCATCGGCGGCAGCGCGGCGATCTGGACTGTGGCCTCGCTCAACGCGAAGTTAAGCGACATGGATGCGCACATCACAGAGAGAGCAGTGAATCTCCCCGCCCTAAAGGGCGAGGCTTCTCGGAGGCATTGCTGCTCCACGAGTTACACGCTGGGTGGTGTTTGCCACCTCGCGAGCCGGGATTCCGCCGGAGCTACGGGGTGCCACTTTCGAGGCTCCTCGATACTTGCGCGAAGGTCGTGCGAAACGGATCACGGATGGGATCGTGGCCTCGGGTATCTTGATCCTCAGAATGTTCGTGCTTCCCACGACGTCACGGGGGAGCACAAGGCCGCACGCCTTGCACTTGTAAACACGTCGGCACTTCTGCCGACCTCCGCAACCGGGACACGTTTGCGAAGAATAGGGCTCGGGCACTTCGGTGGTCCCTGCCATTTTATATGCGAGCAACGCGATGATCTTTGCGTTGCTCGCCTGAGAGACTTGTTGCGCGGTGACGCGCCCCATCTTGCGGGCCGCATGGTTGAACGGCTTGCCCACAACCACAGGGCTGTTCGGGAAGGCGTCCGCGACGATCCGAGTGGCTTTGTGCAGTACGTCACGCAGTTTTCGCGCTCCCTTGTCGGCCATCTTGTGCCGAGCCCGTACCAGTTTCTTGTGGCGCTTCGACCCCCGCTTTGCACGGTCGATGCGCGAGCGAAGTTCAGCGTTAGCCTTGTTCTGGTAGCGCACGATGGCTTTGGCTTCACGCCCCGACACCACCACGGCGGTGGTTCCATCGGTCGCTGCGATCAACGTATTGACACCAAGGTCTACGCCCACGGGCAGACCCTGTGGGGCATCGGGTGCTGTGCCGACTTCACAGACTATCCGAATCACCCCATAGGCCAGTTGTACTTCCATCAACCGACCCGGAAGTGGGAGTTTCTTGGGGAATCTGAGGCTCAACGCTTGGGTCCCGCCGCGTCCATGCGACAGTCTTAGGATGCCTCCCCGAAGCACTGCGTCTTGGTTGGTGTAAGGCACGTTGCGGTAATGTGCAGATCGCCACGGGTACTTCGTCGTCACCTCCAAGCCCGCGATTTTCTGTGCCTTGCGCGCCGCGGTGGTCGCGGTGAGGGTGTCGCAAAAGTCTTTGACAACCTGTTGCACGCTCTGCGCGCTCATTGCGGGGAACTCTCCCTTCGCCCACCCCTCCCATCGAGACTTGCTCGGCCACTTCCATTCGAGACGCCGAATGCGAGCGTGGAGCTTCGCCATTGCGGTCCACAAGCGTCCTGACTCCATGCGAGCGGAGGTAAATGCACACCACTCGGTTGGGGTTTGCGGCAACCAGCGAAATTCAACGACGCGATGCATAAACCTTCCCTTGCTCACACTCCTGAAATAGTGCAACCCCAGCGAGGACATACCCTGTCACAACGCTCGACTGTTGGGGCGCTTCACCCCCGCCGTAAACGACGGGGCACTCGCGCCTGTGCCGAGACTGCGAGAGTTCCAATGGTAGAGACAGAGCGCATACTGACAAGCCGCATCGAGGGGCAACGAGAGGCCTTCGACGCGCACATCTCGTTCACAGACCGCCGCATCGAGAGGGTAGAGGGCCGCATGTGGCCGTCTTCGGTTGCGATGAGGTCGCCGTCTGCCGACGGCGGCGTGAATGTTCCGTCGATGCCGCCTCTCGTGGCACATAGGCTACCAATGTCGCCACTGCCACACAGATTGCCACTGCCAGAAATGCCGCGGCCACCACATGGAATGGCTGTTCCGCGCGAAATGGAAAACGACCCGACAGTGTCTGAGTCACCACCGCCACGGCACATACCACCAGCCGACGTGCCGCTGATTCAGCCGCGCGTCCAAGTACCACTGCCGTAGTTACCGTCGGGTAAGTTAGCGTTTCGACTTGCCACCGCGGAAAGGCTTAGCCGCCTTGAGGCGCTTGGCCTTCTTTAATTCGACTACAGGCGACTTGGCAATCGGTGCTGACGCGGCCTCGAAGATCGCCTTCGATGCCTTTCGAAGTGACTTCTTGAAGCTTCTTTTCTTGCTGAAGATGTCGATCACTTCGCCGGTCGCGCCTACCGCCGCACGCTGGCTCTCATTGATCAAACCGGCCTTGTCGCTCGACAGCATGGCCATCAGCAGACCGCCCAGACGACTTAGGCCTTCGGCGCGACTAGCCTTGTCACCGCCTGCGTTGCCAGCGAGAAGGCGTAAGACCTCGAAGACCACGGCATCTCCATCAGGAGTGAGCTTCTCAAGCGTTGATGCCATTCGGCCCGCCAGACCAGATACCGTCGTGCCCATCATTAGTAGATAGCCGATGGCGTCGTCGTCTAGGCCTGGCTCGTTAGCGGCTCGCACGGCCGCTCTCATGGCGATGCCGCCGAGTGTTTCACTCTCGAAGATCGCCTTACCGACAGGCCCACTAACAGCCGATGGTGCTGCCAGTGTCAGTGTTTCGCGCAGCGCGTTAATCAGTACGTTCTCTCTCATACCTTAGTGCTACAACAGCTACGACAGAGACGCAACAGTCGCTATTAGTCTCTAGTCGATTGTGCCGTTGGCCGCAGCAGCTTGAGTTCTCGCTCTGATGTGCGCCATGTGTGCTGCTAGGTCGTTCGACAGCGCCGATGTGCTTTGCTGGCCTGGCGAGTGGGTCGAGTCCATCTGCGTGGCGATGTCTTGCTGGTTGGCACTCAATGCCAGTAGCTGCTCTGCCTGTCGCGCCTTGTATGCGCTGAAAGCATAGTAGCCGACGGCTGCAACGACGGATGTAGTACTAACGGCCACGAGGGCTTGCTCTGAGTCGCTTAGGCCGTCGAACCACTTACTAAAGCTGCTGCTCATGACGTGTGACCTTGCAATGGCGCGAGGCTCTCCACTTGCGACCAAGCTGCTTTGACGCCGATGACAGCGGCGACGATGGCCGCTGCGATGGCGGCACCTCGAGCGGCATCGGCGCTGATGGACGTACCGCTGACGTATCCGCAGACAGCGCCTATCGCAGCGCCCACCGCCACGGTCGGTGTGCCGAAGCGCAAGGCTTGCTCAAGCGGTTGCATCTGATTAAATGAGTTCACCGCGGTATGCTTTGTGTGTGCAGTGTATTCTGAAAAGATGCGGTGTTCTCTTGCTGCTGAACACTGGCTGGCACCGGCTGAGACTGCGGTGGCCACGGTTGAGGCGCAGCGGCGATATTGTCGAGCGGTTGATGTATCTGAGGCACTGGTGGGTACTGTGCTGCTTGCGGTGGAGACAGTGGAGCCCGTGGAAGATGTCGCCGCTCATCTGAGTAACTCAAGCGCCTCGTTAGCTCCATGGCGATGGTGACGGTCATGAGTGTGGCTGGGATGATCGCTGCAGCGCCAGCGCCAACAAGTGCGCTGTTGAGCTTTGACTCGCCTCTGACAGCGCCATAGATGGTTCCAGCAGCGGCAGCTAGTACGACGCTCGGAGCAGTTATGTACAGAAGGAGCGCCAGCGCCATGCCGTCACCAGGCTCTCCGCTCGGGTTTGACTCTATCGCATATGGCTGCATCTGGTTGAACGAGTTCACTGAACAACCTGCTGGTGTTGTGCGTCGAACACCGTCTGCGCTGCGGCTTGCTGCTGTGGCGTAAGCGCTGGTGCTGTCTGAGGCAGAGGCGGCCACGACGCTTGCGGGTACTGCGGCGGCTGGGAGTCATCTGGTGGCTGTGGTCGCGGCACATTCATGCCGCGATCGTTACGTTGCACCACCACGGACACGGCCAGCCCAAAAACGGCCATCAAAACGACAGCAAGTGCACCTGTGCCGGCACCTACAAGTGCGGCTTCTCCTATCGGCTTTCCGCGAGCTGCGCCGATAACAGCACCGCTGGCGGCGGATACTGCAGCTGATACCGGCACACCAAACACGACCATCGCAATAGCGGTTCCTAGTGGAGAGCCACCAAACTCTACACTGCCAGACGGAAAACTGATTGTATCTACCATGTTTACCCAACCTCCGGTACGAATGTCCATCCGCTGCGCCCATCATCGAGACGTACGAACCAGATCGTGTGCCCGCCTCGAGACGCCGTTCCTTGGTGCACCAGCGTCACGACGGTGCCGCTCTGGTATTGATAGCCAGTTGAATGCGGCGTATCGCTAGGACGAAGGTGAAAGCTTGATCTCTGGGTGACGCGGCGACCGTCTTCGCCAGCAGTTCCACCGCCATCTCCGCCGCTCTGCATCGTCTGGTCGATCACGTCTTGCCACGTCGGTTGCATCGTCGCGGCCTCTTGTGGTCGCGCTGGTGGTCGATGGGCTCTGTCGTAAGCTATGATCGTGCCCCAGAACAAGGTGAAGCCGCTGAGCACCATGCCTACGTCAAAGGCCAGTTGCTGGTCTTTCGTGAGTCCGTTGTACCAGCGCTTGTAGTCCTCGATCATTACGGCACCTTTTTGACGTACTTCCTATAGGCGTACACGCCGCCACCGATGGCGAGAGCAGTGCCAGCAAGTATAAGAGCTGTCTTCATATGGCCTCCACTTTCATGCGGTAGACTCAGTGGGTCTTCTTCTTCGATGATGATTTGCGGTGGATGGACTACGGGAGAGATCGGCGGCGCGACGGGAACAGGCGGAGGCGGAGGCGGAGGCGGAGGCGGCGCTGCTGTGGCTGCGTGCGAGATGTTCATGCCAGCATAGTTGATCATCGCCGTCGGTGCGTAGGTGCTGAGGCTGTAGTTGCTTACCCGCTCTTCACCGTTGGGCGCAACGATGTGCAGAACGTGCTGCCCCATCGCCGAGGCGACATCGAAGACGTGCTGCCCACCAGCCTCCCAGTGCGATGTTGTAGCGGTCGTCACGTCGCGATCATCTACGAAGGCGTGAGACTCTGGCGGAAGTCCATCGATGCGAACGAGCCCTGTCACCGAAGATGGATCAGTTGCCGTCGACCCTGTTGTGGCCGCATGCGAGACATGCATACCTCCAAAGTCGATACTTGCTGTTGGTGACGATAGGGTAATTTGACCATCACGAATCTCGCCATTAGAAAGAACCACTCTGTAGTAGTACCAACTATACGGCGCTGTAATCGGAGACGTGGCCGCTGTCGCGCTGTAGTTCCAATAGATAATACCGTCAGTTGGCACACCCGTGAACGTGACAACACAACTTGTTGGCGTAGGCGCGGCTGTAGGCGCGTGCGTCTGGCGCATGCCAGCATATGTGATGTCAATAGTCGGAGCACTGAGCGTGTACTCCCACTCTTTGACCTCGCCGTTGAGCGCCTCAACGCGGAAGGTCGTCGGCCCGTAGTTGACAGACCGCGATGCACTTCCAGCAGTGCCGTTGACGAAGAAGCTTGCACCCGTGGGAGCGCCAGTGAAGGTCACGACGCATATCTGTGGTGCTACTGGAGTCGCAGGCCGAGTAACTGGGAACGATGAGTACTCGAGACTGTGAGCGCTACCGCTCATCGTGTAGGTACCCGACCGTCGCTCGCCGTTCGTAGCCTCAAGATTGATGATGTGCTGACCGCTAGGCGCTTGAATAACTAGCGCGCTAGAAGGCGCAAACAGAGTACCTGTCTCTGTTGGCGATACGGCGACACGAGGAAGCGCATCGATCTGGACCTGCGTTGCGCCAGTGGGTGGGTTGTTGAGCGTCAGTCGCCCAGTTGTCGTAGATGTCGTGCTAGCAACCACGCCTCCAAGAGTGCTGTAAGTGACATCGATAACTTGACCAGCCGTAACCGTAGTGCTGCCGCTGTATGTCAGCGGTTGCCCGACAGGAGAGAAAACGGCCAGTGTGGTACCGTCTACTACAGATCCGACAGGCACCAAGAACGCATAGGTAGTCCCATCATAGCCAGAGCCAGCATCTGACATCACGCTTCGGCCATTGAACCAAATTGCAGCGCGAGCCGGCAAGCCAGCTACTCTTATTCTACCCGTGCCAGTCGTCGGAGTATCAGTGCTCGTAGAACCTGTATACGGGGCACTGATGCTGGTCCAGTTGATCGCTACTTCGCCAGCTGCGCGCGAAATAGATAACGCCCTAGGCACCGTGGTGCGTACGCCAGCAGCAGTGGCTACGTAGAAGTTGGTTGGGCTGATCTCTCCCTCTATCAAAGGGAAAGTGGTTGCTGTTGCACGAAACTGAGATGCGTCATCGACAGCGTTCGTGACCTCGACGCCCATATGGAAAACGTGAGCGCCGCTGGGCATACCAGTGATGCGAAGACGACCGCTGCGATCGATCGGCGCGGCGAAGTCGGCAGGATAGTGTACGGTAGCTCTACCCACCGCTCCGCGGTGGTGCAGCAGCACTGTGGTGTTCAACACCATGCGCCTGTTATCTGACAGGACGACAACTAGCGTTCCTGCTCTTGAGTCAACAACATGACCCAGCGCGTCATCGCCATGCGTTAGGGCACCAGTTAAAAGCTGATGATACCCACGGTGGATGGAGATGTCATAGGTGTCGTCGTTTTCCGAGTGGCCCCATCCGAAGATGTTGTCTGGGAAATTAACAACCCAACTTGCGCGAAAGGCGTCAACCCAACCGCTGCCGCTGTCAAGGCTCAAATCAGAACTTGCCGTAGCCCAAACGACAGATGCCGATGCCGGCAAATCTGTGATTACTAGGAAGTTACCTTCGGCACCGACCATGTTGTCGGGCACGCCGCCAGCGCGAGACGACACACCGCTGCCGCCCTGAGAACGCTGCGTCGGAAACAAGATTCGTGTTGATCTGCTCATGTTGTTCTTTCTATCGTAGCAGCGTTCTAGCGCCTTAGGTCATCTTGATGACGCGGCCAAACTTGAGATGCGGGCCGTCCATGCCGCCAGGGATCAGAACCCAAAGCAGTTTGCACGGCGGCTTGATCTCTGGGGCGCTGCATTCTCCGTCTGTGAGGTAGATGCATCCGTCGAAGTTGTACTTGCGGTTGTTGTCTCTGACCCATTGGAAGGCCGGATCGAAGCTGGTGCCGCCGCCGCCCTCGATCTCAGCCGGCGCACGACCCTTATACTCCCATGTCTTATGCACCGCGGCATCACACTCGATGACGATGATCTGAGCACCAGCGCGCCACATACCGTGGATCTCGGAGAAGAACGAGTTGATGACGTCCATCGTGATAGAGCCAGAGGTGTCGATCACAACAGCGATGTACTGATAGGTCTTGATCTTGACGCCTTCGCTGTCTGGAAATCTCTTACTAGGCCGCATCTGCGTCGTGCGGATGCTCGTGCGGGAGGAGCTGGCTCCGAAGATGCGAAGGGCACGCTTCCAGTCGACCTTTGGTTGCCTACGGGCCTCTGCCTCGGCGACCATGTCCTTGATCGCCGCGGGCACGCTGCCCCACTGCTTTGAGCTACATCGGTCTTTGGCTTGACCGATGAGGCGGTCGATCTCGCTCTGATCACGCTCGTCGTCGCGATCGTCGCCATCGATGATGTTGCCGTCGATGTCGCGTTTCTTGTCCCACTCATCATGGCCGGCATCCCAGTCTGAACCTCTCATATCATCGAGAAGCTGCTTGCTGCCGCCAGGTCCCTGCCCAGACGTCTTGCCTTGGCCTTGTCCTTGTCCTTGTCCTTGTCCTTGGCCGGGTTGCGGTGGGCCTTTGCCTTGGCCGGGTCCAGGGAAACCGCCAGGGCCTTGTGGGCCTTGTGGGCCTTGAGGTGGCGGCTTTCCGCCGTTGTCGCATTTGTAGAGCTTGTCGTAGTACCACTGAAAGCTCTTGTCGGGCTCGAGGTTCAAGTCTGGAAAGGTCGACAGAAGCATCGCGCCGTCTGGCAACTTCCATGGTGGACCGATGAGCTGATTCACAACGAGATCCATGGCGATATTCACCAGCATCATATCGTGCTTCTTCCGCTCAATTCTGTCGAGGTGCTTGAACAAGAGGTGCAGCACCTCGTGCTTGATCAACGCGACCCTCTCCGACTCCTTCTTGCACGTAGTCATGAAGAAGTCTGGGTTTACAAGGAGGAAGACCTTGTTGCCGCGCACCGTCACGGCAGCTGTCTTGATACTGGTCGTAACGCTGCGCGACACGTTTCCGAGGAGGTGAGCCACGAATGGGTCGGTCGTCAGTAATCTTGATGCACATCGAGCGATCTCTTCGTGGACCCTCTCTTCGCTGATCGCTGACTTCTTGCCTGTTTTTGCTGCAGCCACTTTTACCTCTTCGACGTAGTGATGCGATGGCTCTTCTTGCCTACCACGATCTCGTTCAAAAATATAGCGTGGAGTGCCATGCCGACGCTGATAGAGCCAACAGTTAGCTTTGCCATCGCCGCCAGATCAACAGAAGATGCGTAAGAACGCTTGAATCGCTCGTCACGTAGGCTCATTTCGGTGCGAATGATGGCCGCGGTTGTCCTAAGCCTGACCACTTGCGAGGGCGTCAGCGTCTTGGGCGACGGCGCAGCAAGCTGCTTGTTGCTCACGACGCCTCGTCGTCGAAGGCGTCCCAGCCTAGATCGCTGCGAAGTGCGCGCAGTCTATCCGCGACGCGCCTAGCATCGGGCTGTGGATTGCTGCGCCGCTCAACGCCTCTGGCTGCTGCTTCGGCATCGACTCCAGCGCGCTGCCTCTCGATCATGTCGTTGATATAACTGCTGGCAACGCCAGCCTTCTTAGCGATAGAAACAATGGACCAAAAGAGTGATGATTTGCTAAATACTGTCATATTCATAGCCGCTAGAGCTTCGACATCTACAGAGTCTACCAAGCCCTCGTCGAACTCGCTAGCCTCGCTGACGATCTGGTTCGTGGTGATGGCGACTAGGTGCTTATCTGTCGCTCGCTGGTAAGTGTAGACATCTGCTTTGCCTGTGTAGGTCATTGAGCCAGAGGCTTGAAAACTAGCGCCTTTGACAGAAAGGCTGCTGCGACTAACAGACAGCGACGCGGCCAATGCGTCAATCAATAGTCCTTCCATCTCTGACGCGATAAATGGAGATACGACTAGCTTTTGATTCTTAAGCGTCTTGGTGACCTTGCCGCTCACCTCTGTCGCGAGGCCATAGCGTGACTTTGCTAAGTCCCACCAGTGGTAGGCGAGCTCAGACCTACCCACGCCTGAGCTGATGCCAGCACCACTGGTCGTAACATAGATTGCTAGTCTTCTGTCTGACTCCATGGCCGCTGCCGTACACAGAGCCGTGTACAGAACAGTACCAGTGCCGCTGAACTTCGTCTTGACGCCATCGTGGGTGTGTACGCGTGGGTAGCCGCTGATAACAGAGGAGAAGTTATGTACGCTGCCAGCGTCGTCTTCGAACTCTCCGACGCCTTCCACATCGCCAGTGTCGACGCGGTTGATAGACACGTCGCTATACTCAAGCACGCCGCTGTGGTCCGTCTTGATAGCGACAAATGGAACGCCGTCGCGCGGGTTCACGATGATCGCGAAGACCGTCTTCTCGCCGTCTATCAGGTCACGTCTCACGTCTCACGTCTCACGTCTCAACTATCGCAGCCAGAGCCGCGCAGCAGCATCGTCGCTTGGATGATCACCTCTGCTGCGTACTCGCACTCGTCGTAGGTGTTGAAGCGGCCGACGCCGATGCGCAAGGTAGCTCCTAGGTCAACGCCGATGCCACCGATAGCCGCTATCACGCGGGACGTGAGCGGTGCGTTTGACGTACACGCGCTCGATCCGCTGATGGCGATGTATCGTGACAAGGTCGCGTCCATCTTGATGGGGCACACGTTCTTGAGGGTTACGTTGAGGTTGTGCGGCAGACGTACATCTGGGCCACCCATCACACCGTTGATCACGACCGTATCGCCGAGGTCATTGATAAGACGGTGCATGATGTGATTTCTGAATGATTCAAGACGCTCTGATTCGCCGTGCCACTCGTCGCGCATGATCGCGCATGCCGCGCCGAGCGCCACGATCCCGGGCACGTTGGGCGTACCGGCCCTGAGGCCACCCTCATGCGCGCCGCCGAGCATCTGAGGCGTGAAGCGCGTCCCTGTGCGCACGATGAGCGCGCCGATGCCTTTTGGCGCATAGAGCTTGTGACCCGACAAGGCGATCATCGGAGCAGCCGGCGCGCAAGGCGAGCCGATCGGGCAGAGCATCATATCTGTGCGACCGAAGCCCTGACATGCGTCACTGTGGAACATCACATCGCGCTCGCGACAGATCGCGCCGATCTCGATGATAGGCTGAATAGTCCCGATCTCATTATTGGCGCTCATCACCGATACGAGCACCGTGCGAGGCGTAATCGCTCGCCGCACATCGTCAGGGCTGACGACGCCGGCTCGACCCACAGGCAGAACCGTGACGCTCCAGCCGTCTTGCTCAAGCGCCTTACAGACGTTGATCACCGACGAATGCTCGATAGCAGAGGTGATAATGTGCTTGCCCTTAGCGACCATGGCCTGTGCCACGCCCTTGATGGCGAGGTTGTTGGCCTCGGTAGCGCCAGAGGTGAAGATCACCTCATGCGGCTCGGCCTGTACCATCGAGGCAACCTCTGCGCGGGCCACCTCCATGATCGCCGCGGCTTCAGCGCCATACTCATGCGAAGACGCTGGGTTGCCGAAGTGCGTGGTCAGCCATGGCCACATCGCGTCAAGCACGCGCGGGTCGACTGGGGTTGTGCTGTGATTATCTAACCAGATGCTGCGGTTGCTCACGCTGGTACCGTACAGCAAAGCGGCTTGCTAGTCACGGCCATCGACATGTCTGGTCTAGTAAAGGTTGCCGCTGGTAATGTTGAGATCTGCCGTGTTGACTGGTCGATGCGGCGTATGCTGCGTCGATGGCTGATCTTGCACAGGCGCTGGCGTAGGGTCTGCCGTCGGCTCAAGGCTCGTTAGCGTTCCGCCGGTGATGGCAGCGTACTCGACCTCAAAGATGCCTCGCGTCATCACGTAGGTACCCGTGCGACTAGCGCCTCCTGGGGCGACGACGCGCACGTTGTGCTGGCCGCGGTACGACGGTACTGCGTAGTAGACTCTGTTCGCGCCCCATCCAGCGCCATGGGCGACGCTCATGTCGAAGTCGTCGATAAACACGCGAGCGCCGTCTGGGATGCCTCGAATGCGCAACTCGCCACTGAGCCTAACGGGTGCCATGTTGGCCATACTTGCTGCGACGCCTGGCGCAAGCGTTGTCGGCAACGTCCGAAGTGTAGATGGGTCTACTGGCCGTCGCTCTGGCTCTTCTGGCAACTCTGGAAGCTCGTCGTTGCTCGGTAGACCATCAACCTTCTGATAGTGTTTGTAAGCAAGCCACGCCGCGACGCCGACGCCAGCAACACCAGCGACGACCACGATCTTCTGGTTGCGCGTTAGTCTCATCACACCGTGTAGTCCTGAACCAACTGCTCGGCAGCCGTTGGTCGCGCATGTGGTGGCGCAACTAGTGGCGTGTCCATGTGCCTCATGCCAGCAAGAGTGTTGGCGTCTAACTTACCATTCGAAGTGAGGTGGTTAGGATGCCATTGACGAGTCTGCGCCTCGGCTCCATACGCAAGTTGAAACGTCTTGACGGCATTAACCAACGTAACCCTATCACTGAATTCAGTGCCATCTTGTACATGATAGCCATATCTATCAAGCACACGCCGTGCAAGGTCTTTGTTGGCTTGAGAAAGAGAGTCATTAAAATGAACGATCTCTTCCAACGCGTGCGTTCTGCCTGAAGATTCGGCGGCGGTATGGTGCGTTGCCGCACCAGACCAAGCATTGAGAGCTTCAATGGTCTTCCTACCGATCTGTCCGTCTACCCTAAGACTTGGGCCAGAGATACCTCTGGCAACATGGTCTCGATTGTAAGCACCTTGAAACGCGAACACGGCGGACGCGAAGCCATCGGCTGTCGAAAGGTCATAGTGATTCGCAGTCGTGTACCCAAGGCTCCCAAGCTGCTGCCGTACCGCGGCGAGACTATGCATGCGCTCGTAAGATGCGTTGTGCGCCGCAGCGCCTCGTGGCGCTTGATGACCTGACGGTGGCGCGGCTGGCGTCGGCTGATCGTGTTGCACCGGTGTGCTGCCGTGGTGCCCATGCGACGGCGACGGCTGATACGCGTGCTGCTGGCCAGATTCAAGTTGTGGCGAGGTCGTGCTCGGCGTTTGCCCCGTCGACAGGGCTGCGGCAGATGTGGCTTGGTTCTTCTTGTAGGCTTGGTAGCCGAAGTACGCGACGCCGCCAGCGGCAGCTACACCGACGATCGCGGCGATGAACTTCTTCTCTTCTCGTGAAAGTGACATCTGGACTCCTTGAGAGAACCTACCACACCTTTACTACCTTGCGTGAATCTCACCTTGCAGAACCGCCCCACGAGCGACCGCCAGCGGAGCGTAGTGAGCCATCGCCGCTCGAGTGTCTGAATCTAACTGTCCGCTCTCAGCCACGCGGCGCGGGTGCCAGCCGTCCGAGTTCAGGGCGCGGCGATTGATGACCTCGTTGTACTCCATCTGAAAGCGCGCCACGGCTCGAGCGAAGGCAAAGTCAGACGCGCCAGACATCGAAGGCTCATGACCCATCGCATGCATGATCACATGGGCATTGCCCCACGAGATCGGATGCTCTGCGCGGACAGTAGCGTTGTAGCGGATCGCGGCGTCGTTGTTCGCATTACCAGTAATCGGCAACGCTGGCACTGGCGGATGACTAGCGGCAGGCAAGGCGGCAGTCGATGGCGAACTCGTATAGTACTTGTAGCCAAGGTACACCGCGCCACCAGCAGCCACCAAGATCACCGAGGCGATGATCACGCTTTGATAGTCGTCGTCCATGTGATTCACGCAATCATGCCCATCAACTGGTTGGCGATGCGCTGTGGATCATCAGAAAGGCCATCGCGACCGATCACGCTGCGAAGCTCGGTGCCGTGGATGAAGTGAGATTCTGTGAGTCCGCGGTCTTCTTCGCTGAGGTCTACGCTGTCATCGTAACTGTCGGCAGACGGCGCTTGCGCTAAATCAAAGAGGGCGAACGAGAGGTACTCGTCTCTGCGATTGATGCCAAGAGCAGCGATGAGCGTACCGTCTCGAAAGAAGTACACGTCGTCGTAGTCAGAGCAGTTCGTCACAATGATCTTGCCGTCGATGACCGTAGCCACGGTCTGGACGCCCTCTCCGCACCAAGGGCGATCGACCATGATGATGTCGACATCTGCCAAGCTCTCAAGCATGTCGTCCGATGGGTTATTTCTGATGCTCGCGACACTGCGCCTTCCGCGTGATCCTCCGACGTATGAGCCATCATCGTATGACGGTCGGTCGTCGCGATCGCGAGGTGGTGCCGCATACCGCGGCGCGCTCCATGGGCCAGGAGGTGGTGATGCATGACGCGGCGCGCTCCATGGGCTAGGAGGCGGCGCGCCACGCGCTGACTCGCGCCACGGCTCACGATCATAGGATCTATAGTCGTCGCTCTGACTGTGCCCGTACTCGTCAAGGTGACGTGACGCTCCAGACAGAAAAGATGCGCCGTGTCGCGCTGCGAGCTTAGACGCGCCTCTGGCTGTAATAGCAGCACCACGCCCTACTGTCTTCGCTGTGCGCCCAAGGAACTCGCCGCCGCGATCAGCAGCATCATAGACACCTGGCTTTGCTCGATCCCATAGGCTTGATGCTCCACGACGGAGGTCATCGAGGTGCTGCTTGGCGACGTCTGAGAACTCGGACGGGTTCTTGCGTCGTGGTCTGCCCTCTCTAGCCTCCGCCAAGATGGACTCGTAGAAGTCCTTGCCGCCGCGCTGCTTGCGCTTCTTGTGCTCGGCCTCCTTGGCCTTGCCCTTGGCGGTGAACTTCATAGTGCCGGGAATCACGTAACCATACTTCTGAGCGTTGCCCCATGCGATGCGAAAGGCTCTTGAGACGTCTTGGCGAGTAGGTATATTGCCAGTCTTGGACATCTGTGAGCTCACGATGCCGACGACGCAGTGTCTGATATAGGCAGGTGTGCTGCGCCCAGGCTTCGGAGCGGCCTTCTTGGACGCTTTCTTCTTCGACGCGGCCTTCTTAGGTGCGGCCTTGCGAGGCTTAGACTTGGCGACTGACTTCTTCGCTGCCGCCTTCTTGGGCGCTTTCTTCTTGGCTGTTTTCATGGCGTTCGGTTGTACTCCAGAAGGCACGTTGTCACAAAACTCTACGTTTTAACCGTCGATACCTTCGCAGACTCAATGATCGCGAGAATGGCGAGGACGCCGACGGCTCCTAGACCAACACCGATGGCGATGCTGACGACGCGATTGTTATGGCGCACAAAGTGTTCTTGATGTTCGTGATGACTCATGTAACCACGTGGCGGTCGCGCTTGAACCTGCAGCACTCCATCTGGATGTGGAATGCCACCGATCGGCGGCCTTATTCCCTCAACGACAGGGCCAGAAGTGTGACCTGTCGTGGCTACCTCATGCACACGGTCTGCGCCGATGTTACCAGCTCCGAGTGATGCGAAGTCGGCGACGAAGCCACCTACGGCGCTGTTCCACGCGGCATCAGTCGTAGCCGCAGCAGACGCCGCGGCCATCCTATCGTAGAGCACGGGCACGTCTGCTGGCGCGATCATCCCAGCGAACGATTGTCCGATGATCGTCGCGATCTTTGCGCGCATCATCGCCTCGGTCATCGCTGGATCTCGAGGAGGGAAGCGAGATGGAGCATTCGATGACGAACTGGGCGCTGCACCACTGCTGCCGACTGGTGGTGCTGGTGCGCCGCTATTGTAAAGCACCTCGTACAGCGAAACGATGTCATCGTCGCTCATCGCGTCGAGCCTTGCAATGGTGGACGCAGGGATGCTGGCGACGCCACGTAGACGACCACGAAGCTCGCTCGCCGTAGCTGAGCCTCGCGGCGGGACGACGTGCCCATCTACCAAGCCGCTTGGCCGTGTGCGGCCATAAAGAACGCCAATGGGTGAAGATGCCATCTCAATAGCCTCGCGGTCTCGGTTGTAGATCTCTATCTCGCGACCTCTGTCGCCTATCGTAGTCATCGTCTCTGTCGTCGTACGGAGCCTCGGCAGCCACACCTACGCGGTACAAGATGCCGATGACGATCAGCGCGCCAGCGACTCCGATGGCTGGTTTGACCCACGGCTTCTTCCAAAAATCATCTGCACCACCTCCACCACCGCCGTTAGTAGCTGGGTCATTAGGCCCAGCGACGCCGCCGGTCTGAGGAGGAAGTTCTCCGTGACTGAAGTCGAACAGTGGCGCTGGCGGCGGTGGGTGCTGCACGTCGATAGGCACAGGCTGTGGTGGCTGTGCTATGCCGTGATCGCCTTGTGCATCCGTCGTGCGCCAACCAGGAGTCTCCGTGGTGGTGTGCTGCCATGCGCCGTAGCCGCTGAAGGCTACGTTCCATACGCGCGACATGAATGTGTCGCTGGTGACGCCACTGTCGACATCGAAAGACACGCATCCGCTCACAGCGTAATAGTCGCGAGCAGCGTTTTCGAACCTACCGAACTGGCGAATGTTTGTGCCCAAACTTGGTGTAGGCGCGCTGCCGCACAACTCCACCATGCTCATCGTTCCAGCCAGAGTTGATGCACGCCTTGAGTTACCACCGCTGCCGCCGCTCTCAAAGAATGCTCTTACAAGCAATGCCTTGATCGAGTCCTCGTCGACGTACTCTCTCGCCGTCAAAAACAAGGTAACGAGCGCGATGCCCCTATTGTGGTTCGGGAAGCCACGCTCATGGTATGTCTGCATGAACACGCCGAACGGAAGGTGCGTCGTGACATGAGCCTTGCCACCCGTAGCGCCGCCGATGGCAGACCTTACCTTCGTCGCGAACAACTCAGGATTGATGCCGCGGTGATACTCTGGGTAGGCCAGAAACATGTGAACGATGTATCGGTTGGGAGCGAGCATTGTGTCCTTGTCTATCCGTTAGTACTCTGGGCTCATGCGCCTACCAGAAGGCGTGTGTCGCATGTCCTCGTCCCAAGAATAGCGTGAGTTATCGCCGCTTGGGCCTCGCCTAACAGGTCGGCCTTGCGACTCATCATCTCGACTGCCAGCGCGATACAGCACGGCAAGGATCGCCACCGCTACGGTCACGCCGATGGCTGGCTTGACCCACGGCTTCTGCAGAAAGCCTTGCCCTGAAGACTGAGGCTCGGCGCTCTGTGGGCGCGGTTGTAGAGCTTGTGGTTGAGTACCAGGATATGGCTGCTCTTGGCGGTGCCCGTGAGCTTGTGTGTGTGTCTGGTGTATCTGGTGCGTCTGCTGTGGTTGCGGCTGCGGCTGCGGCTGTGCTTGTGGTGGCGCGACGGGCGATGGCTGGTCTGGCAACTCAGCGGTCGTGTGATGCCATTTGCTGAAGCCACGAAAGTCAGAGTTCCACACCTTGCTGTTGAAGTTAGCGCGCGTGGTGCCGCTGTCGTGAGCCCACGTGATGCAGCCCCGCACGGTGCCGCCGCTCGTCATGTACTCGATGTAATCTGCGTTAAAAAGCTCCAATAGTCCCAGCGAACTGATGTCTCCTAGAATTCGCACCAAGGTACTGCGAGACTCTGGTCGCTCACCGCAAGTACCTATGTCGTCCACGATGCGCTCGACAAGGCCAGAGGAGTTAGGGCCGCTGCCGCTGCTGCCGCCGCTCGACCAGAAGGCCTCGATGAGCGCTAGCTTGATCGTTCGCTCCTCCACAAAGTCCGTGACCTCGATAAACATCGACGCCGCGGTGATGCCCTTGGTGCCAGTGAAGATCAGCCCGTGCTCTTGGTAGGTCTGAACGAAGGGGTTGAAGGGTAAGTGTTGAGCGAATGCAACCTTGCCGCCTGTCTGTCGAGATAGGCGATCCCGCACGCTGCGGGCGAACATGTCTGGGTTTATCCCGCGGTGCTGCTGCGGATAGCCGAGGATGAGGTGCAGTGCGTAATGGCCAGGTGCCAGCATGGGATTAGCTCCGTAGAGACAGCGCCTACCGCGCCGCTGATTTGCGAGAGATAGGCTTGTGGACGTAGGTTAGCAGTAACCTCGCCGCGTGTCTCTAGTGCTGATGATGAAAACGGAGGGCGATGGCGCGGCGACAAGCCGCTTGCTCACATTCCTTTGAGCATGAGTTCGCCGAGGCGTTTATCTCGGATTATCTCCAAGACACTTGCAATTTGTGACTCTTGGAGGTCTGAGTGCAACCCTAACCTAAGGTCGTTTGGCAACGACGGATGCAGCATGAACATCACCACATTCTCCTTGTCGCGCTTGCCAGGTTTGTAGCCCTGTGCCGTGAGAGCGATGTAGAGCCTCGTGCAGACAGTCGCGATGCGGTCGACACGCTTGGTACCCTTGCTGCCAGCCACGAGCTTGTCGAGACGCTTGGAGATGGCATCGAAATCCTCGGCACCTAGGATTTCTTCTGGATCGATGAGCGTAGTCAAGGCGTCGTTCACGAAGGCAACGAATGTCAACACGGCCGCGGGCTCAAGCGCGCTTTCGGCAAGATCAGTGACCATATCGAGAGAACCCTTGAGGTCTGAGATGTCCTCGATCAAGCGGAAGAAGCGCACGAGAGAGCGTGGCGTCGTCGCGCCGCCAGACACCATTTCTGGGTATGTGAGCACGAAGGAGATGCCGCGCGTGTCGACCCCAGAGGCAGTAGCCCACTTGGCCCAAGCCTTGGCGTCGAAGGTCATGCTGATGTGAACAGCTCTGTCGAGCATGGCTGGATCTAGCTCTGAGATGGAGTAATCAGCGCCGCCAGGGTTAGCTGTGAGCACGATATTCCATCCTTTGGGTAGTTGCCACGACGCCAGGCCGCCATCCTGCAGCAGTTGCATCAACCCGCGGAGAATGCGATCGCCAGCACGGTTAAAATCGTCGAGCAATAGAATACCAGGCCCATCGTGCTTTGGTACCCACCTTGGCGGTGAGTAGACCATTGTCCCAGTGGCTTCGTCGGTCTTTGGGAAGCCGTGAAGCTCACCCATCTCTTCGAACTGCCCAGGGGCGCAGTAGGCGAACTCCCAACCATGCTCGTCAGCATAGGCCTTGATCATCTCGGTCTTGCCGAGACCGTGCGTGCCCCAGATGCAGACGGGCGTTGTGTTGCTATACTTGTACTCTTTTCTGGCGAACTCCTTCGCGTTGGTCTTGAACACATGGTCCAAGACCTTGCGAATGCGGAACGCGTCCTTCGCCTTGCCACCAGGCGTAATAAGCGCCGGATTGCTTCGACGATTGTCAGACAGCGACGGCGATTGCGGCATCACCTTGAAGATCTCTTCGCCGAGCGCGAGGTTGATATCTTGACGCGCTTGAAGCTCGTCGTCACTCAACTCTTGATTTGGGTTGTTGCGCACACCCATCAGGCGCTCTCTGCGGCCTTGGTGTCGCGACTCGCGACCGAACTCCGTGGTGCAGTCAAGGATATAGTCTATCTCATCGCCGCTGAGGTCGTGATCCTTCACGAGCTTGCCGATGGAGTTCAACTGTTCTTTCTGCTCCGACGTAAGGCGCTGCTTGTCGCTGAGCGCGATCAGACGAGCGGCAACGACGAGACGATGCACATGACTCTCATCGAGGCCATGTTGCTCAAGAAATCGATAGTAAACAGTGCAGCGCTGCTCGTGCTCGCGGTCGTCTGGCGACCTGTGTGGTGATCTCATCATGATGGCTTGGTTTCTTCCTTCGCTCGCGCGTTAGAGATAATTCTTGTAGTTGTACTTCGGCTTGATGAATGCGTCGAACGTGCTCTCAGGGTTCTTGCGCTTGGACTTGCTAGCCTTCTTGAGCGACGCGGTCGGCTTCTTCGTGCGCTTGGCTGCGACTTTTTTAGTGCCCTTCTTCGCCTTCGCGCGCTTGGCTGCGACTTTCTTAGTGCCCTTCTTCGCCTTCGCGCTGCGACCCTTCTTGGCCTTTGCTGCTCGAGTTTCTCGCGCCTTCTTGATAGACGCCTTCTGCTTGCGAGAGCGAGGCCCACCAGACTTGCTAGGGTTGCTGCGCGTCTCGGCGCTGGAGTGGATCATGCCGTCGTCGCCGACGTACAAATCGAACTCTCCGTACTCTTTTGCGCCATCAGTAAGCTTTTCGCTCACGTCATCTGGCCAGTCGCCGTCCCAGAACCCAGCGCCGTGCCCTTCGCGTGTGAGCCAGAAGTCTGCGCCGGCCTTGGCCCAGTCGCTCTGAATCTCGTCGATGAAGTCGAGTTGGAAGGAGGCGCAGTCGTAGCGCATCGCGGCCAATGTGCCTGGCGCGATATCTTCGATGCCGTAGTTCTTATCAAGTGGATCGCCGCCGTCTTCGCGGCTGTTGTCCGTCGTGCTAAAGAGCGCTGCTTCGAGGTAGGCACGCGTAAAAGAGTCGAGGTGCAACTTGTCTGCGATAGGCTGGTTGGCTGGGTTGTTACGCCCTGCAAGCTGCTTGGCACGCGGCGCGTGGCGCTTGCTGCGATAGCCCTTGCCGCGGTTCTGGACGTGCGGCAGACCAAGTTGTCGGCCATCGTCAACGTCTGACTCGTCGTCAACGTCTGACTCGTCCGAACCGACGTCATCGTCATCGTCACCAGCGAACAGTCTGCTAGGTGCCTTGGGCAGCATCATCCCGCCACGCCCTCTGTCGTCGCTGTCGTCACCACCACCACCACCAAGAATCTCGCGCTCGATCTCAGAGAAGCCGAGACGACAATCGATCTCTGGCTGTGGGCACACCGCGCCCTGTCCTTCGCACTGCCAAATCAACTTGGCCACATAAGGTACTGCGTCGACTTGGAGATCGCTAAGCTCAAGACCTTCATCGCCCATACCGAAGACGCCATAATTGGCCTCGATGTATGCGATAAGGAATGGCTGACAAATCGTGAAACACACGCCCTTCTCACAGGCGTCGAAGTCGGTGATGCCAACGCCAGCCTCAAGGTCCCGCTGGTAGATGCCGTTCATCTGCGGCCCACGCTCGCACCAGTCGTTCACAGTCGTGACGACGTGATCTATGGCTGGTGTGAGGAGACGCTCGAGGGAGACCTGTTCTTGCAGGTCTCCCTCGATCATTTGTACCGCCGCCATCTCTTCGTCTTCGGTCAAGTGCCGATGGTGCAGCGCCTTGAAGCGCGCCTTGAAGCCCGCGTAGACCTCCCACGCATAGTCAGAAATGCTATCGCTAGCATCTTTGTCGATGAGCGAGCGGCAACCCATGGCGATCGCAAGATCTGGCCAGTCACAGCACACTTGGATGCAGTTGGGATCGCCAGAGTCTTGGATGTTGGGATTACGTTTTGCCACTGTGGTTCCTCAAGGCGAGATTGTAACACGAGTGAATGATCAGACGCTAGACTACAATCTAGCTGCTTCTAGGCCTCGACCCAGTCGCGCCAATCGACAGGGCCGCTGTCGCCAGAGTTCTTGCGCTTCGCCAGTTTCTTGCCCTTGTGAGCCTTCGCGGCGGGTTTCTTCGCGCCCTTGCCGGCCTTCGCCTTCTTGTACTCGGCGAGTTCCTTCTTCTTCGCATCGCTCATCTTCTTGGCTTTGCGCTTCGGCTTGCCAGCCTTGACCCACTTGGCGTGCCCCTCGCGCATGCGCTTGAGGCGCTCGGCCTTGCTCAACTTCTTGCCAGAGGCTTTCGCGGCCGGCTTCTTGGCTGCGGGCTTCTTCGCCTTGGCAGATTTCTTCGCGGCAGACTTCTTCGCGGCAGGCTTCTTGGCCTTCGAAGCTTTCTTCGCGGCTGGCTTCTTGGCCTTCGCCTCACGCTTTGCCTTGGCCGCAGCTTTCCTTCGGCCAGCGGCCATCTTGTCCTTGTGCGCCTGAGTCATCTTCGGGCGCTTCTTCGCGCCCTTCTTGGCTGACTTCTTCTTCGCGGGTTTCTTCGCTTTGCTCACGGTGGTTCCTCTACTTCTACGAATCGACGGACGTTGTTGTGTCTTCTGCAGAACTTCTAGAAGGTGCGGGCCGTTACCTTCACGCCAGACTTCTTGAGACGTTTGAGGTCGGCGATCATCCCGTCGATGATCTTGGCTGCCGACTGTCGTGACCTTGACTTGGCGCTGGTCGCCTTGCCTCGACCACGAGGCTTCTTGGCCTTCGAAACTTTCTTCGCTGCTGGCTTCTTGGCCTTCGCCTCACGCTTGCGCTTGGCAATGCCTTTTCGACGGCCAGCGGCCATCTTGTCCTTGTGCGCTTGAGTCATCTTAGGACGCTTCTTAGCGCCCTTCTTAGCTGACTTCTTCGCTGGTTTCTTCGCTTTGCTCACAGCCTTGGCCTAGTACCAGCCGGGGTTCTTGCGCTTGGCCTTCTTGCGAGGTTTCGCCTTGGGCTTGGCTTTCGCCTTGCTGGGCTTCTTGCGCTTCGGCGCGGCCTTCTTGGACGCCTTCGCCTTCTTGGCCTTGTTCGCCTTGTCGCGACCGGCGTGCATCTTCTTGAGTGCATCGCGTTGCGCCTTACTACGACGCGGCTTGGACGCCTCGTTCTTGGCCTTGCGCGCCTTCGGCTTGGACCCAGACTTCGACCCTACCTTCTTGGCCTTCTTGGCGGGCTTCTTCTTGGCGGGCTTCTTCTTGGCGGGCTTCTCTGCTGCCTTCTTCTCTGCACGCTTGCGCTTCGCTCTCGCCTTCTTACGGCCAAGGCGCATGGCCTCTTTATCTTTGTCTGTGAGAACGCGCTTGCCGCCAGAGGCTGGCGCAGCAGCACCACCAGCCTGCGGACTATTAGGCGAAGGCTGCGCCTTTGCAGACACGCCTCGAGCGAGGAGAGGACCCTTGCGCTCTTTCGCGTACTTCCCGCTCTCGTATCCGCGGCGAATGTACTCAGCGAGTTGCTTCGCTGCTACATTGTCATTGCTGTCAACGGCGTTGCGTAGGGCGATCTCGGCAGAGAGACGCGATGTCTCGTACAAGGGCATAGCCTGATAGCCAAGATCTGTGTACTTCGTGATCAGGTCGATCATGACGCTGCGAACAGTATCCGCATTGTTGGCATCGATCACAGCCACGATGTGAGGGCCAACGACACTTAGGGACGTGTTGCAGCGCGAACCGTATTTCTCATCGATGGCATCAACGTAGTCCGTCGCCATGTTGAGATCTGCGACCTTGGACGACATATCAATGCGGTCTATCCAGACCTTCATGAGGGTGTCGTTGCTCTGAGCCTTGTAAAAGTACACCTTCATGGGTGTCGCCGGTGGACTCGTGATCACGGGAGAGCCGCTAGGAGCAGAACCATCGTTAAAACGTCGCTCGCGCCCATCGATCAACTCACCATCTTCGTCTCTGCCGATCTGGCCCCAGTCGAATCCGCGGTGACGTTGACCGTAGTCGCCGTACTCACCGTCATCATCGTCTTCGTCGTATCTTGAACTCATGTTGAACTTCCTCTTCCGATTCGCTGCAAAGCAGCTTTGTTAGCGATCTACTAGACACTGGCGACGACACCGCGAACTCCACCGCATTCGCCATTGATGGTGGTAGTGCCTGTGAACGTCAGCAAACCAAGAGCATCAGTGAGTGTAACCTCGAACGATCCATCTCCGAGCGTGACACCTGTTATTTCAAGACCTGACGTAGTGACGTCTGCCGCTCCGATCTTGAAGAACCCGCTACTTGGTATGGCCGATATAAGAGTGGCACCACCGCTAACGGCGATGGTCATGGTAGCGACCACCATTGCGGCTGCGGTTAGATTTGTTACGGCTTTGATTTTTACGATCTTGCCAGCGACTGCAGCACCAACAGCATTTGTCGCGATTATCTTCACCGACCTAGTACCAGGAGCAACTGCAACTACTGATAGGGTAACGGTCGTGACAGTACTTGCCGCGAGCGCCGTAAGTGACGCTTCTTCTGCGGCCAGCGTCGAGAGTGCTGCTTGAACTGCGGCCAGCGTCGAGAGTGACGCTTGAACTGCGGCCAGCGTCGAGAGTGACGCTTGAACTGCGGCTAGCGTTGACAAGGATGCTTGAACTGCGGCTAGCGTCGAGAGTGCTGCTTGAACTGCGGCCAGCGTCGAGAGGGCTGGCTGCACACCAGCAAGCGTGCTCAATCTGCTTGGTGTTGGTGCAACACCCAGTGCGCTGAGATTGTAAAGAGAAGGGCTGTATCTAGCTAGCAGTTTGAAGCCGTTGCCAGCACCAGCAGACATCAGAATAACGCAAGAGTACGGCTCTTCTAGTGTAATAGCGCCAGCAACTCCATCTACCATGACGTTGTCGATAACAACGCCCTTCCCTACAGACAGACCACCGATGTCATCCTTGAAGATGACCAGTGCACCAGCGCGAGGCTCTTCTGGAGCTACTCCAGGTAAGTGCAATGTCAGCAATCTTTGGGCAGTAAGAGCGACAGATAAATAGATGACAGAATCAAAAGTTAAGACGGTGAGATTTGCATCGACCATCGCCTTTCGCGGCAATAGAAGAGAGCCCATCAACTGCGTGACTGTGCCGCTGTCGCCAGCGCCACCTGAGCCAACACCGAAGCACCGAATGGCGTCTTTGAGTGACTGCTGTACTGTCGAAAAAGCAGTCGTAGGGGTTGGCACCCTAAGCACTACGGCAGCAGAGTTTGCTGGTCTTCCTGTGCCAAGGCCACCCTCAAGATTGAGATCTGCGCCGGCAGTGTCAATAACGGCACCACCCTCAGCACCTGCCGGTACTCGTGGCGCACGTAGGCGAGCGAGGCCTGGGGCTACTTGGCCATCATTGATACCAAGCGCCAGAACGGTGCTGACGGCATCGTAAAAGAAAGACGCTATCTCCTCTGGCGCGCCGGCTGCTACGGAGGTAATCGCGATGCGGCTATCTTCTGTCCCTGCCGTTGCATCCGTGAAGCTCGCATAGATGCCGCCAGCTTGAACATAATCACTGCCCAGACCGCCATTGTTCCATAACGAAAAGTTGATGCCGATGCCGAAGCCATAGGTCGGTACGCCGCTCGTTTTGTGTCGCAGCAGAATCGCGTTAGCGGCAGATGCTGTCTGATTGTCTGAGACCGTGAAGATCCCAGACGGGCCAGCAGCCGCGACAAGATTCGTGGCAGTCGCTTGCACGGCCTCTGCAAAGATGGGCACGATAGGCGCTGGAGCACCCGTCTGCAAGACGACGTACGCGCCAGCGACTTCGCCGCCGATCCAGAAGAGTCCAGCGCCGTTCGTAGCGATGCTTAGGCCTCCGTTCGCAAGCACAGGTGCGCCAGCAGAGTGAAAGGTGCTGACGACGGTGTTGCGCGCTAGAGACCTTGACATGGGTTGGACGCTACCCCTATGCAGAGGCTACGTCAACACGCGCATACGAGAATCGTACTAAGGCGTGCACTTGGATGCCTAGGATGCCTAGGATGCCTAGGATGGCTGATTGGTATGGCGGGAGAGACGCAAGCGGCTTGGCTGTTACGCGGAGAGGGCGTAGCCTTCGCCAGCGCCAGATCTCACGACGAAAGCATTTCCAACGACGATGTCTGTCGCAAAGGAAAGCACCAGAACGCCTGAGGCGTTAGTAAGCGCGTCGATGATGCACACGTCTGAGCTTGAGGCTCCGAAGTGAGCAAGGAACGAGTGGCCTCTCAAGGTGCCGTTGCCAGCACCAACGGTCAGTGCGCCGTTGAGAGCGAGCGTCACTCCGTAGGCGATCACCTGCACAGGTACTACACCGCTTGGTCCTCCGTTGATCATACTGGTGACGGTGACGGTGACCGTGCCAGCTGCGACGCCAGCACCGGCCGGCGCTGCAACTACGATGTTTCTGAGAAGGGCCTGCGCGGCCTGAGAAAGTCTTGCCATGATGATGTACCTCTAGAACCTAAGGCTCGTTTACCCACCCGAGCTGGTGGCGACGATTCTGTCGTCGTGGGTCAGATGCTACCTATATCGCGGCGCGGCAGTCAACTGCTGCGCGAATAATTATTGCTGCGATGGCATCGGCAAGAGGCCAGCTGTACGCATCGCGCACGCGCCACCGAGAGACATACCAGCAGCGCCCACGGCTGCGGCGAGGCGCGGGTTCTTCTCAACGAGCGTTCCGCCGATGGCAAGACCGAGCGCCGTGTAGAGCACGAAGGCTCCGTAGCCTTCGTCTGCGCCGAAGAGCGCTTGCAGTAACATTGTTGCCGCAGCAGCGCCGCCGCCAATGCCTACGCCTTCAGCCGCAGCAAGTTGGAGCGCAACGCCGCCGTCGAGTTTTACAACAGCCGCAGCCTTCGCCGACGCCTTTGCCGCCTCGGCCTCGATGTGCTTCACCTCTTCGCGCATCTTTGAGGCGCGGGCCAAAGCAGCTTGCTCCTCGATCTTAGCGGCTTCGAACTGTCCAGCGCGCTCGATAGAGTTCGTCGAGAACAGCACCGACTTGCTCGCCGAGTCGATGACGTGCGTCGTCTTGTCTGCTGGCGCATGAATACCGCGGCTAGCGGCGCTCTCGGTAGATGCAATGGCGATGGTTGTCATGGTTTGTTCTCGTCTTGGATGTCTGAGTCTCTTAGGTAGCTTACCGCAACGTACACGACGAGCAGAGAGACTGCCACCGCGGCCACCGATACAGCGACTGTGTGTGCCTCAAAGAAGCCTACGCCAGGGCCGACGATCACGCCGTACACCGTGGCTGTGATCGCACCGCCCGTACCACCGCCGCCAGCGGCTCGAGCGATCGCGTCTTCGACGCTGAGGTTATGCGCTCCAAAGTAGGCCACGTTGCCGTTTACACGCTGCGCAAGGTTGCGGCCAGCGATGAGTTTCTGTTGCGTACGAATGGCCGAGTACACGGCTTGGTTGTGTGTGCCGCCACTAGGCGCTGCGCCAGATTGCGCGTCATGAGCGAGGAGCTCAAGCCACTTGTCCCAGCGTTGCTCTTCTGGCACGGCGGCGAGACGAGGCGCATACGGAGCGATGTGGTGTGCGGCGCGGCCAGAGCCAGCCGACCAGCCCATAAAACCAAGAGCGGTCGCCCATAGGCTGTCTGGATTCTGGAAGCGAATGGCGGCTGGTAAGCCACGGTTGGCACTAGCAGCGTGGCTCTTGATCGAGACCACGCCGATGGCGATCTGATCGTCGAGTGGGATCTCGACGTGGTTGCCGCTAACACGAAAAGGCGTCATGGTCGCTGGTCGCCCCAGCATTCTCACGACATCTGGCGAGGCATGCGTGGCGAACCACTCGTTCTCGGCAGATGTATCACTGCTTGGCGCGGGCACATTCCACGGACCACCTGATGAGCCGTAGCCGCCGATCTCATGGAAAGGTGCGTGACCAGCAGCAGTCGCCGTGTCGCCAGACCAATAAAAGGGGCCGCTGTTAGTCGCGAAGCCTATGTGCGACTCGACAGGTACATGCGGAAAGACCATCGGCACGAGGCGACGAAGCGCAGTACCCTCAGCGCCGCTCCACCATTGGAGCATCGGGCGCATCTTGTTATCTGCGTAGGTCTGAGGGACGTTGTTCGGATATGGGATGGCAGCCATGGCCTTATCCCACGGCTGATCCGACAGAGGTGTTGTCGAACATGTTGCCGCCAGCATCGACAAGGCCCTTGATCGAGAAGGTCAAGGTCTGTCCGACAGCGACTGGCAGCATGCCCATAAGCGCGAAGGTGTTCGCTTGCACGCCACGGTGACGAAGTAAGTACCCTCGGCGTGTGCTTAGGTCTGTAATGTCTAGGAGATTGGTGAAGACGTCTGCCACCGGCAGAGCATCGTCGAACTCGCAGTTGATACCAGCCCTAAGGCTCCATGTTACGAGAATCGGGAACGGGCCAGCGGCGGTATTGATGCGAAAACTTTGCGCGTAGAACGCCACGCGATCAATGACCTCATGGCTCTCGATGAGAATGAGTTCTTGCATCACACCAGTCGGCGAGAGCGACAGCGGCACACCTTCTCGAAGCCGAGTTACATCAATGGGCTTGCTGAGTTCGATGCGACGCTGACGTTCTGCCATGGTGGTCGAATGATATGCTACTCACCCAGAAAGAGCGAGGGAAGAATGCTGGCGGTTGGAAGTCCCGCCACGTGCGGTCACAGACCGAGTTGCTTCTTGAGCTGGGCGATCGCCGCGGGGCTCATCTGCGCCACGTCGGGAGCGGCGGCGGAGCGCTGCAGCGGATCGGTCGGGCAACCGAAGAAGGCAACGCGCATGGCCTGAACGATGACACGATCCACACCGCCAGCGGCCGGCAAGCCAAGCGCCGCAGGAACAACCACTGAGGGCGCATTGCCAACACCCTTTTGGAAGGTGGTGATCAGGCGCTTGCTGATGTCACGACCACCGACGCTGCCGCCACGAGCGCGCCAGTTGACGCGAGCGTCAGAGAGGTTGCCGACGACCGCGGTGCCTTGTGAACCACCAGCGTTGTTGTCGATACCCCAACTGGCAGGACACATCTCCATGGGCATGTAGAGCCAGTCGCACTTGGTCTCGCTGTCGACCGAGATCGAGATCGAGTACGATGATACGAGCATCTTGAAGAGAAGCTGCTGGATGTCGTCGTTCGCGGCGAGCGTGGTGGCGAAAAGCGAACCAGCGATCGCTGAGGTACCGGCTGCAGCGGCACCGCCAAATGTAGCGCCAACGAAGAGCGGTCCTTGCTGTTGAATGCCCATCTGATGCCACACGTAGTCGTGCTCGGCGTAAAAGAAGCCGTCCTTGGCCATCGAGGTCATGGACTCATCGAGTACGAAGTTCACGCCAATGTCGGCGTTCACGCTCGCGCCTGAGTCGCTGAGACCAGCGGTGCCGAGCTTGCGGGTCGTGGTGGCGAGCGTCCATGTGAGACCATCGGCGCTCACGGACCAGAGAAACAGGATGGTCCCGTAGACGAACGGAAGGCCGACGCGACGCTCGGTCGGGTCAATGAAGGTATCGCAAGGCCCGCTACCGCTCGTGGTTTGCGCTTCGACGCAAGCCTTGTTGAACTGGTAGTTCTGGTAGCCGACTTCGCCTTGAACTCTGTTATCTGGCATTGGAATGAACCTCTTGTCTTGTCGTTGGTGAATCTGAAAACTGTTTGTACGTAGACGCTAGGCGTCTGCGTTAATAGCGTCGTCCGAAGGCTGCACCCGCGGGCTGGTTGTATTGAACAGCGCCAAAGCCGCGCGCGGCGGGAGTGCTGGCGGGCGGGGCGGCGGGTGGCGCGGCGGGAGGAGCCTGAACTTGCGGAGGAGGCGGAGGAGGCGCGTTCTGACGAAACTGACTCGCTTGGCTCTGTGCGGAGCGAAGTCGCGCGGCCATCAGAAGCTCACCGCCACCGATGGTCATGGCCGAAGCCGAGATCGCAGCGCCGGCGCAAGGAGCCTTGGTGCTCACCGCAGCGCCGATCACAGCGCCACCAGCGAGTTCAAGGATGCTCTGCGTCTGGAGGCTGAGTTTTGGGATCTTGCTGAGGCCGTAGCGGAGGCCGAGCCCGAAGGCCGCACCGAGGAGCGCTTGGGCTTGGTTCATCCCGATGTCCTTGGCAGACGGGTTGGCTACGCGCGCAATGCGGTTGCCAGCCGACCCTGAACCTTTGTTGAAAACCATCATGTTGGAATTTCCTTCGTTCTCTGAGTTTGGACCAGGGTTAACGACCGTGGTCATGTACATGGCTGAGGGAATAGTCACAGTGCTGCCCTCTTTGCTTTTGAGACTTGGACGATGAAAAGCTGCTTCACGCCTGGCTCATGGTTGTAGGCGAGGATGCAACGTGGACCTTTGGAGAAGTCGATGTCCTTCTTTTCTCCGTCCGCCGTCTCGATCCCGAAGCCTTGCATGATACCCATTCCAGTTAGTGAAGGTGGTGCTCTAAGATCCAGTTGGAACCTTCCGGTCGTGACATGCTCGCGTTTGTCGGACGCGTCATCCTCAATACCGTGAGGGGTTACTGTGTACCCTCCACCTAGCACGTAGCTTTGGAGCTGTCCAGAGGCAAGGTAAGGTTTTTTCTTGCCCTCAAAGTCGTGGTGGAAAATAAATTCGCGCTTGCCCTCGTCTTCGAAGATCTTGCGCGAGACGTATTCGACCCAGAGGATGCGACCTTGAACGGCAGCGAAGGCTTCGACGATGAGTTGCGACTCAAAGGCGTACTTCGGCTGGAAACCGTGCGTATTGACGTATTCCGCAACAGCTGGAGCAAGCCGCTTTCGCGTGGAGGCATCGATAATGTGCGTCACTGGGGCACCTCTGGCGCGCTGGCGACGGCTGTGTACACAAAGTCTGCCGCTACCGCAGCGCCTGTGAGTAGAAGTAGCCCGCCGACCAATTTCAGCGCGGCCTCCCTACTGTCATCGCGAATACTGCGCCAGAGCATCTCTGGGCCATTGGGCCTTCCAGACGCCCCAGGTGGGTCAAGAGAAAAATGCTCACCGGCACGTCTGACCTCGAGAGCGACAGCTACTGAGTAAGCCCACGCGCTGTCCTCGCTCATTGAGATGCCGTAGGCGTCTGGCACCGAGCACATCTTATCTGTCGCATCTGGAATCACAGCACCCGCGGCGATTCTCTCGTCTACCAGTACATGCGCCGTCTGTGCGCCTCTCGGCAAAGCGGCTTGGGTGCTGGTCGGCGAGACATCGTCGTTGCGAAAAGCCAGCAGTGATAAATCTTGCCAAAGTCGAGCCCATGCCCAACGCCGTTGCTTCTCTGTGATCTTGATCGGTGGCAGATCTGGCCTACCACTCGCCACGATGTGATCGCCGCCACGCCAGTTTTGCGCCGCGAAGCCGAAGACAGATAACTGGCCCTCGTCACTGTCGATCCAGCGCATAGGCGCGTTGGGATCTGCCAGAGTGTCTAGCGCGTAGAGTCTGTCAACAACAAAAGTATTGTGCTCGGTGGCTGTGGTGGCAACGTGGTGCTTAGACTTCTCAAGCCACGCATCGCTACCTGGCCAGCACGTCACGCCGAGGCGACCAGCGCGCCGTACAGCGAGGGCCATATGCACCTCCGGTACGGTATCAGCCAGTTCGGCGTCGGTAAGCTGTGCAAGATCGAGCACGCGACCGAGGTGGCCGTCGCTCTTCACAACGTCGCCGCTGGCCATCACGGGCGCTTGCACCTCGATGCGAGACAGCATCGCTATCGCCCCTCACCCGTCAACTGTTGAATGACCAGCAACAAAAGAGCGGCTGCGGCAATGCCGCCTCCGACCTTGACCCACGTGGGAATGGCAGATGTTCCACCACCACCGAGTGACGCGTGAATCTGGTCTGCTAACTCGGCACCTTGCTCGTCTACGTCGTGAAGATTGGCTTGCTCTTCGGCGTTGCCAGGAGAGGCAGCGACGACGGCTTGCAATCTATTGTGCTCGACGAAGATGTCTTGAGCTCGTGCTACGAGCGCTGGCTCGATGGATGGGCCTTGCGCGGCGAGGCTATCGTCGCCTCGTAGGTGACCGATGAAGTTGAGTGCCGCAGCTTCTTCAGCGTTGATAGAAGAGTCGTCTGGGGCACCAACTGATCCGCCACTTCGAGATGATCTGCTGCGGGCATCGTACGGCTGTCTAGCGTAGCCACTCACGGCAGCACAGTTCTCTTCGTCCATAGCGCCTAACTCAGTGCCAAGATTCGATATGCATTGATGATAGGCCATCAATCTTCTATGCTGGTCTGCCAACTCAACTGCCGAAAGATGTAATCTTCTATGGCTTGAGTTGTGTCCTTGCAGCGTGCCAGTGTGGTGCGAGCCATGCTGACTCTGCGGTCTATGCTGTGGTGAGTTCGACGGATGTGGGTACCTACTCTGACAATCAAGAGATGTTGCCGTAGCGTCGCGACCAGCCGATGCGCCATCTGTCAGACATCTGTAATAGTCAGCGTAGTCTTGTCGCGGATGTGCTGGTGGCGATCCGTGCTGCTGGTTGGCATGCGTCTGCCGCGCTGGTGGCGCGCCATGGCTAACGACACCTTTATTGTTAGTGCAGAAGACTTCATCGTTGGTCTCTGACATACAGGTGTGATAGTTAAAGTAGCCTTCTTCACCGCGTGTCGGCGGTCGCATGACCACTGACCCGTCCATGCATGCTGACTCGTTGTACGAACCACGACATTCTTGCAGTGTGTGGTGGTGAGCGCCGCTATGTTGTCTTGGCGCTACTGGCCTAGGCCTTACCGCGTGGCGCGGTGGGATCACCACGCGACGTCTACCGCGTGGATGTGCGCTTAGGCCATTCACTAGTCGCATATCATGAGCGCGCTGCTCGGCGTCGGTCCTATAGAATATCGGAGCGTTGTTTCTGTTGGTCCCAACAACGCCACCGAACTCGTCGGTGCCGAGATCTACAGGATTTTCTATATTGCCTATCTCGTCGTTTGGATAAGCGCTGGGGCCAGAGGTATGGGCTCTTTGAATAGAGCCGTTGTACAGCATCCGTGTCGACATCAGCGTTGCTCGTAGTCTCTACCGCGCTCTTGTCGGTCGTTACGATCGCCACGGTCGTAGTTGCCGCCACCACCACCACCGCCCACACTCTTTACGAGCAGCAGTAAGATCGCCGCACCAGCGACACCACCAGCTACCTTGACCCAAGTCGGGATCACGACGGTTGTATTGACGTTCACGCCGTGTGATGTGAGGTCTTGCACGATCGAGTGACCAAGGTCTCTTGCTTGAGTTTCAACGCTCTGGATCTGCTCTTGCACGTGCTGTACTTCTTCTCTAGCTCCGTCTTCGCCAGCAGATGCGGCACGTCTGGCCGTGACAAGAGCCTCTTGCAGAGCACTGTGCTCTTCGTGAAGATCTTGCGCTTGCGCCGCCTTGGCTGGGTCGATGTATGTGTTTACGCCAGCGCCATCGAGCTTCGCGCCTGTCGCGTTACCGACGAACCTAAGAGCGTCATTTGCCTGCACGACCGTAGGCGGCGCTGCGTACTGCGCGGGTTGCCGAGCCGACGATGGCGACGTGGTTGGGCAATAGCCAGTGAGGCTCTGGCTCTCGGCCCAGCGTTGGACGATTATGCTGTCGTCGAGCCGATGTGACCCACGTAGCCTTGAGTTGGCTTTCAGATCATGCGCCAGCAGCGTTACTATGCGAGGTTCTATGGTAGGGCCAGAACATGCCGCAGCGTACTGACCTGCCAAGGTTGCAGCCGCCCGCTCAGAGAGAGTGACTTGCGCTGGTCGTCGCGCCGCTGGTCGGTCATGGACGACAGCAGGTGTACTAACGACAGACAATATGCAATCGCCATTGCCGGCACGATCAATCGCCTCTCTTACCATCACTCCCATGGTCTTATGACCACGACGACCGCGCGCAGGGTTAGCATGCACAAGCCCATTGTACGCATCCCTCACCGCTGCTCGGTTAGCGTCCGGACATGCACTCAGTAGATCGTCAAGAGGAGAGCCGCCTGGTGCTGTAGAAACACCACTGATAACTCGGTGTACCTCGCTGCAGAACCTACCAGCATAGACTGGGCCTTGAGGCACGCCGTCCATAGCGAGCGTGATGGCAGTCTTGTCGCGCTGCTGCATATCGTTGTACATCGCCACGCACTCTGTAAAAGATGCTGCCCTGTCGACAGACTCCTGTACTAGCGCGGCGAAGAATCTGTCGTTCTCTGTGCTGCGGCCTCGACCAACAAGCTGCTTGTCGATGTGCTGACGCTCCTCGAGCGGAAGGTCGCGATAGGTTGCGAGGTCTTGGTCGAACACCGTTATCTCCCACCGTTGTAGCCGCGGTCGTTTTGGTTCTGGCCACCCTGCTGGTTGCCGCCCTGATTGCCGCCACCTTGGTAGTTATTGCCACCTTGATAGCCGCCACCGTGCGATTGGCCTTGGTTGCGGTACTGCATCACGGCATACCCAAGCGCCAAAGTGCCGACCGCGATGCCGCCCCAAGCGACGAGCGGCAAGCCAGCGTAGAGCTTCTGCTCTGGCTGCATAGGCGGCGCAGGGCGATTTTGGCTCGCTAGACTTTGCTGAGCCCTATTGGCCAACTCAGCGGACTGACGCTGATTATCTGACATCTGTGCCCGAAGCTCAAGCTCGTGGGCTCTGGCCTCGCGGTTGGCTGGATCGTTCGTCGCCGCGAGTTGTGCGCGACGGAACTGATCGTCGAGCATCATCTGCCGCTCGTGAAGCTCTACGGCTCGAGTGCGGATGTCGTGATCGAGGAAGGCACCGAGGCCGCGAATCGCGATGTTGCCGATGCCGCCGATGTAGTCGAGAGCATCGTGTTCTGGTCGCGAACCGGCGCGGCAGTGCTGCTGCATGCATTCAGCATTGGTGCCTTGGCTGTTAGAACGACACTGCTGGAATGCGCGATTGGCAAGACATGCCTCATCTGGCGCTGTTGCGCCTGGCACTTCACCGTCTGCACCAGCCTCGTCTCGATCATAACAAGCGTTGTTATCCCATCTGCCATGAGCAGACGAGCAGTCGTCTTCCGTCATAGCGTCCGTGGCCGGCGTACCACTTGGCTGAGTCGCGGTCGAAGGCGATGCGTCGTGGACGAGATCACAGAACCTAGCCGCATAGCCGGGCCCGGCAGCTACCCCAGCCATGCCGCCTGTGATGCGCGTGCGCGCTACGACACCGAGCATGTTGTAGGCAACGGTGCAGCGAGAGAACCTAGCGGCACGATCACGAGCGATCATGACGATATCGCAGAACATCGAGTCGGACTGAGCGCTACGAAGTTGCCCACGCATCTGGTCGTCGATGTAGCGACGCTCTTCAAGCGGCAGGTCGTTGTAGATGCTCAAGCACTGCTCGAATGACGCCGCGACGATACCGCTACCGCCCTTCGTGCGACGAGAGGCGGATGCGCCACCGTCATTATGCCGTTGCATCGCTATGCCGTTGCCGAAATCCGCGACGTTGTAGTCACCGATGAACTCGCCTCGCGGAGACACCAAACTCGCGACGACGTCACCGGAGCGACGAGGCACCAAAAAAGAGCCGTTCTCCCATCTGCCAGAAGCAGACATATCTTCGCCGTTCATGTAGATATGCGTGCCGTCTTCCATGCCATTGATGACAACATGACTCGGCGTCCATTCGACAGAGAAACGCAATGCGCCAGCGCTCGGCGTCTGAAGAGGCAGATTGACTACGCCAGCATTCTTGAACTTCGGCCCAAAGAGGATGCCAGAGGCAGACTTCTCGGTCATAGGCCGCGGCTGATCATCGAGTGGCGCGTTCGGCAAGGCAGCGTCGTTGATGTGCTGGTCTGGCTTCTGCCCAGGCGCTAGAGGCTGCGCTGTTTGCGCCACCTCCGTAGTAGGAGCACTAGGCGAGACAGTGTTGGCGATGAGTTGCGTCGACGGCATCGGCGCTGCGCCTTGGCCACCCTGAGGTGCTTTGTTCTCAACAACATCTTGCCGCACCTTAGCCACTTCGTCTGTAGGCGCTGCTTGCTGTTGAGACTGAATCACGACGCCCTCGGATGATGGCGGCATCGGATTGAAGCTCTTCTGCTCTGTTTGAGGCGCTACATATGTCTTGGTCTCTGGCTGTGGAGCGGGAGGCGCTACGTATGTCTTGGTCTCTGGCTGCGGAGCGGGAGGTGGCACGTAGACCTTCTGCTCGATGAACACAGGAGGCTTCACATCCTCTACGTGCTCATGTTCCTCCGCATTCTGCCTCTTGCCACAGGTGCATTCCCCACTCGGCGCGGTGCGACCATAAAGAACTCGTTTTGCTCTCCCGCCGTCGAGCATAGTGCAGTAAGCGCAAGCTGGGAGAGTGATGATGCAGGTACCTTCGTTGCAGCCCATGCCGAAGTTCTACATCCAGTCGTGGGTAGTGGTCAACCCTCGAAAGCAAGTGATCGCAGACGCCCTATGGCGATTTTTATCGGCTTCCGAGGTAATACGCGCCGCCAGCGATCAAAAGAGTGATCGCTACGACCACGGGCACGGGCACGCGAGTCTCCTCCAGCGCACCGCTCGGGTTCGCTGTCATCGGGCCGCTGTTCTCGTAGAACACTGGCGCGTAGAGTCGTTGGCCGACTGACTGCTGACTGAGCTCTGGCTGCGGCAGGGCGCTAATCAGTGGCGCTCGTGCTGGCAGCGGAGTGCCCGTCGCGTACTGCGGTCTTCCAGCGCCGATGGGCGCGTAGTCTTCCGGCCTCGAGCGAGCGTACATGTGGTCTATAACGCCGCCAGGACGCTGAATGTCGAGAGCTACGCAAGCCTTGCAAGTGGACATGTCACGATCATGCCGTCAAAAGCCGCTGAGGTCAACCGTTACTCTTCAGCAGTCGCGCGATACCCCAGCCAAGGAGCGCGGCTCCGAGGTAGATGCCGCCGACGGCTTTGAGTGAAAGGCCATTCTTGGCTGGCACAACTTCCTCGATCGACAATACGACTGGAAAGTCAAGCACGGCCTCGACAGCGCCGACGTCGATAGCCACAGCCGCGTACTCTCGACGACCAGCCTCGAAAGACACGCGGTGGCGACCAGCCGACAAGCCAGAGATGCGAAAGCCAAAGAGCGTGTCGACGCCGTTGATCGACGTGAACACCGGAACAAGCGGCTTGTCAGTCGACTCGCCGTACACTTGCCCGTCTATAAACACGCGGGCGTGTTGCGTGCCGCGGATCAGCACCGAACCGCTCTGCGGTGGAGCACCGACCGTCGGCGACGAAGCAGACGGCGCTGCTGGTTGTGCTGGCGCTGCTGGTTGTGCTGGCGCTGCGGGGGCAGCTACTGGAGCCGCAGCGACTGGTGCGGTGCCAGATGGAGGTGGCGTAACTGGCTCTACCGGCGTGCCGCCATGAGCGCTCGAAGCTTGTACCCATCGAATCTTTGGACGCATGACCGAGTAGGGTACAACCCTACCCTCCATCGGTCAACGACCGTTTGCTGGCGTTAGACGCTAAGGTGACGAACTCCCCCACCTGCGCGAAGCGCGCGAGGAGGGGCTTCTCGGATCAAAGCAGTCCCCTCAGGCGGGCGCTGCTCCCCGAGGGCCTCGTCCAGGCCGTGTTGGCGCAAAGGCGCGCCAGTGGATGTTTCGTGCAGCGTTGACATCACGGTCGAGCACCAGCCCGCAGTGCGGGCAGCGATGGACTCGTACCGAGAGGTCTTTGCGAACAACCTCCCCGCAGTCGCTGCATTCTTGCGACGTACCCCTTGGATCGACACGCGCCAGCACCCGAGCAGCATCTTCCGCTTTCTCGGTGAGGATCGTGATGAACTGGCCCCAGCCAGCGTCGTGTACAGGCTTCGCGAGCATTCCGCCCGCGAGACCCTTGATATTCAAGTCTTCGACCGCGATGTGATCGTATTCTTTTACGATTCTGCGTGCGGTTCTGTGGTGGAAGTCCTTTCGCACGTCGCGAACGTGAGCGTGGGCCTTGGCGAGCAGTGCGCGTGCCTTGCTGCGGCGCTTGCTGCCCTTGGTACGCCGAGAAACCTTGCGCTGGGCTCGCTCCACACGAATGCGAGCGGTCTGCATCGGGCGGGGGTTCTCGATGAGCTCGCCATCGGAGGTCGCCGCAAAGGTTGTGATCCCCACGTCGATGCCCACCTCGCGGTGGGTCGCTGGGAGTGGGCGCGTAGGCACTTCGCAGGTGAGTAGGGCATACCAATGGCCATCGCTGTCGCGCTTGACCTTCACGGTCTTGAGCGTGCCCTTCATCTCGCGATGAACTTTGATCTTGACGTTGCCAATACCCGAGAGGCGGATGCGCTTGCCGCCGGAGACCATCGCTGCGCCGTTGCCATTGCCCGCGTCTTTGTAGGTGAAGGAGTTGTATCTCTCGCGGCCCTTGAAACGTGGGAATCCGGGCTTCGCCGCGCCCTCCTTGAGTCTGCGAAAGAAGGCTTGGAACGCGGTGTCTAGCCGCTTTACCACATCTTGCAAAAGGTGCGTATGCACCTCTTCGTACTCAGGACAGTCGCGTTTAATCTCGGTGATCTCCTTCTCTTGCTCCCTTTTGGTGATCGACTTGCCCTGTTTGCGGTACGCCTCGCGACGTTCTTCCAAAGCCGCATTGTAAAGCCACCGTAACAGGTCGAGCGTGTGCTCCAACGCCTTCTCTTGGGTGGGCGTCGGAGACAGTCGAAATCGGTAGCCGCGGAGCACCTCGCGGGGATGCCCCAGCCCTTTGATGTCTGCAAGCCGCCCTCGGACATTCCCTGTCCACAACATATAGAAATCGCCGATGTAGTCTCAAATCTCGCTCGCAGCATTCGATTGTCGAAGTGGTGGACCCCCGCCTGTCGCGGACTCCGAGGCGGGGGCTTGCCTATGTTCGGTCATCCCTGAGACATTCTCCAGCAAGAAGCTCTGCGGCAGAGCCTCTTCAAGAACTCGTAAGTACGCCTCAAGCGTCTTCGCCCTAGGATCCTTGAGCCGCTGCGATGTCCCGCTATGCCAGAAACCAGCCTTGCTGAACGGCTGGCACGGCGGCCCACCTATCAGCGTGTCGCACTCGCCGCGCTTCAATCCAGCGACACGAAGAATCTCAGCCGTAGTTACCTCGTGGATATCGCTCTCGATCACGGGCCAGCGCCTATTGGCTCGCAGCGTGTTGCAAGCATGGTGGTTCATGTCGAGCGCAACGCGCGTATCGAAGCCAGCAGCCTCAAAACCGTAGTCTAGGCCACCACAACCGGAGTAGAGGCTGATGATTTTAGGCGCGCCCATCACCTGACGATGTCGTGGCGACCGACACCGAGCCTTCGCACCGCAGCATATGGATGCTCTCCGACGAGCGCCCCAGGCAATGTCGTCTCGACCCAGACCCATTCGTTAGGCGCTGCGCAGTCGAGACCGTTAGCTGGCGGCGTCACAGCCGCAGAGGTAACAGCCGCGGCGGTATTGTCTCCATGTCTAATTTGCTGCGGCCCACAGTATTGCGCCGGTACGTGATTGTTAGGGCCGTTCTGCGAGAGCCACACGGCTCGAGCGCCGTAGCCGAGAGAGCGCGCCAAGGAAGCGTAGGCGATGGACATATCCTCACAGTCGCCCTGCCTCCGCTCGAAGAGCGTGAAGTCTGGGCGTTGCACCTCTTCGCATGAGCCGTCGCCGCAGTCTGGGACGTATGTCACTTGCCGATGGAGGCCATCGAGAAGCGCTTGTAGCGGGTCGCGACTGTCGTGAGCTACGAGTTCAAGGGCCAGCGCATGAACACGCGTGTCTTGCGATCCCATCCGCACGAGATCCTCGGCCATCATCATGCGATGGCTCGGACCCGTGGTGTCTGGGACGATAAACTTGACCGGATACTGACCATAATTACTTGGCATCTTGCGCCAAGCTTACTTGGTTGGCGGCGCTGGCACAACTGCCAAGGCTAGATCTTCTTTCGACGCTGGAGCAAGCCGCTTTGCTAGTAGCTCGACCACGGTGCGCATCTGGCCGATACTCGCTACGCCTACCGCCTCGACGCCAGCCACCACCAGCTTCTCTTGCCCCTTAGGCACGAGCATGACCTTGTAACCAGCGCGCCTCGCCGTGTTAGAGCGCTCTGGGATACGGTCGACATGGACGGCCTCGCCGGCGTAGTTGAACTGCCCACACGCCGTTAGACCAGGAACAAGCCTCGTGCGTATTGCGCTCGAAACGATCGCTGCGACGACGGGGAAGTCGATCCCGGGCTCGCGGATGTCACCACCTAACGGCGACGAGACTTGCACGAAGACGCTGCGACCGCTCATGTCGATCTCGGCGTCCTCCTTTAAGATGCCAAGGATCGCAGACATACGGTCACTGCCGAGGCCCGTGTATCGTCGTTCGCTAGGCACTCCGATGATGTCGCCAGGGAGTAAGACTCGAGCGATCACCTCGACTAGCAGCGGCTGCACGGACGCGACGCTTGGGTAGATAACATAGCCCATCGTCGGCTTTCCGCGCTTCTCATCCATCGACGCCGAGGTAATAGACACCTCTTGTAGGCCCGTGCTCGTCATGTCGAAGGTGGCGAACTCGCCAGATGGTCCGTGACGGTTCTTCTCGATGCGTAGGAAGCGCCTACCGTTGTCCGCCAGCGTATACATAAGCACGGCGTCGACGAGGTGCTCGAGCGACCGCGGGCCAGCGATCTCCATGTCGTTCTTGGTAACGTGCCCAACTAGCACGAGCGAGAAACCTCCCTCTTCTCCTTTAGCCGCCTCGACGAGCTTTGCCGCGCTCTTCTTGATTTGTGCTACCTCACCTGGCGTCGCGTCCTCGCTCCTTGCGACGTTGATGGAGTCGACGATGACTCTGACTGGGCTGAGCTTCTCGATGGCTGCCAGCATCTCCTCGACGCTCTTGGTGCAAACGAGATAGAGCGTGTCGCTGACAGCGCCAAGCCGCTTGGCTGTCTGCTGCAACTCGGCAGACTCTTGTTCGCCAGAGACATACAGCACGACCTCGCCGCCGCTGGCCATGTTGGCGGCGACCTTGAAGGCCAGCGAAGTCTTGCCGGACCCAGGCTCTCCGGCAAGAAGATAGACTCCTTTGTCTACGATGCCGCCGCTTAGCACACGATCTAGACCTTCGATGCCAGTGGTCGTCCTAGGCTGCGCAATAGCGATCCTACTTTTGATGTTGAAGATCACGACGCTGTCGGCAGCCTTCTTCTTTTTGCCGCGAGGGATCTTGTAGATAACGTCCGTGTTGCACGCTGGGCATCTGTCGTGCCCTTTGCCAAGAGTGTGCCCATTTTCACATCTGGCGTAGACGAAGCTGGTCGGGTTGTAGTCCGCGAAGCGCGGCTCTCCCGCGCGCCGCTTTTTACCACACTTCTTAACAGCCGCTGCCCTCCTCTCTGCTTTGTTTACTACGACATCACGGTCATGATCGGCTCTCAGCATATCCACCTCATAGCCTAACAGCGGTAATGTGTCTACCGTGTCACCGATTACGACAGATGAGGTTTTGTGGCAGGGGTGTCACGTTTAGTGACACGAGGGGTGACACGATACCTTGACTTGGGCGCTAATGGGTTGTAAGTCACCCTCCATGACAAAAGCAAAGACACGAAAGGCGGTCCTCGCTGAAGAGCCAGAGGAGATCGCTGCCGCTGCCGTCGACGATGAGTTCGGTGCTGGTGAACCGGAGACACGCAAAGGGCACTACAAGAGCCCTGGCTTCCCGCTCTTCCCATCCAAGGTCTACCGATGGATCAAGATGGGCTACGAGCCCAACTACGTGCGCATCTACAAGATCTGCGGCGGGCAGCGCGTCTTGGCCGAGTGGTTCCAAGGCGACCCACAGGCCACGAGCGTCGAGCTCTTATCCGAACTCTGGGGCAGAGGTCGCTACGTCGCGATGCTCATGTGTACGTCTGATGGAGAGCACGGCATCGAGCGGATCTTCCAGAACAGCCACGTGCTCGTCGAGGTCGGTAGCAAGGACTTGCCATTCCCTGGCAAGGACAGATCACCAGAGAATCTCGCCGACAACGACGAGGACGATGAAGACGGTGAGGGCGACGATGACAGTGATAAAGATAGGGACAAAGACAAAGACAAGGACAAACACGACGAAGAGTTGCCGCGGTCACGCCGCTTCGGCTTAGGTGAACGGATGAGCAGCATGGACAGACCGATATTCTCCAGAGATCGAGACAATAGTGACGAACCTATGCCCGATGTTGGGCATAGACCAGCTTTTATACCCAACAGAGTTCCACCAGCACCAGCACCAGTGCCGCCACCAGTAGTAGCGCCGCCGAAGCCCACAATCTCTGAGATCATCTCTGTCGGTACGCCCATCGCCGTTGCACTCGCCTCAGCGTGGGGCAGTTACGCTTCGTCCAGAGCAGCAGCAGAAGAGCGAGCGCAGACATCACGCGACAACATGATGATGGCGATGATGACGCGTAGCAGCGGAGGAGGTTCGGAGTTAACTGAGATCCGCAACCTCCTTCGTGAGCAGCGTTCAGCGCCGGCAGACAGTGCCCTCGCCGCGCAAGTACAAGCGCTAACAGCCGAGGTCTCTCGGATGCGAGAGCGCGGAGGCTCTGGCCTCAACGTCGACCAGTTGACGCAAGCTATGAGCTTCCTTGAGAAGATCGGCGCTGGACAATCACCGGAGTCTGCCGCTGGTGGCTCTGACTTCCTAGGTTCACTCATGAAGAACCTAGCGCCGGCCCTTCCCGCGATCCTTCAGCTACTACGAAGTGGTGCCGGCGGCGCTGGCGCTCAGCAGCCACAACAGATGCAAGGTCAAGCGCCACCGCAGATCGATCCGCAACAATACCAGCAGCCATATCCTGGCCAAGGCACCTGACATCTCCCAGCCTCTGTAGCTTAGCGGTCAAAGCAGCGACTTCTAACATCGCCAACGCGCGTTCGATCCGCGCCAGAGGCGTTGACAGCGCAAACGACAAGACTCATCATCTCGCCATGACTCACTTCATGTAGCTGGGCGCTCGAGGGCCACCACTGATCGGATGCTTTGCAGACGCACGCAACATCCATGCATCAGAAAGAGGCCCATAATGAACCACGAACACCAAGAAGAGATCAACAACGCTCGCCGTCAGATCGTCGAGCACGAGACAGTATCTAGGCGCATCCGCAGTGAGATGCGTAGCGCTAGCGGCACAACGCTCTACGACCTCTGGAACGAGAAGAGATACGTCGGGAGGCATACGAGGCGTCATTCTCTCGTCCTCGCATTTCTCAGCGGCACGCCGTATCGACACGTCGAGCCAGTGACGATGCGCGACGCGCTGCCGAAGTACCTCATCAAGGGCGAGACAAAGAAGATGGCCGACGAACTCGCTGTCATCATGAGTGACGACGGCTCTAGCGCGGAGGCGATCTGCGCATGGCTCACAACGCCAGAGACGGCAGAGCGCCGCTCATGGCGAGAGGCTCGTATCGCACGTGGTACCGCTAGAAGAGACGCATGTCGCGCTGCTGCCGCCATAAGGAACGCCAAGTTTCGCGGTGAGGCCGCTACTCAGCACCGCGACCACATTGGATCACCGTGACCGCGAGGCTCATCACTGTCGTTCGCGCGGATCTGCCTATCGGTGCACATACGCCACAGGCGATGCATGCCATGAGAACCTTTGTGCGAGCGCATCCGACCATCGAGGCTGAGCACGATAAGACATCTGGCGTCTTCGCCGTCCTATCGATCGCCAACCAAGGCGAGCTATTGCTGCTGATGAACAGAGCCTCGGATTACAACATCGCGTACAGCGAGTTCGTCGAGCCAGACCTAGACAACGCTGTCACCGCCGCGACCTTTGAGCCGTCCGCCGCCGCCAGATGGCTGACACGGCACTTACAGACGTTAAGACTGGCTGCGGTTGCGCAGTCTCCAGACTCGCTTCCACGCCACATATAACCGCTGGTCTTAGTCGGCGGCTTCTGTTACAACTCCAAGCATGAGCCTTACGACCCGTCTCAGACTCGGACCACCAGACGTAGACTACGTCGCGCCTGCCAGCGGCATCATCAACGTGCTGCCGACAGCCAACGGCGTCGCATACCCACTCAACGGCGCGACCTTTGTTGACATCTCCTTCGAAACCGATGCCCTCAAGAGTGTACTCATCCCAGATGTTCGAATATCTTTCTTCGAGATCGACGGCAACTCATCGAACACGAGCATCAACTACGGACCAATCGCTCCTGGTGTATCGAAGTCGATCCGCCTCACTGACATCGCCAGTCCGTATCTGCAACTCATCTTTCAGGGATTAGCAATGAACAATGTCGTGACGCTAAACTACCTTAGAATCGTGGGGCGCTAATGGACGCGGCCATATTAGGCATAGCAACTACCGGCCTCACTGCGATCGGCGGGCTCTGCGCCTACGTCATAAAGTGGGAGTTGAAGCGCATCCAGTTGGCGATAGACAGCCATGCTCTCGCTGAAACATCGGCCAGAGTCGCCGCGGAGGCCTACGCTGAGAAGCTCTCTGTCGTTAACGCAGCCCATGCAAAGCAGCTTGCCGACAGCCAGAGTGCTGCTGACAAGCAGAGCGCGGCGCAGACTGACGAACTACTTGCCGCCCATCTTGGCCTTTCATCGCAAATGAAAACCATGTATACTGAGACTATGGCAATGATGAGGACCGACACTGCTCTAGTCACTCGCGCCGCTATAGCGCTTGAGGGTGTTCAAGAAACGCTAGAGCGAGCCATAGATCATGTTCAGAAACAACCAACCAAGAGGCAGCCGTGATGCTAGACCAAGGACGTCGACCGAACAGTACCATCCCAGGCCCGATGCTGGTCGATGAGTGGATGCGTTACTCTACCGCAAGGCATGAGGCTAGCCGCCGACTTGAGAAGGCCATAGCGAACGTAGATGCCTCGATGCAGCGCATCGAAACGCTGCTCAAGATCAACGCTCTCAAGCGCCGAGTGCTTGTCGTTGACGACGACGCAGACGCGCGTCGCCTAACAGCGGATACGATCAGGAAAGGCGTAGATGTTCATGTTGACGAGAGCACATCCTTCGATGCAAAAAACAACTTCTCGACCAAGCGCCACGCTGTGGTCGTCGTGAGTCTTTTGCTCGACGGCGGCGAGAACGGTATCGACCTCTTGCTGTCTTTCGGCAGAGGGCCTAGGGCCGTGCTGGTAGCCGACAAGGCCGACGAGAACCTCACAAAGGCAGCGTCCGTGGCTCATGCCGTACCGCTGGCGCGACCGGCCGCCGACATCGCAGCGCTCATTAGCACCTTGCTCTTCGATGCGATGGGCGAACTGTAATTGTAGCTTAGGCTACCGATATGGTAGGATCTCACAATGCAATCCTCCATAAACATTCTTCGCGCCATTTGGTCACATCACGATCAGGTTGTCGCTGGTGTCACTGCGTTCTTGGTATTCTACTACGCCATCCCACCGTCACGTCGCACCCAGATTGAGAAGTTATGGCCACGATGGGGCTCGCTCGTTGGATTATTGCGCGATCTGTTCCCTTTCTTGCCCGGAGTGCCGATGCGCGCTCGAGATATCCTCGTCGGAGCTGAGAGAGCGGTCGCGGTGACCCCAGCCGATGCCCGCGACGAAGAGATATCCACACTGAGGGCACGAGTGGCCTCTCTTGCTGCGAATGCTCTAACGTCTGCTGATATGCCATCGGCCGAGACTGTTGCAAAGGCCGCTCCAGCAACTATTGTCGTCGTTGACGCAGAAATACCAGTGGTGCCACCCACTGAGGTACCGAAGGAGTGATGGTCGCGCCTCGTGGCTATCTGCCTCGCTGGTGTATCTTGCCACTATTTTCATGAGCCAAGAACTAGGACAATGTCAGACATATACTGTTACCAAGCTGGCAAAGTCTATGGTGCTATCTTTGCTGGCCCTCGTAACAAAATAGGAGGCGTGTGTGCGATCCTCGTCACCAACAACAGTGTCGTGTGGTCGGCCAAGATGTTCCCCAGTAGTAGGGACGCTCTGGATGAGGCGCAGCGTCGTGCTGGCTGCAAACTCAGCCTCGATGGGTACACAACGCTGAGTCACACCATCATTCAGAATCGACTATCTATCCAGTGGGCGAAGAAAGCCGTCGTGAAGATCGGCAAGGTCTACACGATAGACGCCGCCAAGACATCAAAAGAAGAATCGATGAGCAGATCTCACGGCAGCGGCAAGATCGCTTACGTGGGCTTCGACCTAGTCGCCAAGCGCTCGGCGCACACCATCGAAGTAATACATGAGATCGTCGATAAGGCGCTGAAGCTCTGCATGTCGAAGTGGAAATGGAAGGCCAGTGGTATCGAGATAGGCTTCCACACAGATATCGAGGCGATGGGCTTGGCATATGCGCCTGGCACTGGAACCAAGCGGCAAGTACGGCGCGTGTCGCTCTCCGTCAAGTTACTGGAAAGTTACGACCGCAAGAGTATTCACCGTGTCGTGATCCATGAGTTCGCGCATCATAGGCGAGAAGAGAAGTGGCCGCGCACGCGGACGTCTAAGAGCGACGGTCACGACAAACTCTTCTGCGAAACGCTGGGCGCTGTAGATCCACTCGTTAATCCGAAGAAGCAAGAGACATGTCAATTCTTCTCTTCAGTCAAGGATGGCAGCATCGTAGCCAACATAGAGAAGAAGCTAGGTAAGAAGGCTCCGGTGTGGTCACCTACCGCGGGTAACATCGTGATGAGCTTGGTGGGCAAAAGGTACAGAATAGCGTGGGTGCCACGCTCTAGGGCGGCGCGGCAATGGAAGCCCATCGTTAGTAAGGTGTATGGTGCGACGATGATTGAGTTCGCGCGACGATTTGCGCCTGGAGACTGGAAAAAGGTTAAGGTCGTTAATCAAAAATGTAGGTTTCGCGGTAAACCGCCGCGCGATCTACTCGGCCTACTGCTGTATTTTATAGAGTCCGGCGGCAGCACTGCTCGACAACTAAAAGAGTACCTTGCTGCCGTGAAGGGAACATCATGAAGAAAGAACAAAGCGGCTTGCTCAGCATCACGACCGTCGACGCCACCGCGCCAAACGGCAAGACTGACGCCGACCAACCTAAGCGCGCCAACCCCAAGAAGGCACCCAAGAAGACGCCCTCAAAGTCGAAGAAGGTGCTTCCTTCAGCAGATGTCGGCTGGATATCCTAGCCTTGGCGACTACCGTGCGGCTCTCTTTAGACTGCGCACGGCTAGTGTAATCCCAAGACGGATCGTAATCGTGCATCGATGACCTCAGTGCAGACCGATATGGATGACTTTGCCTTTGTAGAGACCCTTGGATGCACAACGGTGGACGCCGTCACCGTCGGAGCAATTGCCGCATACGAGCGGGCATGAGCCGCCGATCTCGACAGCTTGAAACACATCATGGAGGGCCAATGCGAGGGCCTTTTGATGAAGGCGATGCTCGCTGTACGCCTTCGCCTTGATCGCGTCTTCTTGTTTCATGCTTGGCGTACGAGCAAGAAGCTTGCTGATGCTTTGACGCGAGGCCTCATGCACAGCCTTGAGGTACTTCTTCTCGGCCTCATCGCCGTCACCGACAGCGCCTTGGTCCTCACGCAACTGCCGCTTGACGTACGCAGCAGCTTCTTCTCTATTCAAGATGTGCGTCAAGAACACTTTATAGACCTGCTTGCGTACAGCCTTGACCCAGTCGGCGATGCTGCCCTCTTCGGGCCAGACCAATGACCAGTCATGAGCTCCTCCCATCTCCTTGATGAGCATCGCTGCTTTACTCATGAACGGCCTCAACGCCTCACGCTCGTTCGCTAGTAGCCTACTGACTTCTTTTTTTTGCTCGTCTGTCAACGCGGCGTCTGGCGGAGGGAGGATGCTGTAGCGCCCCTCACGCGCCACCTCTGCGTCGGCTTTTGCTTCTGCAGACACGGTCCTCAGAGCGTCGTTGATGCGCCCGAAAAGAATGATCTCGTTGCCGCGCAAAAATGGACCATCCTTCGCCATGACCTTAGACGTGGTGCCTTGAAAGACATTCAGCGCATGCTTGCCCCTGCCTCTTGCGTGAGGACGAAACGCGCCACGATATATATCGCCGAGCTTCTCAATGTACCTATCCAGCGGGATCGCTTCAAAGTATCCGCGCGTGATCGGCAGATCGATCATGGCTTCGCGAATCTCGTCGTAGCCTTGGTATTTGGAATGCGACGACATGTTGACAGTGTAGTTCGAAGGCCACAACTGTACGCCTCGGTACATCTTGTCGACGTTTACAAACTGAGACCAGCACTTTGTGTATCCGTAGACTTCCGCGTGCTCCAGCCTCGTCCCAGGCACGAGCGTTGTACCGTCGACGTCCTCGATCACATGCTCAAGGCCAGTCATGCTGGCCATGTCCTTGATGTCACGACCTCCGCGACCGATGTCGCGACACGCATCCATCCACGCAAGGATACTGTCTTCGTGATTGATGTCACCATCGACAAACAATCTGCAAAAGGCTCGTTTGCCCATCAGCAATGCAGCCTCAATCTCTCTGAACATGCAGCCCTTGACGTACTGCTCCCAGCAGCGACTATCAAGACCCTCTGGCGTCTGCGTGGCATAGAACCTATCCCAGTAGTTCTCAAGAGGAATATCCTTACCACCGTTGGCGTACAGAATCGCAAACTCTCTGTCCGCATAGTGCGCCAAGGTGTTCAGGAACTGGATCGAGAACGCCGTCATGTTTCGCCATGCCTTGACAGAGTAGCAATGACCCGTCTTAGGCGTCTTGGCTCCATCCCTCACAGGAGGCTTCGGATAGACACCACACGAGCCTGCGCCAGGGCACGTAGCCATTGGCAGCTCTGAGTAGCTTGCGAATGGCAGCTTCTTGTTTCCCTTGGCGGCCACAACAGACCACTCGACGCCGAGAGGAACCACATCGTGAGAACGCATATGCGGCTGCTGACGAAGGCCCTCCTTCATCTTGACGAGTTGCTCGTCGCTCAGCTCGAGCTTGCCCCATGCGCGAGCAACGCGCTGACGAAAAAGCACGTTGTCATCGACTTGTCTTGCTTCGATGTTGCCGCCGCGCTTTCGCGTCAACGGCACTTCCGCCAGTACACAACACTTGCGCCCAGCGTGTGCGTCATCCTCTTGCCCAAGGATGAAAGCCACCGCGTCTTCAAAGAGTCTGAAGGCGGCTTTGTATCCAGCACCAAGTCCACTCTTTTTGAATCGACCCGTAGCCTTGCCTCCGACGAAGATCTCGCTTCCACCTCGGAACTTTCGGAGCCTCGCCTCAAGGTCGACTATTCTACGCGCCTTCCGTTCAGCCGTCGCCACGCTCTTGTCGGCCGCTTCATGAAGCTTCTTTGCTCGCGCGATCAACTTGTCACGCGCCGCACCATGCTTGCTATCTGCCGACCCAAGCAGATCTTCTGCCTCTTGGTAGCGCTTGGCTGCCGACTCCTTCGCCCTTTTCAGCGCAGTCTCCGCCTTCTCTCTTTGGGTATCGATCGCTGCCTCCTCAACCTGCTCCCTCTCTGCGATGATACCTCTAAGCCTCATGATCTCATCAAGGATCAGTCTCATGCGATCGAAGAAGGTAACTGGATCATCACCGTGGCCATAGTGCCACTTGCCTCCGTGCCCCGGCTTGCGAGCCGACTTGCGATCAGGATTGTGAACGACCTTCAAATGAACTTTTGGCTTGCGCGCCATGTATTTAGACTCTGGCGGACCCCACTGTCCGGTCACCAAAAACACGAGCGGCATAAGCTCCTCGTTAGTGAGCAGAGGTAGGTCGTCTGTGTCAAGGTCGTCGTCAGACTGTGGCATCTCGTCTGGGTTGGCTCGCACTGTCAGAGCCTCGTACTCAATCTCATCCATCGCCTTGTGGCCGATGGCTGCCTCAAGGTCATCGCCGGCGTCGATCAGAAAGGAGTCAGCCTGGTCGGCGTGGATGCCTGGCGCCGGCTTCGCGGCGCGGACGCATGAGAACATCGGGTCAAAGACTGAGATGTACACGGCTGTTATTCTTCCTTGGAATTGGCGGCTTGCTGTAGCAGCGCGATCGCCATGAGCAACGAACGAGGGCTTCCTACTGGCAACTTCCAGTTATTTTGGATCATCGCGACCTGACCGGCTGTAGCGACGGGAAAGGCAAATACCGGCGCTCGCATCCGCTGTAGCGCTAAGCCGACCATCGCGACGTCGACTGCGCCGTCAAGCTTCGCTTGAATATGGGCGTCATCGCCAAGCAGCTTTGCGACATGGTGGTCGGCTTCGTCGGCAATGATCGAGAAGGCCGCCAGCCACCAAGGCCCTCCAAGCGCCCACGCAGCGCCAGCGCCATACCCGAGAACCGTGATAAGATTCGGGATGTTGAGCACATCGCCGAGGACATAGTCCTGTTTTTGTGCGGCAACCTGCGGAGGTGCTTGGGCCACGGTACGACGCATGGTGTCTATCTACCACACACGCCGCGTCGATAGCAACCAAACAGAGGTCGGACTAGCGCTGAGAAGCTGGTTGGTGGTACAGTTGCGCCATGCCTCAATACGTAGTCGTCCATGCTGCCGAGAGTTCTGCGTTCTCGCACAATGCTCCTCGTACGCCAGATATCAGATCTGCGCTGGTTGGCATACGCTGGTCAGACCCTCAGAACGTCACCCACTTCGTAGGCCCATCGCCGCGCGTAACGCGCCGCGGCGGGACATGGAGCGCAATGTCGGACACCTTCGTTACGTGGGTATTGCAGATACCTGACAACAACGAGCCTATAACAACTAGGCTACCGGTCATTGCTGGCACTGTCGGGCAAGCGCTCCATGCGATGCCAAACACATCATGGGGCGCTACCACTGCCTCACTATTCAACCCAGCCATCAACGGGACTATACTGTGGTGGTTAGACGGCCACGGCGCTAGTCAGACGCATACGCGCGATGATTTTCCGTCTGGGTCACTAACGGCGGCAGAGAATCCAATCGGCCCAAGCAGTGGCGACATCTCGGTGCTTCACCCAGAGGACTTCCTCAACCCAGAGACGAGACAGGCACAGGAGTTACGCAACGCTGGGTCCAATGCGACGAAGACATTCGTCGTTGTGGCCGTCGTAGCGATCATCGGGCTAATCGCCATCGCACCGGCCGTGAACGCCATCGGTAAGCGCATGGCAGATCCGCTCAAGTCACCCTTCGGCGAGCGCGACTACCGACGTCGTCGCAATCCAGACGGAGACGACAGGTACTTCCGCGGCTGGGAGTAAGACGATGTCGTCAGAGTACAACGTCTACCTATGCTCACAGCCTTTCAACGGTAATTACACCAAATGGTGGATCGCTGCGGCTGATGACCTAGAAGAGGCAGAGCGCCTAGTCGCGTCACCACCACTGAGCGCGGAAAGCCTCATGAAGGTGAAGCGCGGCATGTACATTCTTGCGACATACACGGATGACGAGGTAGCTACCGATACGGCGACAGAGCTTGAACGAGTGGCCGTGCTAGGGCGTGTGATCTATGCCGCTAGGCGAAACAAAGCGATGCGTGTAGCCGTCTGCAGCGGCGACAAATGCACGCTCGATGGCGACATAGTCAGCACCAATATGCTCGGCACTCCGAGGGTGGTCGTGGTCGAGGACGAGGATGATGGCCACGTAAAGCGAAAGTACAAAGACTGGTGTATGTTATGGCACAACGAGACAGCCTATGTACTGCTAGAGATGCTAGGGCTAATGCCTATCGAGAGTAGGCTCGTCGTAAAGGCTGCTATTACAGCCATAGACATCAACAATATCGTCGTCAAGGAATTCGTAGACACAGTAACTCACTGGATAAGTGACAGACGCGGCAGCATTCAGCATCTACGAGGCAAATCACGGAACGCCGCCATAATGTACATACTTGGAATTGGTCTGTATCATCCAGAGGCCCTAAGACATCCGTGGATTACCATAGACAGACATAGCTATGTGTTCGGAACTTCTGGTAGCACACAGATGGCAGATTCGATACGTGATTGTATAGGGCTGCAAGAGTTTCTCTGGGCTGCGATCCTAAGCAAGAGCCTAAGTTCATGACCGACCGCTACGAACTCAACCTTGAGTATACGACAGGAGAAGACAGTCATCCTACGGTTATGCTTTACCAAGGCAGCACCAACTCTCTTGGCGACGCCATAAAGTTCATAAAGCAGCCTCCGAACGAAACCGTGAGGAAGGTGCGCGACACGCAAGAATATATGACATGGATGTTCACGGTAAGGGAGAGACACGGGAGCATAGTTGATATCAATGGAGAGCCACTCAGTATCGTTACCGCACTCAGTACGGTGATGAAGGAGCCGCCAGCGTCGGACAAAAATGCCATCGTAACATGCACTGATAATGGCTTCAAAAGAGGCAAAAACAGAGCCAGTGGTTATGACTTCGGGATGCGTCGCCCAAGTTCGATGTCTGGGCCAAGCGAATATCTTGAGTGGTGGCAATTGTGGCGAGGTCCTTATGCGGCAGAGATGTGCTGTGTGCTGGATCCAATCAACGAGCGGCTTGCCACATTTACAGCGTGCAGCGTGTACACGTGTGGCGCTAAATACATAACAGACACCGACATCTCGTCTGCGTCTGCTTTGGTGGCTATAACCAGAGCATGGACGGAAGGCGCTGCCTCGCAAGCAGATGTTGTTGCCGCAGAAACTGAGCTTGAGAACAAGCCCGTCCCGTATCTCAATCAGCGGTCAAAGGCCGAGTATAAGAGGGCTAACAACGCTGCCATGTTCATCGCCAAGTATACAGATAAAAACGATGCATCATGTGCAATCAGAAGGACTTACCACAACTTCAGAGAGATTATACATGAGCGTGAAAAGTTTGATGTGGACGTGATAAACACTGTCAAGAGCCATGTCGGCTTCCCCAACCTAATGTTCAGCACAATGGTTTCGTACACGATAGAGCCATGAGCAGATATAGGCTAAATCTAGAGTACACAACTGGCGACACAAGTCACCCTACCGTGTCTCTCTACCAAGGTTGTACGGACTCCGCTGGCGAGGCCATCGAGTGGGTCATGAAGCCGCCGAGTGATCTGCTGCTTAGCCTTATCGGCAAAACACGCGGCAGAACGTGGTACTTTACGGCCCGAGAGGACCATAAAACACTACGCAATAAGCATGGCTCGCCGATCGAGCTAGCGATGGCTTTCAGCCGCCTCGTGGCCATCAACAGGGGCTCGAATGCCTCGATCGTATCATGCACAGACCGCGGCATCGTCGAGAACGAGCGCGTGGTTGATGGATCGCGGCTTGGCATTCCGCTCGTCTCTAAGATAACGCCATTCTCAACTTACGCGGGGTATCGCCACAACTGGGCAGAGATGTGGCGAGAGGAATACGAACCATCGAACCTTGTCAGCGTTGCCTGCAAAGTTGAGCCGAGAATTGTTGTTTCCGCTGCGGCAGAAGTAATCAGAACACTGCTGATGCAGCACACACCATTCGACGAGAACTGCGAGTTAATTCTTAAAGCTATGGACGAAATCGATCTATGGACGACAGGTCATGACAACGCAGATGCCATAGAGGCCATCTCACGAGAAGCGCTGAATAGATCGATTGTACCATCAGACGATGGCGAAGATCAAAATCCATCGCCTAACATCTCTAGGCTACTAAGAGCCGTCCACTATATCGGTCGCAAGGTGAACTTGGGCAATCAATATCTATACTCCGACGAGGCACTTCGTCTTGTGTGCGTAGACATAACAGACGCGAAGATGAGAGAGCTAGGCCTCATCATCAAGAGAAGGATAAGGTTCGCGAACCTCATATTCTCCACGCTCACAAGGTGATCACCTACTGACGACCTTGTGCCCGTGGTACTTGATCCTCTTCTTCTTGAGCCATGCGTGCCACTGGCCATAGTGGCCGATCTTGTTTGTGTCTACGTCGAAGGCTCCGCGGTCTTCTAGCGCAGTAGTGAACCTCTCATAGCCAGCATGCCGAGGATGGCTCGGAAGTATCATCTCCTCTTTTCGGTGGATGATCGCTGTCGTGTCACCTTGCTTGAAGTTCAGATGTTTTACCTTGCCAGTCGAGAGATCAATTGGACAGCTGGACCAGATCGACGGGAAAGGCTCGCTCCAGAAGTACGGGTAGCTTAGGAGGCTCATTTTGGGAGCGCTGAGGCTGAACTTGAAGACATCTACCGATCTAATATGGAAGTTTGGCAATGCCATCGCATGCTCTATCGCGGCTTGGGCGATGCCAGGTAGATGATCCAGCGTAGATGCGTGAAAGTACACAGACCCTTGCGTGTGCTTGCCGAGAGAGGTCTCGTCGACGGCCTGATAAAGCAGAGAGAAGTCACCGGCCGCAAGCGCCTCCGCGAAGAGTAACCTTCCAGCCTCGATGTCGGTCGACATGAGATCGCCGTGATCTGTCATCCTGTGGGCGGCTCGAGAGTTTGAGAGCTGCTTCACCAGTCCGTCCGCCGGCACATCGCCGACAGGCTCTTTGCGTGGGCCATTGCACAGATACACAGTCACACGACCGTTAGCGCCACAGCGCCGCACAGAGATGCCAGAGAACCATCGAGCAATCTCTGGTTCGTACGACTCGGCGACTCTGTTCTCCTGCCACCCATCCGTCGTCTCTTCTCCGAGGCCGTCCCTACTCTTGTCGTACATCTGGAAGCCAGCCGTGCCCCACGGCGCAAGCGAGCAAGCTGCTTTCTCGATGACCAACTGGCGTACGCGTGCGGTAGGGATCACGTTAAGCACGTTGGCGCAGGTCACAGTATCGGCCAGCCTTCGACTGAGGCGATCCGCCACATTGCGGCGATTAGCAGCATTGCGGCTCGGATCGTCGACAAGGTTATCCACTCCATGCTCTCTCAAAAAGTCGGTCGCCACCTCGTACTTGCCGCCGCCAATATCCAGATTCACGCACCGCCTACTGCGCCGACCGTTATCGATATCCGCCATGACGCCTTCTGCTACCATCAGTTGGTGCAGCAGCGGAACGATGGGTCTAGCGGTGGCTGTAGAGTTGCCCTTGTACGACTCGCGCGCCGCGATCGAATCTCGCTCAGAGAGCGTAATGTATGTCTGTGGTGCCCTAGTCTTGGTCATGCTTACGCCCGTTTACTTACCACGCTCGCTACTGGAGCGACAACAGCAGACAGACCGTGATAGTATCATCAAATGAGCTCGAGACTCTCAGGCAGCGGCGATAATGCGTACCAGCTCTACATAGAGATAGAACGCGTCGGTGGCTACCAACGGCTTGGACAAGGCAAGGTCGGGTCACTAGCTGAAGCCGAAGCTTGGTGCCTCAAGCCTAGACTGTCAGCCGTGGCACGAAGCAAAGTGCAGCCAGGCTGGCTACTTACTGCGACCTACGAAGACAAAAAGTTTAAAAGTATAGATGCTGATGGCGACGTGCAGCCAATAGAGCGAGTTGCATGCTTCAGCAAAATCCACATAGCAAGGCCATTGACGCTTTTCACGGTGACACAGTATGGTGCGGGTTTTCGCGGGTCGCCGATGGAAACGCTGGCTTCTCTAGAATCCAACTTGTTCAAAAAAGTTAACAGAGATCCTCGTGATTGGGTCGATATTGACAGCTGGGGGCGCGAGGCATCAGCATCTCAACTGATTTATGCTTGCGAAGGCGTACCGCGTCAGGTTCTCGTTGATATCGCTTGCAAGATGGCTCGTAGGTCACTGCATCTGTCGACTGCCAATCATCGTGTTTTGTTGTTGGCCATAGAGGCAGCAGAGCGATGGACAATGGGCGAGGAGTCAGTTGAGGTTGTGGACCGCGCTGCGGAAGACGCTTATCTTGAAAACAAGGCCAATTACAATGATCCGTACCATCTAGATGCTTCGCCAGCCAACGCATCGAGAGCGGCCCAAGAATGCTATCCTGGGACCGATACGGCAGCTACTGCCGCTGTTGCGATCGCCGCCTACACTGCTGTCTACGAAAATGGTTGCCACGTCGCTGATGAGCTTGCAGCCATGTCGGCTGCTGACACAGCCGATGCCACAGCAGCAGATCCATCTGTGGTAAGACAGAACGTAAAACTTCCAGAAGTCGTGTACGGCTATTGGTATAGTCGCAGCACATAGACACATCACACACGAGATTCACAATATGACAACATCACCGACAGCACTCGCAAGACACAGGCTTGACGCCGTAGGCGCAAGATGGATGTGGCACTGGCCCATTCCACAGCACATCAACATCGACGAGCAGAAGGCGCACGGCGTCACTGGCGTCGTACCGCAGCAGAGTTCTGCCGCGACGGCATGGGCCAAGACCAACGGCAAAGCTCTAAAGAGTGCTGGGCTCGAGGTAGTAATAGGGCTCGGCTACCTCACTACAAAGATCGTCTGCGACGCCATCGACGCGGCCAAAGCTGGTCACGCGCTCGGTGTAATGTACGACCAAGAGGTATGGAAATCTGTGCCTGACAGCGACGCGCTGGTGCGTGATGTACTCAAGGCACACCCAGACGCTGCAGACTGGGCGGCAGACTGCCACTATCCATGCCTCACAACTAACGGGCCTAAAGGTGGGCACACTGGGCACAACAGGATCGCGAAGGCGTGGGCACCTATCTGTGGTATCCGCGCACCACAGTGTTACTGGGAGTCAGATGTGGGAGCGTTCGCTCCTGACGGCTGGGTCGCAAAGCGGCTTGCTTGGGCTCGGCTCGACTACCCAAAGGCTGGCGGTTCGCCCATCGAGCGCGTGCGAGCGTCGGTGCAGATCTATCGAGAGAGCGTGCAGAGCCATGTCGATCTGCTGCTACACGAGGGCATGACAGGTGGCATTTGGTTGTGGGACTGGCACGAGGGTGACGCGTCGTCGAAGGCGGCCCTCCGTATCGCACATGCGCTGAACCTAGCTGGCCACTATGGCGACGGCGCTGTGCGGTCTTTTCAGTCGCACTCTGGGCTCGTTGTTGACGGGCTACTTGGTCCGAAGACTGCCGCTGCGCTTGGCGTCACCGACATCGGCGCGGTTACTTGGCACAAGTGACTACGACGAAGGCGGCGCTTCTGGGGTAACGGGTTTCTCACCCTGACCGTCCCACGGCAACGCGAAGTGCTCGTCGATCATAGCTTTATTCACGTGAATCTCTGGTCCATCGGCTGGCTTGACGTAGATGTCAGCTAGCCATCGACCGAACTTATCCATCTTTGATGTCATCACACGAAGAGTACCGAGCGACAATAGGCGAACTAGTTCTGCCTTGGCTAACTCGCCACGACTCTTCTCCACGCCGTGAACCTCTGGCGCGTTGAGGCCATTCAAACGGAACGTGATGTCAGCCGTCTTCGTGAAGACTACGCCACCGGCGCCGGTGTAAGAGATATTGTCTCGAATATAGAAACCGAAATCGATCTCTTCTGGAGATGATGTAGCGATGTAGGTATGGGCCAGTCGAAGGACGACGGTATCGCCGTCCTTCACCCGAACCACAGTTGCTGAGTACTCGTAGACTTCACGCTTTTGCATGGCTGCACGTTACCACGCTTAGCGCTAGGTGTGATAGGCTGGCTACTTCTTGCCGCTGAGGATGGCCACGGCCTCTGCCGACGAGTCGCCTTGGTATCCATCGGACTCAAGGATGGCTTGAATAGCGCTGAGGGCCGTCTTGCGCCGCTCGTCGCGCACGTTGGCACGGTTGAAGGCGCTGCTCTTCACGTTGTACTCACGTGCGATAGCCTTCTCGTCGCTGTTAGAGCAGAACATCTGCCACTCCTCGGCGTTCTTCACGTAGTCTTGAGCCCTCGGACGACCGCCGTTGGCGGCGGCATCAGAGTGTGCCGCTTGCTGAGTAGCCTCTGGCTCGACAGCTTGTGCCTCTTGCGGTTGCTGCACCTGTTGCGCTTGTTGCGTCTGCTGGGTAGGAACTGGCGCGGCGACAACTGCTTCAGTTGGCGCTGTGTTCGTATGCATGCCGAAGCGTGCCTTGGCAGAGTCCATGACCTTCTGAACCGCCTTCGGTGTTGCTGGCTGGCCTTCGGCGCTATCTCCAGCCGCTTCCCGCTTGGCAGCCACCACGTCGGCCCAGATCGTCTCGCCAGAGGTGATGCCGGCATGGAGGTCACGCAGCATGCCGATCTCGGCCTTCGACAGCGACTGAAGGTCGTGACCAATGAAGTCTTGAAGCTCGCTGGGTCTCACGCCGAGCTTGCCAAAGGCATCTGCCACGCGCTTGATCGCAGCGGTTGGATCGGTAGCGTCGTCGCGGCTACTGACCTCGGCGCACACAGCCAAAGCCTCGTCGATAATGTCACGAGGAACGATGCGCTCGGCGAGGCCGCGGACACACTTGGATACCAGTGCGCCCTCCTTGATCTGGAGTTCGTCATCGCTGGCTACGATGTTGAACACGGTGCGGCCAGACGAGTTGGCGCGCTGCCCGAGGACGACCTGACCGTCGCGAACGAAAGACCTCTCTACGGACTTCTCGATGATGACGTCCTTCGAGTAGGTCGTGTTGGTCTCAAGGTCGGTCATGATCACCGAGATCAGCCGCTGGGCCTCATCGTCGTACTTGCACAGTGTCTCGGTGATGATTGAGCCCATGGCGCGGATACACTCCTCCATCAAGCGGATAGAAGCGCCAGTGAGTTGCTTGCCGCCGCCGATGGGCTTGCTGTAGCGGGCGGTCTGCGCGAAGGCCGGCCGCCGACACGACTCGAGGATGCGGTGCCTCACGTCGAGCATGTTGCGAGGGTTCTGCCGCGCGATCTGAAACATCGCTTGCACCCTCGTGCGGGATGCCTCGGCCATCGCCACGGAGTTTGAGCTCACGCCGAGCGAACCTCCTTGACGAGCCTGCGGTTGAATAACGGATGTCTGATTTCCACTCATAGTCATGACGCTGACCTCTTCCATCTAGGCTGCACTTCGCAGCGGTGAGAATATAGCGACAAGCGTGTCGCTATGCAAGGCTATTCCGAATCCTTGTACGTGACGACGAACTTACGCGCGCCGACCTTTGACTGCTGCGCCATCGTCAGCCCTTGTACGTAGGAAACAAGCTCTGTCGTGCGCGCTGTAACTTCGCTCGGAGGCACGTCGTTACGCTCAAAATGAAGCGCCACTGCAACTGACAGACTCGACCCGAGATCTGCCGCCACGTCCTTCCATGACACCCTCGATGTCTGGTCTTGCCACGTGGCCTTCCAGCCCTTGCCATAGACTCCGCGCGATGCGCCGATCAGCGCCTTGAGGCGGTTGTCGCAAAGGTCGATCTGGGCGTCTAAGACCTTCTTGGCGTCGCGCGCCGCGGCGATCTCTCGTACTAGTTCAGCCTCTTCATCTGTGCCAGCACGCGTCGGCTCTAGGGTCTCTGGCAGCTTTTGTGCGATCCACGATGACCAGCCAGCACTGCCGTCGATCGGCGGCGGAATGTCGGTCATCACGTGGTCGAACCAGAACCTAGACGCTGCCTCGTAGAGCACCTCTGCGATCTCGTCGTCCCAGAAGACGTCTTGAACGACGAGATCTTGCCCTCCTACCAGCGCGACCAACTTGCCAGGCTTCTTGAGGCCGGTGACAGCCATCTGCTGGATGATCTGGAGGTAATAGTAGACAGGCGCTGTATTGACCCAGTGCTCTTTCTGGAAGAAGCCCACGTTCTTCGCGTCGACTAACCATCCGTCGTCAAGCGCTCTGTCGATGGTAGTTCCGCCAACAACAGCAACGCCGTCAGGCGTCGCCGAGAGGTAGCTATAATCTGGGTGGAGCATGGTTCCACCCTCGCTGCTAGGCCACACCTCCTGAGGGTGAAAGATCGTGGCTTGCGCCTGATCTGCGTACATCGTGAGGATCGATCGCTCGAGGTAGTGCCCCGCGCGCGTCTTCGCGTTCCCGACAGAGGCCCTACCGCGGCCCGTCTTCTCGAGCCATACGTCGATCGGCTTGCTCCACGGCGAGACTCCGACAACAGCGGCGATCTCGCTCGCGCCTATACTATGCGCCCGCTGGCGCAATTGCATCTCGGTCAACATCGGTGGCTACGCTGGCGCTATGTGTCTACTTTGGCAAGCCGCCAGTGACATACTCTGACACTCTAGTTCAAATACTTCGTACTGCGCTAGAATACAAAGCGCCGCTACACTGTGGTAGCATCGCTGCAACGGACACAATATGGCCACCAAGTACAGCCTCAACGTCGAATTGCCAAGGCCTCTTGCCAAAGGACTAACGCACCTGATTCCGTACGCCGAGACAGACACTCTCGCGAAGGCTATCGCATGGGTCTCTAGCCCTCCGCAGAAGATCAAAAAGAACGCAAAGAGCGGCTATCTGTACACGGCTCGCACGGACGACCCTTTGTGGCGCGAGATGCCTCATGGCGACAAGGTCGTGGCATTCAGTAGGATACGTGACACTGAGGATGAAGCTCCGAAACTTGTCGTATGCTCTGACATAGGCATTCGCTGCGACGGCAAGAGAGCCAGCATGGATGCCATAGGAACAGGCGACTATGCGGCCATGTTTCTAGACGGAGACTTGGACAAGTTCCAAGGTGACGACTATCCAGACGAGACACTGCGCCACTTCTCTGACGAGTGGGAGTACGGCGAGAAATGTTACGACATTATGAGTATCGTATCGTATTGGATCTATATTTTGGTAAGTTGCCAATAAGGATGATGTCGTGCCAAGAAACACGGCGAGGCATCGCCGCGCTGAAGCAGTCTCATGTCAAGCGCGAGCTACTGCGGCTGGTAGAGGCTGTAGAAGATAGACTTGTTTGCGACTATCCACCAAAACCAGAAGAAGACGAGAGGGTGCGCCAGCTAGCCGAAGATGAGGCAGAATATGCAGACGTCGCCAGATCGCTATGGCACGCCCAAGATGGTATAAGGTTCGAGTTCTTGCCAGCAGAAACGCCTCATACACTGAGATCTATAAAGCAAGTAGCACCATTGGCCGATATCCTTTTTAGGATCGCTACACGCCCAGCGGTAAAGAATTACTGGAGATAGAATGTCACCTCCCGTCTATAGGCTATACGTAGAGCTCCCTACGCCAATGAGCACGCGCCCCACGCACGCCATGTACATCGGCGAGACAGATTCTCGCCATGCGGCCGAAGAATGGGTAGCAGCGCCGCCGTCTGAACTATTGGCAACAGCGCAGCGCGGTCGTCTGTTTACGGCTAGGTACGAGGATCGAACAATCATTTATAATGACAGCCCGCTTGAGCGCATTACGGCCTTCAGCCGCGTGATCGGCGTCGACAGGAAAAACAAGCCCATTCTAGCTGCTTGCATCGGTGAGCACTTTTGCTCGTTCAATCCAAGATGTAGGGTCGAAGGGCGCTACATCGGCATCCCGTCGCTTGTAAGCCAGACAAAGCACATGGCCTACGACAGATTCACACACATAAAGCGCTTCGGTTGCAGCTGGGACCTAGCATGGGAAAAGTGTCTCATCGGCGAGACTCTTCTGATGCTGATTGGGTGGGCGAACATCGACAGAAAGCTTCTGGCCAAGGCGACGCTTTGCGTCTTCGATGCATTCAAGCCAGAGCCCGTTGCGTATTGTGAGTGGAGTGACTGCCTATTCGGCAGCAGAGACATGCTTGCGTCTTGGATTAGTGGCGATGACCGTTTGGAAGACGCTAAAGCAGCGATGGTTAAATGCAGCGATATTTTAGAAGTTTACGAGGGGGCCGGTGGTGACGACGTGAATCGCTCAGAAGAGTACCTATACGTCGCAAGGAATATGCTCAAGCTAATCACGTCTAACAACTATCAGTGCGGTGGTTATGTAGCGAACAGACTGCTAAGAGCCAATGTCAGATTATCGAGCAAGCGAGCTCTGGTAGGAACGACGGTGAACAGCAACACACGCGCACAGGCCGACATCGTCAGATCCGTCGTGGCCTTCCCAGAGCTCGCCTTTGCCGCACTCACGAGCATGTCCATTCGCGGCTAGAACACCATCGGAGGCATGGAGATCGTCAGCCCATGCTTGCCGTACCTCACACAAGAAAGCTTCATGTCTTCGATATCGTACAAGCACCGCCTGATCGCCTGACGATCACCGTCAAGGATCAAAGTCGAGGCTGTCGATGGCGCGTGTCGCATGGAACCGACGAGCCAAAGCACCGAGCCAGTAGGCACTGCCGACATCGCGGCGTCAGCGATGGCTTCTGCTCTTTCGACGATGCCATCCCCTAGCGAGGCCCATGTCGCAAGCTCACGCATCCCGCTCGGCCTGTCATAACCTCTGCACGCTACGCATTGATCGACCATCGTTCTTGGGATGCACGCGCATGAATCTGTCCACGCTCGACGCCGTGACAACGATGCGTCGGGTGCCAAATCTGCCGATATGACCTCCCTCGACGACAGCACTTCCCACGCCTCGGCAACGCCGCTGTAGGCCCATGGCGCTGTACACATCGACATGTCCGAACTGTTGGGATCTGAGATCGGAAAGACTAGACCTCGAGGGCTCAACGATACGGTGCTTCTTGGGCTGGAGTTGACGATAGCCTCGACGGCTGCCTCCTCGATGCCGAGCAGCACTGCAAGCACCTCAAATGCCCGTGAGTATGGTGTGCCGGTCCAGTACGGCACATCGTCCAAGTCCGCCCTCGCCTCTGCGTATAAAAAGCCATTCTCGATGCCGACGGTGTGCGCGTATGTCACTTTTACGTCGTGAAAACCGACGCGACCGTAAAAACGCTCGGTACTCAGCATAGGCGCTATCGACTGCGTGGGTGTCACAGTGCCGCCCTCTGGCTCGCCATTCCGCGATCCCAACAAACACCGCATCTGGCCTCGTACATCTCTTTACCTCCGACTACTACCCGATCAGCACGGGACTGCGCGGCAAGCTGCTTGCGGTAACTATACAGCGCCATGCCGCCACACACACTGCACCTCGCCACGAGTATCACCGAGTTGCTCGACATGGCCACTAGCGCCGAGGTCGTGGCGAAGGGCACACGTAAGTAGTCCATGTCGAGGCCAGCCGCGACAACGATTTTGCCGTCGGCCAACATCCTACCAACCTCTGCCGCTAGCGATGGCAGCGAGAATTGAACCTCGTCGATCAGCACGTGCGTGTCTGTCGGTGCCAGCAACTGCCTGATCTCTGATGGGTCAGAGAAAGACGTAGCCTCCGTAGTTCGACCATCGTGCGACCTCAGCATCTTCGCTGAGCGTGTGTCGGTGTGAGGCACGAAGCATCTCACGCCGACAAGGCGCTCGGCTCTGGCGAGGCTCGCTAGGTTCACCAGAGCCGATGTCTTTCCAGCGTACATAGGCCCACTTATGACGCAAAGTCCTTCTAGTTTCATCTCAAGTCCTTCTCTGTGAGAGACACGCTTGTCGCTATATCACAACTTTTTATTGTAGGCCATGCAAAACACGCTGCGTATGTACATGGCTCGCGATATACTGTACAGTCCGCGGCAAAGACATGGCGAAATACGGTCGCATCGTGCAAGTTCAAGCCAGCATAAGGCTAGCATTCGGTGGAAAAGGCAGCGTGTCGATCGCCACCATCGCGGAGGCGATGACGAAGCTTATGGCCACCCACGGCTACACCCTCGCCGGTGGGACATACGCGACCATCGTGAACGACTGCAGACGCGCGCTTGTCGACCTACGTAGCGATGGCCTCGCAGCTCACAGCGGTACGAGACGCGACGGCACTTGGACAATCGCCGTAATTGTCGATAGGGATGCAGAAGAAGCAACTAAGGACTAGCCAGCGGTTATGAGCACCATAGACTACCAGTCGGCCAGTTACGATATCTCCGTCGAGATACCAAAAAAGATCAACAGCGGCACACATAAGATGTGGCTCTGCTACGCGCCAGACCTAGCGACAGCAGAGGATCTCGTCGCGAAACCGCCACTGAGCGCTGAGCTCATGGCGAAGCTCAAAAGAGGCACCTTCATTACTGCGCGGTACGACAGTGACGACCTAAGAGGACAAGGCGACTCGGCGATCGCTCGCGTCGCTGCCTTCGCTCGGATCATGGCGGCTCAGTCTGGCAAATCACGGCCGAAAATAGCCGTGTGCACAAACGACGGCATCTTTATCAATGGAGAGCCAGTGGATGACATGAACCTTGGTCTCTGCATGGTAAGGCGCATCTTCCAAAAGAAGAAATACCTCATACTAAGGCACCTAAAGGGCTCTAAGGTGATGCCGTCTACCGCATGGTCAAGCTCAACAGGCGAGTTCGCACTGGGCATCGCGACTGCCGCTCTTGGCGATAGCGATCTGCAAATTCTACTCTCTGCATCGTGCGAGATCGCAGAGCTGGTGCTCACGTACCTAGACGGCGACAAAGATGCTCCACGCGCTGCGATCGATACATCGGTAGCCTTCACGCAAGGTAGGGCCACCGCAGAAGAGCTGGATGACTCTTCTGCGGTTTTTGTGAAACATTGGGCAAAAGCTACACTAAGGTCGCCTACGCGCAGCCTATACAGAACCATATCCTTGGCGACTGCCAGCAAGCGCGGATTGCCACTGTTAACGGACGCTGCTAAGGACCAAGTGCGGATAGCTACAAGGTCAAAAGGCCCATGCGCAATGGCCGAAGGTAAATGACCTCTGCCTAAAGGCAGAGGCTTTCTAAGGGAAGAACCAGAAAGTCCATGTTTACTAGGGTTAGCAAGACGAGGCTTGGCACACCGCCTGAGTCTTGCTCCGTTGGAAGCAACGCCAAAGTACCACCTACGGATGCTTCTTCAGTCTGTAGCTCTGGGAGTTCGTGCGGCAGACAAGCCGGGTCAGGCGCGAAACGCGCACGAGCAGAGGGCGACTTCCAACATTCCCGAGAAGAGCGAACGAGCCCGCCAAGCTCGTTCCGTCACTGCTCGCAAGAGCAGAGGGCAGTAATGCCCATGCAGCGGCTACCGTCCTTGTACGCAGGGACGGTAGCCGACACGCATCAGATTTTCCCTGTTGTGGCGCTTCCTCCCCGTCCTGAAGGACTGGCTCTCCGCACCTGTGCCGAGATAGGAAACTTTGTACGATGAAGCAACAAAGCTCGTCGCCGACATCGTGCGGTCGCACATCGCTTTTCCAGAAGTCGCCTTCGGACTCCTTAATCAATAGCCGTAAATGATATACACAATCTCGATAGACCTCGTGGATAACATCGTCGGCTCGCTGCACAGGATATGGTGTGCCGACGCAGATGACCTAGCCGAGGCCGAGCGTCTCGTCGCTGCCCCACCACTGTCTATCGAAGCTCTCGTCAGATTACGACGCGGCACCTTTATAACGGCCAGATACGACAGCGATGAGTTGAAAAAGCAAGACGGCTCGCCATGTCAGCGCGTCGCTGCCTTCGGGCGCGTCATGGCGATAGGCTCTGGGCAAAAGCCACCACGGATCGTCGTGTGCAAGAACGATGGGATATTCCTAGACGGCAAACCAGTCGCTGACAAGGCCATCGGCCTACGAGTTTTTAATAGCTTCCTGAAAGATACAGGCCTCGACCAGTATTCAAGACGTAGCGGTTCCGATAGCGTCTCCCAAGAATGGACATCTGAACTCGGCTTCTACACTCTTGCGCTGGCTGCGTGGGCTCTGCGCTTTGAGTGCAAGCAGCTTGTCTATGCCGCAGTGCACCCCGTAGCCATGCTGGCCATGCCTTTCGTGCCGGATGGGTTCCCAGAGCCCAGAGAGGCCGTCGATGCCGCATTGGGATGGGCGCACGGAGAAGTCACAACTGACGATCTCAAGCTGACTGGCAAGGCGGCAAGGGATCTTCGTGAGCGCACCGCCTATGGTGGCGATTTGCATGATCTCAGCTGGGCCGCTATCAACGCCATTATTGTTGGTGCCATAGCTGGAGCTGGTAGCCAGAAAATCGTGTTGATGGTGCCGCGCATTATTGCCGCAGCGGCAAACCAGCAAGAGCAAGGCAGCGATATCAGCCTAGTAAAGAAAATCGCAAGGATCGTCAGATCCGTTGTGAACTTCCCAGAGGTCGCCTTCGGACTCCTTCGAGCCAGAACAAAGCCATGAGTTACAGAAACAACCCGAACGCGAAGTACACCATCAACATCGAGGTCCCTCTCTCGGATGACAGGATGCAGTCGTTCTTCATTGCAGAGACTGACGACATCGCTGAGGCAGAGGCCTTTGTCTTGTCACCGCCTCCGACAACTACAGGTCTCGCCAAAGGGCGCTACATCACGGCAACCTACCCAGCTGACTGGGTGGACAGGACTGAGCGAGCCGATGGAAGCTTTTCTATGATGCCTGGGTACCACGTCGCAGCTTTCGGCCGCGTGATATCTACGGCGCAAAAGCCAAGGACAGTAGATGTCGCCGCCTGTACCAATAGCGGCTTTGTGAGACGCAAAAATGGAGTGGTTGTTGAGGACAATAATCCGGCCAAGTCGGCTGGCGTACCACCGATCCATAAACTCGACAGAGTCACAAAGGGTGACAATTACAACTGGCATGACTCATGGATAGATGATCGAGGATGGAGCCTTGGTATCCTTAGCCTTATAAATTACGCCGAAGCACCAAGAGCAGCCTTTGTCCTCGCCAACGCAGCAGTTGCTAGGCTGTCATTGCCATTCGTTGCCGACGAAGGCCTTAAGCATATCCTAACATCTGCGCTGGATGAGTTAGACGACTTCTGCTGTGGACGTAGCGATATTGATAAGACACATATACACGAACGCTGGAGCACTATCTGTGACATTGAGTTGCCGTATTACGAGGTCGAGGATTTCGCTAGAGACTCCGTCACCGACGCGTTGAACAGCGCGTCCAAACAGTCTATCTCTACGTATGGTGGCCGCAGCAGCGACCCCTATCTAAGCGGTGGTTTCAGCGGTGGCTACTGCCTTTGTGCCGCCACGACCCATGCAAAAAAACAGATCGCGCACGCAGCTAGGTCAGTCGTTACCATAACAGACGTGTGCTACGCAGCCATGCGTAAGAACCTGCGAAATCCAAGGTGACAGTCGTGAATTACCGCAACAACCCATCAAAGAAGTTTCGTATCAACATCGACCTACCTCGTGCCGGCGGAACAATGCAATCGTTGATGATCCACGACACAGACGACCACGACGAGGCCGTAGCGTACATCATGAAGCCTCCGCACACGCCGCAGAATCGCATTGCGCTGCAGAAAGAACGCTACATCACCGCCGTTACAACCGCTCCGTGGGTTAACTATGTCGAGAAGACTGATGGACAGATCCTCGCTGTGGAGGCTGAGTGTGTACTAGCTTACGGCGCTGTCACCGAACTCGCTATCAAGTCTCGAGGAGCCAGAATTATCTCATGCACAGAGCATGGCTTCTATGATGGTGGCGAGAAGATAAATGGCGTTACTCACCACCACATGAGGAAGCTAGGATTGCCACCCATCGCGTACAGAAGTACGGGAAGCAGCAATACTGCAACCAGCAATTACTGGGACTGGGACAACGCATGGTTCAACGAATCACCAGGCCTCATGAGTCTTATCTGCTCGTCCGAGTTGCCGCGTAGCCACGCTATCATAGCCATGTGTATGTGCGTCGCGACCTCGCTCAAGTACATCGACGATCAAGAGCGTCGAAGTATGTATCAAGAAGCACTGATTACGCTCAACAATTATGCATATGGCTCAGCCAGTATGGACGATGTCGTCATGATAGAAAGGGCGATGTCACCTCATCGGTACGAGGGTGACAACCGTACGCCGTCTGACTGGCAAATGTGCAAAGGCATCCTTGAGATCACAAAGACAATCAAAGGTGAAAAACGGAGCACTCGTACGTATCATAGCGGATGGGGCGGCGGACTTCGTGGCGGAGGTGATCTGTATGATCGTGGCGCTGGCGTCAGCGATTGGAATGGGTCGCTCGCGCTAGGATGCGCTGTTGGTGCTGCTGCTTACTACGCCTTAACCGAAGCAGCGAACGAGATTAGAAAGACCGTAAAGCTGCCTGACATCTGCTACGCGGCGATGATGAAGGTACGCAGAGGACCAAAGGCGTGACCGTGGGTAGCAAGTACAGAATCAACATCGAGGTGCCACACTCGGACGGCACGGCTCAACGATTTCATGCTCACGAGACTGACAGTATGGAAGAGGTCGAGGCCTATGCCCTTGCTCCACCCCACAGCAAGACTACGGAACACATGTTCAAGGCCGATAGATACATCACAGCAGTCACAGATGCTACGTGGGTAGACAGAAGAGAGTTGCCTGACGGAAGCATCCAGATCTCTCAGGCCGATCGCGTGGTTGCCTTTGCTCGTATCACAGCACAACCTCGTGGCAAGACGTCAGCCAAGACCATCGCGTGCCTCGAGCGCGGCATCTTTATGGATGGCGGCAAAACGGACGGGAATGGTGCAGATCTTGGTCTGCCAAAGGTGCCAATGGAGACTGTGAAGTACCTCGTTCACGACTGGAAATGGGCGTGGCTCGGCGTCAATTCTGAAGTCAACCTCTTGCCTTTGATCGCGGCGTCAAAGCTTCCTCAGGCTCATGCGATGCTGGCTCGATGTGCCTGCGCGCGCACCGGCATGCAGCATGTGAGCGAGTTAGACCTTCGCGCACAACTTGAGGATGGCATCAGCGACATCGAGCGCTGGGCCTATGGCCAGTGCACGGACAGCGACGTCGACTACGTGCGCCAGAAAATAAACTCTATATCGTTCGGAAGTTCGTCTTCGCTAAGGTGGGTAGTGTCTGCAATCGATGACGCGACCTTCGACCTCTTCTCGCAGTACCGCGGCTCGTACCGCAACTACGAGGGCGATATTGTCAAGAAGTGGAACAGCTGCGATGCGATGAACAGCATCGTCAACGCAGCCATCAAACGCGCCATTGACGAGGCAGCGGTAGCCATTCGCGAGATCGTGAAACTGCCAGACATATGCTATTCGGCTGCGAGGCCGAACATGTATCGGCGCGCTAGATAGCCGCCAGTATCGCAGCACCAAGAACTTCGCCGAGGCGAGGTGGTACAGCGTTGCCAACCTGCAGATGCTTCTCTTCTTCGCTGCCAACAAACTTGAAGCCAGCTGGGAAGCCTTGCAGCAGAGCCAATTCTCGAAGACATAGTCTGTAGCCTTCATCGGCGTACTTCTGGGTTCGGCCAGTCTCCATCGTAGCGTGCAACCTCTCAAGCTCGCGCCTTGCAACGGCATCTGCATGGATCAGCAAATCGGCATTGTTCTTGGTCGTAACGGTCCAACCTGACTTGTCGACATCGATGCATCTGCCTCCCTGCCACCAACCACGCTTTGACACAGTAGCTTGAGCCAACCGCCTCGCGGTAGCGTACTTGCCGCGCAGCCCAAGCGCATCTCGTACGGTGACAAGCGGCTTGCTGCAGCCATCGCCATGCGTGGGTTGAGGCCATTCGAAACTCTCCGCGGCGGCTGGGTCGGTGAAGCCTACGATAAACATTCGGTGACGCGCCTGTGGAACTCCATAGTCTTCCGCGTGCAGAACGCTCCAGCCAGTGCTGAAACCGCAGCTCGTGAACGCGCCAAGAATGACGTCTAGGGCGCGCTCGTGCATAGACGGCAGCCACGATGTGTTCTCAAGCAGCACGACCTGCGCGTGGGCCTCTACGGCTATGCGCAGAAGATGTTCATAGAGCTTGCCCTTTGGGTCTTCGATGCCAGCGCCGCTGCCGGCAGCCGTATATGTGATGCACGGCGCACCACCGGAGACCAATACGAAGTCTCTGCTCGGAGACCATCCCTCAACGTCGGCTAACTCGCATGGCCCAACATTGAGTCGGTGAGCTTGAGCCGCAGAGGTTCTCCATTCTACCGCATCCACGACCCAGCCAGCGCGCTGTAGACCAAGAGACAGACCGCCGGCGCCGGCAAAGAGATCTAACGCTGTAGGTTTGCTCATGGCCTCATCCAGATGAACTCAATGCCCGAGTGGCAGATGAAGTAGCAGAACTTGCCACGCAGCATCCCACTGTGGAAGCTAGCAAAAAGTCGGCCTTGAGCGTTAGACCACGCCGCCTATCTTGCTCGTAGCCCATCATCCTCTCCCAGTCTTCAAGGCCAGCGCACCAGCGCTTGATCGTCGCGTAGGTGATGTCTCGAGCGTCATATTTTAGTTCTCGGATAGCCTCGCCAGGATCATCGCCATCAAGATCGACGCAGCACGCATAGTACCTAAATGGTCTGTCATCGTCGGCGGCGACGCGTGGAGATGGCTTGTATCTGCCACCGCGATACCCAGACAGCAAGCTGATCATAGCGAGCCCAGCTGTCGGTGCAACATCAATCTGAAGAAGTAATTCGGCACATCGATATACGACCTAACAACAGCTCGCATCATCATATGAGCCTTGTCTTCTTTCTCGTTGTTATTGACGCCTGTAATAATACTATCTACAAGAGCCAAGCGTACCTCATGACACAGCGTGTCTGTCGAATAAGTAGAGCCTGGCTCGCTCGGTAGACGCGCCATACATCTCACCGCTGTCGATATGCCAAGTATATGACGGATGCCATATCTGCCAACAATACTAGGGCCAACACGGCCCTCGGCAGCGTCTACATCTTCAACCGTCTTCTCGCCTCGTGTCCATGCTTCGACCACGTCGATCACTTCGTGCATTGTGGCGACATTGACGAGGTCAATCACCATACGCAACAACGCGCAAGCAGCCATGACGACAAGGCGACCATCTACGCCGTAACAGATAGCCATTCTAAGCAACGTCTCTGGATGTCTCTGTCCGTTGAAACCGTTCTTTTCATCGATAAACTCTTCAAAAGCCCCAGTGAGTGGCTTGTACTTCCGCACCCACCAGCCGTCGCTAATACCACGTCTAGTTGCCGTCTCAATGATCGGCTTGCGTGACGTGCCTCCAAGCAACTGAGACACGCACGCCAGCCTCGGCGTATAGGGTGCGCGTGCATCTTCGCCGTCTACCGCGATGACGAACATCTCTGTTTTTAATTTGCCTATCCAGCCTGTCGGCCACGCGACGAATGTCTCTGCCGCGGCGATGTCCGGAGCCGAGCCGAGGTAGCCAATCACCGAGTAGCCTCTGTCATTGTGCGGGGCGTGGACGGCGAAGTAAAGCGAGTAACTCACAGCCAGGCCTCATGATGGTCTCTTAGCCTCGTAACCCACGCCCATGTCTCGCCCGCCATAAACGCACCGAAGACGCGATGGTGGCCGTCACGAAGCCTCACCCAGAGCTTGCCAAGATCGCTCTGTGGCAACTTGGATGCTACAACAAGACGGGATTCCATCGCGCGAGCCATCTTCGATCTTAGCGCCCTACTTGATCGACTCGCGTTTTCAATAAGAAACTCGTCCTTGTCCAAGAGATACTCGTCGAGTTCGTCGTCGCCTGTCGTGAACGGACGCGTCACGCCGAGTTCCGTGAAGAGCAGCATGGTCTCACGCGCAGCAGTCTGCTGTGACAATGCGACCTCGTCCTCGGAGATGCGCATGGCCTGTGCGTACGGAGCGTGAAAGTACAGCCTCTCTCCGCTCTTGTTTGCGACGGCGTCTCGCACGGCTGCCAGCTTCTCAAAGTCGAAGATGTTGTCTTCGCGAGCAGAAGTATAAGCGCGCGGCACGCGGATCATGTCTGCGCCATTGCCGACCCACACGAGATGATCACTGGAACTCTCGCGCTCGTCTAGATTGTCTTCGTCCAACGGCTCGTAGTGCTGGTAGATGTCCGTCCTCGCACGCCTAGGCGTGTCTCTGGACAGGTCGCATAGCGTGCTCCTATCCCACTCGGCCAGGCACGGCTTGTATCGGTAGGCCATCGCGACGCGCTACGCCTTGACGGCTTGCTCGCCCTCTACGTTCGAGATTACCCAAAAGTCAGAGGCCATCCCTCGAGATGTTATGAGTGTGTACGGAAACCAGAAGTGCCCCGCGAACTCTGGGTGCGACGGATCGCTGATGCCCCACGAAGCACTCCATGAGTTGCGACATAGGAAGGCACCAGCTGGCACACCAGTACCGTTGTTGTGCTTGTCGTCGTAGCCCACGATCGCTACGCAGTGGCCTCCGAGCACGGCCTCGTCACGCGATGGCACCAGCATCTGACCGGTGATGGCAGTCTGTTCGCTCTCGAAAGACTCGTAGACGCTGAAGCCAAAGACGATAGGCAGCGCGTCGAGCGCCAACGCGGAGCGCAGAGCGTCGAGCGTGCTAGTCACTCTGGCGTACTTCAGCGCTTGGTGCTTCTGCGCCTCGACGAAGGCCAATGCCGGCGGCCTGACGGCGAACTTCGATACGTTGTACGGCCATATGCTTTCTGGGCACGACCCGGCCTTCGCGACGACCTTGATGCCGCTGCGAATCTGAGCTCCAGCGTCCTCGTTAACGGTGCGCTCGATCACACGCTCGCCGTAGTAGATGAACAAGCGGCTTTGCATGGGCGCGTCGAGGCCCTGCCGAAGCATGCGATACTGCAAAAGCGCAGTGATACCGTTGGCGGTACATGACCCCAATTCGCCCTGATCGTACACCGCCGGCATTTTGAGCGGGATGTACAAGCACTCCGACGGCAACGGAGCGTGCGGTGCGGACACGGCAAAGGGGTGTGCGTGGTCGCGGAAATCTGGGAGGTCTGGCCTCCAGCCCAAAAACTTGGTGGGTGACGACATGGGCGGAGCGTATCACGGTCAACGTGTGGCCGACAACGTGATAGTCTCGGCTCGTGAAGAAGCACAGGCCATCACCCCCGTACCAGATGAGCGTCGAGATCCTCACGCCAATGGGCGAGAATCCCACGCATCGCATCGAAGTCGGCGAGCCGATCGACTCTCTAAAAGAAGCGATGGCATGGATCTCGAGCCCGCCGATAGAACTTACGCTCAAGAAGGACTACATACTCACCGCTAGGTACAAAGACGCCGCATTGGCGGAGATGCTGCCAGACGGCACGCGACATCGACTTGAGAGGTGTGTCGCAGTCGGTACCGTCACTCGCCCTTCATCCACCAGAAAGAACGCCGCGATCTTGGTATGTGACGTCGATGGCTTTCGTGCAGACGGCATAACAGTCGACGATATAACGAGCTTGAAAATACCACATGACATGGTTGCATTCACGAAAGAGAAAAGTTGTATACGCGTGATGCAGGCAGTGCAGCACGCAAGCAAGACATTGCTTGTTGCAGCATCTTACGCCATCGTGCTCACCTTGCTTGACATGACGAACGACGAAAGAGGAAGACCGCGGCTGGTACTCGATACCATTGACGCATGGTGCAGGGGCGAGCTCACTGCGGAGAGTCTAGAAATCGACAACGTGATTATAGATGGCTATGAGGCTTCTGCTGGTCACCACTCGGCCACGGCGGCGGCGACGGCTGCTGCCTCGATAGCCCATGCTGCCATGGCCATCTGCGATCCCAGCGGAGATACGTCGCCCATGGATGCAGTACGAGGCGCGCTACATAGCGTTTACAACTCTTTTGCTGGCGCTAGCACAGACAACGAAACTAATGACCAAATCGCTAGATGTCTCTCAAAGGCCATTAAAGATAAAAAAAGCAAGCGCACGCTACGCCGACATTATTCGAAACGTGATAGGGATGCCAGACGCCTACTACACCACCCTTACTGCGAGATAATTCGACATGAAATACCAGATGAGCGTGGAGATCAAGACGCCGATGGGCGCTGGACCGACACATCAAATACCGTACGGCAAACCTCTGGACTCAGTGGAAGATGCCATCGAGTGGATCAATAGCCATCCTCGATCGCTGACCTTGAAGCCTAGATACCTCCTAACAGCGAGGGAGGGGCACGACGAAAAGCAGCTTGCTGCTTACCGTGAGATGGGCGACCGCGTGGTCGCCTTCAGCCTCGTACTAAGCATGCGCGTCGATGGAAGACCATCTCGTATAGCAGTCTGCACCGAGGACTGCATCTACTCCAACGGTAAGATGTGCAATATCGGTGTGTTCTTTCAGAGGCTGTGTAAACGGGATTATCCTGAGAATTCCGTAGGTTTCCATTGTCATCATGCCGCCACTTGCTGGAAGGCTTTGACTCCCCGGAAGGTATCCCTCTCAGGATGGGCGAGGCGTCGAAGCATGATTCGGGTCATGGCCACCAGCACCATGGCTTCGTCGGTTGCGGCGAGTCGCTCGTAGCCACGGGTCAACCGCCGGGAGCGTCCGAGCCATGCATGGGTACGCTCGACAATCCAACGCCATTTCTGGACGACAAATCCCTTGACCTCGTCGGCGCGGCGAACGACTTCCATCGTCACGCCCCACACGGCCTTGGTCCAGTCCAACAAGGGTCCTTGGTACGCAGTGTCCGCCAGAATCTTTTCCAACCGCGGCATCGTCCCCACACGGCGCGCCAGCACCAGGGTTGCACCGACGGAGTCGTGGACATCAGCCCCGTGGACTACGACGCTTTGGACCAGGCCCAGGCTGTCCACCAACAGGTGGCGCTTGCGGCCTTTGACCTTCTTGCCCCCGTCGTAGCCCGCTTGATCTCGATCTTTTGGGATCGGCCGCGCCGGTGCCTCCTGCGCACCCGAGAGCACGGCGGTCACCACCGTGACGATCTGGTCGATGGGGACTTGATGATCGGGGCCTAGGACCGCTGTGGCGATCTGCTCCGTGGTGATTCCTTGGGCCGCCGCCGAGTGGGGTTCGAGGAGGGCTGCGACGATGGCGTCAACCGAATCCACCCGAGGTTTATGTTGGGAGGTGGTGTACTCCGTGCCCTTGACGCTCTGGCTGTCGATCAGCCCCAAGCTG
>OBEQ011850803.1_pt1 | contig 83261 bp, 81 predicted proteins | sample 1670901 | NCBI WGS metagenome assembly OBEQ01 (sample SAMEA104232315, study PRJEB22302) | groundwater metagenome | biome: forest; feature: aquifer; material: groundwater | place: USA | collected 2011-08-07 | depth 5.4 m | reverse complement strand
GCAGGAGGGCGGCAAGGCGCCGGCAGACTGCACCTTTGATCTTGCGGATCTCGAGTTCCGGTGCAGCTTTGACATCGGCGAGCGCGGCTATGCCATTTTCCAGCAGCCGCCGACATCCGTCAAGTCCGTCACCCCTACCGGCGTCCTCGTGCCTGGCGGCGCCACGGTGCCGTTCGGTCTCGACGAGCCATTGCGCCTGCAGATGGTCATCAACAAGCGAAGCCCGAACTTCGATCGCGACGCGCATGATCCAGAAAAACACAATCCGGATAACGAGCTGCCGTTCTTCCTGCGCTACTATGTCCGCACGCCGCGCGGCATCATCACTGCCGGCATGCATGACATCCCCTCGTCTGGCCAGGTCTATCTTCCGATCCAGAGCGATGGCACGATCGAGGTGACTGACCGGCCTGGCCTGGTCATCAAGAAGGAACACTTCCTCGCCGGCGGTATGTCTGCGGCCATCAGCCCGTCCGATATGCCGGGCATGACACGTCTTCTCCTTGCTCAGGCGGCGGCCACCGGTCCTCTGACCACAACGACACGCTTTGGGGTCAAGTTCGCCGCTACGCTCTCCGCTGGCGGCGGCATCGCGTATGAAGTGTACGACATTGACGCGAACCTTAACCTTGTCGGGCAGCCGATCAGGACAGGGACATATACAACTGTCGGTGATCCGATCATCATCCCGGAGAAGATGTTCAGCATCACGCCGAGCGCCGCGACATCGCCGAACGCCGTGCCGTTCGATGACCTGAAGAATCGCGGTGTCATCGTGACCTACACGCCGATAGCACCCGGCGCAGGAACGTCGGTGGACAACTGCGACCTCCATAAATCATCGCCGGAGCCATGGACCGTGCATGCCGATATCGTCTATCCGGCGCAGAAGGTGCCTGACCTCCCGCTATCGAGGCGCAACGCGGCGCCGAGCACCGAAGTGGTCGTGTTCAACGGCGCGCGGCAGGAGTTCGATGTACCCGTGCAGGTCATCTGCGGGCCGTATGCCGGTTCGCAGGCGGGGCAGCAGTGCCAGTATAACACGATCCTCTCGTCCATCTGCCAGTGCGGCTCTAATCTTGCCAGCGGCATGGCGAATTACTGCGGCGACGCCATCAACCATAATTATTGCAGCTATCCTCCCGATGGTATCCCGTTCTGCACCGAATACAAGCAATGTCCGACAGGTCAGACCAATACCGCCAATGTGCCAGCGGCTTCCAGGGTTCCGGTGCGTGATCAATGTGATTGCGATAGCTCGAAGACGCGCGATATGGAATGCTCGCCGGGCGACTTCTGCAATCAGTTCAGCACCACGCCGAGCCCAGTGTACAAGTGCAATAGCGTAGCGACAGCGGCAGGAGCAGCTCCATGAGTCTGGCGTCGATGTTTTCGACTGTCTGGTCGGCTGTCCGACAGGAAAAAAAGACTATTGCTCTTTTGCTGCTCGTGGACTTCACCTTCTTCGTGCTCTTCGCTCTCTTGCATACGCTCATCGTCGTGCAGGCGCTTCCTGACCTCGCGTCCATCAGCCAGCTCGTGGCCAAGGAATCCCAGAACGTGCCGCAGGTGCCGGAGGGCGCGGCGAACATTGATCCGTCGCAATTGCAGTTCAGCTTTCCCATCGGTGAGTTCCGCGATCGCTTCACGCGCGTCATGGGGTATACGGCGCTGTATCTCGGCGTGATGTTTGTGCTCTACAATCTGCTCTATGCCTTCCTCTGGCTGAAGACATCGACCATCCTCAAGACATCGGTCAAGTCATCCGCCCTATCCAAGAGGAAGCCGATGCTCTACCTCGCCTTTCTCCTGCGTTTCGCCGCGGTCAATGCGATATGGCTGCTCGTCTATCTCGGCGTGTTTTACCTCTTCATCCTGCTCGCCTCCGCCGTCATGTTCGGGCAGATAGCGCTGGTCAGCCAAAGCGTCATCGATATCGCCGGCATCGTGCTGGCCATGATCATCCTCTACCTCGCGATGGTCTCGCACGCGCTGCTTCCTGACTATGCTATCCTCCCTCTGTTGAAGAGGACAGCGATAGTCGGCGTGAAGCGTATCCTGCCCATCGGCCTCGCTTTCGTGCTCATCGGCGTGTTCTATTATCTGGTCTCGACGCTGCTCGCGCTGGCCGCGCCTGTCTCCGTCCTGTGGGGGTTCATCCTTTTCATACTGCTTTTTGTGCCGTTGGTGACGGGGAGCAGGATGGTCTTTATGGCTGCGGTGCAGGGGGCTGCTGGCGCGGCGAAGAAGTAGGAAAAAACAGGAAGCTACGCGCCGAGCTTGCGCTCGATGCGGGCAAGACGGCCATCCATGCCGTTCATGCGTTCGTCCATGCGATCGACTTTGTTTTCTATGTGATGCAGGCGATCATTGACACTATCTATTCTTGCATTCATTTTGTCAAATTCTTGTCCGATTTTGGCGAATGTCCGTTTTGTCGTCTCCATGTGGTTCTCCATTTTTCCAAATCTATTCTCTACCTTGAAGGTGTTTACAATGAGGAAACCCACACCACCAGCGATTATTGTCTCAAATAAAGGGCTATGGTTTGTAAGCTTAAGGATAAGCATATAGATGACAAGAATGGATATTGCGTATATGGCCCATCTCGTTATCATATCCACCCATTTTGCGAGGCTTACCATAATCCACCAAACCTTGTCTTTATCAAATACGCAAGCAGGAGTATGGCTATGGTAAGAGAGAGTATCTGCGTCAGCGTCAAGCGGAGATCTTGGATCTGGATGCTGAATTCTTCCATGCAGAAAAAAGGACATCCGCTCTTAATAAGCCTTTCTCCAATTTTTCCGGAAACTTTCCGACGCCATCGGAAAAAATAGGGTGCACTCGAAAAATCTCCTTCCCGCGGGGAGTGGAGAAGGAGATTTTCCGTCGCTATCGCTGGTTTTTGCGTATCATTGCCGAAAAAGAGAAAGAAAAAATATCCATGAAAAACAATCGGCTATTGCTGATGCGGTGCAGTAGCGGGTTATGCCATCGGTCTCTTATACGCCGCCAAGTTTTCGACACTTCGCCTGCTGATGGTGCCGTCTCGTCTATACATGCGGAGGAGGCCGCCTGCTTCAGACACGGTGAGCCGATCCGGATCAAGGAGATCATCTACTTTCATATACTTGACGATGCTTGCCCGATCTGCATCCGTCAGGCCAGAAGCGCTTAGCGCATTACCTCGCAATCTTTTGCCCATCTCATTCGTGAGGCTTTCCTGCGCAAATATGGTCATGTTCATGTGCTGATCAAGCGTATAATTGCTCTTCTGTTCCCGCACCATCCTCGAGAGGTTTCCCTGGGAGAGTCCGGTATAGCCTTCCAGCCAGAGGCTGCGCATAAGGACATCTTTCGGAGCGTTCTGGCTATAAGCGGCGGCAGTGCCCTGGACATAATGCTTAATCATGGCATTGATGAATATTTCCTGCCTTCCTTCATGCTGGAGCAGTTTCATATCGATAAGGCCATTCCCGTCGGTCAAGGCGGCTCTCGCTGCCGTATTGAAGGCCTCCGAGTGCAGAATCTGCATAGTCGTGATCTGATTGTCGACTTGCTCATCCAGAGATAAGAACTTCTCAACCCTTGGGTTGGAATCAGCAGCAGGTGTGGTCATTTTTCTTCCCGTTATTTAGGCATAAACTATGCTTTAATCACTGTTTAGTGACACTAATATATAAAGCTTTCGGTTTAATCAGGCTACGGCTCTGTCCCAAATCTCGCGCCTTCGGCGCTCGGCCGATGCCGTCGAACGCTCACCCTAATACGCCACCTCGTCGACGTTTCGGCCTTCCTCATGGAAGGGGAAGGCCGAAAGGTCGACTCGGGTTATAGCGCGGAATCCTGTGGAGTGCTCTGGCGCGAAAAAGACGGCACCGGCGCCATTCCAGACAGAGCCGGTTTAATCAGGCTACAAAGACGGGTTAAATAGACAATAAAAAACAGAAAGCAAAATAATACTATAAAAAATGGCTAAGGTTAATGATGCCCTCCGCCGCCGTGGCCTTCTTCTTTTTTGTAGAACACTTGAGTATCGTATTCTTTCGGTGCGATAGCGCCCTTTACTCTGTACTGTCTTGCTATGTGCACCGCTTCGGGAAGGCGCATCTTCGTGTGGTCGATGAAATCTGTTGCCTTAGCATACTGTACTAATCCTTCACGATGTGAATCTTTCAGATGCGATGCGGCGGATGACCGGAGTCGCTTTTCGACATCCTGCAGCAATTCGTTTCGTATCCCTTCATGCTGGCCCAAGGAGTAATTGTGTTGTCGCATCCTGACTTGTTGCATGAGATCGGATTTTGTATACCCATGCGCCGCATGGAGCAGCATATCGACGCCAAGCGGGTCATCCTTTGAGGGCCCTCCCTCTTTGACACCCAAGATCTTCTTCGCGCTGGTGAGATAATGATCCACCATCTCATCGACGAAGGCTTCCTGCTTGCCTTCATCTTTTAGGCGATCCATATCGATCTTGCCGTCATCATCCTGAAGCACCTTACGGGCCGCCCTTGTGTACGCTTCAGAATGCTCGACTCCCATCGTCGTCAGGATCTTGTCGACCTTCTCATCCAATTCGACGAACTTCTTGATCGGATCCGGAGCCTGACTGCCAGGTCCTCTATGCCCGCTTGTCATCATCATCACCTCAACTGTCTGCTCTCCATATTCCAGCCGCTTTCCAGATTATAAATATTGTGTTTTCCCCGCCTTCCTTGTGTATGACTTTTTCGTCCCATACCTATATCCTCCATGCCAACATTGCTTTTAAAAAGAATCGTCGTAAAGAGGCCAGTGTGATATTTTGATTCCCCGCCCGCCAAAAGTAGGATATGACAAATAGACGACACGAGGCTTCCCATGACCAAGAAATATGAGAAGAAGGATGAAAAAGAGGGCCGCGAGGCGCCGAAAGAGACGCAAGGTAAAGAGCACGCCAAAGAGCATCCGAAAGACCCGCTCTATCAAGAACCTACCAAGGGAGCTGCCCCGCAGCAGCCTCTCCCGCCCGCTGTCACGGAGCTGGACAAGCTCTCCCCCGAGCTCAAGGAGAAGCTCGAGAAGATCAAGGGCAAGCTTGACGAGTTCCAGAAAGAGGTCATCAAGAAGTTCGACAAGTACATCATGGGCATCACGCTCCTCCCCCCTCCCCGAGAAGGGGCGGACAAAGACAAGATCCATGTGCTGGTGCTTGTCGACGACACCGACAGCCAGAAGATGAGCAAGTTCGAGCTCCGGGACAAGCTCACCACCATCATCAAGAAGGTCGCGGAAGACATCGACAAGACCCTCCTGCCGCAGGTGGTCATCCTCTCCGAGATCTGGCAATCATGCTACGACGGAAAGTATGACCTCCTCCAGCCGATCTCCTACGGCGCGCCGGTCTTCGACACCGGCATGCTCGCGGCCATCAAGATCGCCGAGATCCACAAGGAGATGGTGATCAAGAAGTTCGAGAAGTACATCGTGGCGTATGTGCTCGCCGGCAGCCTCGTGCAGGGCAAGGCCACCAAGGAATCCGACATCGACGTCTTCGTCGTCATCGACGACACCGATGTCAAGAAGATGACACGCGCCGAGCTCAAGGACAAGCTGCGCGCCATCATCATCGGCATGGGCATCGACGCCGGCGAGATGACCGGCATCCGCAACAAGATCAACATCCAGGTCTACATCCTCACAGACTTCTGGGACTCGGTCAAGGAAGCCAATCCTATCATCTTCACCTTCCTCCGCGACGGCGTGCCGTTCTATGACCGCGGCATCTTCATGCCGTGGAAGCAGCTGCTCCGCATGGGCAAGATCAAGCCCAGCATGGAAGCCATCGACCTGTACATGAGCACCGGTGAGCAGTCCATCCAGCGCGTCAAGTTCAAGCTTAAAGATATCGGCATGGAGGACATCTTCTACGCCCTCCTCACGCCATCACAGGCAGCGCTGATGATGTACGGTGTCCCTCCACCGACGCCGAAGGAGACGCCGGACGTCATGCGCGACATCTTCGTCAAGAAAGAGAAGCTGATCGAGAAGAAGTTTGTCGAGATCCTGGAGAAGGTCATCAAGACAAGAAAGGAGCTTGAACATGGAACCAAGCAGGACATCACGGGCAAAGAGATCGACGAGCTGCTCGACGGCGCGGACAAGTATCTCAAGCGCATCAAGCGCCTCTTCACCCAGATCGAGAAGATGCGCGAGGAAGAATCCGTCCTCCATGTGTACGAGACTGCGGTCACGACCATCCGCGACGCGCTCCGTCTCGAAGGTGTCGAGAAGGTCAGGAACGAGGATGTGGTCAAGACCTTCGAGAGCGAGATGGTCCACTCCGGCAAGATACCGGAAAAATATCTTCGCATGCTGGAAGACCTCATGAAGGCGAAAAAGGATTACGATGAGGGCAAGCTCACCAAGGCCGAAGTGGACAAGGTCAAGCGCGATTCGGGCCAGTTCATCCGCTTCATGGTCGAGTACCTGCAGCGCAAGCGAGGCAGGGAGCTCGAGCGCGCCAAGATCCGCGTCAAGCATGGCGAACGGTATGGTGAAGTGATCCTGCTTGACACTATAGCGTTCATCATCCATGACATCGATCAGCCGGAGAAAGAGGTCTCCAAGGCGGTGATCAGGCCAGACGGCAGCCTCGGCACGCCAGAGCCGGCGAGCATGGAAGAGCTCGAGAAGCACCTCGCGACTGCTCAGATCCCCCCCAAGGTCTTCGTCAAGGAGCCGATCTTCGAGAACCTGAAGAATATCTTCGGCAAGGATGTGGAAGTGATGATTAATTATTGAGTGTGATGATTGGCGCTCCCGCTCTTCTTTAACAGCGTTTAAGCGTTATTTCATCCAAAAACTACTAATTATGAATGAGAACATTTATATATAAGTACTAATTACCAATTAGTATGGTAACAAAAGAGATTTTACGGCAAATTGTTGTTCGACAAAAGGAGGATATACCTCTCCAAGGGGAGGTGGTGCGAAGAGAGGTACTGGACACTATCCTTCAATGGTTTGATGATGAACGGATACTGATTCTCACCGGCATTAGACGGTGCGGGAAATCCACGTTATTAAAGCAGATTATGCAGAACAAGTCAGGATGGTGCTACATCAATTTTGAGGATGAACGCCTGACGGATTTCAAAGCGTCGGATTTTGAGATGCTCCATGAAGTGCTGATAGAGGCATATGGCCCATCACTACTCTATTTTTTTGATGAGATACAGAATGTAGAAAGATTTGAAACGTTTGTACGACGATTGCAGGACGAAGGCAAGAAAATCATAATCACCGGCTCTAACGCGTCATTATTAAGCAAAGAATTCGCCACCAGACTGACTGGCAGGTATAAATCATTTGAAATCTATCCCTTTTCTTTCAAAGAATTCTTAACATCCAAGAAGATGGATATACGAAAAAACAATTTTTATATAGTGGAGAAAAAAGTAGAATTACTTAAACTTTTCGAAGAATATCTCTTATCGGGGGGTCTTCCCGAATATCTTAAAAATAAAGATAAAGAGTATATACGGACTCTTTATGAAAATATATTATACAAAGATATCATAACAATATACTCTCTCAAACGAGAAAAAGTGATCAAAGAATTAGTGAACATCTTGACCACAAATATCGCCTCTCCATTCACCTATAACTCGCTGAAGAAAATTCTTGGCCTTGCAAATGCTATAACCGTCAAAGAATATATCTTCTATTTGAGCAATTCCTACTTATTCTTTGAACTGCTTAAATTCTCCTATTCATTAAAACGCCAGCTTGGTGCTCCACGGAAGATATACCTCATAGATTCGGCCTTCAATCATGTCTGCGGTCTGAATTTCACGCAAAATAAAGGAAAAATTTTGGAAAATTTAGTTTTTATCGAATTAAAAAGAAGAAACGAAGAGCTCTACTATCATACGGGAAAACATGAATGTGATTTTGTCATTAAACGAGGTGCAAGGATAGCCGAAGCAGTACAAGTATGCCATGCACTCGATGATACAAATAAAGAACGTGAGGTGAGCGGTCTAATGGAAGCTATGGACACGTTTAAACTGAAGGAGGGAATGATACTTACCTATGAACAAACCGAAGAATTGATCATCAATGGAAAGAAGATAAACGTCATACCTGTATTCAGATGGCTTGCTGAACGAGAGGGTACTATTACCGCTAATTAAAATCTCCCATAATGTCTTCGTCAAGGAGCCGATCTTCGAGAACCTGAAGAACATCTTCGGCAAGGATGTGGAAGTGATGGTGAATTACTGAATAGCGATAAGTCAATAAGAATTTTAGAAAATTTATCTTTCTACTCTTGTTTCAAGCGCGGCCACTTCGCGGGCGTACGGACGCACCCCGCCAACCCGGCCCTTCTTAGAATGCAGATTAGTGTAGTAACTATACAAGTTAAACTTACTGCTGAAACAGTCGACTGCAAGGGCCTCACAGAAGGCTCGTCCATCATGCTTTGCTTCATGGACATAGTCTGCATCTATCCTCTGGAAATACATGCTTTGCACGTCGTTTGCTTCAAGGAGTTTTCCATATGGCTTGGCTTGTTTACCAAACAGGAATCTGGTTAGTGCATATGTATCAAGCTCGTTAGAGGGTATATGGGTTCTTATAGCGCTTCTCGTGAGGCGATAGACGCCAGACTGCCGTGCCTTGTCAGGATCGGGTGATGCTCGCTCTCGCAGTTCACCAGCAAGGCCCTCTGCAAGATAAAAATGCCCATTCTTCCGTTCTGCTCGTACAGCGCCTGCCGGGTCTTTCAGAAGAGGATTATACGCTGCTAAAGCAATAAGAATATCCGCCTCAGGATCGGTCAAATAAGTAAAACCTTCTGCAAGCCACGACCAGCGTCGGCTTACTGCGCGCCTTACCCCAAGCTGCACCCGGAGCCGGGCAAGCTCCTCCGCACTCCACAAGGAAACCCCTTCTTCAGCCAAGCCAGCAAGGCCGGCATCAAACGAACCGTTTACATACACGATGTCGAAACCGTCTGTTGGCGGAACGTGAATGATATCTTTGGTCATGGTTTATGGCCTCCTTTATCGGAAACATGGGGAACTGATATATAACGTTTTCTATTTTTAACTACTATTAAGTTATTATTTTTAATAATTTATCTGCCACCCACCGAAACATTTTTATAGTTATAACTATAACTATAGCATATGGCCACCACCATCCAGGTCTCCGGAACAACGAAACAGATGCTTGACCTACTCAAGGAAAAGGAGCATGCGAAGACATATGATCAGGTGCTGCAGCATCTCTTAACGACGCATATGGACATGCCGAAATCCATGTTCGGTGCAGCACGCGGCATGCTTAAATGGAAAAAGGAAGAAGACAGGCTGAACTTGCATGAATTGTGAATACGTTCTGGACAGTTCTGCATGGGCAGCCTATTTCGATGGAACGCCTCATGGAGAGAAAATTCACTCGATCATTGAGCATAAGAGTTTCGGGACATCGATCATCGCTATTGCCGAACTTGCGGATCTCTTCATCCGCAGAAATCAGGCGTTTGACCAGTACCTTCAATTCATCCATACCCGATCGACGCTTCTTCCCTTGACTGTCCCGATAGCATTGACTGCAGCAAAGCTGAAAAATATGATGCGTGCGACACATCAGAAGTTTGGTATCGCTGATGGCATTCACCTTGCAACCGCGCAACAAGAGCACGCGACACTCGTCACCGCAGATCGTGATTTCTTCGGCGTGTCTGATGTTTTATTGCTGTAGGCACTATTCAATCATCGGTTTTGTCTGGAATCTACCGCCGTGCCGCTCGGCTGGTGCCAACCAATTTGACGGAACTGAGCGATGCCCGCCTGCCCTTTCTTCATTTCACTGATTTCTTTTTCTCCCCCTCACTTGCAAGGGGGAGAAAAAGAAATCGGGGCATAAACGGCAAGCGACCAGTGGCACCTATGTGGGGATAGCGCGCTGGCGCGAAAAAGACAGCACCGGCAACATTCCGGACAGAGCCTTAATCATCAATATCTTTATATATTCGACCTCCTCCATATAGCTACTCCTGAGGGCGCACACAAGCGAGGCGGATACCATGGCTGAAGCATTAATAACCTGTTCCAAGTGCAAGAAACGCACCCCCATGAGCCAGATGCGCTATTCTCCTGATGGGGAAGACCTGATGTGCCAGGCATGCTTCTCCAGCATGACCGGAGGAGCGAAACCTGTTGCCTCTACAGCGAGTGGCGCTGGCAGTAGGGCATCCCGTCCGTCCAGCGTGGGCTCGTCTAGTTATGGATCATCGTTTTCTTCACGTCCAGCTGTCGCATCCACATCCTTATCTTCCGCGAGCAAGCCAGTCCGGTATCAGTGCATATCCTGTAACTACAAGTTCAGCAGGGCATCCAAGAGCGAAATCGCCTGTCCATACTGCAACCGCAAGACCCTGCGCAAGGAGTTCCAGCTGACCTCAGACGTGGACGAATTGATGGGGAACTTGGGGCCGTACTAGAGCAGTTAATGGAAAGTGGTTATTGGTTATTTCTAAATAGCAATCTTTAAAAAGAAGCCCACTTCTGCGATGCTGGCTTCCTCCAAAGGCAGTCGGTCTCTTTCAGGACATTCACATGAAGCTTTCCCTCATCGCGATTTGGCTTTTTTGCGTCCTCTTCTCTATAGTCGCAGCCGCGGCCATCCCGGTCCAGTACACTTTTACTATGACTGGCCAGAATGTTTCCGTGACCCAGCATGAAGAGGTGCGGGAGCAATGTTCACTCAATGACGCTAATGAGACGGTCTGCGTGAATATGACGCGCATGGTGAACCAGACGCAGGAGCAGCCATGGAACCTGGGCATCGTCATCGATGATACCTGTGAGGACATCTGCCTCGACGCCATGCCGGTGCCGGAGCTGCCGGAACAGGTCCATATCAGCAGCTATCGGCTCACCGAAGACTCACCCGCGTACGACGTCACGTTCAAGCGCTCCAAGACCATGACGACGACAGACCGTGAGGATAAGGTCAAGATCGAGATTCTCGGCCCGCAGTGCACGGACAGCCAATGCGATGCCAGCTGCGTGACCTGTCCGGACGCCAGCTGTCATCCGTCAGGCTATGCATGCCCGGCCTTGTCTGATTATATCCTCGTCCAGAAGATTGTGCCCATGAATCTTACCCTCGGCCAGAACCGTGTCAATGTACTGGTCAGGAACCTGCTCAACCGGCCCATCAACGATGTCTCAGTGAACATCTCCGGGTTCGGGCTGAAGACCGTGGACATCCTGCCTGCCGCGGCGATCGCCGGGAACGATAAGGATTATGTCTTCCTCACCGTCAACGCGACGCAAGCCGGCGCGAGCGATGTCGTGATCCATGTCCAGGCCATGGCTGATGGCCAAGAAGTCGTGAGCGAGTCCATCGAGACGCTCATGGTCCTTCGCAATCCGACGAACGCCGCATACAATAGGACAGAGCTCGCGTCGCAGCTCAGCGACAATAAGGCACGATTGAAGACGCTGGAGCTTGACTACGCCAACAAGCGTGCGGATGGATACCAGCTTCTGGACATCGAGGACACGCTCAAGGAGACGAAGGACTTGCTGCTTCGTACACAGGCCGCGCTCAATGATGAGGAGCTCGAGCAGGCGAGCGATCATCTCGCCCGCATCCAGTTCAATGTGGAGGATATGGAGAGCAATCTCGGGAATGCCCGCAAGCCGAAGCGTTCCATCTCTGAATACATGAAGGACAACATCTTCTGGATCAGCGCGTTGATCACGGCCACTGCCGGCGCCCTCGCCCTCTATGAGAAACAGCGCCAGAAGATGGCCACGCTCAAGGAGAAAGTGAAGCATATGACGACCGTTGAGGAGAAAGCGCAGACGCGTTCCCGGCGGAAGCGGAGAAAGTCGTCTCCGGCCAGGGCTTCTTCCTCAGAAAGCGGGGAAGAAGCGCCATAAGCTGGTATACGGCTTCTCTGTGGGTTTTCTAACGAAACTTATATAAAGTAGGAATACCTATTTTTAAAGCATGTCCGACAAAACGACGGGAAAGCTCAGTAGCAGTGTCGCGAAGATACGGTTCCGTGGACTCTATGACTGGGAAGGGCTGTTCCGTCTTATCCGCGGCTGGTTCGAGGCGCGTGAGTATGACTTCTTCGAGAACCGCTATAAGCACAAGGCGAAGCCGCCGGGATCAGAGCTGGAGATCAACTTCACGGCGTATCGGGAGATCAATGATTACGCGCGCAATGTCATCAAGATGTATTTCCACATCTGGGACGCGGAGGAAGTAGAAGTGGTGCGCGACGGGAAAAAGAAAAAGGTATGGAACGCGCGCATGCTCATCGACTTCACCGCCTATGTGGAGCTGGACTATGATGACCATTGGGAGCATTCACCGTTCCTGCGCATCCTCCGCAATTTTTATCACACATACATCATCGCGCACGAAATAAATGATGTCTGGACCGATAAGCTCTGGTATAAGGTCAACGAGCTCCAGCAGGAATGCAAGCGCTTCCTCGGCATGCAGTCCGAGAGCGATGTCTATGACGATATGTGGTGAGCGCGCAGCGCGATAGGTAACCATGGGCGAAAAACAGAAGTACATCGTCAAGACCCTCTCGTACGAGGGCCTGTTCAACTACCGGGAGTTCTTCCGCATCCTAGACGTCTGGCTCCGCGAGAAATTCTTCGATAAATGGGAGAAGCGCAACGAGCAGTACATGACGGCGGACGGCATGTGCCTGGAGACCGAGTTCACCCCCTGGAAGAAAGTCAGCGATTATTACAAGATCATCATCAAGATCGAGATCACCGGGACCAACCTGAAAGAAGTTGAGGTCGAGGTGAACGGGAAAAAGGTCAAGATGCATCATGGCAGGGTCAGCGTCAAGCTGACCGGCTACCTGGTCGTGGACTATTTCAACCTGTGGCAGAAGCCCATACTCTACTTCATGCGGGACATCTTCGACAAGTACATCTACTGGCGCATAACGAAGAAATACATCGACATGGTGCTCGATGACGTGAACAGCCTCTACAACCATCTCCGCTCCTATCTCAACATGGAGGAGTACAAGGTGACGCGCCATGCCTGAGTGGACCCACCTTGAGGATATGGAACGGGAGCTGTACGTCGATAACCAGAAGGTCGGGTACGAAGGCAATTTCCAGTATGGCGAGCTTCTCCGCCTCATCGACGAATGGGCGAAGAAGTACGATTATCATAAAGAGGTCAAGGCGCACAAGGAGAAGATCACGCCGCACGGCAGGAACGTCAGCATGACCCTTGAGTTCCATCGCCGCTTCACGCACATCCACTTCTCGTTCATCGCCCTGGAGCTGGAGATCGAGAACATGACGGACCGCCATGTCGAGCTTGACGGCCTCCGGACCAAGGTGAACGAGGGCGAGATCGAAGCGGTGTTCTTCGGCTATCTCTTCACGCACCTGAAGGGCAGATGGGAGACCAAAGCGAACGTGGCCTTCGTGCGCAAGCTCATCGACAAGTATGTCTACAAGCTTGAGCGTTCCAAATATCCGGGCACGGTCGTCAGCGAGACCAAGGACCTGATGTATCAGATAAAAGCTTTCCTGAACCTCTACAAGCACCGCATCAAGGAGCTGCAGGGGCATGGTCATGGGCACGGCGGTCACGGTCAGGAACATGAAGGACACGCGGCGGAAGGAGAGGAAGCAGGAAAGGAATCCTCTGGAAAGGAAGGACATGGCTCAGCGTCTCCCCAAGAGACGAAGAAGTCTCATCATTGAGACTGGTTGAGACAAGCTAAAAACGCATTCTATGACGCGATTTCTTGCGGTGTGCTCCCTACCTCGTGAGGAGCGCCATCACAAGAAAACGTCTTCGCGCAAATGTTTATAAACAACGGCTTCTTCGACTCGGAAAGCCCTTCGCGGGGGTAGCAAAGTGGTCAAATGTGGCGGACTTAAGATCCGCTCCCTTAGTGGGTTCGCAGGTTCGAATCCTGCCCCCCGCATTTTGTCGTTAGGGAATCTCGAGCCTTGCGAGAGATTTCCTAACTGGAGTTTGGGGTTGATAAGGGCAGTTTTGCCCTTATGCAGGCCGAATCCTGCCCCCCGCATTTCTTCTCCCTCTCCTTTTCTCTTTTTATACCAAAGCTTTTTAAAAGAAATATTTTCTCCCTATCGTTTGGTAGCAACATGACTGACAGCCCACCATCTCCAAGCTTAGCGTCTCTTATTGGAGCCGACACCTCAATGGTCCATGATGCGTCTAGAGCCTATCTCCTCAGGCTCCTCGATCAGCAATCGCCAATTGTACTACCAAATTATTCTTCACCTATTGAGCACAGTCAGTATCAGCGTCTCCGGGAGCAAATCGCAACATCCACAACGCTTGCAGCACTGGCTGGTGATGCTCGGCTGGAGACACTCCTGCAGCAATGGATTCAGTTACAGCAAGGATATACCAAACAGGTTATTGCGGGAGTGAAAGATGGTGTTAAAGGACAACAAGAGCTCTTAGCAGTTGCCGATGCGGAATTACGTGAAGGTGAAGCTGACCGAGAGGCCTTTGAACGATTAAAAAGAACTGCAGTTGGTGATTTAGATGAGGCAGGTTTTGCAAGATTTCAGGCGTTGAGAGCGAGCGTCACCAAGCTTGATCAAACCGCAGTGACCCGAGAACAACTGCATCGGGCAGTAGCCGGGGTTTCAAAAGTAGAACAAACGCTTACCACCCTTCTTGAGAGCAGCGCAGAATGCATTCATTATACTATCCCTTCGGTAAGCGAAATTCAAGATCGATTGGGTGAAAATAAATATGATGGTCCTGATTTTCAACCGTTCTTGGTATTTACCAGAGCGACGGTTCGTGATATGTTCGTGCGCGATGTCGCAACACCGAGCCTAAGATCCAGGAATGGTCCCCAAAAAGGGCTAAACATGGCGAATTTACACCCGGTGCTCTCTGAATTATTGGCGATCTATGACCATGTCATGGACCTGCAAGCAGGCGCAATGATCGTTCCGACGGATATCGTACGCTCTCTAAAGCTTAAGATCATCGGCGCGAAGGGATTGGCATCCTATTTTGAGGTCAATGCGGCCGCCTTTGGCGTGCAACCGGCAGAAAGAAAAGCCGGTTCAAGAACGTTCATCCGGAAAGAGTATGGCACTCCAGCGGATCGCAAAGGTTTCCTCATCGACATGCTTGACGGAAAGCTGCAGCAGGCTGATGCAAAACCGGTCAATGAATATTATTTCCAACAGGCTCTCGCATTATTGCGGGAGCGTCCTGAAGCATATTCAGGGGGTTTCACTAAAGATAATGTAAAGGCGATCGCCGAAACGAATGGGCTGCCCACGGGCAGGTTATTTATCGCAAGGACGATGACGACAAGAGCGTCTGATTTCGGCATGAAGTCGGCGCCTTCTGGTGAGCCAGGTGTTGAACGATATGTATTTTCAAAAGTGATACCGACGGATATGCAACTACGGTATGTTAAAGAAGCTGTCGACGCGTTTGGGATAAGCCGATTTACCGTTGATGATGCAGTTGGAAAATTGCATAGATTGCATAATGGTTATCGGATACTGGAAAAAGTTGTCGGCGTTGTGCTGCATGAACACCATGATGGGTGGGGATTGAAGGTCGCATCCAACGATCCGCTTAAATATCAACGGCAGGATAGGTCACCTGGCGCTTCTGGCAGATCTTCACGGCCAGCAGCTCCCCCTGGACGATTGATGTAGCATGCCATTCCCTCAATCGACATTGCGATGGGCAGATAGGATGAAAGGAGGCCTTCTCGAATTTATAGATACCGTTGATAGCGTGCCTTCCTCCCAAGCATTTCAAGGCACTCCTTCTCTGGAAGCCCTCGTGCGAGATAGAAAACGTCGTCGTATCATCTCTCCGAGAGGATCGCCGTTGAGTCCCCTGGAAAAGAAAGCTGCTGCAGAAGGCATTTATCATAGCCTTCGCTATAAGTACGGGTTTGAAGAGGCCTTAAGGACCGGCAATTGGGCCCCGTGGCCTGATGAATGCGCTATGGTGACCTGTTATAGCCAATCGGTCGCCAATTATCTTCTCGCGAGATCCTGCGGCTTGAATCCGATATTGGTCGAATTTGTCGGATTGCAGCAAGAAGGTGATACCCATCGGGCAGGCCATAGCTTGGTCGTTGTCGATGTCGGTGAAGAAGGCCATCATGAACCTTGGATCATCGATCAGCCGATGGCCATGTACGGACCGGTGACTATCGATAGAAGCACCATGACCGTTGAAAATCTTGCTGCACGCCAAGAACGGACCCATCGACGGGATTACCGCACAAAAACCTACGGATTCCTCGTGAACATCGTCAATGGTGAAGAAGAGATTGTCGACCATATCGAACGGTTGCAGGCAAACCCGGAAGCCATATTGTATCCCGGGCAACGGATCGGGGTTTCCCGGATTGATTCGTGGCAAAGCGAAGAGCCGCTTGAAGCAGGATGGTATCTGAAATTCATTCCCGACCAGACCGGGGAAACAAAAGGAGACCTTGTATCAAGGGTCATCCTTGATCGGCCGGGCATCAAGAGCCGAGGACTCGAATTCCGGATCACGCTTGGGGATGACAGGGCAGTGAAGGATGAGCGATTCTTCGGATATTTTTGCACAGGAGGTGTGTGGGCTGATTTTATCGATCCTGTCCCGCTCGTGAATCTCCATCCTGATGAGGTGTCCTCTCTTGTAAAAGGGTTGTCGGAGATCGATCTGATGCAGCATGCCACATTCGAATTACAGCTCATGCGGGAGAGCGCTTCTCCTTCACCACAACAACAAGAGAGGATCCGTGCCGCCGAAGCGTCGTTCAGGAGGGTACGGGAATCAGAGAACGGTGATATTGTGCTGGCGATGGCCGCAGCAGAAGCTCTCTATCAGCACGAGAAAGGATCGAGGGATTCCTATCTGACCCCTGCAGAGCGAAAAAGGGCGGTGGCACGGCTACAGGGCACACACAATCTCATTGATTATTATGGAAGTGCGAGAAAGTATCTTGATCGGACTGTTAAGATAAAAGAATCATTAGAAAGACGACCCGATCTTGTGGCAAGAGCCAGCTTATTGCGGCCGAATCAACGAGAGGATCTGCGAACCGAGGCCTTTTTGGCTCTGCGAACAGAAAAGGATCGGCTTGAGCATATTCTCCAGCATCGGCCAACGTATTTCGATGATGCCGTTGACCGATTGGTATTCTATGATCGGAGGATCAAAGGAAAAGAAGATAGCGTACTGGACATAGCACGAGCAGCGTTCGGTTCTACGTATGATGCGTCATTGTTTTCCGGCTATGTCCGGATATTTGCAGAATTCTTGGGGCACTTTGCTGCCACCCTGCCGCAGCTTAGCCTTTATGGCTATAAGCAAAAGATAATCAAGAAAATTACATTAGCGCATTAGGGTGGGATAATGGGGCTGGCTCTGCTGCTGCCGGAGATGCTCCGCGAGCATAAGCCCTCTCCCCGCTTTCCCTACTCGCTCTTGGTTGAGTTGGGACTCCCGTAATCACTAGAGGGGATGCTCGTCCTTCTGCGTCAATAGTTAAGGAGGATTCTGGAGCGCCATAAACCATCATGGACGCTGTTTGCTCGTAGACAGTGCTTCTGGTCTTCCTGGGCGTCCTTCCTCCCGGAATGCTAGCTAGAGCATCGTCCATGGATTTATTACTTCTACTCTGAGCGGTTATTCTGCTAAACGCCCCTTTAGGTACGTTTCCATCGCTACCGAAATGATCCTTTGAGTGGACTACCCCGTACGCTACACCGTCAGGACTCCGATTTAACCTTCTTGCATAAGTACTCGCTAATTGTGCGATAGCCGCATCCTGATACCTGCTTAATTTTCCTCGTTCAAGCGATCTCGAAACTACAGGAACAGTGAAATAAGGGGCTTGTGCAGTCTCCTGCAAAGAAGCTGCGATATTTGCTGGGTCAAAATCTACTACGCCATCTTTCATCGCTGCTTCTATGGCGGCGTCAATTCCCGCAGGGCTGCTTCCAGTGTATCTCTTTTCTGAAGGTTTCCCTCCTTCAAGTCCGGTTAAGGTAACGGTGTATACTATTTCAGCAAAAGAAACATCGGCTGGTTTCAGACCGGTTTCCCGGTGTAATTCAGCTTCAACTCCTCTCGTTAGTCTAGTGTCTAAATCTTCCCTTTTCCCTGCGGCTTTAACGTCCAATTTAACATTATTTGTTGGCATAGTATCCTTAAAACACGGTATGCTTAAAAAGTTTTCGATATTACAGTGCTAGTATCGTCCACACCACGACCAGCGCAACTCCCGCACCAAAGAAACAGCCGGCCATCTTGCCCAGTGCCGTGCTCACCGCGGTCCGCTTTTCCTCGATGTGGCGCTTCCGCAGGTATTCAGCGACCCAGCCTTCAAAGATGCCAGCGTAGCCATCGGTTATCGCGTTCGCCGCGCTGCTGCCGACAATGGCGCCGATGACACCGGCGAAATCCGCACCGATAAGGGCGCCGATCACCATCAGGCCATTGTCAATGATGCCAAACACGATGTCTGGCCAGACAGAGGCCACGCTTCGTCCAAACAGACGAAGCACGGCAAGGTTCAATAGTCCCAACACAATAAAGACAAGCCCGATCCATCGCTTTTCATAGACGAAGAAGCTTATCACGCCGATGGCGACGATGGATAAGACAGTCATGCTCAGGATCGCGTTGGTCACGCCGTCTTTTTTCATGCGCTTGGAGGCTAGCGGGAGCTTAAAATACTTTCTATTTTCGCCCTGATCTTGTTGGTGACGCTCCTCATAGGGTGGGGAGCGTCAACGACAAAAATCGACGAGGTGCGGGGCAAATGCTTATAAACAGTTCTGCTCTTATGCCTTTCATGGTCGCAGTAATCCAGTTTTCGACAGCATTATCTGGTAATCCCTCTCTACCCGGCGAAAATAGTGTTCCGACACTTGACAGTCTCCGTACAGTTCTCGCCACAATAGATTTGGAGATACCTTTAGAATATCGAACTACTGATTACTCTAGATACCTCCTGATGGCCCAAGAGCTTCAGCAACAGGGCTTTCGGGAAAGAACTGCAATCTGGATGCAAGAAGAGAATTTTATCTCAAGATGGACGGATACGCACAGACTTTATAGGCGTCATATTCCTCACGACGTAGCATCAACATTTTCAGACTTGGAATGTTCTGTCTTAGATGAAGTATTATCTGGCCATCGATATGCGCTTACCTCTGCTTTCAATGGGATGGGGGAATATCTCCCATCTGCTGTGATGCTCTGGTCGTCTCAAGACCATATTCGTTATCTCGGACCCCGTATCTATGAAAGGGGTAAACGTCGGCTCGAAGAACAGAAACAGATGGGTAGTGCACTTGTTCCACCTATTTGTCTAGATATGAGAGAAGTAGCATGGCAAATTGCGGCAGGTGATCGTGGCAAACAGGCTCTCCTTTGGAAGCGGTCCAATGCCCAAGCGCCATTTGCGGATGGTGACATCTCTTTCAGGATCTCTTTCTCGCATCCGAATATTGTGACTCGTGCGGATCTTCGACAGGATGGACGTTTTATCACTCGGTATGTTGATGATTACAACCAGTCCCAACCGCCAGAGAAACAAACGACCATTTTTTCGGTATATTTTCCTTCGTCAAAGAAATGATAGCAGCAACCTTAATAAACCCCTTTCTTCGCCATCATCGGCATGGCCAAGCATCCTGTCTCCCGCGTCATGTCCACGCAGCACCCGGACAATGTCCGCACGCCATTTTTCTCGGCCAATGCCATCCTCGAAGGCGATGAAGAGATCAAGGAATGCTTCTATGTCTTCTCGCACCTCAACATCGACGAGCAGCTGTGGGACATGGACGGCAAGGAAGTGGACAATTTCGTGGTCAAGAAGCTGCTCTCGAAATATTCAGACTACTTCCGCAAGACACGGCTCGGCAAGGACAAGCTCCTCACGCTCCGCGTCCCGAACCCGGAGATCGAGCGCAACGAGAGCAAGCTGCTCATGGAATGCCTGAGCAGCATCCCGCGACATTATGATCTCGCGAAGGAATTCTATGGGGAAAACGACGGCAGGAACGCGCCCATCTTTGAGGTCGCCATCCCCATGTGCGCTTCAGAGGAGATCGTGCGCTTCATCCATCACCTGTACAAGGAGCATATCGGGTTCAGCAACCACACTATCCTCGGCTCGCCCATCACGAAATGGATGGGGAAGTATTACCCTGATGCTATCCGTGTCATCCCCTTGTTCGAGACCAAGGAGGCCATGCTCAACGCGGATAAGATCGTCAGCAGCTATGTCAAGGCGGAAGGCATCAAGGAGTACCAGCGCGTCTGGCTGGCGCGCTCTGACCCTGCCCTGAACTACGGCTCTACGACGACCGTGCTGCTCATCAAGATCGCGTTGCAGCGCCTGTATGCGGCGCAGCAGGACGCCGGCATCGATCTCCTGCCCATCATCGGCTGCGGGACCGCGCCATTCCGCGGCAATTTCAGCCCGCTCAATGCCAAAGCCATGCTGGACGGCTATCCGAGCTGCCAGACCTTCACTGCGCAGTCGGCCTTCAAGTACGACTTCTCGCCGCAGGAGGTGCAGCACGGCGTGGAGATGGTGTGCGAGACGCCGGTCAGGAAGCCGGTCAGCATAGACGAGGATGTGGCCTTGCCGCTGGCAGAGAAGATGGAGAAAGATTATACGGTGTGCATCACATTGCTGCACGAGACCATCAACCGCTTCGCCGCCCTGATCCCCTCAAGAAGAAAACGCAAGCTGCACATCGACCTCTTCGGCTACGCGAGGTCCATGGCCAACTTCAAGCTCCCCCGGGCCATTCCGTTCTGCGCCTCGCTCTACTCGCTCGGCCTGCCGCCTGACCTGTTCGGCGTCAGCGCGCTCACCGCAAGGGAGGTGGAGGCATTGCGCGCGTTTTATCCCACGATTGATAACGACATGCAGGCGGGATTGCAGTACCTCAATGAGGATAATCTTTCCCACTTCTCCCCAGAGATCAGGAAGCGTGTGGATGCGGTGAAGGAGCTTTTCGCCATCGAGACGAATGAAGAGCACAAGGAGATCACCTCATCCATCATGCACGACTTCGCGAAGGGAGACATGGCGAAACTGCATGATGACATCCTCAAGGCTGGAAATGTGCGGAAGTTCTTAGGATAAATGAAGCAGGATGGGTCGCGTGGGGATAGAAAAAGCCCCCGGCGAGAATTGCACTCGCGACCTCGTCCTTTTTGTCACTTCGTTCTAAAACCTTTGCGTTCCGAACGAAAGGTACCAAGGACGCGCTATAGCTACTAAGCTACGGGGGCGTTATGCGAGTGGCTTCTGTCGCCCTATTTAAAGTTTGTGCGCGGGAAGGCTCTGTCCCGAATATAGCCGGTGCCGTCTTTTTCGCGCCAGCGCGCTCCGCAGGATGTGCGCGATAACCCGAGCCGACGTTTCGGCCTTCCCCCTTCATGAGGAAGGCCGAAACGTCGGCGAGGCGGCGTACCTGGTTGGCGTTCGACGGCGCTGGCCGAGCGCCGAAGGCGCGAGATTCGGGACAGAGCCGCGCAGGAAAGGGGCGGCAGGAGAAAATGTTTTAAAGTCGCCGGTGTCTTTCTGTTCCAATCATGTCAGGGGCAATGAAACGATCCATACCAGCTGCTTTTGTCTTATCTTCCATAGTCATCCCTCTCGTCGCCGCGCAAGAGCGCATGGGCAACATCAGCCTTCGCGTCGAGTCGATCGGGAAGGTCTCCTCGCTCTCGATCTCTTCACGTATCTTCCTTGCCATCCTTCTTCTCTTCCTGCTGGGTATCATCATCTATATCATCATCCATCTCCTTCGCCAAGCATGGTCTCGCCGTCCGAAGCGTCTCCCTCGCGTCAAGGCCAGCGTCGAGGAAAAGCGGTATGAAGAAAAAGGTCCTGCCACCTTTTCCATGGAGCACCTCATCATCGAGGACGGGGTGGAGAGGCATCTCAAGGAAGAAGAGCGTGTCATCGTGCGCCTGCTCCGCCAACGCGAAGGCAGGTGCGAGCAGGGCACGCTGTGCATCGTGAGCGGCCTTTCCAAAGCGACCTTATCACGGCTTCTCACCGAGCTTGAGATGCGTGGTATCGTGCGGAAGGAACGGCAGGGAAAGAAGAATATGGTGTATCTTCGGATTTAGACAGCTGAAACAGCCTTGTTTTTCTATCCCGCTTCTATGCGTCCTCTTTTTTCTTTTGTATCATCATCCTGGCCTCTTTTTCTTTAGGCTGCGGTTCAGGAACGATACAAATCAATGTTCAGCCTATTTTGGCCTTTTGGAACAGATCAGGGCCATCGTTTCATGGAAAACTAATAAGTAATTCCGCTACGTATGCACTGATCATCGAGAGGGAAGACCAACCCATCGCTTTTGCTCTTCCTCCCCCTTGCTTGTTATGGGGAGAGGCAAAAGCTTTTTCCATCCTTGTTCCCTATATAGCCCATATAGTATAGTTACTTTCCAAAAGTAGTGAAAACATAGAAAGCTTTAAATAAAAGCACTAAATAATGGATATATTTTCCTAGGGTGGTGTTGAGAGAATGGGAGATAGACTTACACATATCGTAGCGAGCTTGTTTTCATCCGCTTCTCCGAGAGCTACAGCGATGGTGGCGGCCTCGCTCATCGCGCATCTCGCACTTGAGCCAGCACAGGCACTGGGTGATTCAGGTACGCCTTCAGCGCAAGGCGCATCTGCGGATCTTGTTCCCTGCGATTTTCGCGTGCCAGCATCGGGGTATGCGGGCGTGGTCAATCTCAACGGCGCGCCAGTCACTGTGTCTATCGCTGATGGCGCGACCCGTCTTGATCAAATTCTCATCGGTGGACCATTTCGCGTCATGAGTTATTGCTCGTTTATGGATGTCAAGGAACGAGGGGCTGAAGACGATGCGCTTGCCGAGCCGATACAGGTGCTTGTCCTCCAAGACCTTCGCCAGCAGCAGGTGTCTTACCATGAGGTCGTTGATGTCGTCGCTATCCAAGGGACAAGCGCTCCGCCATATACAAGCCCTCGGCTATATCCATCCAGTTCTGTTTCCTTTTTTGCTGGCAGAACGCTGGTGATTCCAGCGCGGGCAGATGACCACACAGAAAGCTATCTCGTCCTCCATGTGGACGCTGTCGGCAATCTTGCCCAAGTCATCGATCCTGCCGAGCGCGAGCGTCAAATCCGACGTTATGAGGAGTTCCTGCATCCTGTCGCCTCCTCAACACCGGCGACAGGAGGCGAAGGCTCATTAGAGTCTCACGCTGTCTCAGAAACGTCTCAACCGGAGACGCCTTTGCAAGCGCCGCAGCTCGTCGCTTACCATATCACGCGCTATGCCGATGGCACGGTCCAGCGCCAGCCAGTCAGGCCGACAGACAGCGGCAGGTTCATCCTCGCGCCAGGCACATACGCATTTGACTATGAGAATCTTGATGCGCGGCTTGCCGCCAGCACTATCGATGTCCATAACTATTCGAGGGAAGACACGGATGCGATAAGCGACCGCGGCGTGGAACTGACAATCACCGATGATACTGCCGTCGTTGCCACTATCGTGCAAGGCCATGATGTTGTCCCTGATTTGGGTAAGATGTATGAAGTCAGGATGCTCCGCACTGGCGTGCCCATGCCGGTTCGCTCTCCAGCGCGGGCAGCTATCGTACCTGCTTTGCAGGGAGGGGAGTCTTCATCGACACCGGACAGGCAATCTCGCAATGAGAGCCTCCTCGATAGCTCTACCTTCTGGGGCGTCGTCGCTGGCGTTGCGGTCACGGGTATCGGCATCGGCTTGTACCTCGCCTTATCCGGCGATAGCAATCATCCATCAGCTCCATACGGCATAGCCGGCAACAATCGCGGTCCAGGAGACCGATAATCCCAAAGAATACTGTTCAAACGAACTAAAAACCAAACGAACCAAAAATGAATCAACGGAGGAAATCACCATGAGCAATTCCACAAACATTGGCCATCTCGTCCGCGCTCTTGCGGCAGCGGCTGCTTTCAGCGCGACTGGTTGCGGTGGCGAACCAGCCAACCATGTCACTCCTATCGATGATGCTGGTGCGGTGCGTGACGGCGAGGATCCGACGACACGCGAGCCGCGCACGCTGAACCCGGAAAATCTTGATGACCTCTACCTTGAGACCGGTGTAGTGCGCGATGACGATGGTCATGCTTATGGTGAACTCATCCTGCTCCAGACCCCGCTCGGTCCTGACCAGATTCCTGCTCTCAGTGCCATGCCCGGCTATGGAAGCCTTGCTGATTATCGTGCAGGTATGGAAGGCGTCGTCCTCTTCACGCCGCAGGCGTTCGCGACCTATCTCTTCGGTCCAGGTGGCGCTGCGTCGCCAGGCGATGAGCAGACCTTAGGAGACGGCCCAAACAGAGGAGAGACTCTTCTTGGCGTGTTGCAACAGGCCTACCGCAGGACAGGTATTGAGGCTATGAACCTGTCGAACGATGATGCGGGTGCTATCCGGGCAGCTGGTCAGCTTACCGCCATCTATGAATCGCTTTTCGTCAACGACACCGGCAGAGGCGTCCAGTTCGATTACGCCAATCCTATCGTCGGGGGAAGGACAGCAGCCGGCACGTCGTTCCTCGCGTATCCGATCCTTACTGACGGAGGCAATCCTGCATTATTTGTCGCCTGTGGCGGCTGCATGCCATTGCCGACGCCAGAAGCAGGGCCAAGGTATGGCAGTTATTCACCGATGCCGGTTCCGGAGATAGTCAATGTCGTCGATGCGATGGTCGAACTCGTCACGACAGGCTTTTGAGTGAAAAACAAGAACACAAAACAACATATTTCGCACAAAACGATTCGTGATGCTCATGGATAAACAACTGTTCGCGGTGTTTTGCAGCTTCCTCATGCTGTTCAGCATGGTGCTGCAGGTAGCGGCAGCTGCGCCAAACTATGATCTGTCACGCTATGCGGCGCCTATCGGCGTGCACCAGCAGCCAGTCCGATCGCTACAGACAGGGCAACAGCCAGGTCCTGTCGTCAATCTTGATCCCACTGCTCAGCGATCGCCGCAGGACGCAGCGCGACGTTCCCGATCCGGATCCATCCCTGTTGCGCTGCCTTCATCGCCGATAGATATCTCCCGACAACTTGGGCTGGCGAACAGGAACGCGCAGATCCTTTCCAGAAATGATGTGCCCGTTCCTGCGGTGCCGTCGCCTTCACGGGCGCCTGTCCCTTCAGTGAACATCCCTTCTATTCCCGCTAATAATGGTCATGCGGACACGCCAGTCGCCGCGCAGATCCCGACACAGGCAGGAGAAGGTCTTGCCCGTTCACTCAATGGCGCGGATATCGCCTCTCATATAGGGGGAGCCGGTATCCCGCCCGATACGAATAGGGAAGGCGCAGGCATCCGCAACGCTGTACCCGGCGATGGAAGCGATGAAGGCGACGACATCGGCTCAAGCAGCCAGGCCCTTCTCGAGACGCCGTGCCAGATCGCCGAGCATGTCAACAATTCCATGCCGCGCTTCGATTGCATCCGCATCTCGCAGCCGGTCCTCGCCAATCAGGCGTTCACGGTCGAAGCGACCGCGTCCGATCCAGACAATGCCATGAGCGCGCTGACGCTCGGTGTCTCGCCGTATCGGCAAGAGGATTTCAGGCTGCAGCTCTGCGCCAGCGGCAACAGCTGCACCAAGAACTGGACGCTCCGCGAGAGCGAGCCAGGTATGCATACCTATCAGGTCAAGGCCAAGAACGACCGCAACCAGATCATCGTGGAATCCGTCACCGTCAACGTGCTCGAGCATGCGGTCGCGGACGCCTTCATCTTCAGGACCGCGGGCGTCGAGGCCGGACCGTACTTCGCGGACCGCGCGTATGAATACATCAATCCAGTCATGGTGACCGTGCGCGATCGCCGCGGCCATCTCCTCGGCTCTCAGGCGGGCAGGCCATTCGCCACCTTCCGCGTCGATCCCGATCTCCTGTACGTCGTCAATTACTCTGCGTCCGGGCATCGCCTCGATGCGGACAACTTCTTTTTTGATGCGGAGCTTCCGGGCTGTTCCAGCCTCGGCTGCACCCTGACCCAAGGCCAGTTCACGACAGCATGTTCCTACCGACCGCTGACCATTGATTTTGAATGTACGCTTCGCAATCGCGAATTCAATGACAGCATAAAATTCTTCTACAAGCCGTCCGGAGATTCGCTCGGCGCCAATGTCATCCGCGTCTTCAATCCGATGCACCCTGCCAATGGGCCGGTGATCCGCGCGCTGCCCCCTATCACCTTCAGGGAAGGAGGCAGCTATCACGGCCTTGACCTAGATGATTATGTCACCGATGCGGACGATCAGGACAATGAGCTTATCTGGATCGTGAGCAATGCGGACCATGTCGACGTCCTTGTGGACGCGAGCCATATCATCACTATCACGCCGCGCGATCCGAACTTCCATGGGACAGATATCGTGACGCTCCAGGCAGAGGATCCTGACGGCAATTTCGACAGCGTTGATCTCCTGATCAATGTGACGAATGTGGACAATGACGCGCCGTTCGTCGTGAGGTTCAGCCCTGAAGATGCCACGGTGGACATCCTTGAAGGCGCAGGCCAGATATTCTATCTTGATGTGGATGATTATGAGCCTCCCGCGCTCCAGCTCTTCTGGACCACTGACGGCAGGCTCGCCGCACAGCAGAGCCTCATCTTCCGCTACAACGCCACGGACGGCCCATCGACGCACACCTTGGTCGCCACGGTGAGCGATGGCGCCAATTCCGCAGGCCATACCTGGACCGTGCGCGAGCTGGATACGGCTCCTGTCGCGGACTTCACCTATGCGCCGATGGATGTCGTCGCTGGTTTCACCGACGTCGCCTTTACGGATACCTCCACGCCCGCGTATGATCCCATCACTGAATGGATATGGGATTTCGGCGATGGCGCAGTGAGCGATGTGCAGAATCCTATGCATGTCTTCGCCGCAGCCGGCGATTATGATGTTTCCTTGACCGTCATCGATAGCGACGGTTCTCCAGCCAGTACAATCCATACCGTTCATGTCCGTATCGACGATGTCCTGCCAGTAATAGGCGGAATCACTATCATGCCTGATCCTACCGATCAGGGTACTCCGGTGACCATCACCGCTATCGTGTCCGATGATGTCAGCGTAGCATCAGTCACCGCGACTATAACCTCACCGAGCGGATTGCGCGTGGCAACCATCCCGCTCACTGGTGTAGGTATATTCTACTCTGGCACATTCGCTGACACGCGCGAAGCGGGTGTCTATACTGTCCAGATAACGGCGACGGATGCATCCGGCAATGTTGCGACAGGAACAGCCACCTTCACGGTAAACCAGGCGGCTGGCTCTGGCGACTCTGCTACAGAGATCACGACACCAGGAGACGGCTCCACGTTCACGGTAGACTTCATATTCAATCTCAACGCGACTATCACCGCTAATGGTGGCGACTTGACGGCTTGCGATGCCGAAGTGCTTTTCGATGACACGCTCGTCAGCCTTGTTTCCGGCGCCGTCATCCAGCCGTTGGGTGATATCGCTTCAGGAGATGCTGTCGAAGCGGACTGGCAGTTCGCCGGTCTCTTGGCTGGCACGGCCAACATCACTGTCTTGACCACCTGCAACGCTGGAGAGCAATCCTTCGATAGCGTCGGTCTGACCTTTGTTCCGGACACGCAAGCTCCAAGCGTCATCAATGTGACGGCGATGCCCGTCGCCGCCCTGAGCGGCGATCCAGTCTCCGTAACTGCGATAGTCACCGATGATGTCGCGGTCAACAACGTCATCGTCGAGATCACCTATCCGGACATGACCGTCGCGCGTTTCGCGGCATCTGACGCGGCGATGCCTCTCTATGCGCTTGACATGAATGATACGCTGCAGCTTGGCCGATATACGGCCCGCGTCATCGCGACCGATCTCGCCGGCAATGTGAATGATTCAGAGACGACGGTCTTCTACGTCGTTGAGCGCTTCGGTGATGTCTCGGTCGAGATCATCTCGCCAGTCAATGGCACTGCATTCCAGGTCGGCAGCGCCTTCGACCTCGTTATCAACACTTCAGCTACTGGTGGCGATGTTTTCGATTGCACGCTCTTCCTGAACCTCTCGAACGCGACCGTTCTCTCCACGGACACAATCGTCATCCCGATCGGTCATGTCTTTGCCGACGCGCCGATCACGACCACCATCCCGATCGATGCGCTGCGCCGCGGCACCTCGAACATCAACGTGACAGTGACATGCAGCTTTGCGAACAGCGGTACGGCGGGGGATGTCGTCGGCGATATCCTCGTCACGCTGCTCGCGGATAATCCGCCGCTTATCAATAGTGTTGAGGTCATCCCTCCAGAAGCCCCTCAAGGCAATCCAGTGGACATCATCGCCAATGTGACTGATGACGATGCTGTGGATACGGTCACGGCGCTCATCACCAGCCCATCGGGATTCCAACAGTTCACGCTTCCTCTTCCGCGGTTCTCCGCTGATCTGTACGGTGTGACCTTCCCCCAGACTATAGAAGTCGGGACGTACACCTTGGTCATCACTGCGAATGATACTATAGGCCAGGTCGCGAGCGCTTCGACCACGTTCAATATAACCCAAGCCCCAGGCACCGGCACCACCTTGACTCGCATTATCTTGCCTCTCGATGGCTCAAGCATTGATATGGGGCAGGCTTCCACGGTCAATGCGACCATCGCCGTTGTTGGCGGCGATACACAAGCATGCCAGGCCGATCTCCTTTTCAGCAATAGCAATATCGCCCTTGATGGCGGCGCTGATCCGCAGCCGCTGGGCAATATTGATAATGGTGTGGTCATGCGCGCTGGATGGCAGGTCCACGCGGCCGCGTCGGGGACGACGGACATCACGGTCTTGACGACCTGCCTCGGCGGTCTCCAATCATCTGATACTGTGCGCGTCACTATCCAGCCAGATCTCCTCGTTCCATCCGTGCGGAACGTCTCCGCTATGCCGTTCGCCGTGGAACTTCTCTTCCCGGTTCGACTTTCCGCGAACGTGACCGATGACGTGCGCGTCGATGCGGTCCTCTTCAGGATCACCAAGCCTGACGGCACCATCATGACTCTTCCCGGCTCTGCAATAGGCGATATCTATTCCACAAGCTTCGGCTTCACAGATCAGGAAGGAGGGTATAGTGTTCGGGTCGCGGCCAATGATACATCAAACAACGTCAACGATACCGAGACGACGTTCTTCTACGTCGTGAATCCCGCGACGGTGGGCGCCGTCTCCGTAAGCATCGACTACCCTGCGGATAACGCTGCCTTCGTGCTCGGGGACAGGCTCAACGTCTCCATGACGGTGGATGCTGTCGGCGGGAGTATCTTCTCCTGCGGTGTCACGCTTATCCCGTCCGATCCTGCAGTGCTGGAGCCCTCCGGCACGATATTCATCCCTTCCATCCTCGCTGGCCGACCAAATGTTGTGCAGATCGGCATGAATGCCTCCGGCCTGGGCGTCTCTGATCTTGCCGCTGACGTGACCTGCCTCTTCGGTGGCGCCGCGAGCGATACCATCACGAATATCACGGTCAATGCGCCTCCTGTCCCCATCAATCAGCCTCCGGTCGCGGCCATCACTGCGCCATTGAACAACAGCATGTTCATCAACGGGACGCAGATCAACTTCACCGGCACGGGCGACGATCCTGAAGATGGCGTCCTCTCTGGCCCAGGTCTTGAATGGTCATCGGATATCGATGGCCTCCTCGGCAATGGGGGAAGCCTCAATCTCTCGAACCTGAGCCTCGGCAACCACACTATCACCCTTGTCGCGCGCGATAGCGATGGTGCCATCGGCAGCGATCGCATCATCGTCCAGATCGTGCCGCCGGGAACGCCGCTCAATAATGCGCCATCCGCGTTCATCACCTCGCCGGTCAATGGCTCTCTGTTCGTCAATGGCACGCAGATAAACTTTACCGGTGTCGGTCTCGATCCAGAGGACGGCATACTGCCGGATGCGCGTCTCGCATGGAGCTCTTCTCTCGACGGCATCCTTGGCACGGGCACGAGCCTGAACCTGTCCAATCTGACCGTCGGCAACCATACTATCACCTTGACGGTTACGGATAGTCTCGGGGCATCTGCGATGTCCGGCATCCGTGTCCAGATCGTGCCGCAGGGCACCCCCATCAATGCCGTGCCTGTCGTCACGATCGCCGCGCCTGCGGATGGCTCTGTCTTCGTCAATGGCGCGCAGATCAATTTCACTGGTGTTGGGAATGACCTTGAGGATGGCGCGCTCAACGGCAACAGCCTTGTCTGGACATCTAATCTCAACGGCAACTTCGGCAATGGCAGCAGTGTGAACATCAGCAGCTTGAGCCTCGGCACGCACGTCATCACGCTCACGGGCATCGACAGCCTCGACGCCCGTGGTACAACCGCAATTGTCATCCGGGTCGTACCCGCTCCTGGCGTCCCGAACGCGCCGCCAACGGTCGCATTGCTTGGGCCGACAAACAATATGCAGATCAACAATACGCAGCGCGTGGTCTTCAATGCCAGCGTGGCAGATGACCTCAGCCCTGCGTTGTCTTGCTCCTTATATCTTGATGGCGTGTTGAGCCAGAGCAACGGCGCCGTGCCGAACGGCTCGGTCGTCGAGTTCACGGTGAACGGTCTCGCTTATGCCGCGCACACATGGCGTGTCGAGTGCAGCGACGGTTCATTGAACGGCGTCAGCGAGACGCGGGCGTTCAGCATCGTGGACACCAATCCGCCGTTCTTAGGCATCATCAGCCCGCTCGATGGTTCCGTATCCCTCTCGACTGCGATCCCCTTGAATTATACAGTCATCGATCTCGAGAGCGGCGTGAACCTTGCGGCCTGCGCTTTCCAGCTTGACGCCCGGGCGCGAGTGAGCCTGCCGAGCTGCACGAACACGACGATCAATGCGACGCCTGGTCCTCATACACTCACGGTCTTTTCTGCGGACAATTACGGCAATACGGCCACTGTCCTCGTGGTCTTCACGGTCAATCTCAATGCGACAATCATGGGTACCGTGCTGGACAACAGCACCGGCCTGCCGGTCCCCAATGCGGTCACGCAGCTTCGACAAGGTATAGGTGTCATCAGCTCTACCCTGACTGACGCTGATGGCAACTACACGATGACGGTGGCTGCTGGAGATTACACGATCGCGGTCTCGGCAGCAGGTTATCGCCAGTATAGCCAGGCGGTCAGCATGCCAGTGAACGTCACGACAGTACGCAACGTCAACCTCACTCCCTTTCCTATGCGAGGCACGCTCGCCGGCCGGATCCAGGATGCGAACAATTCGCTCTATGGTGCGACCATCGAGCTCACGCAGGATGGCGTGCTCATCGCGAGCGCGACCACGAACGCGTCCGGCCAGTACACTATCCCAAACCTCGGCGTCGGCAACTATGCCATGACGGTCTTCAAATCAGGCTATACGACGCATCGGGAAGCGAGCCTTACCATCATCGGTGGCGGTAATATCCATAATGACACGCTTGTCCAGAACAACGCTATCGCCGGCAGCCTCCAGGGGACCGTGTTTGACCTGTTGCCGACGCCTATCCCTGGCGCCACGGTCACGGTCTATCGTTCCGGCACGCGGGAGATCGTGCAGGTCATCCGGGCGAATGCCGGCGGTCTCTATCAGGTCAATGGCCTTCCCGTGCTATTCACCTATGATCTTGTCGCTGATGCGCCAGGATACGCCTTCCTCTTCGGACCGGTCGGCGCGGGCGTCGAGGCGGGCAATGTCATTCCTGATAATGATATATTCATGAGCTAATCGATAGAGTCATAAGGTAATCAGAAGGAGAATCACCATGACAACACGGAATATCGTCACGATGCTGTTCGCCGTAGTCATCATGCTCGCATCTGTGTCTTCAGTCGAGGCGTACACGCTCACTGGCCAGGTCAATGGTTCTGGTTCCGGGCCCATCGCTGGCGCGCTCGTCGAGATAACGGATGCCACCAGCGTGCTGCTGAACACGACGCTCACGGACGCTTCCGGCAATTATGCCCTCGGCATCCCGAGTGTCGCCGGCGTGTATCAGATCAATGCCTCTGCGGCCAGCTTCGTCGAGCAGGCGCAGGCGCGGTTCATCTCTGGGGACAGGACGGTCAATTTCATCCTCGGTCCGCAGCCGACAGTCAACCTCTCCGGCACGGTCAACAACCGCACGCTCGGCGGCATCATCATCGGCACGCTTCCCGGCGCGCATATCCGCGCGGAGATTGACGGAGCGGTGCTGGTGGATACGTTCTCCAATGCCACGGGACAGTATGTCCTGCCCCTCCTCATGAACAGGACATACACGATCACCGCGACATTGGAAGGATACACTGTCGATTCGCGCACGCTCTTTGTGGACAGCATCAGCATGACCAGTGTGGATTTTAACCTGACCTTGCTCGGCAAGACCGGAGCGATCAACGGTACCGTGACCAATGCCTCGAGCGGCCTCCCTATCGTTGGCGCGACGCTGGTCCTTGAGATCCCTGGCGGCGGGATCGTCGGCATAGCCACGACGGACGCTGCCGGCATGTACCGCATGGACAGCTTCCCGAATTCCTACACGCTCACTGCCTCGATGACCGGCTTCAACACCGCATCCCAATCATTCGCGCTGTCTGTCGGTGAAATGGAGATGCATGACTTCGCGCTGACCTCGATCGGCGGCCCTATCGATAACGATGGCGACGGCTATAGCACCGCCACGGACTGCAACGATGGCAATGCAGCGATCAATCCTGGTGCCATCGAAGCGGCGAATGGCGTCGATGATGATTGTGACGGCGCTGTCGACGAAGGCTTCGGCGGTGGCGGTGCCGGCGGTGGAGGCGGTGGTGGAGGAGGCGGTGGTGGCAGCGGAGGCGGCCATCGCGGTGGCGGTGGTGGTGGAGGCAGTCTCTTCAAGGAGCGCCTCGTAAATGCAGGAGAGTGCCAGAAGACAGTCACCGTCGGCCTGAATGACCGCCTGATGTACACACGGGAGAAGAGCAGGTCCGAGCTCCTCGTGACCGGCCTGACGCCGAATGTGGTCAGGATACGTCTCTTCCCGGCGCCGAGCAGGGACGTCTCCTGGGATACATCCTCCAGCAAGCAGCAGATGATCGACCTCGATAGAGACGGTGAGGCGGACATCCAGATGACGCTCTCCGGCATCAGCCAGCAGCGCAAGGCGACGTTCGACGTGAAAGATATCAAGGTCTGCGCGAGCCAGCAGCCCGTGACGACACCACGTCCAGTGCCGAAGCCGAAGAAGGAGCTTCCTGCGCCAGTGGAAGCGCGTGGACCGATAGAGACAGTCAAGGATGGCGTGCTCAATATCCTGAGCGAAGTCCTTCCGAAGGAGGAGAAGATCTCGCCGACGACCGGCGGTATCGTGGCCTTGGCGATCCTTGTCGCTGGGCTGCTCGGCTATGGCGTCTATCGGCGGCAGAAGCTGCAGTAATCATCCTTTTCTATCCTTTTTTTCTCTACGTTTTCGCTAACTATAAATAATACGAAACCCTAAGCGTCCGCATGAACCTTGCAGAGCTCACCTCTCTCCTCCCCATTGGCAAGATCCATCGCGTCTCCCGCTATCCTCAAGGCCAGCACAACCAGACCTTCAAGGTCGAGGCGGAAAAAGGCGTGTTCTCGTTCCGTGTCTACCAATACAAGAAGCCATCGAGCATCAGCTTCGAGATCGCCTTGCTCACCACGCTCCATGGTCTGCCCGTGCCGAGGCCAGTAAAGCTTGGCAAGGGTTGCCTGCTGCGATGGAAAGGGAAGTATTGCATCCTCTACCATTATCTTCCCGGCGCGCATCTTCGCTCGTTTTCTCCTCGTCAACTCGCGGAAGTGGGTGGGTTTATCGCTGACTTCCACAATAAAGGAAAGCGATTCCGGTGGCGCAAGCCGCGATACCAGTTTTACCATCTGCCGGACAGCAAGATCAAGCGGTTCGCAGCCATCGCCCGACGCGCACGGGTGCCCTATCTCCAGCATCTTCCCATTATCATTAAGGAGCTGCGGGAGAATCGTCTCCGTACAACGCTGCCGCGCGGCCCCATCCATGTGGACATCAAGCCGGAGAACGTGCTGTTCTATCACGGCAGGCTGTCTGGCGTGCTGGATTTCGACAATGCATATATCGGGCCATCGCTGCTCGACCTTGCGAAGGCCATGGTCTGGTTCGGGACGAAAAGACGGCGCTTTGATGTGGAGGCTGCGCGGTCGGTCTACGCTGGCTATACGAAAAAACGACGGCTCACGCCGCAGGAATACGCCGAGCTCTACAAGGCCGTCAAGTTCGCCTTCCTGAGCCACATCTTTGTCGATTATTACATGCGCGCGATCAAGGCGACGAGCAAGACGTATTTCGACTTTATCGTCAAGGGCTTGTATGCCTCATATCTGACGTTTACGATGGCGGAGAAGGAGTTCTATCGCTTGTTCTGGCGATAGGGCCGTCCATTTGGCACCGTAAACTTTATAATGGGCTGCCTATCCTTTCCCTCTATCACGGGCTCATGGTCTAGTTGGTTATGACATCTCGTTGACGTCGAGAAGGTCCCCAGTTCGAATCTGGGTGGGCCCATTTATTTTTCATTGCTCCTTATCGTTTGCTGTTTCTGCTGGAAGTTGCCTCTCTCCCCTTATTCTCTGTTCACGTTTTTCTCTTTTCCTCCTCATGGGTAAGGAGGAAAAGAGAAAAACACTAAAGGCCCAAAAAGAGATGTCCGGCCTCGCATTCATCGAAAGGTTATTATGTATCTTCTTGCATCATGCCTATCAATTAGCTATCCAAACAATCAGATATTAAAAAAAGAGCCCCCATGCCAACCGCCATCTACGTCGCCCGTCCGGACATCCGTCGTGTCGTGATAGTCGATGCCATCAAGACGCTGCTCTTGTGCGCCATTTTCTATGCCGCTGTCTGGGTGAACGTCTATCTCTTCCTCCGTTATCGCGTGCTTACGGTAGAGCCGCCGGCATATCTCCAGTATGCCCTCATCGGCCTGTTGCTTCTCCTCTTTGCCATCGAGGCGCTTACCATCTACCGCAAGTACACCGTCATGGTGTATGATTTCTATCCCGAGCATATCGAGCTCTATGGCAGGAAGCCGCAGACTATGTCATGGAGCATGGTGGAAGAGGTCAGGCTGAAGCGGAACCTCGCCGACTGCGTCTTCGGCACTGGCACCATCATCCTCAAGCCCAGTTTTCGCATCGAGCACATCGAGGCGCCTGAATCGGTCTTCACCTATGTGCAACGGCTTGTGACGCAAGCGAAAGGGCAGGCATTTGGGGGGCAGGGAAGCCAAGGGATGACGAGCTCCCAAAATGCTTATCCGGGCAGCTATCCGGCATGACAACCTTTAAATAGCACCTTTCCCTATTTCTTTCCGGGCTGAACAAGCGAAAACAGGTGAGACCATCCAGGACGAACTTTCCAACGGCAAGCAGCGCAACCGCACGAAGCATTTCTTCTGGATCTGCTTCGCGGTCATCCTCATCCTTTCCATTCTGGTCATCTGGCCTTATCTGCGTGTCTTGCTCGCCGGCGTCCTCATCGCGTACATCTTCTACCCTGTCTATGACCGCATTCAGCGTTTCATCGCCATGAGGAACCTCTCCGCCTTCCTTGCCACGCTTTTCATCTTCATCCTCGTCTCGATCCCGATCACCATCTTCCTCTATTCCATATCCGGCGATATGACCACGTTCTACCTTCTGGCCAAGCAGAAGCTGGTGACTGGCGAGCTGTTCGGCGCGGCGCCCTGCATGGAAGGCTTCCTCTGCGCGGTGAGCGACAACCTCAAGGTCTTTCTCGGAAACCCGCAGGTGTCCTTCTATGTCAACAATGCCCTGACGCACACCGCTTCTTATGTGCTCGATTACACGTCTGGCATCTTCCTCTCCATCCCGCGCTTCATCCTCAAGCTCTTCATCTTCATCTTCGTGCTCTTCTTCTCCTTCCGTGATGGCAAGGATGTCATGCTCTGGCTGAAAGATGTCCTGCCGCTCAAGCCGCACTTCAAGGAGGACCTCCTGAAGCGCTCTCAGGACGTCATCTTCGCCACAGTCTATGGCGTCCTCATCGTCGCCATCGTGCAGGGTATCGTGGGCACGATCGGCTTCCTCATCTTCGACGTGCCATCGCCCATCCTGCTCGGCGTCCTCCTCACCTTCGCCGCGCTCATCCCGTTCGTGGGCACGGCCATCATATGGGTGCCGGCCTCGGTCCTCGTGCTCGTCACTGGCTATCTCAACAATGATCCTTCCATGATTGGCAAGGGCATCGGGCTCTTCCTGTACGGCGCCTTCATCATATCGCTCATTGACAACATCATCAAGCCGAAGATCATCAGCAAGGAGGCTAAGCTCCATCCGGTGATCGTCCTTATAGGACTCTTCGGTGGCATACGGCTTCTTGGGCCGGTGGGTATCCTCGTCGGTCCTCTTGTACTTGCCCTCCTCATCTCGTTCATCGACATCTACAAGAGGGACAGGCATGAAATTAGCGGTTAAGGATATGGCCATCGCCACCGGTGGCATCCTCATCGCGACGCTCAACCAGCACGATGCTGCTCTTCTCGACCTCCATCCCGCGGACCGCATCCGCATCCGAAGGGGGAAGGCCGAGACCGTCGCTATCGTGGACTACGCGAAGACCGAGCATACGGTGCCTCGTGGTCACATCGGCCTTTTTGACGAGGTCCTGCAGAAGCTCCACGCGCATGGCGGCGACCAGGTGGCCATCGCGCTCGAGAAGAAGCCGGAGTCTCTCCTGCACATCAAGCGCAAGCTTGACGGCAAGGAACTTTCTGCAGGCGATATTGCGCAGATCATCGAGGACGTCGTCCATGGCCGGCTGACAGACATCGAGCTGACGTACTATGTGGCGGGGAACTACACGCGCGGCATGTCTTTGAGAGAGACGGTCGCCTTGACCAAGGCCATGATCGAGAGCGGCGAGCGCCTGCATTTTCCGAGGAAGAAGCTGGTGGTGGACAAGCACTGCATCGGCGGCGTCGCGGGCAACCGGACAACCATGGCTGCTGTGCCTATCGTCGCTGCTGCCGGTCTTTTTATTCCGAAAACATCTTCACGAGCGATCACCTCCGCCTCCGGAACCGCGGATACCATGGAAGTTCTCGCCGACGTCACGCTTGACATCAGGAAGATCAGACGGGTTCTCGCGAAGGCTGGCGCGTGCATCACCTGGGGCGGCGCCGTGAACCTCGCGCCGGCGGACGACGCCATCATCACGGTCGAGCATCCGTTGAGCCTTGACGCTGAAGGCCAGCTCCTCGCGTCCATCATGGCCAAGAAAGGCTCGGTGGGCTCGAACCATGTGCTTATCGATATTCCGGTGGGCAAGGGCGCCAAGATCGGGTCCAGGAAGGAGGCCTTGCACCTCCAGCGGGAGTTCAGGAAGGTCGGCAAGGCCCTAGGGATCAAGACCGATGTCCTCATCACGGATGGCTCGGAGCCGATCGGCAACGGCATCGGGCCTGCTCTTGAGGCGAGGGATGTCATGTGGATGCTGAAGAACGACCCTCGCCAGCCGTATGATCTGCGCAGGAAATCGATCCGCCTCGCCGCAGAGGTGTTCGAGATGACGGGGAAGTGCGGGAAAGGCGAGGGAGAGAAGCTCGCCGAACGCCTTCTGCATTCTGGCCAGGCGTACAAGAAGATGTGGGACATCATCATCGCGCAGGGAGCGAGGATCAAGAGCACGCAGGACATCAAGCTCGGCAAGCATACGGTCGAGGTCAAGGCATCCCGCTCTGGCCGCATACATCACATCGACAATGCCTGCCTCTCCAAGATCGCGCGCATCGCCGGCTGTCCGAAGGACCACGGCGCGGGCATCTACCTCCGCCATCATGTGGGAGATGCCGTGAAGCGCGGTGAGGCGCTGTTCACCCTCTACGCGGAAAGCCCCGAGAAGCTGAAATACGCGGTCGAGGCGTGGAAGGAGATCGACGGGATCATCATCAATAAGAAATAGGGTTATGGCGGGGGAAAGAACACGATGCGGATCCTCCTCAAATCCAAGATCCACAAGGCCACCGTGACCGAGGCCAACCTGGAGTATGTCGGTTCCATCACTATCGATGAGGCCTTGATGGAGAAAGCTGACCTCTGGGAAGGCGAACAGGTGCTCATCGCGGACAACACGAACGGCGCGCGTGTCACGACCTATGTCCTGCGCGGCGCGCGGGATTCCGGCATCATCTGCATGAACGGCGCGTCAGCGCACCACATCAAGAAGGGCGATGAGATCATCATCATGGCGTTTGCGCTATCGGATACGCCGATCAAAGCATCGAAAATTTTGGTGGATGAACGCAACACATTCGTCCGATACCTCTGATTTCTGGAATGGTTTCTTCTCGTCATGTGCAGGGGCCATTCGTGATGGCTAATCTTTATAAAAAAAGGGATATAATGGGGTTCTATGGCCGATCTGGAAGAGCGGATATGCTGGGGGCAGCGGGAGGACCGGAATGCTGATCCATTGGGATTCTATAGACAGAATTATGCCGGCGTCAGCCGAGGAAAACTGTCCATCATAGATGGGACGCTGTATGACCGGTTGCGGCAAGATGATCTGCTTGCGGGTGTTCCGGTAGTCCAAGAGCACCGTGATCTGGACAATCCTTTAAACTATTATCAGAAGCATTATCGTGGGATGGCACGGGGAGAATTGTCCAGAGAAGATCAAAGCCTCTACAAACGCCTGCGAGAGGATGGCCTTTTGCACCATATTCCGGTCAAGAAAAGAAGATTCGGCAATCATCCATTGGGATATTATCGGAAGCATTATCGCGGGATGACACGGGGGCAATTGAAAGAGAAAGATCCAAGCCTTTATGGGAGGCTTTGGCAGAGAGATCTATTGAAATACGTTCCCGCTGATCCCGGGCGGCGGGATCTTAGTGATCCATTAGGGTATTATCGGCGGCATTATCGGGGAGTCACTCGAGGTGTCCTGGCAAAACGGGATAGGAGTCTCTACGCCACATTACGGAATAAAGGATTACTGGGGAAAGTCCCTCTGCGGCCAAGAAAATTCGGGGACGATGCAGTAGACTATTGCCAAAAACATCATCCGGGATGGACCAGAGGACAATTGCGGAAGAGAGTGTCACCGCTTTATGATCGGTTATCCCGGGAAGGGCTTCTCTCGTTTATTCCGAAATGATCACTATATCTTTTGCACTGAGCGATGCGCCGATAAAAGTGGTGAAGATCCTGGTCGATGGGCGGAATAGGTTCGTGCGATACCTCTGATTTCTGGAATGGTTCCGGTAGAGCCGGAATAGTTCTCTTGTCGTCGAAAAATTTACGGATTTTTTGGGAAAAGGTTTATTAAGACGTACTTCCTTATCACATCCTATGGAACAATTGAATCACCACCACGATATTGAACAACTGCTAAAGCCGTCCAAATGGAGCATATTCTGGGGCGTTGTTATGTGGGTTGGCCTTATCTCGACGTTTGTGTGGGCTACATTGAAGGCACTGGGGTACATTCATTCGCCACCTTGGCAGGAATCCATGCCTTTCTTCATGCTTGGGCTTACCCTGATGGGCGGTTCTTTTAAGTTTGGACAAGAGATGGGCGATATTCAGCGTACATTAGTTTTTATCCAAAAGGACATAGCATCACTTAATCATCGCTTTTCTATCAATGAAAAAGAAATAACACAACAGCGAATAGAACTTACCAAGTTAAGGACTGAATTCTCCGCGCATCTTTCTTATCATCACCAGAGATAATCATCAATATCGCTGCGTCTTCTCCCATTTGATATTCATCTTCTCCAGCATCGTCGTGATCCTTTCTTTTTCCGCACCCATCCCCTTCCAGTCCAGCAATGCGAAGCTCGCGCCTGATGCGGCCATCGCGTTCTGCATCATCTCCTCATCAAGGTGCGGGAGATGATGCTTCGGGCAAACATGCCCTACCGCGATGTCCGTGTCGAGAACAATGTGGCCAAAGTTAGGCATATAATGGGGACCACCAATGCCGAATGCGATCCTGCATTCTGGGATTGGCTGAGAAAGAACATGGACCAGCGTCTTCGCGATGATGTCACCCATAGCCGGATTCTTCCATTCCGCTTCGCCGGAGCCTATTTCGATGAAGAAGATGGGCTTCTCGACATAGGGGCCGTGATGCGTGGCCTCCATGGTGATCTTATGGTCCGTGCCTTCCGCTTCTTTCCGCAGCGTCTGCAGGGCGAACTTCATCAGGGACGCGTGCGTTGGGGGAAGGTATCCTGGTTTGCCGCCGAGCTTCGCTTCATCCCAGTTGCCCGGTGCATGGACGGTGAGGGAAGGCACGCCTTCCGCGCTGCGGTGCGTGATGGGAAAAATGACGAGCTCGCATTCCAGCCAGCCGATGCGGGCATCGATGTTCTCTGCCTCGACGCACCAGTCATCCGTCATGTACGTCTTGACTGTGTGTAGGTTGTTCTTCCACTCATGCGTCGGCTTGTTCTCGAAACGCTCCTTTTGCTCCTTGAAGGGAGCGTGTTCGAACAGCGCGCGCTGGATGTTCAGGCCGGCATAATCGCGAGTGGAGATAATGAGGGCGATGCGCATAGGGCGGAATGGGAAGCATGTCTATAAAAATGTAATCACTTCTGGAAACTCGGGCAGAAATTATACTTATGGGCCTGATAGATCTGCAGCGCTGAATAGTCCTGGATGATGTCCTTGAATCTCGTCTTGATCTCCATCATGATCTCCCTGAACTGCGTGGGATTCTCGACTTCCATATCGATCTCGAATTCCCATGGCCCCAAGGCCTTGACGATGTAGACGATATTCGGATTCACGCGGCAATACTCCTGTAAGGCCTTCTCCTGTCTCTCCGATACATTTCTCAAGCCGATGAGGATCTTATAATGAAGATACGGGTAATTCGACTCGTTCGGCACGATGTTGTAATGCTTGATGACGCCTGCTTTTTCAAGCTTCTTTATCCGGTCGCCTATGGCGTCAGCGCCCAGTCCGATAGTTTTCGCGATATCCACAGCGCTCATCCGTGCATCTTTTCCAAGCGCTACCATGATTTTCCAGTCTGTATCGTCTAGCTTGATGGGTGTCGGGACCGCGCCGAAGATGGATTTCCGGTATGCGCTCGGCTCCTTCTTTCCGATGAGGTAATCGCGGACGAAATATTCGCCTCGGATGATCGTGGCGATCTGCCGTTCAGAGAGATACTCTCCGAATCGCGCATCGATGCCTTTCAGCGTCCTATCGAGATATTCGACATCCTTCGTCCATGTGCCGAAAGCGAGGTCGAATTTGCCGTCGCAGCTTGCCAACCAGACAATATCAGGATGGCTCTTGAGGAAATTGATGAGTTCCTCCTCTTTTTCCTTGTCCAGATTCTGGAGGCGGAGGAAATTCTTGTGGATGGTGAATCCCAGCTTGGAGATATCGATGACTGTATGGAAAGAGGAAAGGACCTTCTCCTTGAAGAGATGGTTGATCCTGAAGCCGACGACCTGTTTCGACAGGCCGACTTTCCGGGCTATCTCCGCGTTCGTCTGCCGCGAATCGATATCCAGCTCGTAAAGAATCTTCTTGTCCTTTAAATCTAATTTGTAGGTCATAATGATACTTATCAGCTTATTATATATAAATATATCGATTTAGTAAAAAATAACTGTAGAATATTTTATATAATAGTTATTATAATAATTACTTAATAGTGATAAAATAAAAAATCGGTGAAACGATGACACGCAAACTAGAAGTGACCGGAAAGCTGGAAGGGCTTGGAGACCTGCTTGGACGAGATGACTTTGTCGCCATGCTTAACCTTCCTGGCGCGAATTTCTGTGAAAAACGGGCTGAACTGGTCCAGCTGCCGGATGGTGGTCTGGAACAGGCCTGCAAAGGCTGCGTGACACAGCCGATCAAAGGGAGCGAGCGTCTCTCTTTGGCCGGAATCAAGCAAGTGATCAGTTATTTCGCCGATAATTATGGCACTAGATTTATCACGATCAATGGGAGAGGGGATCCATTCCATCCCCGCCTGAAGGCAGAGACGCTGGAGAAAATAAGCTATGCCGCTTCGCGCGACATGCAGGCATACGTCTTCACTGCCGGTAACAATCTGGATGAGAGCACATGCATGGCGCTCGCCAAATACGGCACCAATGTTATGATCAGCTTATTCGGAAACCGGTTTATCGATGCGGCTTTTTTCGATGGGAAAAGCTATGCTGTTTCCCGCAGGCTTCCACAGAGTAAGGGGAAGCTGCAGGATGAGCATGTCATCGCTGAGAATCTACGGCGGCTGATCTGGGTATACGAGCAGTCCGAAAACCAGCCGCAGGAAGGCATGACAAGGATCGGCATGAACTACGTCGTGTCAGAAAGCGATATAGCTGATAGCGGCGCGAAAGTGCAGGCACTTCAGGCCGCGGCGAACAGGGACGGCATATTTTTCGTCTGCAATACCAACTTTTTGCCGCACGCGAACCCGGAGACGCAACGGCAGCTGGAGGCAGTCGCGCATACCTACTCTGATTTCAACATCCGCCATACGACAGCGGTCGATGGCCAGTGCCAGATGGGCGCTGGATCCTCGGCGACAGTCGACTATGACGGAGAACTGTTCCGGTGCCCGTATATGAGCGGCAAAGGTAAAGGGAAGTTCCACCGATTGACGGATCCTCTTCGACAGGAAGTGATAGCGGGTTATCTTCACGACAGGGCATACGCCTGTGTTATGAGAAAAACCCCAGTCCAGAGGGATAGTTAAGATGCAAACCTACGCGGCAGAGCTAGATAAGTGTGAGGATACATTCATACAAGCTTTCAAAGAGCACCCCGTGCTTGCGCATCTGGACAGATTGGATAACGCAACGTTGGAAGAGCTCCTCCTCCAGCGCCGCCTTGTTTCGCTCCATTTCACGCCGCTCTATGAACGCGCCATCTGCGCGCTGGACAGCGAGGAGGCGAAAGAGGTCTTCCGCTGGCTGATCCGGGAGGAGTATCCGCGACATGGACCGAACCATCGGGAAGATTTCGTGGCTGATCTTCAGGAGATCGGCCTCTCAAAGGAACGCATCCTTACTGCCAAGCCGATAGGAACGACGCAAGCGGTAATCGATGGGATGTACAACTTGACCGCTTATCGAAACGAAGGGAATCAATATTACGGGAAAGGATATGATATCCACACGATCGCCGCCCTTCGCCTCGGCTCAGAGGTCCTTCCCTCAGTGGAATATCATGCTCTGCTCGGTGAATTGGGACGTCGGTATGGTGATAAGGAATACAAGCATATCCGTTCTCATGCGTATCATGATGCGAAAAGGACGAAAATCGGAGAAAGCGGAACGTCACATAGCGATAGGCTGAGCACTATACTCGCAGGCATGGTCGATAACGATGAGCGGCTTTACGTCGCCGTGCGTGCCATGTACGCTGTCGATTGTATCAAGAAAGGGTTTTATGATCAGTTCAAGCCGCAAGAGAGGGGATGATGCGGTTCACTCCACCCGTATCTTCCCGCTCTGCCAGTCCTGCAGTATCTTCCGCGCTATCCGGTCGATGTCCGGCTCTCCGCCATGCCGGAGATAATGATGCTTCCGCGCCATGCGCTCGAGCGTCTCCTCGTTGTCCGGGCCAGGTTCGACGCCATAGTGCTTCTCCACCGCGCCATCGAGCTCCTCGATCAGCGCTATGGCCGCGAGGTCGGGGTCCTTGATCTTTGACGGGTCTTTCGCGCCGATCTTGGCGGCGAAGCGCTCGTCTTTCTTGTCGCGCGTCAGGACACCGGGGGTGTCGATGAGCAGGATATGTTGGCTGATCCGGACATATTGGTAGCCTTTCGTGAAGCCGGGCTGCGGGCTTGTCGGCGCGCTTCCTTTTCCCTTGAGCAGATTGATGACGGATGATTTGCCGACGTTCGGATAGCCGATGACGCCGACATAGACCTGCTCATTATTGCGCCGTCTCGCTATCGGCGCGCCATAGCGGACGATGGCATGCCGCAGCCTCGTGCTGCCATAGAACTTCGTGCAGGAGACAAAGATGTTCGGTTTGAATCGCGTCCGGATATCCGTCATACGCTCCTTGGATACAAGATCGCATTTGTTCAGGACATAGAGCAGCTGTTTTCCGGTGGCTCGGATCTTCTGCTCGATCTCCTGATTGCGCGTCTCTTCCGGCTGTCTTGAATCCACCACCAACAGGAGCACATCCGCCTCCCGGATGACCTTGTTGACGATGTCCCAGTAGTTGGTCATGCGGTTGACGTGCGGCGTCTCTCTATTAAGCCTTTGGGTATATTTGGCTCTGTCCTGAATAGAGCTGACATCGTCTTTTCCATGATTTTGGTCTGTCGCTCTCCACACCAATGAGGAGAGCGACAGACCAAAATCGCAACGTTTAAATATAAGTATTAACAGAAGTACAAAAGAAACAATGAAAATAAGTAAAATAAGCCATGCGTCGTCGTCAAAAGAGAAAAACAAAACATTTATATATAAGTATATTTATTAATACTTAAATAATATTTAAAGATAATCAAAAAGTAAGTATATTACGCTCGCCAGCATCGTCGCATCGACCACCCCCACGGCAGAGCCAAGGACAGAGGGAAAAGCAATGACCGAACTCCGGCGGAAACTCTATCGGCGAGGGTCGAGCTACGAGACCACCATCCCGATGCCGTTGCTGTTCGCGCTGGACAAGGCCAGGAAGCATGAGGTCGTGTTCCGGTACGACCCGGCAAACGGCAGGTGGTATGTCGAGTTCGCGGCGATAGGCGGCATGGATGGCAAAAAGAGGCAAAAAGAGGAGAAGCAATGATACCTGCGCTGTCCGTTCCGCAATCGCCGATAGCCTCACCGCCGATAGCCTCACGATCGCCAATAGCTTGTGTGATGACCAGGGCCGCGCCAAACGGTCTTGGCGGGAGCAGTCGTTGGCGCGATTGTTTCCAGGGATTCAGGCGCGAGGAACTGATGCATGATGTCGACCACCCCTCGTCGCCTTTTTCTTTTTTTTCATGCTCTGTCATACTATCTCCTGTCCGTTAATCTCCTATCAGGTCCCTATCAGCCATATCGATCAGCGAAAAACGAGGTGAAGCGATGAAGAAGAAACTGCGCGACGTGATGGATTATCTGGAGTATGAGGAACTGCTGAAGATCAAGAAAGACCTGACCATGGGTGGCCTGCATCTCCTCCAGCTGGTCGATACCAAGATCAAGGAAGAGACGACGCGCCATGATGTCTTCTGCTGCATCTGCAACAGCCGCCTCGAGCAGTACAGCGTGAACAACTACACGCTCATCTTCGGGCCAGAGGACCTCCGCAAGAAGGCCAGCTTCTGCGCCATCGACTGCATGGAATACTTCCTTAAGAATCTCAAGGATCTCCGGCAGTCCAGCATGGATAAAAGCATGGACAATAAGAGCATGGACAGCGCTGTCGGCGCCCGCACTGGCAGAACGCAAGATTAATAAACTCTTTCTCTCTTTTTCCCTTTTTAAAGGGGTGAGCGATGCAGCATCATAGCCAGCCGGCAGAGGATGTTCTCAAGACCTTTTCGGTCTCCCCTACCATAGGTCTCTCGACAGAAGAGGCAGCAAGGCGCCTCCAGCAATACGGCTATAATGAGATAGAGGAGAAAGAGGCGATATCTCCCCTCCAGATCTTCCTCAGCCAGTTCGCCAGCCCGCTCGTCTGGATCCTTGTCGCCGCGATTGCCATCTCCGTCTTCATCCACGAGGCTGTCGACGCCATCGTCATCGCCATCATCCTCGTGATGAATGCCATCCTCGGCTTCTTCCAGGAGTATCGCGCGGAAAAGGCCATCGAGGCCCTGAAGCGCATGGCCTCCCTGAAGGCGAAGGTCATGCGCGGCGGGACAGAGATAGTCATCGAGGCCCGTGAGCTCGTGCCGGGAGACATCGTCCTCCTCGAGACCGGCGACAAGATCCCCGCGGATATCCGTCTCCTCAATGTCGTCGAGCTGCATACCCAGGAGGCCGCCCTCACCGGCGAATCCATGCCGGTCCGGAAGACGGCAGGCGTCAGTCCGGCGGATGCCGGCGTGGCGGACTGCACCAATATGACCTTTGCCGGCACGATCATCACTAATGGCAAGGCGCTCGGCGTGGTCGTGGCCACAGCAATGCAGACCGAGATCGGCAGGATCGCGCATCTCATCCAGACAGCCAAGCCAGAGCCGACACCCTTGCAGAAGAAGCTCGCGCGCCTCGCCCGCTGGCTTGGCAATCTCACCCTCGCGATCTGCGCCGTGGTGTTCATCATCGGCGTCCTCCGTGGCGGCGACATCTTTCAGTTTCTCCTGACCGCGGTCTCGCTTGCCGTCGCTGCTATCCCTGAAGGATTGCCGATTGTCGTGACCATAGCTATGGCCATCGGGGTCAAACGCATGGTGAAACGCCATGCCCTCATCCGCAAATTGCCCATGGTCGAGACCCTGGGCTGCGTGACGGTCATCTGCACCGATAAGACGGGTACGCTCACGCACAACCAGATGACGGTCAAGAAGGTGTACGTGGATGGGGAGATCATCGACATCACCGGCTCGGGGTACAAGCCAGAGGGTGAGTTCTCCAGCAGACCTGCCGACCTCGAGCTGCTCCTCCGCATCGGCGTCCTGAACAATGACGCGAAGCTGGATGAGAGCAAGGAGGAGATCATCGGCGACCCGACCGAAGGAGCCCTGATTGTGAGCGCGTTGAAGGGGAAGGTCGACAAGCAGCTGATCAGCCTGAAGCACAAGCGCGTCGGCGAGATCCCCTTTTCCTCCGAACGCAAGCGCATGACGACTATCCATCAGGCAGGCAATACGCGCGTGGCGTACATGAAAGGCGCTCCGGATGTCATCCTTGACCATTGCGCCTCTATCCTGATCGACGGAAAGGCCCAGCGTCTGACAAGAGAGAGGCGCGATGAGATCGTCCATGTCAATGAGGTCTTCGCGCATGGCGCCTTGCGCGTGCTCGGTTTCGCCTACAAGGAGCTGAGCAAGGAAGGCAAGGGAGATATCGAGAAAGATATGGTCTTCGTCGGCATGCAGGCCATGATGGACCCTCCGCGGGAAGAGGCAAAAGAGGCCATCGCCAAATGCGAGAAAGCGGGAATCAAGGTGGTCATGATCACCGGTGACCATCAGGCGACCGCCATGGCCGTGGCCAAGGAGCTCGGCCTTGAGGGCAAGTCCATCACCGGACAGGAGCTCGAGCGGATGGACATCAGCGCGGTGGTCGAGGATATCGTGGTGTATGCTCGTGTGGACCCCAAGCACAAGCTGCTCATCATCGAGGCCCTGAAGAAGCACGGCCATATCGTGGCCATGACCGGCGATGGCGTGAATGACGCTCCTGCCCTGAAGCGCGCGGACATCGGCATCGCCATGGGCATCACGGGCACAGATGTGGCGAAGGAGGCCAGTGGCATGATCCTGACCGATGATAATTTCGCGTCTATCGTCAATGCGGTCGAGGAGGGGAGGAGCATCTACGACAATATCCGGAAATTCCTGGCGTACCTGCTCTCCTGCAATATCGCTGAGGTGCTGGTCATCTCCGCCGCTGTCCTGTTCGGCTTCCCGCTGCCGCTCACTGCCATCCAGATATTGTGGGTCAACCTGGTGACCGATGGCCTGCCTGCTCTCGCCCTGGGCGTCGAGCCTATGGAAGTCGGCACGATGGAACGTCCGCCGCGGAAGCCGGAGAACAGCATCTTCAAGGGCCTCACGGCCTTCCTCATCGGCTATCCTATCCTCGCGACCCTCGGCATCCTCCTCATCTTCAGCTGGCACATGGGCAGCGATCTGGTCAAGGCCGAGACCATGGCCTTCACGTCACTCGTGTTTTTCGAGCTGCTCAACGCCATCAACTGCAGGTCATTGGACAAGTCAGTCTTCAGGATAGGCTTCTTCAGGAACCCATGGCTCCTCGTCGCCGTGCTTTCTTCGGTGCTCCTGCAGTTCGTCATCATCTCTGTGCCGTTCCTGCAGAAGGTATTCGGCGTGACGCAGCTCTTGCCGATGGACTGGGCTATCGTCATCGGCATGTCGCTCATCTCGTTCGTCATGCTCGAGCTGCAGAAGATGATCCGGGCGAAGATGGCATCGCATAATGGAGCACAGCATTATGGCTGATCGCCTGGAGAACCTGAGCTGGTTCCTTTTTGGTGGGGCGTTCCTTCTCCTGATAGCCGTCGAAATCCTGCTGCCGCCATCTATCGTCCCGAAAAGGGCGCTGCTGCAGGCGTCATTGGTGGTGGGCCTGAGCATCTTCGTCATGATGAAGGCTGCGTCGTATGCCATCACGGCCATCAGTCATTACGCACGTCTCGCGGGGATCTCTGATTATATCATCGGATTCCTGGTCGTATCCTTGGGAACCTCGCTCCCGGACATGAGCACGGCCTTCATCGCTTCGATGGCGAAGCAGGGCCAGCTTGTCCTCGGCGACCTCATCGGCAGCAGCATCATGGATGTCACGGTCATCCTCGGCGTCACGGCGCTCATCGGCAGGAAGATCCCGGTCCGGGGGACCGTACTCAAGAAGACCGTGCTCCTCGTCCTCGGCATGGTGCTCCTCCCAATCCTGCTCGCGCTCAATGGCACGCTCTCCCGTCTCGACGGTATCATCCTGGTCGGCGCGTTCCTGGTGTATCTCATCATCCTCATCCGCAAGGAAGGTGAGCTCGGCATTATCAAGAAGCAGATTGCCTTCAAGGATGTCTGGCAGGACATGGCGGTATTCCTCGGCTGCCTTGTCGCCTTGCTGCTCAGCTCGCGATGGCTCGTCTTCTCCTCTCTGCAGGTCGCCTCGGAGCTCCACGTCCCCATCTTTGTCATCGGCCTGCTGGTGATCGCCTTCGGTACCGCGGTGCCGGAGCTCGCTGTCGAGCTCAAGTCCGTGCGGCAGGGCAAGTCCGGCATCGCCTTCGGGGACATCCTGGGCAGCGTGGTCATGAACGTGACGCTCATCCTCGGCATCGCCGCGATCGTGAACCCGATCACCTTCGAGGTCGGACAGTTCATCGTGCCGGCGATGTTCCTGCTCACCGCGGCGTTTTTCGGGACCCTGTTCATCATGAAACGCGAGATCACCTGGGACGAGGGCATCGGCTTGCTGCTCGTCTATGCGACGTTCGTGATTACGCAGTTGGCGACATTGTAATCAGGTGTCTATTCCTTGATTATATTTGGGCGGCTCTGCCCTTGGTCGCCCGCCACCTGCTTTGTGCCTTGCTTTCTTTTTGTCTCCCCGTGAGGGCTATCGCCCTCACACACCTCCGGTGAGTGAGACTCCCTCGCGATACTCGGGAGTCTCACGCCCCACGACGATACGGAAAAGAATTGAAAGCAAACGAGAAAATGAAAAGGCGTCTGGCGACCATGATCCTAGTTTCCAATCAGTTCGGCCGGTGAAACCTTTATAAACCCATGCTCCTCTTCATTTCTTATGGCCATCAAACTCTCTCCGGAACAGCAGAAGGCTATCGAGGAGCAGAAGACGAACTGTCCTTTCTGTAAGATCATCAAGGGCGACATTCCGGCGAAGAAAGTGTATGAGGACGAGGATGTCCAGGCGGTCATGGATATCAATCCCGCGTCGAGAGGGCACATGCTGGTCATGCCGAAGGAGCATTACCCCATCATGCCCCTGATTCCCGACAAGACGTTCGAGCATCTTTTCTCGGTCACGCAAGAGCTGTGCAGTGCGGCACATGATGGCTTGCTTTCCGCGGGAAGCACGGTCTTCATCGCCAACGGCGCTGCCGCGGGCCAGCAGAGCCAGCACTTTTTGCTGCATGTCATCCCGCGTGAGAATGATGATCATCTTTCCATGCTCGAGATTCCGGTAAAACCAGTTGATTTGAAAGATATCGACAAGCTCCACAATGACCTGCGCACGAACCTCACGATCATGCTCCGCAACCATTTCAAGCAGATGGGCAAGCCATTCGGCGGCGAGCAGGGCATCCTTGAGGGCATGACGCCGGAGAAGCTGATCGCGCTCATCGAGGCCAATCCGCCTATCCTTGAGATCCTCCTCACGAGTCCGGAGGAGTTCAAGCAGCTCATCCCGAAACATCCGCAGCTCTCGGTGATGTTCAAGGGCAAGGACGCGGACGCGATCATCAGCGCGCTCGTCAAGAAGCACGGTGTGCGGAAGAAGAAGGAGGCGAAGAAGATAGAGAAGAACGCAGAGGAGAAAGCGTCAAAGGAAGAGCGTCCTGCTGCGCAGGCGGAAGAGCAGACGTCTTCTGCGGAGAAGACGACAGAGGACGAGCAGGAGAAGGACCCAAAGGAGGAAGAAAAGCCGACTATTGATGATATCGCGCGGCTTTTCACGGGAAAATGAGCGACTGCCAGTTCTGCGGGATCGTGCACGGCAAGTCCGAGGCGAAGAAGCTGTACGAGGATGAGCAGGTCCTCGTGATCCTCGCGGAAAAGCCATGCGCGCTCGGCCATGCGCAGGTCATCCTCAAGAAGCACGCCGGCTCGCTGGATGGACTGCCTAAAGATGTCCTCGCCAGCCTTTTCTGGACCGCCTCCTTCACTGCGTCGTCGATCTTTGAGTATCTTGGTCCGCAAGGGACGAACATCATCTATCATGACGCGCTGAAGGGCCATGAGCATCCGGTGCTGGATATCATCCCGCGCAAGTTCGAGGACGGGCTTGACTTCCAATGGCAGCCCAAGGAGCTTTCGGAGCAGGAAAATACCACTGCCTTCGAGAAGCTGAAGGATGCAGCGTTCTTCATCGGCAAGGAAAAGCCGGAAGCGAAGGAGAGAGAGCCGGTGCAGATGGACGAGAAGCGGAAGGAGATCACCGGCAGCGAGAATTACCAGATCAGGAGGCTGGTGAGGATACCGTAGTCATTCCATCGCTGTTCACCATCATTTTGTCCAATGCGTATACTCCTTTTGCCATCTCTTCCTTTCTACATCGTACAACTGGCGCTGTATCATTTCTAGTTTTTGATTGATGCTTCCCATATGGAATGAAAGGAGGAAAAGCGCCATTATAGCCCAACCGATCACGATCACTTCAATGCTTGATAATGGTTGTGCTGAGTATTCACGTACGGCTATCACCCAGAAGAGCATAGGAGCTGTGCTTAATCCGAGAAGGAGTCCAAACCCGTTCTCTTTCAGCCATTTCTTTATCGTCTTAACCCTCATTTTTCTTCAATGCCACCGCTTCTGGAGCAATAATTCCATCATCTTTTCTATTTTCGCCTCAATTTTTTCGAAATAGCGATCAACTCGTATCATGTCCACTTCCAGTTTGGTCACTCGCGTCTTCACTTCTCCAAGCTCTCTATCCATATTGTATACCTTCAACTGCAATGGATTAAGGTATAATCGCCAAGCTCCAAAGCCAGCTAATACCATAGAACCGAGCCATTGCATTTCTGCAGGGATGGGCATACCGAGTAATTCTAACGGATCTTTTGTGACGATAGCTATGATCACAAGTGATGTGAGCCATATCGTGAAGAGCATTCCATACTCATCCAGTTTCTGCTTTACCTTTGTCCAGTTGAGCTTACCCGCTAGTATATACGCGCCCCAAAATAGTATAGCCGAGATCCAAAATAATTTCAAGTAAATCATTGTATTTTTACTGATAATTTTGTCCTTAATAAACCTTTCCCACAAAAATCCGGAAGATTTCCGACGACAATGCAGTGTTTTTCAGCTATCGCATCCAATTTTTTTGTGATGCGCTCCTTACCCATGAGGAGCGCATCACAAAAAATAGAATAACAAGATTTATATTATCCCTTATTCCTGCCTGATGATGGTCAGATCGCCAACATCCGCGCCGCAGAAGAGCTTGGCATGAACGGCATCCAGTTCAAGGATCTCGAACAGCTAAAGAAGGAGTTGGCGGCGATGTCGGTGGCTGTCGATTGACGCCGACAAAGGCCAATCTTTTTAAACCATTCAGGCTTCTTCTCGTCTCCTATCGCGGTAGTTGCGCGTTCGAATTTACCCTATCTTCCTCACGATCCCTTTATTTGCATCTACTTCGACCAGATCGCCGTCTTTGAGAATTTTTGTGGCATTACCTGTTCCAACAATGCATGGTTTTTTCATTTCTCTTGCCACAATCGCCGCGTGACTGATTGCACCACCCTCATTTGTAATGAACGCAGCCGCTTTCTGCATTGCAGGGAGATAGTTCGGATGAGTGGTATTCGCGACCAGAATATCTCCCTCTTGCACGTGTTTAATATCGTGATAGCTTCGAATAATCCGCACAACTCCGCGAGCGAGTCCCTTTTGAGCAATCTTTCCCCGAACAGAGAGATCTTTCCGTGTTGCATCGACAGTCGAAATTATCTCGTCGATTTCTTTCGGCAGAGGCGAATTGATCACAACTACTTTTCCATCACGTTCTATAACGGCGGATGCACTTGTTTTTCTATGTCTAATGCTCTCTTCATCAAGCTTATCCTCTCGAAGAGAACTCTCGATCTCATCGAGTGTCAGATAGCCTACGTCGTCGGTTTCAACCATGAACTTCTTGCCGATCTTCTCAAATAAGAAGCTCCAATAATAGGCATGGCTCCTCCGAACATCATCGCGCCAGTCCTTGAAAAATACGATGTACGGCGCGAGAGACAAAAACTTCTTCTCTTCTTTATCGGGCCTCAACAATTTCAGCACTTGTTTTTGCCCTAGAGTCTTCAGCATTTCGTTCTTGGCTGTCTTTCCTAAACTGGCAACCCACTCGGCTGTTATCGGCTTATGCCATACTACCGACCAACTGCGCAAAAATTGGTATTCTTCGGCCAATTGTTGTGGCGATTTTCCGTCTGCAAGTTTCTCCTGAATTTCGATAAGCGCCGTCTTTTTCCATGGTCTGTAAACAGATAAAGCGATTTCATCCTGTCGTTTTTCGAGCTTATTACGGGCAATCATGGCATTGAGTTTTTCTTCAAAATCTGCCTGCCATGCCTCGATGCCGAGCCAAGAAATGATGCTATAGATGCGGTTCACTTCTTCGAACTGCTTCCGAAAAACGAGGAATGGCCCCAGAAGCGTTTCGGCGTCCGGCTTTGACCCTAAGCGACGATTCCAGACGCTCGATTGTTTCTTCACGTCTCGCAATAAACGCAAACCCTTCCGATAATACGTTTTTATTTGTGCGGAATCACGGAAATATTCCTGATACACCGCCCGACAGAGTTTTTGCTGATCTACTCCGATATAATGCGTGAAGTTTCTATTATGGATGTGGGTGAAAAATCGTTGGCTATTTCCATCTCCGAAACGCCGGACGAGATCAAAGAAAACAACATCGAGCCCTGAGATGGTGGCGGTGTCAACGCCTTCTCGGACAAGCAGTTTATACCAATTACCTGATGCTTGCGGGGAAGGTGTCTTTCGCGCTCCATCATTTAAGATCTTTACCACCCCATTATCCGCATCGACTTCAACTAAATCGCCATCCTTCAGTATCTTTGTAATGTGCGATATGCCAACAACACAGGGGATGCCAAGTTCTCGGCTGATGATCGAGACGTGCGCAGTCAATCCACCTTCTTCAGCGACAATGGCGGACGCTTTGCCGAGGATCGGCATGAAATCAGGGCTGGTATTCATCACCACAAGAACATCGCCTTTCTCGACTTTCTGGAAGTCCTTGATGTTGATGACTACCTTTACTTTGCCATTTACAATTCCTTTGCATGCAGTCCTTCCTTTAAATTCTTTCCTTGATTGATCAAGCTGCAGGTATCTCTTTTCAAATTCATCAGCATCGCTTCCCGTAAGCACGGTCATGGACTTTCCATATCTGCCAACGATGATGCTATGCTGAAGCCGGCGTTTCATAAGCTCTGCATCAAACCGCTTGCCGTCAAGAAGATTAATCACTTCACGATGCATAAGATTCTTGAGTGTTTCGACCGTCTCTCCTGTTCTCTGAGCGATCTCTTCAAACAGCGCTTCACCGTAAAACTGCAGCTCATTGATGGATGATTTGAAGTAATCCTTGAGAATGGTGGACTCCACCGCAATCTCGATGATTTTTTTGTCTTCTTCACTTTTGATGCGCTTGATCATGGCGAGCTTAGCGTCAAAATTTTTCTTGATACGTTCTTCAATCTTACCGAGCAGCGCATGAGGGTCATGTGCGGTCGATTCAGCGAGCTTTTGTTCATAGTCTTCTTTTGTTTTTGCCTCTTCATGGTAATAGCCGAGCGAAGACCACCGGTATCTTGAAAGAAGTGTCTGTATCTGTTTTTGAATAGCTGCATCGCTGATTGATTTTCTCTTTTCGACTATCTCCTGCGCAAGCTTCAGGAGTCCAATTTCTTCCTGAAGCGTAAATGTCAGTTTTTCTGAGACAGTCACTGTGCTGATGCACGCATCAGGATCAGGTTCCTTCTTGAATATCTCTTTTAATCGCAAGATGCAACCTCGGTCAAGATAGCGCAGCGCGAGCGCTGCCCTATGTAGATCAATGAGGCGATCATAGTGGTTTTGCATCAATTCAGCAAGCTTTTTTTTGGGAATCTTTGCAAGAGTATGTGACATGATTCCCCCTATCCCTTTTTCTTTGGTCTTCGTGATGAATCGCTCCAACTTTAAGAGCAGCGACGGATCATTGGCAAATCGAACAAGTGTCTGTTTAAATGGCGTATTGTCTTTTACGGTAAGGTATAACTGAAATTTTCCATCTTGATGAACCACGATGCCACCAGTAAACACTCCCCACTCACGATGAGGAACGGAGAGGTAGTTTCCAATAATATTCGTGACATAATACCAGCTGGCTCTGCTTGCTTCAGGCAGAATATGGTATCCGTTGAAGTCAAGATCCGCTGGATTTTTTATCTCTTTAGTCGTGCTGGAGAGATGCAGTTTCTTGTTTCTCTTCACCACAGCGGTATCGCTCAGCGTCGTAATCGGCCTTGATTGCGTTATGTAGAATATCCCCCTTTCTTGCGCCCATTCAATGTCGCACGGAAAGCAGTAATGGTTTTCGATACGCATGATAAGGTTTGACAATTCGATGATTTCTTTGTCGCTGAGTTTCTGCGTCGCCCCTTTCATGGCTGGAATGTCCCGCCAGTCATCGCCGCCTTTCGAAGCTCGGTAGATTCCTTTGCTTTGCTCAGAGACATAACGCTCGATGATTCGCATTTTATCTTTCTCGACAACATAGCTGTCAGGTGTTATCTGGCCTGATACGATGGCTTCACCAAGACCGAAGCCCGCCTCAATGATCAATTGATTCCGATCTTGGGTCACTGGATGGACCGAAAAGGCGATGCCTGATACTTCACTCTGCACCATTTTCTGCACCACAACGGCAACGGAAATTTTCTGTTTATGCAATCCTTTCTCAAAACGATAAAAAATCGCGCGGGGCGTGAAAAGCGACGCCCAGCATTTTTGGACGTTTTCCAGAATATTTTTTCCAGTGGTGTTCAAAAAAGTGTCCAGTTGACCAGCCCACGCCGCACTTGAACTGTCTTCTGCAGTCGCGCTCGACCGCACAGCGACAAATCTGGAGTTCAATTTTTTGAAGGCCCGTAATACCTCCTCTTGAATTGGCTTCGGGATTTCTGCTCTTCCTATTAGTGCTCTTATCTTTTCAGAAGCAGTTTCTATAGTATGGATTTTACTTTCATCGATTTCATCAAAGGCCGCATCAATCTCGGCAAGTAGATTATTAACCTTTAAGAATTCTTTAAACGCATCTGATACGATAACAAAGCCTGCAGGGACAGATATGCCTGCTCTGCTCATCTCGCCAAGAGACGCTCCCTTACCTCCAGCTATCTTCACATCTCCTTTGGAGATTTCATTTAATGATTTTATGAACATGTATCCATAACAAGAGCCCCAACCTTTTTAAACCTTTCTCCATCCCTTCCCTTTCCATGTCCCAGCAGCTATTCGACGAGCTCATCACCACCATCAAGCAGCGCCAGCTCTCTAAGCAGCAGCTCATCCGCCTGAAGCATGATCTGTGCAAGAAGCACAAGGTGGTCAAGGTGCCGTCAGACATCCAGGTCCTCCTCCATGCATCGAAGGAGGACTTGCCTGCGCTGAAGCACCTGCAGACCAAGCCCGTGCGTTCCATCTCTGGTGTTACGCCCATCGCCGTGATGACCAAGCCCTTGCCCTGTCCGCATGGCAAGTGTACCTTCTGTCCCGGCGGGCCTGGAAGCGTATTCGGCGATATGCCGCAATCCTACACCGGCAAAGAGCCGAGCACGATGCGTGCCATCCGTTCCGCGTATGATCCCTATCTCATCACCTTCAATCGCCTCGAGCAATACCTTGTTACCGGCCATGTGCCGGACAAGGTCGAGCTCATCATCCAAGGCGGCACCTTCTGTGCCTTTCCGAAGGAATACCAGGAAGAGGTGGTCGGGTATTGCCTCAAGGCGATGAATGATTTTTCCCTGATGTTCTTTTCTGATGGGGTTCTTGATTTCGATGGCTTCAAGTCGTTCTTCGAGCTGCCGGGAGAAGTGGGTGAGGCCGGACGGACGACGCGCGTGCAGAAAAAACTGCTGGAGAGAAAAGGGAGCCTCAATCTTGAGCAGGAGCAGCGGCGCAACGAGACCGCGAAGATACGCTGCACTGGCCTGACCGTCGAGACAAAGCCTGATTGGGGCCTGCTCGAGCATGGCAACGAGATGCTCCGCCTCGGCTGCACGCGCGTTGAGCTCGGCGTCGAGAGCGTGTATGATGATGTGCTTCATGCTACGCATCGCGGCCACACGATCCAACACACGCTCGACTCCATCAGGATCCTGCGCGATCTCGGACTAAAACTTAATTTCCATTATATGCCTGGCCTGCCGAAGACGGACCGCGATCGTGACCTTGCCGGCATGCAAGAGTTATTCTCGAATCCCGCCTACCGACCGGACATGCTGAAGATCTATCCCTGCATGGTCATGCCCGGGACGCCGCTGGAGAATCTGTACAAGATGGGCAAGTATACACCGCTCACGACTGTTGAGGCGGCAGATATCATCTCGGAGTTCAAGCGCGTTGTGCCGCGATACTGCCGCATCATGCGTGTCCAGCGGGACATCCCTACCTATCGTACGACAGCAGGCGTTGATCGCACCAACTTACGGCAGACCGTTGATGAGTACTGTCAGCGGAAGGGTATCCATTGCCAATGCATCCGTTGCCGGGAGATCAAGCACACAATCATCACCAAGCCAGAGCTTCATGTGCTTGACTATGAGGCATCCGGCGGCAAGGAGTTTTTTATCTCTTTTGACGATGCCGCAACGGATATGCTTATCGGCTTCTGCAGGCTGCGATTTCCTTTTCAATGCCTCAGGAAGGAGATCACACCGACCAGCGCGCTGGTTCGGGAGCTGCATGTCTTCGGCGCTGCTGCTGGCTTGGGCGAAGAGGGCAGCGTGCAGCATCGCGGCTTCGGCAAGCGCCTGCTCGCAGAAGCGGAGGCCATCGCGAAACAGCATGGAAAAGATAAGATGGTGGTCATCTCCGGCATCGGCGTGCGGGAGTATTACGCGAAGCTTGGCTATGGCAGAGAAGGGGTGTATATGGTAAAAACCGTATAAGAACAGATTATCTATCCAGTTCATATATCCCTTAGACGGCGAATGGTTAATGGCCTTCTTGTTGTACTTCCACTGTATGCTCCGGCCGGAACAGCATCATTTGTTCCTCTTGGTGTAGGTATCATGATGTGCGGCCTATTCTCATAATATCGGGGGTCTTCAAGAAGATTATGGACAGCCAATCCGATATGCCGATGTCCTATTTCCATCAACGATTTTGACACGACAGCATCAAGAGCGAAATCGGACATGCACTGTTGCTTCTCTTCATTATCAATATGTGCCCAGCCGACAATCGGCACATATCGTCTATCCTCTCTCTGTGCCCGGAGCTGTCCAAGGTATGTTCGCAGAGGCATTTCCCCAAGCACGTCGACAAAGTCAGTGACGATGACGGCAACGCTAGTCTCTCTGCCATAAGTTTCGACTGCTGTTCGGAAGCTAGTTACGGGAAGAACGGTTGCATATTCGCCCCGAAGCATCTGCGTAGCGAGATCCCGAAACCGTTCGCCGCTATCCATAACTAATACTTTCGGTTTCATACCTTTCCGGCAATGGCAACTGTTTATAAAGATTGTTCTTTGCCACCACCATCACCGCTAAGTATATAAAACCCGGAATCCTGATGTGCCGCATGGAACCGTATACTCCCCGCCAGCGCGAGACCATATTCAAGAAGATCGACCTCGCGTATACCAAATTCGAGGCGAAGCTCAAGGCGCAGGGAAAGAAACTGGTATGGGAAACGGAAAAGGGCATCTATGGCGCCGCGCCGTGCAAGCGATTGTTCGCCTTCTTCAAGAAGATCGGCCTGGAGAATTTCAAGCGGTTCATCGACCTCGGCTCTGGCGATGGCCGAGCCGTGATGATCGCTTCACTGTTCACGGAAGCGAGTGGCATCGAAGCGGATGAGGAGCTGTTGGCGGTCGGTCAGCGCATCCGGCATGAATTAGGCCTGCAATGCCACTTCATCCAAGGTGATTTTCTCGAGCAGGACCTGAGCGAGTACGATATCCTGTTCATCAATCCTGACCAGGGCTTCCAGAAAGGGCTTGACGAGAAGCTCTTGAAGGAGATGAATGGTGCACTTTATGTGCACAACAACATCTTCCTGCCGGAGAAGCTGAAGAAGGGGAAGACGACGTGGGTGGATGGGGTGGCGATCATCCAGTACATGCGGATTGCCGCTAAAGCATAAAGTTTAAATATAACCTAAATAATGGTTATAATAACCTAGATAATGGTTATAAATATGGGCTTGCTCACTTTCCTCAAAGAGAATAAGGACGCGCGGAAGATATTCGGCCGAAGTGAATTGCGTATCATCGAGAAGCAATCGTTCGGCGTTCCGCTAACACAGTCTGAAAAGAACCGCCTTTCTAGGGATATACGGAAAAAGCTGGAATTCATAAGCGGCATCTCCAGATTCAAAGATGAGTTTCGGATCAGGAAAGGAGCTGAAATACGGCGGCTGATCGAGGATGCCAGATATATCATGACGAATGATGCACTATCGAGAAGGATAAAAAAGATCATTCTCTATGGTTCTGCGGTGGAAAACAAGCTCACGTTGCAGTCCGACATCGATATCGCTGTTCAATTTGATGCTATTGATGTGAAAGAGGCGACAATATTCAGAAAACGTCTCTCGGGTAAAGTGAGCGATAAAGTTGATATACAAGTATATAATGTCCTGCCGGAAAAGATCAGGGTGGAGATAGATGCAAAAGGGAGGATTCTCTATGGACGGCAGGATCGCGGATAAGGACGCCAATCGTTTCATCTCTGCTATAAAGTGATGATGAGGAATAAGCTTTTTAAATCCTTCACTACTCTTTCTCTGCATGGCTGGAAATTATGTCGTTGGCTATGCCACAATCATGGATCAGGCGAACGCGAGGACGCTCGGCGTATCTTCGCAACCTGAATTGGTCACTGTCACTGGTATGCAGCGCTGGTTCGGGTTTCCGGAGCTCGCTGGACGCACTCTTGAAGATGTCTTTGATGCTGATGGGGTGTTGCGAGAGCGATATCATGATCTTGCTTCGACAACAATCGCCGCATCACCTTCGCACTCATTCAATGCAGTTGTGTTTGGTGATGTTTCTCCCGGTGTTCTTGATAGGCTTGATCGCGCTGAGGCGGCATCCTATCTCGATCGCATCTCGATCCCTCCCGAACATATCCGACGTTTCAAGGATGGAAGCCAATGGGAGCCAAGAGACGATGCGCCAGTATGGGCGTACGCTGCTCGTTCGCATATCGTCATGCCTGGTAGAGGAAACGTTCGCCTTGTCCGACAGGATGTGGCACCTAGTGATGCATATCTGCGTCGATGCATGGCTGCAGCCAATGTTCATGGCAGCGATTTTCTTGATCAGTATAAGAGAACGACATACTTGGCTGATCGTCAGACGCCTATCACTATGGTTGTGCGATAGTTGGATTTCTACAAGAATGCGCTTATCTTTCCGCTTGTCGCGAGGAGCAGACCGAGAAGTATCGGCTGATGCGCCAAATAAATGATAAGTGAATGCCTTCCCGTCCATGAGAACATTCTCGCCAGCGCGTTTTTCTCTATGTTTTTTCCTGTCTGCCACCGCGCCTTCCCATCAGGGTAGAGGAAGCCGCCGATGGCAAGACCGAGCAGCACGACGCCGAACCAGGGCAGCATCGGGAACCAGTCGAGCGTTGCCATGCCATAATGCGGGATGCCGAGCCAGGCGAACATAGGTGTTGTCAGCACCACCTGATTGTTCACATAACTGCCGATCGCTATCAACAGCGCTCCAATGCCAAGATTCCATCTTCCAAGGCGGAAGAAGAATGGCGCGAGCATGATGCTGAACGCGATGAGATGAAGGATGCCGAAAAAGATGAACTCCTTCGGCGCGACAAGCAGGGTGACTGCAGTAATAGCAAAGCCGCACGCGAGGACCTTCCAGCCGCGCAAGAGATACTCGCCATACGCTTGTTCCGGATGCCTCGCCTTGCTGATGGCGAGCGAAATGCCGACGATGAGCAGGAAGATTATCGCAATGCTGCGCGCAAAGATGCGCCACCAGTCTTCGGTAACGGGGATGCTGGTGATGCCCAAATAGTCAAGGTCGAAGGCGAAATGATACGCGATCATGGCAAGCACGGCGATACCGCGGGTGGCGTCGAGTTCCGGGAAGCGGGAAGGAGCTGCCATGGCTGGCTAGGGAGAGTATTGGCTTTAAATGATTTGTTGCTGCTGTATTCGGCAAACCTTTATATTAACCTCTAACTTACTTCTACTCTGGGGTGGTTATACATTGAGATTTCCGACCATAAGAAAATGGATTTCCGCATTGGCAGGATTAGCAGCGTTTACCGCTTCTTATCTTCCGTTACCGATACGCGCGGATCCTCTTCTCGCGCAACAGCCACCGGATAATTGGCGGTGTGGGACCATTGTGCGTATGGAGAAAGATGGAAGGCAGGGCCTCGCGACGCTTACGGATAGCTTCCTTCTTCAATGGCAGCCGGGACCAGGAATTGCAGCAGCGGTGACTATCCCTCTTGTTTACCAAATGACACCAGAAGGGAATGCGTCTGGTGTTGGTGACTCGCGTTTAACAGTCCTTGGTCACATTTCTGTTTCACCGTCATTAACCCTTGCTCCTTATATGCGCTTTCAGTTTCCAACAGGACGATATGATCGGGATACACAGGTGAACATCGGTTCTAATCGTTATGATGCGGCATTGGGTATGTGGGCAATTTACCAGCATGACGCGATAGAACTTGACGCCGGGATAGAATATCTTGCTCGGCGGTATAATCCAGACGTGATGATAGAAAAAGGGGATATCTTGCGAGGCAGCTTTTTTGTCGCGTATCGTCGTCCTTATTCTTGGCTGGGTATGGAGATGACCGTATTTCATCAAGCATCCGATACAACGGTAATTCCAGGTGCTCTCTCCCGCGATAGGGATGCACAATTCGCTTCAGGACAGAGCGGTCTCACCATTGGTCCTGAGGCTCGCTTCTCTTTAGCAGAAGGCGCGCTATCCATACACGCTAGTAGCAAGATCGGTCTTGATGGCTCACTGGACGCTGAAGGGAGAGTCTTGGTCGATTTTTGAGATGATTCGATAATCTAAGGAAGTACGAGCCTGCCATGGATGAAATCCTGATAGACACCTGGCCCGTGTTCCATTTCCAACAGAGAGAAGAAGGCGTCACCGAGGGCATGATGGTTTGGTCTCTTCTTTATACCGGTATCCGGATCATCGGATGTTGATGGGATAACAAACAAGCTCGCCGATGGTGTTTTTCCATGTTGCTTGCATGCCCAGCGATAAACTCCTCTCAAGAGTCCTACACCGCCATTAGTGGTGTCGTACAAGAATGCTTCATTGCCATGCTGTTCAGCACATGCGTGGCTGATGCGGCGGTCTACTCCTATAGCGTGACCTTCCTGCAGAGCTCGGTATCCTGGCCGTAGTGGTATCCCTGCCATGCGCTGAACATGGTGTGTATACTCATGAGCGATGCTTCTTGTTTCGCTTGCCAGTTCTTTTCGGCTAATGACCATCGTCTTCTTCAATGGGTCGTAATGACTTACTCGACCATATCCTGTGTTAGCCATACCAAGAGCATGACACAGGACTGCTGCCTCACTGTGGAGCAGGAAGTAGAATATTGGCGCTATGCTGATTCCATCAGTAAGCAAACGATCTATGTCGAAACCAGTAGCTACCGCATTGATGAAGGCTGCTCCAGCAGGGACAAGTGTTTGCATGTTATCTATTGACAGAATTGATGTTCTTCGATGCCGATATCTCGGGAGAGGGATATCTTCGACACCGAGCATCGCGTCAATGCTTTCCTTGATTTCCGGCACGAGTATAGCAAGCTCTTCATCAGACACCTCTTGGCCAAAATCGAGCTTATCCGCTTGTCGCAACGCGTTCAATCTTTCCAACTGTTGTTGTTCTCTGGCCAGCACTGTCTCAAGCGTCGGGATGGCGTCTCTTTCGAGCAATCGTTCCTGTATACGACGGTTTGTGAATTGTCGCAGATACAATCTTGGAAGTGCTGGAGCTGCCATGAATTCCAGATTTGCCAGCCATTTAAATCCCTTTACCATCACCTTTATAAACCACCCCTTTCTCCCAGCCTGTAGCCTTAGGATGTGGGTAGTGGCTTACCTGAACTCTGGCTGAAAAAGCAAACAATGGAGGCCAAATACAATGGGATATCTCAAATATGTCCGGAAGCTCTGGGAGCAGCCCAAGGAAAATCTCGGCGACATCTGGAAGGAGCGCCTTATCCAGTGGCGAACAGAGCCAGTCACCCTGCGGATCGATCATCCGACGCGGCCAGACCGCGCGCGTTCTCTCGGCTTTCGTGCCAAGCCAGGTATCTTCGTCGTGCGCCAACGCGTGGATCGCGGCGGGCATGTGCGCCCTCACGAGCAGGGTGGCAGGAGGCCGAAGCACAGCTCAAGACGCCTCGACCTGAGCATCAGCTATCAGGTCATTGCCGAGAAGCGCGTCGCCCAGCATTATCCGAACTGTGAAGTGCTCAGTTCCTATTGGGTCGGCAAGGACGGCATCCATTACTGGTACGAAGTCATCATGGTGGACAAGAGCCATCCGGTCATCCTGGCTGATCCGCAGCTGCGCTGGATCGCGCAGCCGCAGCATCGCGGCAGGGTCTACCGCGGCCTGACGACTGCGGGCAAGCGCTCTCGCGGCCTCCTCACCAGCCATGGCAAGGGCGCCGAGAAGCACCGACCGAGCCTGCGGGCGCACAACCGGCTCCATAAGTAATCCCTGTTTATCTTTTTCTATTTCTTTCTTTATCCCCTGCTGTCGAAAGTATTAAATAATCGCGTTATCATCAATTCTTGAAAAGAGGTTCCCATGATTGATTTATACCTTCTGACCAAAAAAGGCATCATCAAGAAGGACGCGACGCTCGCCGAGTTGCAGAAGCTCGCCACGGGAAAGGCGCCGTTCTGGCTGGACCTCGTGAACCTCTCCACCAGGCAGCTCTTCGAGATCCTCTCCCTCTTCGGCGTCCATAAGCTCGTCATGGAGGACTGTACGGCGAAGAACACGCGCACCAAGGTCGAGCAGTTCGACGCGTACAACTTCATCGTCGTCCACGGCGTACTCCGCTCGGAACATACCATCAAGACGACCGAGATAGACTTCATCCAGGGCAAGAGCGGTGTCATCAGCGTGCATTATCACAGCAGCGCGACCTTCGAATGGCTCAAGAATAACCAGCACAAGCTCGAGCAGCTCCTCCGGCGGGGCTCGGATTTCCTGCTGCACACCCTCATCGACCTTGAGGTGGACAATTATTTCCTCATCCTTGAGGATGTCGAGAACGAGCTGGACTCGCTTGAGGACCAGGCGGTCAAGGACCCCAAGCCTGCCCTGCTCACCAAGCTGTTCAACCTGAAGCACCAGCTCTTCCTCGTCCGTCGCGAGGTCGCCCCGCAGCGCGAGGTCATGGTGGCCCTTGCCCGGCGCCATGTGCCTATGATATCGTCGGAATCCGAGGCTTACTTCCGCGACGTCTACGACCACCTTATCCGCATCACGGACATGCTCGACAATTTCCGCGAGACCGCCGCCAATATCCTCGAGATCCACATCTCGGTGACCTCGAATAAGATGAACGAGGTCATGAAAGTCCTTACCGTCGTGGCGACGATCATGATGTCGCTGACGGTCATCAGCAGCATCTATGGCATGAACTTCAGGTTCATGCCGGAATTGGAATGGCGGTATGGCTATTTTATGGTGCTTGGGTTCATGGCGCTGGTCGCGGTGATCATGATCATCTATTTCCGCAAAAAACGATGGATATAGCCCGATTCTAAAGCCATTATTCCAAAAGGCATAAATAGTACTTATTCTTATTCCTGTAGGTGGCAGACGACCTGAAAGAGATCAAGCTCGTGCGGAAGAAGTGCAACCTCAGCCAGACCCAGCTCGCCCGGCTGGCTGGCGTCTCGCAATCCCTCATCGCAAAGGTCGAGGCGGGTAGGATTGATCCGACATACTCGAACGCGCAGAAGATCTTCCGCGCCCTGGAGCGTCTCCACGCCGAGAAGGAGCTCAAGGCAGAGGAGATCATGAATCCTAAGATCATCTCGCTCCGACCAGAGGATTCGGTCAAGGACGCGGTCCAGAAGATGCGCAAGTTTGAGATATCCCAGATGCCGGTGCTTGATGGGGAGACCGTCATCGGCATCGTCTCCGAGAGCGGCCTGCTCGATGCTTTGATGAACCATCCCAAGGCGAAGACCATGCTTGAGGTCATGGAGGACGCGCCCCCAATCATCTCGAAGGACGCGTCCGCCAAGGTGGTGTCCAGCCTCCTCAAGCACTTTCCGGTCGTGCTCGTGGCGAGCAAGGGCAGGCTGAAGGGCGTGATCACGAAAGCGGACGTGCTGGGGAAGATGGTCGGATAACGCAAAAGATTTTTATACCCTGTTTCCCAGAGCAAAGAAAAAGAGGATATTCCCATGCTGAAATCAAACAAGCAGCTTCTTGACGCAGCCAATAAGGGCAATTATGCCGTCGGCGCGTTCAACATCTGCAATATGGAGACCCTGCAGGCGGTCGTGCGCGCCGCGGAACACCAGCGCAGTCCAGCCATCATCCAGACGACCGAGGGCGCGGTCGAGTACGCTGGCCTGCGATATCTCCGCGACCTCGTCTTCAGCGCGGATGAGCAGACATGGGTCCCGTTGTCCCTGCATCTTGATCATGGCCGTGACCTGGATGTCATCCGCTATGCTATCCGCGCGCGGTATACTTCCGTCATGTTCGACGGCTCCAATCTTCCGTTCGAGAAAAACATCGCCTTGACCAAGAGGGTGGTGCAATGGGCGCATCGCAAGGGCGTCTCGGTCGAAGCGGAGCTGGGGACGATCGGCGGAGCAGAGGACAAGGTCTCCGCGCGGCATATTCTGTACACTGATCCTGACGCTGCGGTGGAATTTGTGCAGCGGACAGGATGCGATGCGCTTGCCATCGCTATCGGCACGTCGCACGGCGCGTACAAGTTTGCGGGAAGATCGCATCTTGATATCGCGCGATTGAAGGAGATCAAGCAACAATTGAAGATGCCGCTTGTTTTGCATGGCGCATCAGGCGTTCCTGACTACATCATCGAACGCGCAGAGAAGTACGGCGCAAGACTTGGCCACCCGAAAGGAGTCTCGGATGCGAGCATCCGGGCGGCGATCAAGGCGGGCATCAACAAGATCAATATCGACTCTGACTTGCGCCTCGCCTTTGATGCCGGAATACGGCAAGTGCTCAAGGAAAAACCAGAGGTCTTCGACCCGCGCAAGATTCTCGGACCTGCGCGAGACCTCATCCAGCATGTGGCGGAGCGGAAGATGAAGCTGTTTGGGAGCGCGGGAAGAGCGAAGCGATAGACCGTTCCAACAGATTCTCTTAATGTTACTAATCTCCACTAAATCTAGACGGGCAAAGCAAGGTCCGCCATCCTCTCTGCCTCCATCGTGCTCTGCACGGCATAGGCATTGCTGAGGATGGCCTGTTGGACCTTGAGCAGGAGCGTATGGACGCTGGCCTGTGTCCATCGCCGGATACCCATCATATCGCTGAATTATTAAAGGATATCCTAGAAAATGAGGTATATCTTGCAAAAAATCGATATATTTATATAGAATGTGGCACATCCGTACAACATCGTTAGGGGTTGTTCATGGAACGGGAAATCACCAGCAAGCTTGACGCCATCGACAAGCGGATTCTCGCAGCGCTGCAGAAGAACAGCAAACTCTCCTATCGCCAGCTTGCCAAAGGATTGCTCCTCCCTATCACCACGCTCCATCATCGCGTCCGGAAGCTCGAGCAGAGCGGCGTGATCCGGCGTTATACCGTCGAGCTTGACCATAAGAAACTCGACCAGCGCATCTCCGCGTATATCCTTCTCAAGGTGGATTTCGCCGGCCTGAAAGAGAAGAACATGACCAAGCAGATCCTCGGATGCCGGCTGAAGAGCCTGCCCAATGTGGAGGATGTCGCGATCATCACCGGCCTCAAGGATATCCTCGTCAAGACGCGGGTGGCGGGCATCGCGGAACTGAATCAGCTCCTGGCCAAGCACATCCAGCTGATGCCGGGAATCAAGAGCACCGAGACGCTCATCGTCCTTGACGATCTTGAAGAGGTAGAAATCCTATCCCAGCGCGCTCCTCTTCCCCGACTTATAAGCAGTTCAGTCGGATGAACTCCGCGATCTGGTGATGGCCGATCTTCTGGTAGATAGTGTATGCCGTCGCGTATTCCGCGGCCTTGAAATAGTAGTCCGCGATCGGCTCCAGCTTGTCCTCGGGAAGCTGGAGGTTCACGCTCTCCAGCACGCGCACGGCGTCCGCGACCCGGTTCTGCTTGAACAGCGTCTCCGCCACCTGTGCGCAGATCTCTTTCCGCTGCTCTTCTGGGAACATCGAAAGGTCCATCTTCTCGACGCCGGCGGAGATGACGCTCTTGGCGATAAGGTTGGAATCCATACGACTCTCCGTGGAGAAGGGGTATAAATAGTTTTTCGCGTTGTCACTGATGCCGAATAATGCGCAAAATAACCAGATTTTTGGTATCGTTCTCCTCAATAATGGGGAGAACGATACCAAAAATCATCTTGTGATCAAGAACTATGTCCCTTTTGCGCTATTTCGTTTTCGCCAGTACTTCCCGCAAGGCCGTAATCGCCACTTCCGCCTGCTTGCCGTCGAAGCGCCGCGTCGTCAGGCGCTGCACGAGCATGCCCGGAAGCGAGACAATCTTCATGAGCCAGCTTCCCCGATACTTGCCCGCGAGACGGAGCACCTCATACGCGAGGCCGGCAATCGCCGGCAGGAGCAGGATGCGCAGGCCGAGCTTCGCCCAGAAAGAGTATCCCTGCGGGATGAAGGTGTATATGAACACGCTCAGGATGAGCACGATGAGGATGAATGATGTCCCGCAGCGCGGATGGATGGCGCTGTGCTTGAGCACGTTCTTCGGCGTCAATGCCTGTTTCGCCTCGTAACAGTTCACCGCGGCATGCTCCGCACCATGATACATGAAGAGGCGCCGCACATCTTTCATGAGCGAGATGCACACGATGTACAGGAGGAACAGGGTTATCTTGATGACGCCGTCGAGGAGATTGAACAGGACATAGCTCGCCTTGATGATAGGGAACGCGTCCTGGATGAGCTGGGCGAAGAGAAGCGGCAGGAACTTGAACAGCAGGATGGCGAAGCCGAGCGCGAGGATCAGGCTCAAGGTGACCTGCCATGGCGTCATCTCTTCCTCATCTTCGCCTGTTGACTCACTGGCGGAATAGTTCAGGCCACGCACGCCGATCACCATCATCTCGATCATGGCGATGATGCCCCGGAAGAACGGCCAGCCGAGGAACGGGAGCCTATCGCTCAGGGACCTGATCCGTTCCGTGCGCAAGCTGATCTTTCCGTCTGGTTTGCGGACCGCGATGGAAAGATGATGCTTGCTCCGCATCATCACCCCCTCGATGACAGCCTGGCCCCCGGCAGAAATAAGTTTCTCCTTCGCGATAGACGTGGCCATTTACCATTTGGAAAGCGAGGGGGATTATTATAGTTTGTTTTATGGCCTTTTTTATGCCATTTTTTATAGCTGTCATAGGTCTTCTGTCTTCATTTCCTGACCATCTGTCTGACCGCAATCTTTATAAACCACCCCTTAATCCTAAGCTTCGGGTTTATGGCGTAGAGGTTCTCCAGTTGTCTATATAGGGCTAGGGACCCACGGAGAAGCTTTCAGGCAGCCGAAGAAACCATACAAAAACACACGAGAAAACGCTTATGCCATCCATCTACGACGTTCCGGCAGACGAGCTCCTGAAACGGACCTCGCTCGAGCTCAAGAAAGTGCCAGAGATAAAGCCGCCGGTCTGGTCGCTGTTCGCGAAGACCGGTATGCACAAGGAACGGCCGCCTACGAATCCGGACTGGTGGCATCTCCGTGCCGCCGCGGTGCTCCGCTCTATCGCGAGGCTCGGTCCGATCGGCGTGTCCAAGCTCCGCACGAAATATGGCGGCAAGAAGAACCGCGGCCACAAGCGGGAGCATTTCTTCAAGGGTTCAGGAAGCATCGTCCGCAAGGTATTGCAGCAGCTCGAGGCGGCGAAGCTCATCAAGCAGACCAAGATCGGTGTCCATAAAGGAAGGGTGCTGACGCCGAAAGGCCATTCATTGCTGGACAAGACAGCAGGATCGATCCTCAAAGACCAGAAAGGTAGGGTGAAGCAGGAGAAGCCGATCGCTCCTCCTGCGGAGACCAAGCCCGAGCAATCCTCGCCGGCGGCGAAGCCGAAGGAGACGGTTGTCCAGCAACCATGAGCGAGCTTGACGAGATCCGCAAGAAGAAGCTTGCCGTGCTCCAACGGCAGTATCAGCAGCAGGCCACCGACGAGATGCCGGAAGAACAGCAGTTCGCGCAGCAGATCGAGATGCTGGAAGGCCTCGTGAAGCGGATCCTCACGAAAGACGCATGGTCACGGTATACCAACATCAAGGCGGCTGATCCAGAACGCGCGGTCCAGATCCTTGCGGTGCTCGGCCAGCTGCTCCAATCCAACAAGGTCAAGCAGATCGACGACGAGCGATTCAAGCTGCTGCTGATGAAGCTCACCCCGCAGAAGCGGGAGACGAAGATACGACGGATATAAGGTAAACTATATGACATAAGATCAGATAGAAGACAACAGGTTTACGCAATGGCACGATACAAGCATCCAAGCAGGAAGAAGCGATTGACCAAGCTTGGCCGCCAGACCCGATGGGCGCCGTTCTGGACCGTTCCTAAAAAGTACGGCAAAGGCAGGCGTGTTCATCCCGGCAGGCATACAGTAGTCAAGCGCTCCTGGCGACGCATCAAGACAAAAGCATAAGTGACGTGATAATCCATGGCAGTCCTCGAACGAATCTACAACGTCCCGCTCCGGAAGGAGTTCCAGAAGGCGCCGATGTATCGCCGCGCGAAGAAGGCGGTCATCGCCCTCCGCGCGTTCCTGATGCGCCACATGAAGGCGAGCGATGTCAAGCTCGGCCCGGCGCTGAACCACGCGATCTGGGCCCGCGGCATCAAGCGGCCACCGCATCATGTCAAGGTGACGGTAATACGTGGCGAGGATGGCATAGCCAAGGCTGAACTATTCGGTGTGGACTGGGCCGATAAGAAGGCTGCTCCGCCTGTCGAAGAGAAGAAGGCCAAGAAAGCCGGGGCAACGCATGAGCATGTCCACGCTGAAGGCGAAGAGCATACGCACGAAGGGCATGCGCATACGCATGAAGCAAAGGCGGAGAAACCAACCGCGCCGAAGAAGGAAGCCGCGGAGAAGCTGCCGGCAGAGAAGAAGGCGGCACCGAAGGAGAAGGCGCCTGTCGCAGAGAAGAAGCCTGCCGTCAAGAAGGCGGCGAAGAAGGAATAAACTCTTTCTTTCTCTCTAAGCATTATGTGGAGATGACTGATTATTCTTTGCTCGCTTTCCACATGATCCCGAAATATGAGCGGAAGCTGTCTGCCAGCGACCGGTCGCGGATGACGATGGCCAGTGGTTCTTTCAGGATGACCACGAAGAGGATGGCATCTGTGTACACATCTATCCAGTTCGGGCTCACCAGATCGCTCGGCGAATACCTGACTTTGGTGAGCTTGAACCGCTTCCGCAGCTCTCCATATTCTCTCGCATCGCTGTTGTAGATGATGCGCATCCGTACACCGCGGGCTTCCCGTCTCCTGTGGAAATCTAGGAACCATCCTTCCCATTTCTCATTGGCGATCTTCGGCGCGCCGAGGACAAGGAACTCATCTCCCTGTCCAAATGTGGAGATGAGTTCCTCGCGGATCGCCTTGAGGCCGTGGAATCCTTCGTAGATCTCCGCCAGTTTCTTCTGGCCGAGCGAGGCCCGCTGCAGGCTGAGTTTCGGAAGGATGGCCTGCGCCTCTCTCTTCTCCTGCTCGATCTCGACAGAGCGCTTCTCCAGGTAATCGAGTATCATCTTCGGATCGCTCGCCGCGAAGTGTTTCGTGCCATTCCGTACGCTATAGCCGGCAAGACCCTTGGCGATGAGCTTATCGAGGATGTCGTACATCTTCGATTTTGAGACCTTGCTCTCTCTTCCGATGGCGCCGATTGACGTTTCGCCGAGACGGAGGAGGGCGAGATAGACCTTGATCTCGCCCTCGGTGAGTCCGATTTTTCGGAGCAGTTCAGTTTCGTCCATGTCGCTGGAAAAACGCCGACGCTATTTAAACCTTTCTATGGTAACCCACTTAGGGGGAGATTAAGATTAAATAGAAGTAACCACTAAATAGAAGTAATTAATTGATAATGATAAAAAATGGTGATGACCATGACGACGAAAACAACGGAAACAACAACGGAAACAGGAAGCCAGGGACAAGAGGCCATCCGGGATCTCGAGGAGGTCCTCGCGGAGATACGGCCGAAGAAGATGCTCTATATTGTGGGCAGCCCTGATGCCAACGCACACCTTGAACAGTATCGCATGGCGCATAAGGCTATGGGTCTGGCGGAGAAAGCAGGCATAGCGCTCGAGCTGGGTATCACTCTATACCCATCTGACTACGCACGGGAAATGGGAAGAGTGACGGGGGATGAATATAGAAAGACCCGCAAGGAGCGAGAAGATGCTCTTAAGCAGCAGATAGCAAACGGCGCCTATGACCTGGTGGTTATCGCCGAGAGCTGCATATGCTGTGTCGGCTATCCAGATGACAGTGAATGGGCTACTGGATCCCCCGATGCGAACGTGATACGGTATGCAGCAAAGGCAAAGCCCGGAGCGGCGTATATCATGATACCCTCCGGCGAGCATGAGGAAATCAATGCCCATGAAGCGAAGAGTGGGGGCCGAGAATTCATGCGGCCGATGCTGGTGAAATGAGCGGTCAATCTTTTTTATTTTTTTCTTTTCTTTTTTCAGCAGAGGTTATACTCTTTGGTCTTTATCACAAAAACCTCATCAATAGAAAAGTATTTAAATAAGCTATGCTTATAGTAAGAAAGTAAGCTATCTGGAGGTAGACAAAATGAATGTCGAAACGGTAAGGATGTCATCAAAAGGGCAAGTCGTGATCCCTCAAGACATACGCGAGGAAATTCACGTAGATGAAGGAACCATCTTTGCGGTAGTGGGAACTAAAGATACTATCATCTTAAAAAGGATCACTACGCCCAGTAAAGAAGAGCTTATCAGGGATTTAGGATTCTTTGCCAAGAAAGCGAAGGTGAAGCTTCAGGGCAAGGGAATTACAGAAAAAGACTTGCAGGCGAAATAATTAATGGTTGTTACTTTTGATACCAATGTATTACTTTCTGCTACACTGTGGGATACGAGTGTCGCGCAGAAATTGTTGTTTGATCTGATTAGACAGGGGGTTAAGATATATTCCACTACAGAGATCCTTTCAGAATATCAGGAAGTCTTAAAGAGAGATTTTGATTTCTCTGATGAAGAGGTATCTGAAATTATGGAGAAAGTTCTTGCATTTGTAACTCTGATAAACTCTCAAATAAGAATAAAAGTGGTAAAAGATGATCCCGATGATGATAAGATTATTGAATGTGCTCTTGAATCTGCATCTACGTATATCATCACTTATGATAAGCATTTACTGAATCTTAAAGAATATAACGGAATACGCATAATCAGACCAGAAGAGGCGAGAGCGATTTTTTAGGCTCTTCAAAATCAAGCGTAGAACTTACTTTATAAGCTTTTTAGTGGTCAGTCTCCTAACCTAATCGAGATAATCCTCCCATGTTTCTTCATCTTTCTCGTTTTCCCATATCCTTTTCAGTGAACTTTCTGCGATAACAAGCCATCCAATACTTTCGAGTTTGATCACACCTGATTTTTTCAGAACCATGTTACTATTTTCATAAAATCCGTTTATATAGTTTTTGGTTTCAATCAGGCAAACCTTATTAAACACCAGCTTTCTCCATAGGTCACCCATATCGAGTGTGTATCCCATGAGTGCAGCCCAAGAGCATCTACTCCCATTTGAGCGTATCCGGCGTTCCATTCTCGTCCGCCGCGAGGTGGAGACATCGCCGAAGTATGGCAGGAAACCGGAAGACTATTCTCCAGAGGACCTCATCCAGTACGGCATCGTCAATATCGACAAGCCCCGCGGGCCGTCGAGCCACCAGATCTCCGCCTATGTCCAGCAGATCCTCGGCCTGACCAAGTCCGGCCATTCCGGCACGCTCGATCCGCATGTCACCGGCGTCCTGCCCGTCGCCCTGAGCAAGGCCACCAAGGTCGTGCAGGCCCTGCTTCCAGCAGGCAAGGAATATGTCTGCGTCATGCACCTCCATAAGGAAGTAGAGGAGGCGCATCTCCGCAAGGCCTGCGAGGAATTCATCGGCAGGATCAAGCAGCTTCCGCCGGTCCGGTCAGCGGTCAAGCGGGAAGAGCGCTTCCGGAAGATCTACTACCTTGACATCATGGAGGTCGAGGAAAAAGACGTGCTTTTCCGCGTGGGCTGCCAGGCAGGCACGTATATCCGCAAGCTCTGCCATGATATCGGCCTCAAGCTCGGCTGCGGCGCGCACATGGCCGAGCTTCGCCGGACAAAAGCAGGCCCCTTCAGCGAGACCACCAACCTCATCTCGCTCCAGGACCTGCATGACGCCATATGGTACTATCGCAACGAGAAGGATGATTCCTACCTTCGTCAGCGCATCCTCCCGATGGAGAGGGCCATCGCGCATCTCCCAAAGGTGTGGGTTCTCGACACGGCCGTGGACACACTCTGTCACGGCGCCAACCTGAAGGTGCCGGGCATCAGCAAGGTGGAATCAGACATCCAGATGGATGAGATGGTGGCCGTGATGACGCTGAAAGATGAGCTTCTCGCGCTCGGCCAGGCGAAGATGCTATCGAAAGATATGGTCAAGGCCGAGAAAGGCATCGCGGTCAAGACCGACCGCGTGTTCATGGAACCCGGGACGTACCCGAAGATCGATAAGATCTAATCGGCTGTCCTGTCTATCTCCAGTCTATCTTATTTTCTAGCGCGTACAGGATCGGCTGGCGATGCGTCTCTAGCACCTGCGCAAGGTCTCGCTCCCCGACGCTATACTGATGCGTCCGCATGAGCCGTCTCTCTATTTCAGGCCAGACCCTTGAGAGGAGGATGAGTCCGGCGATGGCATCGGTAGCCAGGCCAGCATAGGTATAATCAATCAGCGCTTTACTGCTTTCTCCATCCGATACAGCACTTTTATAGGTCAACGCGCCAGCGGCGAGATAGACAAGGTATGCCCCACTATCCTGCCAGCTGAATCTCCTTCTTGGTGGAGACGCTACCGACGCCGGTCCTCGAGCGATGCCTCTTCCAGCTTCTTCGAGATGGAGATACTCGTCGACATGATGACGGAGTGTCGGAAGAAGCCAGCCTCTGTTTTCAGGGCGATGAAAATACGTTCGGAGCATGTCCTGGCGGTCATGGGCAGCCATGCTCCCGTCAGATGCGGTGGCGCCTTGTCGGAGCGTTTCCTGGTCATGCGCGATCATGCGCAGCACGACGCCGGCGAGCGCGCTGTCGCTGGCTGTTTCTCCTTGCACTGCTGTTTCGAGAGATCGCTGCATGTCAACACAACCATAACTAACTGCACTATACCCAACTGTTTTTACCAACTGATTCTGCTCGCCATTTACACCTATCCGCCTGATATAGACGCTTGCTTTGACCCGGAACTGAGCGATGCCTGGATGGCGTCAGCGTAAGCGTCGAGGACAGTGGTGACATCTGTTCTTGTCATCGGATGATCTTGTCCTGTCTCTGTCGATTGTTGCCTTCTGGAGCGTCGCAACCGGAAATAATTCACTGCGATAATGCTTCCGAAGGCGGTCAGTCCTGGCAGGCCATATGCAATTGCGGTGGCTGGATCATCGTGGACCAATCTCGCAATAGCGACCTCCTTGAAGCAATACAGCCCGCCAAAGAGAAGACTGAGATTCAATAGCAATTCCCTGCCGTTAAGCAATTCATCTTGTCTTCCTCTCTGCGATGCTATGCGTCTTGCCCTTTCCTCATACTGCGGGGTAATCAAGGTATAAAGACTGGCGACAATCCCTTTCCGATTCCCCAGCTGCGCATAATAATTGTGGACCATGTTCAAGAAAGCGGTGGATTCACCGCGTTCTGTCATGGTGATGTTATCGCAATCCGCTGTCCGTCGATGATAGCGGATCAGATCTTCCAATGTGTCCCGTACCAGCGCTTGAGAGGCAGTGTCCATTGTCAGCACCTATGCATCGTCAACACTTACTCGTCATCCACCGTGAACAGCCTGCTGTCCTTCACCTTGAAGAAGCCGAGCCTTGCCCCACAGTCCAGCCAGCCGTGGGCGTAGTTCAGGCACGCGAACGCGTTCACGTCCTCCTCCTTCTGATGGAAGTGGACGGCGTCGTCATAATAACGCTGCGCCATGTCAAGGATTATCGCGGCATCAGCCTCCTTTCCGGTGGCTTTCGGCGCGGCCTTCGCCATGGCCAACGCTTCGCGGGACAGGGAAAAATAGCGTTCCAGCCGCTCTGATGGTATGGTGGAGCTCATGGTATCAAGAAAAAGAGGAAGAAGATAAAAAGATTACTGCTCGGCCTGCCCGCCCTTCAGCGGCACCCGTCTGACCGTCATTGGGATAACTCCCTCGTCATACTCCTTCCTGGCGATCTCGAGCGGGCTGTAACGGACCTTCTTTAGCCCCTCCTCATCGAGCTTGATGAGGAACGGCGCGCCCATGGCGATCTGCATGGCCCTCGCGCCGATCATCCTTGCCTTTTCATACTTCGTGTACTTCATGCCTTTCTCCATCGTGACCACCTTCATGCCTTGAGGTATTTCCGCAGCTCATCAGCCTTCTGCGAGCCGAGCTCGACCATCTGCTTGATCTCGTCGAGCGTCAGCTGGCCATCGCCGCCCTTCTGCAGCGCGCACAGCACGCCGCCGACGATCGTCGTGACGGTCAGCCGGACATCGAAGACCCTCTCTTCCACCAATGATGGGTCCACGAACAGGTTGTTCCCCATCTTGTAGACCGTCACGCCTACCGGCAGCTTCGTCAGCGGAAGCCGCTTGTCTGTCTTCGTGCGGTAGTCAAGCTTGGCGCCGGTATAGTGGGGGAACACGGCGTCCTGCAGGGCAGCCAAAGACGCGAGCCCAGCGGCGTCGAGCAGGTTGCCGTCATCGTTGATCGCACAGATGTCGATGGAGACGATCCACACCTTCTCTCCTGCAGTGATGCAGAGCTTTTTCGTGTCGATGGCCTTGGCTTCCCGGATGCCGCGATCCACGACGCGCGCGAGCTCGATGGACTGCACGTCGGGCGGTCCTGCCTCGAACTCTGGTGAGGCCATGGGCAGCAGTTCCACGCCGACCATGAGTGAGCCGTCCTCCGGCATGTCTGGATAGGGCTTGTCGACGAACAGCTTCACGCCAGCGATCACTTCAGTGTCGCCGATCTTCACGCGGGCCGAGCCTTCCGCCGTCTTCGATACGCCATACTCCACCTTGATCGGCCGGTACTCGGTCAGCTTCCTGCTATCGAAGCGGATACCTTTGTTGAATGCGCCTAAGAGATGCTGCTGCATGCTCTCATTCGGGGGCGAGCTGCTCATTCGGACTCACCTCCTTCTTCATTGCCGCCTTCTTGGCCTTTGTATTTCTCCTTGAGGGCAGTCTTCTGGATCTCATAGATCTTCATGCACGCGTCGCGGGCGAGCTCGAGGGTCTTGTAGAGGTCCTCTTTCTGGATGTCGCCATCCATCTGGAGCAGGGTGTACTCTCCCGTACTCGGCAGCATGGCCACTGGGATATCTGTGACCGGGCCGTCCTCATATGCCTCTTCCTGGTAGTCGAGGTCGACCACCAGCTTGTCGTCGACTTTTCCCACGGCGATGGCGGCGACCATATCCTTCATGGGCAGGCCCGCGTCAGCCAGCGCGATAGACGCGGCGCAGATGCCTGCGCACCTGCTGCCTGCGTCTGTCTGCGGCAGGTCGATGAAGACATCGACGACCGTGTTCGGGTAATCGCTCAGGTCGAGCACCGGCAACAGGGCCTTCTCGGTGACGAGGGAGATCTCCTTCGCCCGACGGTTCGGGCCGGGCCTGACGCGATCTCCGGCGCCGGAGAACGGCATCATGTTATAGCTGCATCGTAGCACTCCTGTCTTCGGGTTCTGCATGAACCTTGGGTGCAGTTCGCGCGGGCCGTAGACAGTCGCGTAGGCGATCGTCTTGCCGATGCGGAACAAGGCGGAGCCGTGCGCTCTCGGCACGACGCCCGCTTTCGCTTCTATCGGGCGGAGTTCTGTAAAGGTCTTCCGTCCATCGAGTCGTTTTGTGTATACCATGATTTCACCTATCTCGCTTCCTTCAACCGCTGGTTGAGGAACTCTTTGATCTTCTCTGTCAGGCCGGAGAGATGCCCTTCCCTTTCTATCTTCCGGATGGCATCGACGGCGATGTTCTCCATGCGTGGCTCGCCCTCGAGCCAGATGAGGCCGTTCTGACCCACGATGATCTTGACGTTCGTGGCGTCCTTGATCATAGTGACCATGCTGCCCTGCTTGCCGATGATGCGGGGCACCTTATTCGTGTTGACATCGATGACCCTGCCGCCGATGAGCTTGTGCAGGCCTGGACCGCGCATGGTGACGTCCACCAGCTTCTGCGAGGTCACGTTGATGATCTTCATGACCACATAGTCGCCGAGAGCGTAGTACTTCGAGAGGTCCGCGCCGCGCTCGATGAACTCGCTCGTCGCGTCCTTCATGCCGAGCACAGCCTCGTACGGCGAGTTGGTGCTTATCCGCCAGCCGGCGATCATGATATCGACGACCTGGCCGATGACGGTGTCTCCTCGTTTCGGGATATACCGTCCGGAAAGCGGGATGATCTTCAGCACTTTGCCGTCTATCTTCACGAGTCCCAATCTCGCTGCCCGGATGTCCTCCTTCATGCGGTAGGTGCCGAAGCTCGGCAGGAAATCCATGCCGGTAGCGAGCAGCTCGCCGGGCGCCACAATGGCCTTATCTTGCACATTCAGTTCACTCATATCGTTTCACCTTGGTAACATTATTCTCTGATCATCTTCCATGATTATCTCGTGATCATTCCACGACTCTTGTCTCCGCGCCGCCGTGCGTCAGCTTGTTGAGGCGGTCATAAAAGTCCGCTTCGAGGCCTGCGGGAATCTGGATGACGCACGAATAGCTGCCGTCGTCATGCCACGTCTCCTGCTGCGGCTTGGCGAACTGCATGATGGCGTTCACCGCCTTGCCGGCGTGCGTGGCCGGGATGCGGAGGGCGATCTTCCGCTGCTCGAACGCTATCGGCAGGATCGGCCGGAGCTGCGTGACGATGGCGTCCACCTGCTCTTCAGCCGTCTTGAACTCATCGATCTTGACCTTCGCCTCCTCCATCGCATTCTCGATGCGTTGAGGTGGATGGGGAAGCTTCGAGCGCGGATCGATAGCGTTCCGCGCGATGATCGCGATGATGCGCCGCCGCTTCTCCTCACGGAGCTTCTCGCGATAATCTCCAGTCAGCTGGATCTCACCATCCTTGATGATCCTGGCCGCGATCGTGAGGACATCGCTTGTCCCGAAGGCGGCCTTCAGCTGCATCTCCGGAGCGAAGACGCCCCGGCTCACGTCGCTGAATATCTTCTCGCTCCGGATAGCTTCCTTGATGTCGACGGCCTTACCCTTCTTGAGCTCGATGGCGAGGTCCGGATCGACGGCGATCTCGAAGACAGCGCCCGCCTTCTTGAGGCGGGCGAGGTTGAACGAGACGCGCTCCTTGTCGAAGTTCTGTGGGCGTTGCATCCTACTTCTTCTTGACCTCCTTGAGGAGCTTGTCTATCCTGTCCTTCTCCACCTTGGTGAAGGCGCGCGTATCCGCGCGGACATAGGCGCAGTCGAGGCGTTCGACGCTGATATTGTTCTCGAGCGCCTTGACGATGGCCTTGATGCCGAGTTTCATGGCGTCGTCGAGGCTCAGGTCGCGACGGTATTCTTTCGAGAGGATCTCTTCGATCTCTGTCTCGCCTTCGCCGATGACGCAGGCCTTGTATTCGAAGTAGATGCCGGTCGGATCGGTCTTGTACAGGGAAAGTCCACGGGCGTCCGCGCCGCCGACAAGGATAGAAACGCCGAAGGGGCGAAGGCCGCCGGATTGCGTGCAGATCTGCTTGAGGTCGCAGATGTCCTTGACGATGGAGAGCACGTCGATGGGCGTGTCGTACATGACGCGGTTCTGCTGGGCGCGCATCTGGGCGCGCTCGATGAGCACGCGCGCGTCGGACAGGATGCCTGCCGCGGTGGCGCCGATGTGCTCGTCGATCTTGAATATCTTCTCGACCGCGTCCGCGACGATCAGCTGGTCCACGATGCGCTTGTCGGTTACGAAGACGACGCCGTCCTTGACGACCATGCCGATGGCGGTGCTGCCCTGCTTGACGGTCTTCTTGGCGTACTCGACCTGGAGCAGCCGTCCGTCAGGGCTGAACATGGTGATGGCCCGGTCATAACCCATGACCTGATGGCTCATCGGTTGCATATTCTCTTCCTCCTTGTCTTTCATGGTTTCAACCTGCCGTGTTTTTTTCTGTTTTCAGTCTTGCCTTTCGAAGGATACCCGACACTGTGGTGGCGCGGACGATCGCCTCTTGATTGTCGATGCTGGTGATGAGGGCCAGGCTCGCCTTGACCTGGTCGACGTATTTCACGTTGACCTTGAGGATGCCGCGTTGCTCGGCGGCATGCCAGGTGTCCGGTAATACCCATATTCCCGCCTGCGCCGTCTCGGCCTCGCCGAGAAGCTGCAGCGTCTGGCGCCAGATCTCCCTGGAAACAGGCGTCACCTCGCTTATCTTGCCTCGGGAGAGGATCTCGAAGGCGATATACCTGTTTTTCTCCCGAAGCGTCGGAATGAGTAGTTTCAAGCGTTTATTCGCCATGCTTTCCCTTAAGACAGTTTTCTTTAACTGAGAAAATACGCGCGTGGCTTGATTTTCTCCTTTCTCTCACAGGGCGGTGATTTCGTTGGAGTATAAAAAGGTATTGGTTTGCCAATGGTTGGCTTTAAATGGGTCTAGGGGCGTTTTATCAGTATTCTGACTGATGGATACCATCACGGAAAGGCATACCAAAGCATTTTTATAGGAGTTGTGTCATAACGCCTCGGTAGCGAGGTGATTATATGGCAAAAGCATTGATCAAGCGCGGCGCGAAGCGGACGAGCAGGGCTGATTTCCTGGGAAAATCGACAGCAGCCCCGTTGAGTGGCAGGAGCGGTCCGGTATATCGCAGGAAGAAGCGACAGATCCAGGAGCCGATAAGCGCAAGAAATATGCGCTGATCGCATTGATTGTATCTGTGCTTATCGAGATTGATTGAACATTTTTTTATCTTCTGATATCAGTTCCGAAAAGAGGCATATCTATGCATACACTGCGACGATATCCGATACAGCGACTTATTCTCTGCATCGTCATACTCTTGCTTCTCGCCTTGCTGCCGGCATGCACTCGCTATGTCCAGCAACAGGCGGAGATGCGCGCCCGTCGCCTGGTGGGCATGGTCGATTGTCCGGTGAAGCCGATCCCATTCGATGAGCTGAAGGAGATCCTGCCGCGACAGCTCACTACGGAGGCAGGGACGTTCCGTCTTGTCGGCGCCAGAGCCGGCGAGAGTGAGGTGTTTGTCGGCCTGATGGATGTGACGTCTGTCGAGGGCAGCTATGCTGATGTCGCCGCACCGGATGCCGAGCTCAGCCCAGAGAATCGCGTGATCCGGGGGACGTTCGCCGACACCGCCCACCAACCATTGGTCGGCCTCTTGGCGGGACTGCTGACTATCTATAATCAGGAAGGCACGATCTACGATGCGGCCTCAGGAGAATGGGTGAAATGGTACAACAACGCGGCCGATGACGCCATGACCGCGCAGCTCAAGGACCGATGCGCTGGCGCTAGCGAGCTCGTGGCATATAAGGAATATGGTGGCATCAATCCGGATGAGGACCTGAGCCGACAGAAGATCCATAAAGCGGGAAGCTTCTATGCCATGGTCAACAACCGCCTCTTCATGACGGTGGGTATGTCCAAGGATCTCTCGCTCGTCGAGCTCGACTCCGTGCTCGGCGCCTCCCTGCTGCAGTTCGACTGCTCCCGCTTCGTCAGCATGGCCGCGCTGCATGTGGAGAAAGTCGATCCAAGTTGCACGACGGAAGAGGTACGACGGGTCGATTGATCCTGCATTTTGTATTCTTTTTTTCTTCCGCTTGTCATTTGTTGTGGATACCCCATCGCTTGCGATGGTTGGGCTTTTTGCTGCGAATACTGATCCGAGGGTATCCACAACTTTAAAAATCCCAACTAGATTAATACCTCGCCCCTTGGGGCGGTTGGGATTTTTATTTTCCATGATTTCGGTTTCTCGCTCTCCTTACCTATGAGGAGAGCGAGAAACCGAAATCATCTATCAGGACGTGAAGGGGAAGAAAGGACAGGACGAGGGCAGAAGAGAAGTATCATCCGCCAAAAGAATCGGCTGAAAATTCCTTCCGCCCGAAGTGAAGAGAAATTTTCACTATGAAGAATAAATTCTTAGTAAGAATAATTTAAATGATTAAAAAATATAGCGAAAGGAAGGCACGCACAAAAATCATGCGATCCTCTCAAAGCTGTGCTCAGGAGATGACTTAATGTGCTCCTGATGCAGAGCCGAATTTCGGCGGCTTGTAGCCATCGCTGGATGATGGCGACGCGTCTCGCCGGGGACCGTCGAACTGCCGCGGCCCGTCCCGTCGTCCTTCACGGCCGCGATTGAAGCCGCCCGGACGAGGACCTTCCCTGAAGCCGCCATGCGGTGGGCTGTCTCGCCTGAATCCGCCCTCGCGGCGTTCGCTGCGGAAGCCGCCGCGTTCACCGGGCCTTCCTTCGTCGCGTCGTCCGCCATGCCGGGGCGGAAGACGAAGCTGCCGTTGGAAAACTCCTGGCGGCAGCTGGTCGGTGGTGATAGGCGTGAAGGCCATGTCCATGACGCCTTCGATGTCGCACAAGAAACGGTATTCCTCGTTCGTGAGCAGCGTGATGGCCTTGCCGGTCTTGCCTGCCCTCGCCGTCCTGCCGATGCGGTGGACATAGTCCTCGGCATAGCGGGGGATGTCATAGTTGATGACATGCGTGATGTCATCCACATCGATGCCTCTGGCGAGGACATCCGTCGCGATGAGCGTGTGGATGCGGCCTTCGCGGAAGTCCTTCATGATCTTGTCGCGCTTGTTCTGCCGCATGCCGGCGTGGATGCAGTTCGCGTTGAAATGCATCTCCTGGAGGACGCGGGTGAGGAAGTCCACCTGGTCCCTTGTCCTGCAGAAGATGAGGCAGCGTTCAGGTTTCTCTGTCTCCATGATATGGAGGAAGACATAGATCTTTTGCCGCTGCTCCACCATGTAGTGGAACTGCTCGATGCTGTCGAGGCGGAGCTCCTCTGGCTTGCCGATGAGCGGGCATGGTCGCATGAAGCGCCGCGCGATCTCCTGGATGGGCTGCGGCAGCGTCGCGGAGAAGAGCATGGTCTGCCGCTCCTTGGGCAGCTTCTCGAGGATGGTCGTGATATCATCGATGAAGCCCATGTCGAGCATGCGGTCAGCCTCATCAAGCACGACGATGGCGAACTTGAGCGGGTTGATGGTGCGGCGTTCGATGTGGTCGAGATAGCGTCCCGGTGTTGCTACGATGATGTCCGGGTGCTTCTCCAGCTCCCAGATCTGCCGGTCGATGGACTCGCCGCCATAGACGGCGGTCGCGGTCTTGCCGGTGTATTTCGAGAACTTGCGCAGTTCTACACAGACCTGCACCGCGAGCTCCCGTGTCGGGGTGACGATGAGGGCCTGTCTTCCTGGTTCGAGGCGTTCGAGGATGGGGATGCCGAACGCTGCCGTCTTTCCCGTCCCGGTCTTGCTCTGCGCGAGGACATCATTGCCCTGCTTGGCGAGCGGGATGGCCTCTGCCTGGATCCCGGTCGGATTCTGGAACCCTATCTCATTGAGCGCGAGCAGGATGGGCTCGCTGATGCCTAAGTCCTTGAACTCCACTGATGTGTTTATCGATTCGCTTTCCATGTGCGTTTCACCATAACCTTTGTTGTCGCTGCAAGCGATCGTGTCGAGAAAAAGCTGGATTCTTGCGGAAAACGCTTTTTCGCGATGGTCAGAAACCGCACCTTATGGGGGTTTCGGACATTCAAACGGCACTTTGGGCCTGTTTTAGCACGAGTAGAAGGGGTGGATACGGCCTGGATAGGCGTATTGGCCCTTCGTATGCTTGCTTTTCGCGTAGAGAACGGATGGTGGGCGTGAGTTTATAAAGCTTTGGGTTGGTCAGGCTCTGTCCCGAATGTAGCCGGCGCCGTCTTTTTCGCGCCTGAGCGCTCCGCAGGATTCACTGCACTAACCCGAGCCGACGTTTCGGCCTTCCCCTTC
>OBEQ010217277.1_pt1 | contig 83371 bp, 80 predicted proteins | sample 1670901 | NCBI WGS metagenome assembly OBEQ01 (sample SAMEA104232315, study PRJEB22302) | groundwater metagenome | biome: forest; feature: aquifer; material: groundwater | place: USA | collected 2011-08-07 | depth 5.4 m | reverse complement strand
TTCTCCATTCCTTTCGAGAAGTTCAGACGGGTGAAGAACTGGAATGCTTTAAGTGAATGTGTCGTGGTCTTCGATGACATCAATTCCAACCCCAAGAAGGGGACTATCTTTGTAGACCAAATAACGCTGTCGAAGGAATAAGAGAATAGTTTTTAACCATAGGAGGCAGCGTAATGAAAAGGCGTTTATTAGCAGCAGTGTTTGTACTTTCATTGATTTTTTCAAGTCTTCCATTAAGCGTTTGTTATGCAGGATCGGAATATCAAGAGAATGTTGTTGATAAGGCCGGCGATTGGTTTGCCACAGTGGGCAAACAAGGAATGGAAAAAGACCAGATTTTGGCGGAACGGAAGGCAAAAAGAATGGCTCATTACGCTGAAGTCCAGGCTAAGAAAGCTTCCAAAGATGCCGAAAAAGCCGGCAATGACATGAAGAAAAAGATGGGATTTTAAATTTTTCGTTTTTTATTTAGTGTTTAGATCGTTAGGTAGTAAAATAAGGACGACTCCAAAAGAGCCGTCCTTATTTTTTGCCCGGAAGAAGAAACTTTATGATTGATCTAACAAATGCACAGAAAAAAGCAGTTGAGACGGTAGATCGGAATGTGTGCGTTTCGGCGGGGGCAGGGACGGGGAAGACACGCGTTCTGGTGGAGAGGTTTATTGATCTGATTGAAAAAAATCTTGCCAGGCCTCACGAAATTCTTGCGATCACGTTTACGGAAAAAGCGGCGCAGGAAATGAAAAAGCGCATTGCCGAAAGATTGCGCGAGCAAGGATTAGAACAAGCGCGGCGAGAACTCGAAAACGCTTATATCGGAACCATTCATTCTTTTTGTGCACGGATTTTGCACGAACATCCCATTGAAGCTGGGGTGGATCCCAATTTTCGGGTACTTGAGGAGGACGAATCAAATCTTTTGAAGGAAATCTCACTTGATGAGTTAATCGAAGCCCGTTTTCAAGAACCCGCCGTCTTTGATCTTTTGCGCATTTATTCGGAAGAAGGTGTAAGAAATGCGATTAAACAAGTCGCAAACCGTGCGCATACATTTGGGGTTTCAATCCAGGAAGCATCGGTAGCTCAGACGATTCCATCAAACATGCTGCTTAAAGAAAAAGTGTTAAGCGCACTAAAACTTCTTAAGGAGTTAAAGGGAAAAGAGGACGATTGTGCTTTGGTTGAAGAAGTGCTTAACAAACCAGTTTCAGATTGGGACGAATTAGAAACTTTAAAAGAAATTGAGAAAAAATTCAGAAGACACAAGACCAAACCCGAGATTGGTATTTTTAAGGATTGTTTTGATGATTGGATTGCTTGCTGCGCAGAGGCGCTTGGTCAAAACGTGCGCGAAGCTTTCTTGAGCCTCGCTTCAGATTTCGAAATTAGATATTGCATATTTAAACGCGAACGTTCATCGCTTGATTTCAATGATTTGGAACGCGAAGCAGTCAAGCTTTTTAATGGAAGCGAACCGAGATGCCAAGCTTGTAGAAAGCTTTATTGGGAAAATTTCAAATACATTATGATAGATGAATTTCAAGATACGGCACCGCTTCAAGATCAATTGATCACACTTATTGCTCGGCCAAACAATTTATTTATTGTAGGGGATTGGAAACAATCGATTTATGGTTTCCGTGGAGCCGAGGCATCGCTCTTCCTTAAGAAAGAGGAAACATTTTCAAAATCAGGTGCGGGCGAACGAATTTCATTGGTTGAAAATTTCAGATCACGTGGTGAGCTTCTGAATCAGATTAACCCCTTTTTTGAAAAGCTCTGGACCGAAGAAAAAAGATCTTTTGAACCGCTTGAAACCCGCCGTATATTTCCTCAAAAAGCAAATCCTTCGGTCGAATTCCTGAGCATTAAACAGGAAGAAGATGAATCCATAGAAGAAGCGCGGATGAATGAAGCGCGCGTTTTGGCTGAGCAGATTCATGGTTTGGTCACTTCTGGAGTTTATGAGTATAAGGATTTTGCCATGCTTTTCCGTGTGGCCACAGACATTTATTATTATGAACATGAATTAAGAAATCTTGGTATCCCTTATTATGTCGTAAGTGGTCGCGGATTTTATAGACAGCCTGAAATCAGAGATTTGATTTCGTTCTTGGAACTTCTTGAAAATCCACATCTTGATATTTCGCTTGCGGCTGTGCTGCGTTCTCCTTTGGTTCAAGTGTCAGACGATACACTTTTTTGGCTTTCTAATGCTTCCAAACGAGCGAATCACGACGTACCACTTTATGAAGCGTTCCTCAAATGCCATGAGATTTCTGAGATTCAAGAAGAAGATCAGGCGAGGCTTCAAATTTTTCGTACGTTCTTTTTTGAACTTTTGAAGCAAAAAGAAAAATGGTCAGTTTCGGAATGTCTGGAATTAACTCTCGGAAGAACCCAGTATGGCCAATATGTGCTCAGCCTTCCTCAAGGAAAACGCCATTTTGCGAATTTAAGAAAATTGCTTGAAGTCGCGCGCGAACTTGAAGTTCGCGAGCCCGTTCATTTGGGGGATTTTATTCGTTATATTAAAGGGCTTGAAACTCAAGAGGTGCGCGAATCCGAAGCCCAAGTGGAAGCACTCGAAGGTAATGTGGTCAAACTCATGACGATTCACAAAGCAAAGGGGCTTGAATTTAAAGTGGTCATGATTCCGGATTTAAATCGAAAAGCACCTCCCAACAAGATTAAATTTTTATTTGATTCGGAATATGGCATTGGTTTTAAGGTATTTAATACAACAAATCGTAAATTTGAGGAAACGCTTGCATTCAAAAAAATTAAAGAGCGGCTCGTTCAAAATATGAAAGAGGAATCAAAAAGGCTTTTGTATGTTGGGATGACGCGTGCTGAGGATCATTTAATTCTTTCCGGCACTTCAAAAGAAGCGGATGAGGAGGACGGTGAAGGCTTTGACGATGGAGCTAACTGGTATGAGTGGATTGAACAATGGTGCATTTCGGGCGCCGCTTTTGAACACAAGACCGTCCAAGTGCCTGAAAAGAAATCCGGCCGAGCGCCTTCTCCTTTGGCGAAGCATGAGAAAATTAAAACTGCTTTGGAGGCAGGAGAGGTCATCCCTGTGAAAATACCTGAAGGCGTTGATCGAATCGTCGAATCATTAAAACCAGTTGTACCAATCTATTTTGAACGCGTTGATCTTCCCGTTTCTGCCTTTTCAACATTTGAACAAGATGCCGAAGAGTACCGGCGCACCTATGAACTCGGTATGTTGCCCGAGGAAGCGGCGCTGACAGATATGAAACTAGAAGAATGGGAAGCCGAAGAAGATGAAGCAGAGATTAGCGCAGCTGACTTTGGAACCGTAATTCACAAAATTTTTGAGCATCTCGTTTCCGATCCTAAAAAAGCAAATGAAAAATTACCTAATTTCATCCACCGTTTTGCTAGGAATCTAGAACCGAATACGCAGGAGGAAATGTTCAAGCTTTCAACTCAATTTTTAAAATCCAAGCAATTTTCGGAAATCAAACAAGCAAAAGCACGCCATACGGAAATTCCATTTGTTTTTCGATTGAAGAGCGGAATCATTCAAGGAACGCTTGATCTCCTTTATCAAACGCAAGAAGGTGCATGGGTCATTCTGGATTATAAAACCTCACAGATTAATGGAAACAATTTGGAGGAAGTGGCCAACCGTTACCAAAGCCAGTTGATGCTTTATGCGTTGGCTTGCCATGAGCTTCTTAAAATTTCAGTAAACCGGGCCGCACTTTATTTTGCCAGGACAGATCAAATGTTCGATTTTTCACTTGAAGGAGTTGATTTCACCAAACTCCGCAGTGATTTCGAAACGATTCAAAAGGAAATTATTGCGAAGCGGAAAACCTGGGTGATGGCGTGAGCAGATTGCAGGCGTATCGAGAATCAGTGTTGAGTTTAGGTTATGATTTTATTAAGGCCCGTGCGCTTCAAGTTGCGTTTGAGTTGGATATTTTTGAGCGTTTGGGGGCTGGTTCTAAAACAACGGTAACTTTGGCTGGAGAAATGACCCCACCGTCTACAGGTGGTGGGATGAAAGCTAACCCAGAATCATTGGAATTATTTTTGAATGCACTCGCCTCATTGGGACTCATAGAAGCTGATGGAAGTGCTTATCGGAATACAAAGTACGGCCAGGAAATTTTTCTAAAGAGTAAGCCGCTTTACTTGGGAGATTATATTAAACTCCACAGCCACGGTTTCAGCGACTGGGCTAAGTTAGGAGAAATCGTGCTGAGCGGTAAGCCAATTGGCCAGCCTGATTTCTTCAAGATTAACGATCCAACGGTGACAGCTGGTTTCGCCCGCGCAATGCGTGATACGGCGATGGGGCATGCCGAATATCTGGCCAAGAAACTTTTCTTTAAAGGTGTAAAAACATTGCTGGATCTAGGCGGTGGCCCGGGAACTTTTACCATTCATTTTCTTAAAACAAATCCTGAGCTTCGAGCTACGATTTTTGATCTTCCAGCCACACTTGAAACGACCCGAAAATTCGTCGAAGCTGAAAACCTGACACGCCGCGTTGAATTTCAAGCAGGCGATTTTAATCAAGATCCGATCAAAGGATCATTTGATGTTTGTTTTCTTTCTCACATTATTCACGGCCAAAGTATTGAAAAGAACAAGAAACTCTTCGCCAAAATTTTAGCTTGCCTTAATCCGGGCGGAAAATTAATCGTTCAGGATTTTTTTCTCAATCCTGATAAACAATCCCCGCAATTTGCGTCCCTTTTTGCTTTGATGATGTTGATGCATACAGATGGAGGTAGGACCTACACCTTTGAAGAGGTTGAGCATTGGATGAAAGAAGTCGGTTTTTCTCGCACAAATCGCTCTCATCTTAATCTTCCGCGTTCCATTTCTCTCTTAACCGGTGAGAAATAGGAGATGTAAAACCGCCTAGTTTTTCTGAAATTTCAATAGTATAATCTCACCTCGAATCAACTGGGAAGATTTATCTCTTCCTCAACCTTTAGAGTTATGGGCAGATATTCAGACGCACTTCAAAAAATTGAAGAAGAACGGAAGAAAAAAGGCTTAGGTCCTTTCCAAGCGCCTTTTGGGAAGAGCAGTCCGGTTTTCCGAAATTATGCCATTGGAATTGTTGCTGTTTTGGTGATTGTTTTGGCAGTCGTGTACATTCGTGGTGTGCGAAAGGGAATGCGTTTAGCCAGCATGCCCAGCCCCGAAAAGAATTCTTCCGAACCTCAAAAACCCCTCAGCAATGAAGTGGCAGCAACGGAAGGGAATACCGCATTATTGGACAATTTGGAGCGGATGATGAAAATGTCCTATGAAGCCAAACCGCAAGCTTCAAGTCCTGCTGCTGTTCCCGATGCTTCTGGCCAGGCAATTCAACAAAGCAAAACCAATTTTTACACAGTTCAACTTGTTGCTTATCAAGATGTAGTGCGTGCTAGGGAAGAAGCCAGCAGATTGAATCAAGAAGGCTATCGCGCCATTATTTTACGGGGCGGCAAATATTTTGCAGTTTGTATTGATAAATTTGATGACAAGACTCAAGCAGATGCACGGCTGTCTGAAATTAGGGACGCTTTAGGTGAAACGATGTACCCCGGCGCTTGGGTTCGGCTCGTAAAAACGAAAAGAGCAGTTTCTTAAACACCATAGTTACTTCAATTCTTTCTTGGAAAGTATTTTCAGCTTCGAATCAAACTCGTAGATAATCGGAATTCCGGTTCCGAGATTAAGTTTGAGGACTTGTTCGCGGGTCAATTTATCAAGATCCATTACAATCGAACGAAGGCTGTTGCCGTGCGCGGCTATGAGAATATTTTTCCCAGCCTTTAGATCAGGCACGATTTTCTTTTCAAAATAAGGAAGCGTGCGCGCTGCTGTGTCTTTTAAGCTTTCACCGTTTGGTGGGGCGATGTCGTAACTCCTCCGCCAAATGTGAACTTGCTTGTCCCCATATTTCTTGGCCGTTTCAGCTTTATTGAGTCCCTGTAAATCTCCGTAATGGCGTTCGTTTAAAGCTTGGTCTTTTTCAATTGGGATTTTTTCTTGGTCGATTATTTTTAAAATGATGGTCAGTGTTTCATTAGCTCGTTCGAGAACGGAGGTATAAGCTTTATCAAATTTAATTCCTTTAATTTTTTCACCAGCCCGTCGTGCTTCTTCACGCCCCTTATCTGTTAGAGGGACATCTACCCATCCCGTGAACCGGTTCTCCAAATTCCATTGGCTTTCGCCGTGCCGAACCAAGACCAAAGTCGTCATTTTATTAATCATTCCCCCGTGTTAAAATGGAGGTTCATTATACTTAGGAAGTGCACAAAGGCAAGAATCTATAAGATGGATATTTTGAAGGTCTTAACGATTGCGCTTGTCTTGTCCAGCTTGGGAATACGTGAGGCGATGCCACAAGAAACTTATACCAATAGATTAGCTCAGGAAAAAAGCCCTTATCTCTTGCAGCATGCCCACAATCCTGTGGATTGGTACCCATGGAGTGAAGAAGCTTTCCAAAAAGCTCGCGTGGAAAACAAACCTATTTTTCTTTCGATTGGATATTCAACCTGCCATTGGTGCCATGTCATGGAAGAAGAATCCTTCACAAATTCAGACATCGCAAAAATTTTGAATGATTATTTTATTCCGATTAAAGTTGATCGTGAAGAACGGCCTGACGTCGATCACATATATATGCAGGCGGTGATGGCCATGACGGGCTCCGGCGGTTGGCCAATGAGCGTATTTTTGACACCTGATCTCAAACCATTTTACGGAGGAACTTATTTTCCGCCGGCTGACAAGTGGGGAAGGCCCGGATTTATTACCGTTTTAAATGCCGTGCATCAAAAGTGGGCCAGCGGTCGCGAAGATTTGATCAAATCGAGTGAAGAGCTTACAAAAACAATCCAAACAGAAACTGCTCATCAAACCGCCCAAAGTCATCAGTTAGATGAAAAGACGCTTCAAACTGCCTATCAACAATTGGAATCTCGTTTTGAGCAGGACAAAGGCGGATTTAGCGAGGCCCCCAAATTTCCGCAGGGTCATATCCTTTCTTTTCTCTTAAGGTATTGGAAGCGTTCGGGTGAGGCTCATGCACTTCAAATGGCTGAAAAAACCCTTCAGGAAATGGCGCGTGGCGGCATGTATGATCAGCTTGGCGGAGGCTTCCATCGTTATTCAACAGATGCTGAATGGCGGGTTCCACATTTTGAGAAAATGCTTTATGATCAAGCCACACTTTCAAAAGCCTATTTGGAAGCTTATCAAGCTACGGGCAAGCAGGAGTATGCGAAAATTGCGCGAGAGATTTTCGATTACGTTTTGCGGGATATGACGGGGCCTGAAGGCGGCTTTTATTCTGCTGAAGATGCGGATAGCGCACCCGATTCGAGTAAGCCAAATGAAAAAAGGGAAGGCGCTTTTTACGTTTGGTCTCAAGAAGAAGTCATGCCGGCTTTAGGAAAAGAAAAAGCAGAAGTTTTTAATTACTATTTTGGCGTTAAGCACGATGGAAATGCATTACACGATCCGCAAGAAGAATTCAAAAACCAAAACATTCTTTATATCAATCATACGCTTGAAGAAACTGCAAAGAAGTTTGGAAAAACTCAAGGTGAGATTGAGCAAACACTAACCGAATCAAAGAAAATTCTTTTTGTGATTCGAGAAAAACGCCCGCGGCCACATTTAGATGATAAAGTACTCACCGATTGGAACGGGCTTATGATTTCAAGCCTTGCATTTGGTTCGCGAGTTCTTGGAGATACACGTTACCGAGATGCTGCCAAGAAAGCAGCTGATTTTCTTTTGGTGAAAATGAAAACTAAAGACGGGCGTCTGATGCATCGGTATCGTGATGGCCACGTCTCAGTTTCAGGGTTCTTGGAAGATTATGCTTTTCTTGCGCACGGTCTTATTGATCTTTATGAAGCAACGTTTGATCCGCGTTATTTAGAAGAGACTCAGTTTTTATTGAAACAAATACACTTGCTTTTCTGGGATGAAACTGCAGGAGGTTTTTTTCTCAGCGGGAAAGACGCTGAGAAGTTGATTGCGCGCGTAAAAGACCTTTACGATGGCGCCGTTCCTTCTGGGAATTCAATCGCCGTTCTTTCACTTCTTCGAGTTGGCCGCATGACAATGGATAAGCAACTTGAAGATTGGGCCGGGAAAACGTTAAATACTTTTTCAGCACAGCTCGCTCGATATCCTTCAGGATTTGCTCAAATGATGATTGCGCTGGATTTTGTCATCGGACCTGCTCAGGAAATTGTGATTGCAGGGGATGAGAACGTTCAAATAACACAAGAAATGATTCGCGAGATTTATTCTGGATTTTTGCCAAATAAAGTGGTTATCTTACATTCTTCAAGCGGAGGAGCTATGAAAAAAATTGAAGCACTTTCTCCGTTTACCAAAAATCAAGTTTCTTTGAATGGAAGAACAACCGTTTATGTCTGCAAGAATTATGTGTGTGATTTACCAACTGTAGAGATTGGGAAACTAAAACAACTGCTTGAGAAATAATGCGAGAAACATCAATGGCTGTGCCGAAACAATTTAAAACCAAGCTTGCCGAACTTCTTCAAGAAGAAGAGCTTGATCTTTATGTCCTGACCATGCATTACCGAAACGACGGCGATTTGAATTATTTTAATGAACCTGACCGGCGTAAAGTGAAAGATATTTTTGATATTTTAATTGAGGATACGCAAAGACATGCGGAGCTATTGAAAAAGATTTTGGAAGTTGAGGAGAAGTAATATGCAGCGAAAACTCTATAAAGAACTTTGGACGATGCGATTTCAAAAGATGTTGGAGCTAGAGCAAAGAAGCATCGTTGATTACGGGACCATTTTAAAAGAATGTCAGAATAAACAAAAAGGGAATTCTGCGTTTGAAGGTAATCTTAAAAAGCTTATTTCCGATGAAAAAAAACATGCCAAGTTGGTTGAAGAGCTTTTAAAAATTACAAATCGCCAAGATGATTGATCGCATGAAAACTTAAGAAAGGAAAGTATATGAAACGAACGTTTATTTCTTTCTTTTTATTGCTCACTTTTTCTACCTCTCTTTGGGCTGCCAACTTTTTGGAAAAGAAAGTAGTAAAAATTGGCCAAGCGGTTCCTGATTTTAAGCTTCAGGATACCGAAGGAAAAAAACATCAACTGTCGAGTTACCGCGGCAAACTCGTTATGATTCACTTCTGGTCGGCCACGTGTCCTTTTGTCATGCGTTATGAGGAACGGCTTCAGGAAATTACAGAGGATTACTCAACTCGCGGGGTGGTCATTTTGGGGATTGATTCAAATGTCAATGAAACTCCCGAGTTAATGAAAAACGTAGCAGCCAAGCGAAAAGTCAATTATCCGGTCTTAATTGACCCTGGCAATCAAGTGGCGGACCAATTCGGGGCGATTACGACTCCGCACGTTTTTATCATTGATAAAGAGGGAAAATTGATTTACGCAGGAGCGGTGGATGACCAAGGTTGGAGTGATGACAATCCTGTGAAAAAACATTACGTGCGCGAAGCTCTTGATGCTTATCTTGCGGGTTCTCCAGTCCCCAATCCGAAAACCAAAAGTGTTGGTTGCACCGTTAAGAGGGTCTCCTAATGGGAGAGACTTTGAATCCATTGCTCGCTTCTAAAAATTTAATTCAGGAAGGTGATCCCGTCTTGATTCGTTTTGATGACGATGTCACATATTTAATCGAAGTGAATTCAACTCGGAAATTTGGAATTCATCGCGGCCGGCCGATAGAATTACGCGATTTAGTTGGGAAGTCTTATGGGGATTGGCTTGATTTGAACGGTGTGAAAGCGATTTTGCTTGAACCAACCGTTGAAGATTTTATTATGAAGGCACGGCGCGAAAGCGGGATCATCTATCCAAAAGATGCCGCCATGATTTTGATGAAGCTCGGAATCCGTTCGGGAAGCCGTGTCATTGAAATTGGGACAGGTTCAGGCGCTCTTACTTTGGCGCTTGCCGCGCAAGTTGCGCCGGATGGAAAAGTTTACTCCTATGACCGAAGAGAAGATTTCCAAAAACTGGCAGAAGCAAATTTAAAGAAAGCCAAATTGCTTTCTTATGTGGAACTGATTAAACGTTCAGAGCATGAACCGTTTGCCGAAACCGAAGTCGATGCGATTGTATCTGATGTCCCGGAGCCTTGGCATGAAACCGAAGTGATTAAAGCGAGTTTGAAAAATGGCGGTCGTATTGCCGCACTTAACCCCACCTATAATCAAATTGAAAAGATGAGCGAAGCGCTTGAAAAATCCGGTTTCATTATGATCGAAGCCATGGAAATATTGGTCCGCGGTATTTTAGCCCGAGCAGGAAAAACCCGGCCTGAGCAACGAATGGTGGCTCATACCGAATTTATCTTATTTGCAGTGAAGCCGGCTTTCTAATAGGAAATATGAGAGCGGCAAAATTACAGTGAAAAAATAAATTTTATGAGCGGCACAAACCTTCTCGGCGGAATTATTTTTGGAAGTATCGGGTTCGCCGCGTTTATCTACGGAAAAAAACAGGCGAGCGCTAAGCCCATGATTTTTGGAATTACTTTGATGGCTTACCCTTACTTTATTCGGAATACAACCGCGATGTATGGGATTGGCATTTTACTGACCGCCGCGTTATTCATTTTCCGCGATTAGCCTAAATAATCAGTTCAATTCTGAGCGCATCTCTGATTTTCTTGGCTGAGTCTACCAATGCTTTTTGAGAAGTGCTGCGATCAATAAAAATCGTTTTGTGTTTTTTGTTCAGGAATTCAAGCGACCAAATATCGCGTACCGCATGCTCGTGTTTTAAGACAACCGCCTTTAAGTTTTCCACTGACCATTTCCTTTGGAATAACGGGATAAACAAAAGACGATTTTCCTGTTTGACTTGGTTTGCGACTCCATTGACGGTTAACCTTCGGTTGAGGAAAAGCGTTCCAACACTAAGCCCAAAAAGAATTAAAGGCGCATAAACCCATGGCGCATTAAAGAAGAGTTCAACAGGTCTTTTAAAATTGGATAGATTGAGCATCGCATATTGATTCCACGCTAGAAGTGTGAAAAGCCAGAAAATGATGACCGTGAGGTCATACACATGTTGGCTTGGCGATTTTGAAAATTGGACGTAATTAGGCTGCACCAATCTCGGTGCAAAGCGCCTGAGATAATGAGCAGGGTAATAATGAATGTGGTCTGTTCCTGCTAAAAGTTTTTTAATATTGCTTTCGAGTTGTCTCGGGGGCACGGAATAAAATAGTTCACCACCTTTTGCAAGCGAGATTGTTCCCTCTTCTTCAGAAACAACAAGGCATACTGCATCTGTTTTTTCCGTGAGCCCCAATGCTGCTCGATGTCTTGTGCCCAAACCGTTTTCAATTTGTTTGCGTTCGCTTAAAGGAAAGACGGCGCCACAGTGTGTCGCTCGTCCTTTTCGAATTAAAACACCACCGTCATGGGTTGGCGTGTCTTTCGTAAAAAGGGTAGTCAAAAGCTCTTTTTTAATATCAGCGTTGATTTCAATTCCCGTTGCCCCAAACCTAAGAAGACTGTCGTTTCTTTCGAAGGCAATAAGTGCTCCGGTTTTGGTTGCAGCAAGCGCTTGTGCGGCTTGAGCAATTTCTACTAAAGCAGCTCTTTTTCGGTTCAAAGAGTTTGGATTAAGGTTTTGGATTAATTTGTTCGCTAAAACAACTAGTTCTGGTTCAAGTGCCATCAGAAAGATAAAAATCATGAGGACAATGGGAAGCCAGCGGTGAACGACAGCCCCGGAACCGCTTTGGGTGCTAATTGCTGCTAAAAGTGAAAATAGGAGCAGGATGCCGGACAATTCCCATGCCCGGTGAGTCCTTAGAAAACACTGGACCCGGTAAATGAAAAAACCAGTCAGAACAATTTGGGTAGAAATTAAAAAACTAAGTAACATCTTCGCCTCGAGGTATTTATAAATATCGGCATTTTTTTATAGAAGATGAGAAACGCTTAATTGCCGTGATTCTGATTGACTTTTTATATCCAAACGCTAGGATAGTATACCATTTCAATATAATTTCTTTCAGTCACAAGATGAATAAGGAGAGAATATGAGGATTGTAACGTTGTTAGTTTTGAGCGGTTTGTTGATTGCATCTACGGGTTGCGTTTCCAAGAGCACTCATCAACGCGAAGTTAATACTCTTCAAGCGCAGGTATCGCAGATGGATGCCGCTTTGAAAGCTCAACAAGAGCAAAATCAGCAACTTCAGGCTCAGCTTGAGTCAGCCCATGGACGCCGGTCGAGCAGTACTAGTTTTGCAGGTGCAATGTATCGAACTCCTTCTGGTTTTGAAATTGCCGCAGTTGACATTCAAAAGGCTTTGAAAGGTGCTGGTTATTATTCGGGTGGTATTGATGGGAAAATTGGTCCCGATTCCAGAGAAGCTTTGCGCAATTTTCAAAAGGATAATAGCCTTACTGCCGATGGAGTTTGCGGCCGCCAAACTTGGATTAAATTGAAAACACATCTTGACGTTGTAAAGTAAAACAAGCCTGAAATCATTTCAAACTGTAGGGTGCGGATTGTGCGCCCCTACAGGAAATCTTTTTATTTCCTGCTTTTGAATTCCCGCCTTTTGTTTTTAGGTCACCCATGCTAAACTTCTCCATTGTGATGATTCAGTTCAAAGTAAAACTCATATCAAAATGTGATTCTCATGGGTGAACGAGACGAGATCATTAATGAACTGAAATACCTTGTCCGTTATTATCGGCAGGCTGTGCATGAGTTTTTTGATGATACTTCAGGCGAACTTGAAGAACGTCTCGAAGCATTTTACGGATGTCTAGAGAAGGATCAGAATTCGCTTGAAGAATACCGGAAAATGCTTGAATTTTTGATCAGACTCCAGACCAATTTAAAACAAAGAGTAGATGATCTTACTTTTCTCACCGATCGCATGAATCATTTGCTGGAAGCTCCTCAATGAATAGCCCAACAAAAATTTTTCTAGCTATTTTTATTTCGTTTTCTTTTTTTGTAGTACCTGTTTTTCCGGAAACGCCCATTCTTCTGCCCACTTCTCTCCCAATTCCAGATTCAGCAGAGTTGAACAAAAATATCCGGGTAGCGGTGCTGCTGGACGCGCCGAGCGTGACCGTTTCAATCGACGGACCTTATGAGATATTACCGAAGAACCCGCTTTTAAGCGGGACGAAAGCGTTTGAAGCCGTTATTAAGCCTTATAAGGAAGGTTTAATGATTGGTGACGGACATTACCGCGGAGATCGTATGACTTTCAAAGTCAAAAGTGGTTCCATTCGAATTGACAAACGAGAATACCTGCACCAAGTTCAAATTTTTAAAAATTCGAAAGAGAAATTGAGCGTTATTAATCAAATTGATCTCGACGAATATTTAAAAGGAGTTTTACCGCTTGAAGTTAATGCTGGATGGCCCGTGGAGGCATTAAAAGCTCATGCAGTTATATCGAGAACCTTTGCCTTATTTAAAGCGATTGAAAAAAAAGATGAGGTTTTTTCTCTTTTGAGTACGGTACACAGCCAAGTTTATGGAGGTTCATTATTCCATAAAATGAAAACGGATGTTGCTATTGACACAACTCGCGGAGAAATTCTTACCTTCAGAGGCAAAATTTTTCCCTCTTATTTTCATGCTGCTTGCGGCGGGCAAACTGCGCAAGCAGACAAAATCTGGTCTGTTGAACCCAACCCGGTTTTAAAAGGAGTGGTCTGCAACTTTTGTTCAAATTCCAAATATTGGAAATGGTCTTTTCGTATTCCCCTGAAGCAAATAGAAACAACGATGCAAAAAAATGGTTATCCGGCGAATCATCTGAACAACATTATTTTGACCCATTACGATCCATCAGGGAGAGCCTCCAAAGCCGTCCTTCAATATCAATATTCCAATTTAACCATCGGTGCGGATGAATTGAGGACGTATTTGGGATACGAACGATTAAAAAGCCTTAAAGCAACCATTGCTGTTAAAAACGACCAAGCTTATTTTTCCGGCCATGGGTGGGGACACGGGATTGGATTATGCCAGTGGGGAGCAAGAAGCCAGGCAAAGTTTGGAAAAACCTATCGCCAAATCCTCGAATTTTATTTTCCGGGAAGCGAAGTTAAGAAAATATAAGTTCTGCGCCTATCCTGCGAAAAGCGTGCGGGACTGCTATCATCAACGATAAATTTTCTATAGGAAGATGATGACTGTACTGATTGCCAATTTAATTTAATTAATGAGAATCAGTGCTGGCACGAATTTTTAATTAATAATCACTTGAATCGTTCTTAGGTAATTCGCGCCCGTAGCTCAATTGGATAGAGCGTCAGCCTCCGGAGCTGAAGGTTTCGAGTTCAATTCTCGACGGGCGCAAACTTCCTTAGCTTAGCCGTTTGTATATTCATCAAAGTTTGCAACTTGTCCCGTTGCGAAGCAACGGGGCGGGCGCAATTTCCCCGACGGGAAAATACTGTGTCGGCACGATTAGGGCAATCGTGTCCGATACGGCATAAAATTTATGGTTTAGTTTATGAATAAAAAAGTCATTGCTGTATTTGGGAGTGGAGTGATTAAAGAAAACTCGCAGCAATTTAGAATTGCTTGTGAAACAGGGTGCCTTCTGGCAAAAGCAGGTTTTACTGTTGCGAACGGTGGTTATCAAGGAAGTATGCTGGCTTCGGCCAAAGGGGCTAAGGAAGCTGGAGGCAATACGGTCGGTGTAACAACGGATGATTTTGGTTCTGCAAAGAATCCATTTATTGATCAAGAAATTCGTAAGAAAACCTGGCAGGAACGTCTTCATCAATTAATTAAACTTGCAGATGGGTATGTTGTTTTGGATGGTGGAACGGGTACGCTTACAGAATTTATGGTTGTGTGGGAGATGGGTAATAAAGGATTTCAGAAAAAACCTGTTGTGATATTAGGTCGTTACATCCGATCCGGGGTGAAAACACTCAAACAAAATCCAGAAACCAGACTTCCGAAAGAATTTCGCTCCATTTCAACTCCAAAAGCTGCTGTTCAATATCTTCGTTCTTATTTTAATCATGTCTAAACTCTGTTCCATGGAACTTTCCGATTTTGATTATGAGCTTCCGAAAGAATTGATTGCTCAAATGGCACTTCCTAAGAGAACCGAGGCACGTCTTTTGGTTTTGAATCGCGAGGAGGAATCAATAGGGCATAAAACGTTTCGGGATATTGTGGATTATTTTACAAAAGGAGATGTTTTGGTTTTGAACGACACCAAAGTTCTTCCGGCGCGAATTTTCGGGAAACGAAAAACGGGTGCGCGAGTTGAAATTTTATTGCTTAAGAAGACGGGGATGATTTGGGAGGCACTCGTAAAACCCTCCGGACGCATTCGAGAAGGAGAAATATTAGAAGTAGGCAAGCGGGAAAAAATCAACGCTTGCGTGGTTGATTCACCGAGTCCCAACAGCGGTGTTCGTCATCTCAAATTCGAAAATCAAAAAATTGCGGATGATATTTTAGAAAAAGTGGGGCACATGCCGCTTCCGCCTTATATTGATCGTGAAGATACACCAGTTGATCAGGAACTTTACCAAACGGTTTTTGCGAAACATCCTGGTGCGGTAGCAAGTCCTACCGCCGGCCTTCATTTTGACCAAGTGCTTTTGGATCAGTTAGAACAAAAGGGAGTTGAAATTCTTTTCGTTACTTTACATGTGAGTTACGGTACTTTCCAGCCGGTGACGAGTGATGATCTAACCCAGCATAAAATGTATGAAGAGTATTTTGAAATTTCGGATGAAGTTGCCGAGAGCCTTAATTTTGCAAAGTCAGCTGGGCGGCGGATTACAGCTTGCGGGACAACCGTTATCCGTACGCTTGAATCGGTTGCGACAAATTCTTTACCTCCAGAAGTAAAATCAAAACGGGGCACAACGGACCTTTTTATTTATCCGCCGCACGAATTTAAAATCGTAGATCGAATGATTACTAATTTCCACCTACCGCGAACTACGCTTTTAATGTTAACTAGCGCTTTTGCAGGCCATGATTTTTTGATGCGCGCTTATCGCGAAGCGATTGAAAAACGGTATCGGTTTTACTCCTACGGCGATGCAACGTTAATTTTATGAAAACATACGAAACTAAAAAATCATTTCAATTAATTCAAAAAGACTCACAAACCCAAGCGCGCCTTGGAAAAGTTCAAACAGCGCACGGAACATTTGAAACGCCTATGTTTATGCCGGTAGGAACTCAAGCCACGGTAAAAACGCTTGCACCAAAGGATCTTGAAGAACTTGGCGCAGAAATCATTTTGTCCAATACCTATCACCTTTACATTCGTCCCGGAATCGATATAATTAAAGAAGCTGGTGGACTTCATAAATTCATGGGGTGGTCCAAACCGATTTTGACAGATTCGGGCGGATATCAGGTGTTTTCGCTTGCGCGGCTCAGAGAAATTACGGATGAGGGCACCAGATTTCACTCCCATTTTGACGGGCGTGAAATTTTTTTGACCTCTGAAGAAGTTATGAAAGCCCAAGCAGCTTTGGGTTCTGATATTGCCATGATTTTTGATGAATGTCCCCCGCATGGTGCGTCGCACGCTCAAGTTCAAGAGGCGGTTCGCCGAACCATTCATTGGGCCAAACGTGCGAAGGGGGTTCGCCAAAACGAAAAACAGATCGTTTTTGGGATCATTCAAGGGGGCGGATTCCTCGATTTGCGTAAGGATTCGCTCGATCAGACCGTCGAGATCGGTTTCGATGGTTATGCTCTTGGCGGCGTCAGCGTGGGCGAGCCGAAGCATGAAATGGAGAAAGTGGTTCGCGAAATCGCACCTTTAATGCCCGAAGATGCACCGCGCTATTTGATGGGAGTTGGATCCCCGATCGATTTTTTTTGGGCGATCGAGGCGGGCATTGATCTTTTTGATTGTGTTAACCCAACGCGTTACGGCCGAAATGGCGGCGCGTTTACCCGGACAGGAAAGATTGTTGTTCGGAATGCTGGGTATACTAAAGATCAACGACCGCTTGATGAAACGTGCCATTGTTACACCTGTAAAAATTTTTCAAGAAGTTATCTCCGTCATTTGTTCAATTGTGGAGAAATTTTAGGCCACAGGCTTGTGACTTATCATAACGTTTATTTTTTTATTTCTTTAGTGAAGGAAATTCGTGAAGCCATTCGGAGTCACCGGTTTTCCCAATTAAAGAAAGAATTTTTATCTAACCACGACGAAGCTTCAAGATAATTTAGGAGACTTACATGCCAGGTGCTCAAGCGCAAACCAATCCGATCCTTTCGTTTCTTCCGCTTATTTTAATGTTTGTTGTTTTTTATTTTCTTTTGATCAGACCGCAGCAAAAACGCCAGAAAGAACATTCTGAAATGGTGAAAAATTTAAAAAAAGGGGATCGTGTGGTTACAACAGGCGGAATTATTGGAACGGTTCAGACGCTTCAGGACGATTACCTCGTATTAAAGGTGGGCGATCAGGATACGAAGATTGAAGTTCTGCGCAGCGCAGTTCAAGAGGTTAGGAAGTCATAAAGATGGACAAATATTTTAAATGGAAGCTTCTTCTGATTGCGGGAGTGATTGGTCTGTCTATTTATTTTATGTACCCGCCACAGGAGAAAATCCATCTGGGCCTTGATTTAAAAGGCGGAATGCATCTGCTTCTTGAAATTGAGACTGAAAAAATTCCTGAAAAACTTAGGGAAGGAGCTGTAGAACGTGCGACAGAAATTATTAAAAATCGAATTGATCAATTTGGTGTTCGGGAACCTTATATTACGCGGCAGGGAAGGAATCAAATTGTCGTACAACTTCCTGGTTTAACGGATCAGGATCGTGCCCGTGACATTGTAGCTAAAACGGCTCACCTTGAATTCAAGATTGTGAGCGATGATGAAAAAGTGATTAAAGATGCGCTGGCCGGAACCGTAACGCCTGAGTTTGAAGTCAAACAGATGGAAGAAGACGGTCGCCTGGCGGACACGCTTGTTTTGGAAGCAGAACCTGTACTGACCGGGGATAAACTTACAAATGCTTCAGTTGGTTTTGATAGCTATGGTCAGTCCATCGTTGAAGTTCAATTTGACAAAGATGGAGCTAAAATTTTTGATGCCGTAACGTTTAAAAATATTGGCCGCCGCCTTGCAATTGTTTTGGATGGAAAGGTTCATTCAGCTCCTGTGATTCGGGATCGAATCCCAAGCGGCCGCGGTCAAATTTCTGGAAATTTTACAGTCCAACAGGCCAGCGACCTTGCCTTAGTTTTAAAAGCCGGCGCTCTACCGGCTCCTGTTAAAATTATTGAGCAGCGCACGGTCGGTCCTACTTTGGGACAAGATTCAATTCGAAGCGGTATCTACGCATCCGTGGGTGGAGCAGTATTCGTGGTTATTTTTATGACTTCTTACTACTTGTTTTCAGGTGTTGTTGCCAGTTTCGCTGTTTTATTGAACCTTCTTATTTTAATGGGTGCTATGGGTCTTACGGGTCAGTCACTTACTTTACCTGGCATTGCCGGTATTATTTTAACGATGGGCATGGCGGTAGATGCGAACGTTCTGATTAATGAACGCATTCGAGAAGAAAGGCAATTGGGAAAAGCAATCCGCTCTGTAATTTCAGCAGGTTACCATAAAGCATTTAGCGCTATTTTAGATTCCAACGCGACAACCATTCTTTCCGCTTTAATTCTCCTTTGGTTTGGCGCAGGCCCTCTTCGTGGTTTTGCGATTACGCTTTCAATCGGTCTTGCTGCAAGTATGTTTACGGCGATTTATGTAACACGTCTTATTTTTGATTACTTTACGCGCGAGCGTCGCGAGATCAACCTAAGAATGTTAAGCCTAATTCCCGAACCTAAAGTCGATTGGATTAAAAAACGTTGGATCGGGTATACGATTTCAAGCGTTTTGACTATGATTGGAATTTTTGCGATTGTCACGAAAGGTCCTCATCAACTTGGCCTTGATTTTACGGGGGGGACAGTTCAAGAAATCCATTTAAATAAAGATATTGATCTCGGAAAAGTGAGAGGCGCTCTTGTGAAAGCGGGTCTTACGGAAGCGCAACTTCAATATTACGGCCGTCCCGAGGAAAAAAATATTTCTATCCGCACGAAAGCGGAAAGCACAAAGGCAATTCAACAAGCTCTTACTGATTTAGTGGGCCAAGGACAATTTGAAATTCGCCGTTCTGAAGTTTTGGGTCCTGCCGCAAGCCGAGATCTTTTTTCAAAAGCGCTTAAAGCCATCGGACTTTCTCTGTTGGTGATGTTGATCTATTTAGGATGGCGTTTCCAGTTTTGGTATGCTTTGAGTGCGATTGTAGCTTTGCTTCACGATGTGATTGTGGCGCTGGGGGCTTTTCTCCTGACCGGCCGAGAGTTTTCTCTAACCATTGTAGCTGCTATCCTTACCATTATCGGTTATTCAGTGAATGACACGATCATTACGCTTGACCGGATTCGTGAGGACGTGAAAATTTACCGGAAAGAGGAATTTGGAAAAATTGTTACCAAAAGTATCAATCAGACATTTTCACGGACGGTATTAACGACCAGCACGACTCTTTTTGGTGTTTTAGCATTGCTTCTGTTCGGCGGTCCTGCCATCAATGATTTTGCTTTTATCTTGTTGGTAGGTTTCTCGTCCGGAGTTTATTCAACGATTTTTGTTGCAGGCCCTCTTCTCAACCAATGGATGCAGAAGAAAAAAGTCTAATTTTTAATTAAGCAGTAACCGAAGGCACGTTTTTATATTATGTCCACCATTTGGGAAATAGCCGATTCTCCGCCTCTTTCTGATTCTCTAGCTTTACAACTTCCTTATTCTAATTTAATGCAGAAGTTTCTCGCCCTCCGAGGTTTTTTCACAGAAGAAGATATCCAAAAACTTTTATTTCCTTCACTCGACGCTCTTTATGATCCCTTTTTGATGAAAGGAATCCAACAGTCTGCCAAGAGGATTTTGTCTGCGATTGACAGGAAGGAAACCATTTTAGTGCATGGAGATTATGATGTAGATGGAATTACGGGCGCGGCGGTTTTGAGCCGTATGCTTGAAAAGTTGAACGCAAAATTTGTAACTTTTCTTCCGGTCCGGAAAAGAGATGGTTATGGCGTGAGCAAAGAATCGCTCAAGTTAGCGAAGGAAAAAAATGTTTCGCTTTTCATCACAGTAGATTGCGGAATTACGGCTTTTGAAGAAGCGAAAGAAGCGCGACAAGCTGGAATTGATGTGATCATTATTGATCACCACCGGATTCATGGAGGTGAAATGCCAGAGGCTCTCGCCATTATCAATCCGCTTCAAGACGATTGCCCCTATCCTTTCAAGGAGCTTTCAGCCTGTGGGCTTGCCTTTAAATTGGCACAGGCGCTCTTGAGCCAGGGCGCTTACGAACTTTTGGACTTGGTTGCGCTTTCGTGTGTTTGTGACGTAGCTCCGCTTGCGGATGAAAATAGAATTCTGGTGTCATTCGGACTTCAAAAATTGGGCGCCCGTGCGCAAGCGGGATTTAAAAGTTTATGTGAAGTGGCTGGTTTAAAACGGCGCAAAATTGCAGTGTCTGATCTTGGATTTATTCTAGGCCCCCGGATCAATGCTTCGGGCAGGATGAGTTCTCCGGAAACAGCTCTCAGACTTTTGACTACAAGTAATTCTGAGGAGGCTGACCGATTAGCTCAGCTTCTTGATCAGGAAAATAAAGCGCGTCAACAGGAAGAAAAAAATCTTTTAAAACAAGCGCTTCAAGCGGTTGAACGTGAAATCAATTTCAATCGCGATCGCGTCATTGTGGTAGCGGGCGATGGATGGCATGAAGGAGTAATCGGCATTGTCGCTCAGCGGCTCGTGGAATATTTCATGAGGCCTGCATTTGTGATTGCTTTTGACGGAGAGTCAGGAAAAGGATCGGGCCGCTCCGTGAAAGGATTTCATTTGTTTCACGGTTTGGAACATTGTCAGGATGTTTTAGAAGAATTTGGCGGTCATGAATTAGCAGCAGGCTTGACGATTAAAAAAGAAAATCTTCAAGCGTTCCGAGAAAAAATGAATGAATTTGGAAAAACGGTTTCACCGGACGTTTTCTTAAGATCGATTCGAATTGATCTGGAAGTTTCATTCCAAGGTTTATCCTCCCAGTTTTTACGTGAATTGTCTCTTCTTGAGCCATTTGGTGCAGGCAATCCAAAGCCTGTGTTTCTAACCCGAGGCGTTCGAACCAAACGCGATCCAGAACGCTTGTCCAATGGTTTTCGTTGGTGGGTAACGGATGGTGTGATAACGTTTGAAGCTGTGTGGCGTTCGCGCGGCGTTCCGATCGCGTTTCCAGAATCAGAAACTTATACGATCGTTTATTCGCCGAAGCTGAAAAGCTGGGATGGAATCGACAGTTTGGTTTTGGAAGTGCGGGACGTGAAAGAAAATTTTTGAGTTATGCCGCTACCAGCCCTGTAGGCCGTAAGCCCCTGAGGGCTTTTCGAATTTTGCCTGCTTTGATACAACCTGTGCAGACCATCACTCTTCGCGTAGCGCCATTTTCAATAATGGCTTTAATGCGTTGAAGATTTGGCAGAAAACGTCTGCGTGTAATTCCGGTAATCTTTTTTCCAACGCCGCCCTCTTTTTTGGCCATACCGCGCCTGGCAATTGAATTGCCGCTCATCGGGCGTTTTCCACAAACATAACAGAGTTTCATCTTAGGTAACCTCGCGTAAAGGACAGCATTATAATGAGATGTTGCTAAAAAACAACGTTTATTTCTCTTTCCTAAGGGAAGAATCCCTTGAAATGGGATTTTACTCATTATATACTCAATGTTTACCGGTACTCAGAGCTTCCGGTAATGGAGGTTGTTATGGCAAAATTGGAGGTTTATAACGTGAACGCAAGAAACAAGTTAGAAAAAGATACCCTCTTTGAATTTTATTCGCCATCGGCCGAAGATGTAAGGCTGGCAGGTACGTTTAATAGCTGGGATGCTTCGAAGCACCGCTTGAGAAGAGATCAAGACGGAAGATGGCATCTGACGCTTAAGTTGAAGCCCGGCCGCTATGAATATCGTTACTTGGTGGATGGGAATTGGGAAAACGATCAACGTCCAGTCGCATGTGTACCGAATGCTTTTGGAACGTGGAATTGTGTTGTTGAGATTTCATAAGGATTTTCATGGAAGTTGTATTTATTGCCTCCGAAATGGTCCCGTTTGCTACAACGGGAGGATTGGGAGATGTTATTGGTAGTCTGCCCAGAGAAATCGCAAAGCTAGGCCACCGCGTTTCCGTTTTTCTTCCGAAATATAAAAAAATTACGCAACGAGGCTTTGCTTTAGAAATTGTTGCTGAGGAAATCAGCGTTCCAATCGGGGCCGAAGTCGAAACGGCCACCGTATTTTCCTGTCGTTTCAATGAAGTGAAAGTATTTTTTATTGCCCATCCAGAATATTTTGACCGTGATGAGCTTTACGGAACCCCAATGGGGGATTATCCTGACAATGACCGGCGCTTTACTTTTTTTCAACGTGGCGTGATCGAGGCGCTGAAACGGCTTAAAATCAAGCCCGAGATTGTTCATTGTCATGATTGGCAAGCGGGTTTGATTCCGGTTTACCTGAAAACGCTTTATCAAGGGGATCCGTTTTTTAAAAAAACTAAAACGCTTTTCACGATTCATAATTTGGCCTATCAAGGGAATTTCCCTCCAGATTCAGTACCGCTTACGGGATTTTCCTGGGATGAGTTTCGTTTGGAACGGCTTGAGTTCTATAGCAAAATTAGTTTTTTGAAAGGCGGCCTTGTTTATTCTGATGTTTTGACGACCGTTAGCCAACGCTATGCAGAGGAAATTCAAACTCAAGGATTTGGATGCGGCATGGAAGCGGTTTTGGCGAGAAGGAAAAATGATCTCTTTGGAATCCCTAATGGAATCAGTCTCAACGAATGGGAGCCAGAGAAAGATTTGGAACTTAAAGCAAACTTCAGCGCAGGCAATCTGGAAGGAAAAAAACTTTGTAAGCAGGCACTCCAGAAGGAAAATCATTTAAAAGTTGATTCTAAAGCTCCTCTTTTTGCGTTTGTGGGCCGGCTTGCTGATCAAAAGGGGCTTGATATTCTCGTGCCGGCTTTTGAAAAAATGGCCAAGGAAAATTGGCAATTGGTTGTGCTCGGAACCGGTGAAGAAGAATACCACAAGATGTTAAGAATTTTGCAGAAACGGCATCCTGAATATTTAGGTCTCAATATTACTTTTGACGACAAAATGGCAAAGCGCATTTATGCCGGAGCAGATATTTTTCTAACCCCTTCACGTTATGAACCATGCGGTTTGGGTCCTATGTTTGCTTTACGGTTCGGAACCATTCCAATTGTTCGCGAGACAGGCGGATTGGTGGATACAGTCCAAGAATTTAATTCAAAGACAGGCGAGGGAAACGGTTTTATTTTTCCGGGTTACCAAACGGAAGATCTTTTGGATGCGATGCATCGTGCGGTTGAAATTTATCAAAATCAAAAGTTTTGGACCAAGCTAATGAAAAATGGAATGGCGTGCGATTTTTCCTGGACTCAATCGGCGCGCAAGTATGCAACCCTTTACGAACGAGCAGAACGAAAACCACTTAAGGTTTAGAGGAATTAAATGAACGATAAACTGAGAATCGGGACCTATGAATTTAATTCTCGCTTGATTGTGGGGACCGGCAAATATAGTTCTTTTGATGTGATGGTTCGTGCGCACGAAGCATCAGGCGCGGATCTTGTGACCGTTGCGATTACACGGGTCAATTTAGATCAGCCTGGCGAAAAAACACTTTTAGATTATATTGATCGAAAACGTTTTACGATTCTTCCCAATACAGCAGGAGCTTATACGGCTCAAGATGCGATCCGTATTGCGCGTCTTGCGCGAGCAGCCGGGATCGGGGATTTGATTAAATTAGAAGTTTTGGGCGATCAAAAAACACTTCTCCCGGATGTAGTTGCGCTCTTAGAAGCGACTGAAGTTTTGGTGAAGGAAGGCTTCGTGGTGATGCCTTATACCAATGACGATCCGATTGTGGCAAAAAAGTTAGAAGATTTGGGAGCAGCATGCGTGATGCCCCTTGCCGCTCCGATTGGTTCGGGCCGCGGAATTCAAAATCGATTGAATATTAAATTTGTCAAAGAAGCGGTTTCTGTTCCTGTGATCGTTGATGCCGGAGTTGGAACAGCGTCTGATGCTGCAATTTGCATGGAACTTGGAGTGGACGGCGTGCTCATGAATACTGCAATTGCAGGTGCTCGGGATCCAATTCTTATGGCTGAAGCAATGAAGGAAGCAGTGATTGCAGGGCGAAAGGCATTTTTGGCCGGTAGAATTCCAATCAAAGAATACGCCTCAGCTTCAAGTCCGCAGGAAGGTCTAGCGGTCAAAAGCTAGAGTTACAATAACCCCGCGTAAATATTTTCGATTTAACAAATTAGTTAAACCAAAGGATCTATGTATAAGATTTTAGTTTTACCTGGGGATGGCATCGGAGGAGAGGTAGTTCGTGAAGCGCTTAAAGTGATTAAGCGGGTTGAATCACTTGCTCATCTTAAGTTTGAAACGAAAGAGGCAAGCGTTGGGGGGGCTTCTGTCGATCGAGATCGAGTTCCGATTACAGAAGAAGTTTTAAAAATGGCGAAAGATTCTGATGCGGTACTTCTGGGAGCGGTGGGCGGCCCCAAATGGGATCAATTGGAATATAAAATCAGGCCTGAGCAAGCGCTTCTCGCACTTCGCAAAGAACTTGGTCTTTATGCTAATTTAAGGCCTGCTGTGATTGACCCAAGTTTAATTGAGTCGTCGCCGCTTAAACGTGAAGTAGTGGATGGAGTTGATATTTTGGTGGTAAGAGAATTGACAGGCGGGATTTATTTTGGAAAACCAAAAGGAATCGAAAAAAATCCGGACGGTTCAGAACGCGGATTCAATACAGAAGTTTATTCGACCCATGAAATCGAACGGATTGCGCTCAAAGCCTTTGAGTTGGCTAGGAAACGTAAGCGTAAAGTAACCTCTGTTGATAAAGCAAATATTTTGGAGTCGAGTGAGCTTTGGCGCCGTGTCGTAACGCAAGTTGGAAAAAAGTTTCCAGATGTCCAGCTTAATCATATGTATGTCGACAATTGTGCCATGCAGCTGATTCGCAGTCCCAAACAGTTCGATGTCATTGTGACTACGAATCTTTTTGGCGATATTTTAAGCGATGAAGCAGCGATGCTGACAGGTTCGATTGGAATGCTTCCATCCGCAAGTTTGGGTGATCATCATGCTTTGTACGAACCTGTTCATGGAAGCGCTCCTGATATTGCCGGAAAAGATCAAGCGAATCCAATCGCAGCGATTCTTTCGGTTGCGATGATGTTAAAGTACACATTTCAACTTCATGATTTGGGAGCAGCCGTCGAGCAAGCGGTTCGAAAAACTTTGAAAGAAGGTCATCGCACGCTTGATTTGACCACGGATCACACCGCGGAGCAGTGCCGTTCCACAGACAAGCAAGCCGTTTCTTCAAGCCGTATGGGTGATTTGATTGTCGAAAGGATTCAACATTGATCCTCGCTACTTTAAGGGTGGGGTGAAGCAGTATACGTCGGGTATCACTTAGAAAGTGGTGGGGGATGAAAAAGAAAGATAAATACAATGTTGCCGTTGTAGGTGCAAAAGGTGCCGTCGGCAGCGAGATGATTAAGATTTTGGAAGAACGGAAATTTCCGGTTGCCGAGCTTCGTTTATTTGGTTCTGCTCGATCGAAAGGAACTTCCGTCCGTTTTCAAGGTCGTGACGTCGCAGTTCGAGAGTTAAAATTTGAGCCCGATGAATTTCAAGGAATCGATATCGTTTTATCAAGTCCAGGTGCTTCGGTGAGCACAAAGTTTGTGCCGCATGCGATTAAAACCGGTGCAGTCGTCATTGATAACACCAGCGCTTTTCGAATGCATCCGAAAGTTCCATTGGTGGTTCCTGAAATTAATCCGGAAGACATCAAAAAACATAAGGGAATTATTGCAAACCCAAATTGTTCCGCGATTATTATGCTGATGGCCATTGCGCCGCTTCATAAAAAAAGCCCCGCCAAACGCATTCTCTGCTCCACCTATCAATCTGCGAGCGGTGCTGGAGCGAAGGCGATGAAGGAGCTTGAAGTACAAACTCGTGATTTTTTGGATGGAAAATCTATTAAAAAGGAAGTTTTTCCTCATCAGATTGCGTTCAATCTTTTTTCGCACAATAGCGCCGTTGAAGAGAATGGTTATAATGGCGAAGAACTTAAAATGATTCAGGAATCGCAAAAAATTCTCCACGATGATTCCATTCGAATTGTCACTACCTGCGTCCGCGTTCCCGTGTTTCGTGCTCATTCGGAAACTATTTATATTGAATTTGAAAGAAAGATAACCGCTGAAAAAGCGCGCAGCATTTTAGCGAAAGCGCCTGGCATTAAACTGGTGGATGACCAGAAAAATAATTATTTCCCTATGCCGATTGAAGCAAGCGGGGGAAATGATGTGTTGGTCGGGCGTATTCGAGAAGATTTATCCTGCAAAAACGGCCTTGCGCTTTTTGTGGCCGGCGACCAACTTCGAAAAGGTGCTGCGCTGAACGCTGTTCAAATTGCCGAAGCGTTAGTTGGATCGTGAGAAATATCAAGCTTACGCTTGAATACGACGGCACCCATTTTTTTGGATTCCAAACGCAGAAAAAATATCGTACCGTTCAAAGCGAGCTTGAATCCGCGCTAAAGAAACTCATCCAAAAAAAAATAAAAGTTATTGCTTCGGGCCGCACGGATTCAGGAGTTCATGCAGAAGGGCAAGTCGTTAATTTCCATGTTCATTCGAAGCTCGAGCTCCCCAAAATCCAGCTGGGTTTGAATCATTATCTTCCGGAAGATCTCGCCGTTACCGAGATCAAAGAAGTCCCTCCCTCATTTCATTCTCAGTATTCGGCAAAATGGAAAATATATGAGTATCGAGTCTTTAATTCCAGGCATCGTTCACCGCTTGAACGTTTCCGCTCTTTTTATTTCCCCTTTCCTTTAGATTTACGAAAAATGAAACAGGGCGCTCAAATTCTCAGCGGAAAACATGATTTTCGGGTTTATGAGTCAAGCGGCGGAAGACGCAAAAGCGCTGTCCGCACCATTCGAAAATTTGAGGTGAGAAAAGAAGGAAAAATTATTTGTTTCACCGTAGAAGCAAACGGGTTTCTTTATAAGATGGTTCGGAGTATGGTTGGGACCCTTCTTCAATTAGGTTCTGGCAAGTTAAAATTAGCTGATTTTAAAGAGGTTCTTGAGTCTAAAATACGCAATTTTGTCGGCCCTACAGCCCCTCCCCAAGGGCTAACTCTTAAAAGCGTTATAGATTCATTTTAATCTTATCCTCGAATGATTTTGACAAGGGAGTTGGGTTCTGTTATACTTCATCCTCTTTTCACCTAAACAGATGTAAGGACAAGTATTTACAAGGTTTTACGTTATGAAAACATATTTGCCAAAACCAAACGAAATAGAACGGAAATGTTTCCTAGTCGATGCGCAAGATAAGATTCTAGGCCGGCTTGCGACACGCGTGGCCGTCATTCTCATGGGGAAGGACGAACCTTTTTATACCCCCCATATGGAATGCGGGGATCAGGTGATTGTGATTAACGCAAAAGGGATTCGGGTCACCGGCCGAAAGAATAAGGAAAAAATTTATCAGAACTATACAGGTTATCCCGGCGGAAGGCACACGATTAATTTTGAAGATCTCCAGGCCAAGAATCCGGAATTAATTATTACCGAAGCAGTTCGCAGAATGCTTCCTAAAAATAGGCTTGCCGAAAAAATGCTGAAACGGCTCCGTGTTTATGCAGGTACGGAACATCGGCAAGCGGCGCAGAAACCAGTTCCAATTCAAATTTAAAGGCATCCTTATGGTCAGTTCAGAACCCAAAGTAAATTCCCATTACGCAACAGGAAGACGCAGAGAATCTGTTGCCCGCGTGTGGATTGAAGACGGCGGAAAAGAAATTGTAGTCAACAGCAGGACACTTGAAAATTATTTTCCGCGCGAAACCCTTCGAATGATTATTCATCAACCGTTAGAAGCTGTTAAATTGCTGGATCGTTTTAAAATCAGGGCGGAAGTGAAAGGCGGCGGTTTGAGCGGTCAAGCAGAAGCCATCCGGCTTGGAATTTCGCGAGCACTTGTTGAATTTGATCAAAGTTTACGCTCGGTGTTGCGAAAAAGCGGATTCATGACGCGCGATCCACGGAAAAAAGAACGTAAAAAATACGGGCACAAGAAAGCACGACGAAGTTTCCAATACACAAAACGGTAATTTTGCGCCTTGTTATGGACCGTTTTTCGCTACTTAAGTGGTTTGTTGCTTTACTTCTCATTATTCAGTTTTCAGGGTGTGCTGCCTTTCTTGAGGATTATAACTACAGCCCAATCGGAACGACTCAACCCAACAGTAGCTACTAGTCACTCGCCGTTTACACGGATGGTAAAATGGTGAGATATGATCCCTCCAGTCCTATGAAAGGTTTCTAGCATGGTAGAGACTCGGCAATTCAAACAGTTCTTACTGCCGGTTTCCATTTTTCTACTCGTTTTGATCCTTGCTCTTTTTTCGTCTATCCCATTTTTGGTCCGGTCCCAATATTTAGAACGTATGGTGAGTAAAATCATCCAGGACCAGTCGGGTTATGTTCCTACTTTTGAGCATCTCCGTGTTTCATTTTTTCCAACTCCTATTTTACATCTTGAAACTTTTGAACTAAAACCTCCAAAAACGAATGCCGCACTTCCTTTAATCCGTGCAGCAAATGCTAGTTTTCGGCCCTCCATTCTTTCGCTTTTGTTGGGGAAATCGGAGTTAGCACATGCTGGGCTGAACGATGCCGACATTCATTATTCCTGGCGTGATGGAAAGGGTAATTTGGTTAAAACCATTTCGCTCAATGATGTTTATCTTGATCTTTGGAATATTCGCCCCAATCACCCGATTCGATTTAAAATCCGGGGGAAATTCTTAAGCGATTCTGAAAATATATCTTTGGCGGGAACGTTTCAAATGGATTTCAAGAATTTCCGCTTAAAAGATTTAATTTCTAAGGTACAAATATCGATTGGCTCGATCGAACTTCCCAAGCTCGCGGCATGGTGGGGATCTCCGCTTCCAGTACACGTAGAAAAAGGCGCGTTTTCCTTTTCTGGTCAGCTGCTTAAGCAGGGAGGTATTTCAGAGTTAGAATTAAAAGGTTCCTCTGGTATTCATAATTTAGTTTATCAAATTCCTCCCAAGCCGACCACAAGTACGGCCGGTGATTATCAAGTTCATTTCCAAGTTAAAATGGATCTCTTCAACGGTGCGTTGGTTCTCAAGGATGGGGTTTTAATGACGCCGTTCGGAGGCCCTTTTGATCTCGAAGCCAAATTTAATATCTTCAAAGCCGCTATCGAAGAAATTTTTGTTAAATCAAAAGGTTTTAAAATCGATGCACTTCCTCAATATGTACTACCCATTGCAGAAATTCTTCCCGTCAATTCTGGATTTTCCGGCGAAAGTCAGTTGGATTTTTTTGTAAAGGGAGAGCCCCAGCTTTTTCTGGTTAACACACGTATTGATCTGGGCAAAACCACGTTGGCTTATTCTCAATATTTTTCGAAACCTAGTGGTGTGCCACTTTTTCTTCATGGGGATCTTAAATTGATAGCCGGCCGCACACTTCGAGGCGATTTTTCACTGGAATTTGAACAGGCTGCGTTAAAAGGTTCTGTTGTTAATCTTGATTTGGTGTCCGGCGATTCTGAAGTAACGGTGCTTACGAATAAATTTAGCATCAGTGGATGGCAGCAGTATTTTCCCCTTCTTCAACAGTTTGAGCTGTCCGGAGCAGTAAAAGTTCTGTCCAGCATGAAGGGTAATTTCAATCATATGGAAAAAGCCAGAGTCATGAACAATATCAGCTTTGATGGCGTTCACGCTAAAGCAGCTAATGGTGCTGAAATTCGGAATTTGAACGGTTCCCTCGATGTTAGCCCTCTAGATTCAGAACTTAAAAGCGTTCAATTTGAAATCGGCAATTCTCAATTTTCAGCTGAAGGAAAAATGCTTGCTCAGCCTGATCCCCGTTGGCTTGTGGAAATTCACTCCCCAAAACTGGACGTTCGCAATTTTATTTCTCAGCTTCGTAAAACAAGTGATGCAATTCCGATTCAGGGCATGAAACTTGATTGGAATGCGATCGAAGAATCCGTCGGCAAAACGATTTCTTCCGGTGAATCATTTGAGCAATTTGAATTGCAATTTGTGTCCAGTGTGGGAAAGATGATAGTACCGCGTTTGAATTTCGGTGCTTATGGAGGTACCGTTTCAGGTCAAGCCGTGTTTGACTATTCCGAGAAGGCCCCAGCTTCAGTGATAGAGTTCGAGCTTGAACGTTTAAATTTAGCTCGGATGCAAGCGGGTACAGCGAAGCCTATTGCAGAAGGAAATCTCTTTGCAGTTGCTACATTAACTGAAGAAGGGCCGCTTGATCATGGATGGCCCGATCGATTAAAAGGAAAAGGCTCCCTTTCTGTCACCAACGGTGAGTTTCATACTCTTGATATTCTGGGAGGATTGGGGCAAATTGCAGAACTCGCTGCATTAGGCAATTTTCAATCGGGAGTTACACGATTTAGCGATATCCGAGGAGATTTTCAAGTGGAAAATAAAAAAGTTAAAACTGAAAATACAGTTTTGATTTCAGATGATTTTCAAATTGATACAGCTGGTGACGTCGCTTTTGATGGAAATCTCAACATGAGACTTTCTGTTTATCTCGCACCAGCTATAAGCCAAAAGATTTCTTCACATATAGGCGACAATACTCGACTTGGGCCAATTCCTATTTTGGTCGTGGGAACGATTTCTCAGCCTTCCATTCGCAAAGACCCGATGCTGATTGGGACATTTTTGGAAAGCTTAATTCAGCAGCAGTTTTCAAAAATTACCTCTTGGTATACACCTTCTAAGCGCACACCGCCATTTACACTTCCAACCCAAGAAAATCAGAAACTTAACCCTAATCAACCTGCCAATCTTCAACAAGCGTTGCTCGATAGTGGTTTTAGCACGCTCGAAAATTTTCTTTCTAAAAAGAAAATACCCGCCTAATTTTTAGTTTTTTCAGCAGTGCCGCCGCTGCTTTAGATTCTGCTTCCTGCTTGGTTCGTCCCATGCCAGTAGCTCTCATCTTTCGTTTGATAGAAACCCATACTTTAAATCGCTCTTGTTTTTTTTCATGTTTGCTCTGATAGTGCGGAAGCATACCAAACTTTTTCTGCGTATATTCTTGTAAGGTGCTTTTTGGGTTTGGGTCAAACTGGAAAAGTTTTTTAGGATTAAAATAAGGTTTAAAATGTTTCAACAGAAACTGTTCGACCGTTTTCTGCCCACGGTCGAAATAAATTGCTGCTACCAAGGCTTCAAATGTATCTGCTAAAATTTTTTCGCGTAAAGCAGCGGGCAGTTTTTGTTCTCGTTCGCCCAAAAGAAGAGCAGGGCTGAGTCGGAGAGTGCGGGCAATTCTGGCCAGAAATTTTTTAGAAACCAGAATAGACCTGAGGCGGCTTAAGAGTCCTTCATTCGCTTCGGGGAAAAGGTCATAGAGCTTTCTTACGATGAAAAAATCAAGAATGGAATCTCCCAGAAATTCAAGGCGTTGGAAATTTTCAATGGGTACGTTTGCTTCCCTTTCGTTTTGGTAAGAGGGATGGGTAAGTGCGGCCAGAAGAAGGTTTTTGTTCCGAAAGCGATAACCGATGGTTTGTTCAAGTCTTGTCATGGTTTAGGGCATTCCAAAGCTACTGCAAAATAAAGGGATAACCCCGTAAAGTCAAGCTTAAAATTTACCTAACCTATTCATTTGACAATGGATAAGTCTAGATTTATAATATTTTCCTCATTTTTATTCCCTGACATCAATTAAGGGATAGGTGTCTTTAGGTCTCTCTATAACCAATTAATTTTCCTGGAGAGGCGAGTTTTACTCTTTCTAGGCACAACGTGCTTAGAAAGTTTTTATTTTTAGGAGGTTGCAATGCTGACTTGCTCTGTGATTGGAGCGACGAGTTTTACGGGTAATGAATTGATTCGGATTTTGGCTAGGCATCCGCACGTCAAAATCGGATCTTTGACCACACGGTCTGAAGGCCAAGTCTATGCACGCGATCTAGTTCCTGCTTTAGGAAAAGCGAATGATCTCGTAATCGAAAAATTTAACTTTCATAAGGTAGCTTCTCATTCCGACGTCGTTTTTATTACTTTGCCCCATACGCTTGCGATGAAAGTGGCAGGAGATTTTTATGATGAAGAGAAAGTTGTGATCGACCTTTCTGCCGATTTCAGGCTTCGCCGCGCTGATGTTTACGAAGAATGGTATCAAGAAAAACACCACCGAAAAGATCTTTTGAAACGGTCCGTGTATGGTCTTCCTGAGGTATATCGGGAGGAAATTAAACAGGCGAATTTGATCGCAAACCCCGGGTGTTATCCGACAGGTGCAACGTTGGGGCTTTGCTCCTTGCTTAAACATGATTTGATCAAACGCGATTCCATTGTGATTGATGCCAAGTCAGGTGTAAGCGGTGCCGGAAAAAAACTTTCGCAAGCCACGCAATTTTGTGAGGTGGATGAAAATTTCGGTGCTTACAAAGTGAACCGGCATCAACATACACCTGAAATTGAGCAAACACTTTCGGAAATTGCGCTTGAAAAAATCAAAGTTACTTTTGTGCCGCATCTCCTTCCGATTAATCGGGGAATTCTTTCTACGATTTATGTGAAACGTAAGCCCGGTGCTAAAAAAGGAAAGATCGCAAAAGCGTTTGAAGCGTTTGCGGAAACAGAACCGTTTGTCCGATTTTTAGGTGTGGATCGATTCCCTACGCTTAGAAATGTGCAGTTCACCAATTTTTGTGACATTGGAATTTCAATTGATGAGAAATCAGATCAAGTTATTGTTATTACCGCAATTGATAATTTACTCAAAGGAGCGAGCGGTCAGGCGGTTCAAAATATGAACATTCGTTTTGGTTTTCCTGAAGAGGCAGGTTTAATCGGTCTATGAATTTTAAAGTTCTCTCAGAAGGAAGCGTGACGAGCCCTGAAGGTTTTCTCGCTTCGGGGATGAATGCGCGGATTAAAAAAAGTTCCCGGAAACTGGATGTTTCTTTGGTTTATTCAGAAGTTCCAGCTGTAAGCGCTGGGACTTTTACGACAAACCGAGTAAAAGCGTGGCCGCTTTTGCATGACCTTCGCATTATTCGAAACCGATATCACAGAGTTATTTTTTCAAATAGTGGTAATGCGAATTGTTTCAATGGGAAAACAGGTGAGCGTGCCGTTAGGGTTTCCCTGGATTTACTTTCTCAGAAATTTAAAATTCCGAAAAGTCAGATTTTTATGGCTTCGACTGGAATTATCGGAAGGGCATTTCCGATTAACAGAATTGAAAAAGCGATTCCCGTACTGGTTCAATCTTTGTCGAAAGACGGGGGTCATGATGCAGCACGTGGAATTCTGACTACCGATACACATCCAAAAGAAATTGCAGTTCGCTTTTTGATTGATCGAAAATCAATAACACTTGCTGCGATGGCCAAAGGTGCCGGCATGGTTTATCCGGACATGAATGCAACAGGCATTCGAAATGGGAGCCTTAAAGGCCGTCACGCGACAATGCTTTGTTATTTGACAACAGATTTGAATATTTCGAAATCAATGCTTCAGAAAGCCCTTTCACAAGCGGTGGATGAGACATTTAACAAAATTGTTATTGATAATGACCAAAGTACGAACGACACGGTTTTGGTTTTAGCCAATGGAAAAGCAGGAAACCGAAAAATCACATCTAGAGATAAAAGGTTTCGACTTTTTCAAGAAGCGCTGACTTATGTTTGTGAATTTATTGCGAAAAGCTTGGTTCGTGACGGAGAGGGTGTCACTCACGTTTGCGAAGTAAAGGTGAAAGGTGCGCGGAATCCCCAAGAGGGCAGAAAATTATGCGACACCATTTCTTCATCCATGTTGTTTAAAACGATGCTGGCCGGCGAGGACCCTAATTGGGGCCGATTGATGGGATCTATTGGGGCAAGCGGGGTTGCATTTTCTCCGAAGCTCGATATTTCTTTTGATGGAATTCCAATTTTGTTGAACGGCAAAGAAAAAGTGATGAACAAAGGTCGGCTGCGAAGGATTCTTAAGAAAAAAGAATTTCGTCTTGAGATTAATTTGAAAAGCGGAAGGCACCAAGAACGATTTTGGACAACGGATTTAACCAAATTTTATGTGTGGATTAATTCCAGGTACTCAACATGAACAATCTTATTGAACAATTAGTTGAAAAAGCTGACATTTTGATTGAAGCGCTTCCGTACATCAAGCGGTTCCGTGGGAAAGAGATTTTAATTAAGTACGGCGGTGCGGTGATGCTCGATCCAGAAGTGCGGGAAAACGTGCTTCATGACCTTGTGTTCATGAACTATGTTGGGATCCGTCCGATTTTGATTCACGGTGGCGGGCCTGCCATTACAGAAAATTTAAAAAAAGCCGGAGTTCAATCTAAATTTATAAACGGCCTGAGAGTGACTGATAAAGACACGATCAAAGTGGTTGTGGCTACACTTGGTGAAATTAATCGAAAGATGGTTCAGGATCTCAGCCGATTTGGTGCGCAGGCAATGGGCCTTTCAGGACATGATGCAGAAATTCTCTTGGTTAAAAAACATGAAGCGAATGGTGATGTGGGTTTTGTGGGCGATGTGATTTCAGTCAATACGCTTCCGATTCGCGAGCTTACGGATTTGAATGTTATCCCTGTCATTTATCCGGTCGGAATTGATAAGAAAGGCGAAACTTATAACGTGAATGCAGATGAAGCGGCGGCAAAAATCGCAGCGGCGATGGGCGTTCAAAAAATTATGGTGCTGACCAATATCCGGGGCATTTTGTCGGATCAAAATAAACCTGATTCTTTAATTCCTTCGCTTCATGTGAACCAAGTCGAAACTTTAATTCGAGATGAAGTGATTACCGGCGGAATGATCCCAAAAATAAATGCGTGCGTGACGGCACTCAAAGGAAATGTGGCGAAGGCTCACATTGTGGACGGACGGATTAAACATTCACTGTTGCTTGAAATTTTCACCGACCGCGGAATCGGCACCGAAATCATTCTTTAGGTAATTCAATATGAAAACACAGGACGTCGAAGCGCTCTATAAAGAATACGTGTTGCCAACTTATGCCAAGTCCCCGCTTTGTTTGGTGAAGGGGAAAGGCTCTAAGGTCTGGGATTTGGAAGGAAAAGAGTATTTGGATTTCTTTCCAGGTTGGGCCGTATCCGGTTTAGGCCATTGTCATCCGAATGTGGTTCATGCGATCAAACATCAAGCGGGAAAGCTGCTCCATGTTCCGAATAATTATTATGGTTTAAAACAGGCGCAGCTGGCCCAAAAAATTATTGAGTGCTCATTTTCGGGCCGAGTTTTCTTTTGTAACAGTGGTGCTGAAGCAGTAGAGACAGCGATTAAGTTTGTAAGGAAGTATGGTTCTCAGACGGGCCGCTACGAAATGATTACGATGAAAAACGCATTTCATGGGAGAACGCTTGCCGCACTAACAGCGACGGGGCAAGAAAAATATCTAAAAGGTTTTGAACCGTTGCCGGAAGGATTTAAACAAGTAGCGTTCAATGATTTTGAAGCATTGAAACAAGCGGTTGGCCCAAAAACCATAGCCATTATGATAGAGCTGATTCAGGGTGAAGGTGGAATCAATGTGGCGAGTTCTGAATATGTTAAAAAAGTCAGGGCTCTTTGTGATGAAAAGAAACTGCTGCTTGTTTTTGATGAAGTGCAAACAGGGATGGGGCGGACAGGGAAATGGTTCGCTTTTCAGCATTACGGCGTAGAGCCAGATTTAATGGCGCTTGCAAAATCTTTAGGAAGCGGTGTTCCAATTGGGGCGCTTGTCGTGAGTAAGAAAATTAAAGAAGAAGTGCTGGTTCCCGGAACTCATGCATCGACTTATGGAGGCAATCCATTGGTAACTGCGGCAGCCCTTGGTGTGTTCAAAACGATCAAAAAGGAAAAACTTCTTCGAAACGCGGAAGAAATGGGCACTTATTTGAAATCGAAGCTGTTTGCCCTTAAAGAAAAATATTCATTCATCAAAGAAATTAGGGGAATTGGGCTTATGCTTGGAGTGGAGCTGGACCGGCCTGGAGCAGACATCGTCACTCGCTTGCGAGAAAAAGGCCTTTTAATTAATTGCACTCAAGAACGTGTTCTTAGAATTATGCCGGCGATGATTGTAACGAAACGTCAAATTGATCAGGCCGTCCAAATTTTGGATCAAGTATTTAGCGAATTGAGTCCATCATGAAAAATTTAATCAGCGCTTTTGATTTTGACCAAGCAGAGCTTAAAACGATCTTCGGCCTCGCTAAGAGAATCAAACAAAATCCGCTTGCTTACCGGGATGCTTTTGGCGGGAAGGTGATCGGCCTCATTTTTGAGAAGCCTTCTACTCGGACATGGGTTTCTTTTGAAGTTGGTTTTTCAACGATGGGTGGCCATGTCATTTATTTAGGTCCTGATGATATTCAGCTGGGCGTGCGCGAAGAAGTCTGTGATGTGGCTCGAGTTTTGGCACGGTATCTTGATCTTGTGGTCATGAGAACTTATTCGCATCGGCTCATTCTTGAATTTGCAAAGTATTTTGATAAGCCCGTCATCAACGGTTTGAGCGATTTAGAACATCCCTGTCAAGCGATGGCGGATTTCTTTACGGTGAATGAGGCGCTCGGTAGTCTTGAGGGCAAAAAAATTGCTTATGTTGGCGATGGAAATAACGTGCTGAACTCGCTTTTGGTTTTGGCCGCGAAGCTTGGAGCTCATTTGAGTTACGCAACTCCAAAAAAGTACGGTCCTCAAAAGGCTATTTTGTCGCGTGCTTTGAAAGAAGCAAAACAAACAAAAGCGAAACTCATCGGTACGAATCATCCGGCAAAAGCGGTGCAAGGAGCGGACATTATTTACACGGACGTTTGGATCAGTATGGGAGAAGAAGACAGGCTTGAGAAAAAACAGCACTTTAAGGGTTTTCAAATTAACCGAGCTCTTTTGAAAAAAGCGAAGAAAACTGCTCGAGTCATGCACTGTCTCCCTGCTCATCGAGGCGAGGAAATCACGAACGATGTGATCGAAGGAAAGCAATCAATTGTATTTGATCAAGCAGAAAATAGGCTTCATGTCCAGAAAGCAATTTTACTTTATCTTTTAGGGATGTCCGGAAAATCGACCGATAATTTTTCTGAAAATTGAATGAGGGGAAACATGAAAAAGGTAGTTTTAGCTTATTCTGGTGGTTTAGATACATCGTGTGCCGTACGTTGGATTAAAGACACATACGGTGCAGAGGTGATTTGTTTTTCGGCATTCATCGGGGAAGTTTCAGATCGAAAGCTTTTGGCTCGGAAAGCACGTTCCGCCGGCGCTTCTAAAATTTACATTGAAGACTTGAAAAATGAATTTACTCAGGATTTTGTAAGGCCAGCGCTTTGGGCTCATGCAAGATACGAAGGAAAGTATCTTTTAGCCACCGCACTGGGACGGCCATTGATTGCAAAACATTTAGTTCGAATTGCTACCAAAGAAAAAGCAGATTGCGTGGCGCACGGTTGTACGGGGAAAGGAAATGATCAAGTGCGGATTGAGCTGGGTGTGAAAGCGCTTAATCCGAAACTCAAGGTGATTGCGCCATTGCGGGAATGGAGTTTTAATTCGCGCGAAGAAGAAATTGATTATGCTAAAACGCATGGTATTTTGATTTCAGCCACGAAAAAGAGCCCTTATTCGATTGATAAAAATATTTGGGGCGCGGCGATCGAGGCGGGTGTTTTGGAAGATCCTTGGAAAGAGCCGCCTCAAGATGCTTATTTTATGACGCAGCCTTTGGACCGAGTTCCGAAAAAACCCTTTTACGTAACGATTGGTTTTAAAAAGGGCATCCCTGTTTCATTGAACGGGAAACGAACAGCGTTTGTTCCGTTGATTGAAAAATTAAATCAATTGGGCGGACGTTTCGGGGTTGGCCGAGTGGATCAAATTGAAAATCGTTTGGTGGGAATTAAATCCCGGGAACTATATGAAGCGCCCGCAGCAACCATACTTCATTCGGCGCATCAGGAATTAGAAGGCATGGTCATGGATCGGGAATTTCTCCATTACAAACGACTGCTTTCTGAAAAGTATTCGGAACTGGTTTATTACGGCCTTTGGTTTAGCCCTTTAAGAGAGGCATTGGATCAATTTTTTGCAACCCATCAAAAACGGGTGACCGGTGTGATTCGAATCAAGCTGGATCGGGGTAATGCCATGGTGGTCGGCAGAAAATCGCCTAATTCAAGGTACTCGGAAAAACTGGCCACTTATTCTGCAAAAGATACGTTTGACCGAACTGCAGCAGAAGGATTTATGAAGATTTGGGGATTACCCTATGAAGGTGGAGCGAAATGAAAACGAAAAAACTTTGGGGTGCCAGGTTTAAATCTGATTTGCACGAAACTGCGAAGAAGTTCACTTATTCGCTCAGCGTAGACCATGAGCTTTTGAGCGCTGAAATCAAAGTCAGCATGGCGCACGCGCTGATGCTCGGGCATATTGGAATTATCTCTGAACGGGATTCTAAAACGCTTGTAAGAGGGCTCTGGAAAGTGCTTGCCACGATTCGGAAAAAATCTATTTGCGAATTAATGGGTGAATACGAAGATATTCATACGTTAATTCAAGCTGAGCTTGAGAAAAAAGTTGGAACGCTTGCGCGAAAACTCCATACCGGCAGATCGCGGAATGATTTGGTGGCTACTTCAACACGACTTTATTTGAAGGAAAAGATTATTACACTTTTGGAAGGCATCAACCAATTCCAGTCCGTTTTGCTTTATCAGGCTGAGAAAAATCGGAGTGTCGTAATTCCTGGTTACACTCATCTTCAAAGAGCGCAGGTGGTTCTACTTGCGCATCATTTTCTGGCTTACGTGGAAATGCTTGAGCGCGATAAATCGCGGCTCATGGATGCCAGGAAACGAATGAATGAATGTCCGTTGGGAGCGGGAGCCTTGGCCGGAAGCGGTCTTCCAATTGATCGCATGTTTGTTGCAAAACTTTTGGGTTTTGACCGCCCCACGGCTAATAGTTTGGATTCGGTGAGTGATCGGGATTTCGCTATTGAAATCCTCTCGGACGTAGCGATCGTTTTTACTCATCTATCACGATTTGCTGAGGATCTCATTTTATGGAATTCTCAGGAATTTGGATTTATTACGCTGGATGATCAATTTTCAACAGGATCGAGCCTGATGCCTCATAAGAAAAACCCCGATGTTTTGGAACTCGTTCGCGGCAGGTCAGGCCAAGCGTATGGGAATCTTGTCTCGCTTCTTGTGACAATGAAAGGATTGCCGCTGGCTTACAACCGAGATATGCAGGAAGATAAAAGGCCCCTGTTTGCGTCTCTTCATCTTTTAACGGAGTCACTTTCTGTTTTGAGCGGTACAATTCGAACACTCCGAGTAGATGAAGGCAACTGCGAACGGGCTTCGAAAGATAGTTTTCTTTTTGCAACCGATGTGCTCGAATATTTGGTGAAGAAAAAAGTTCCATTTCTGGAAGCTCATGCCATTGTCGGCGGTTTGGTGCGGAAAGCGCTTGATTCTCACCAAACGCTGAGCGGGCTTTCGTTTGAAACATATCAACAATATTCGAAAGCGTTCAAAAAGGATGTGTTCGATCTTTTCGATCCAAAGGTTTCGGTATCCGGAAAAGTTCCGATTGGAAGCACGAAACCGGAACTGGTTGCGAAACAAATCCGCCTTTGGAAAGAACGGTTGAAGGCAGAATCTAGGCAGCTTAAGAAAATACATCACGAGCAGCGTTAATTTCTATGATGCACGATTTCCATTATTTAAATCATGAACTCTATTGCGAATCGGTGCGTGTCCGCGACATTGCGGAGCGTGTAGGGACCCCTTTTTATCTTTATAGCTACAAAACCTTTACAGAACATTTAGTCAAAATTCAACAGGCGTTTCGATCGGTAAGCCCATTGATTTGCTTTTCGATGAAAGCTAATTCAAACTTAGCCATTCTGCGTGCGCTTGTGAAAAAAGGGTCTGGTCTTGATATTGTCTCAGGCGGAGAACTTTTTCGTGCCAAAAAAGCAGGCTGTCCGGCTTCCAAAATTGTTTATGCGGGTGTCGGAAAAACGGATTCTGAAATTGAAGATGCTGTCCGCGCATGGATTTTGCTTTTTAATGTTGAATCGATTCAAGAATTGGATCGGATCCAGCGGATTGCAAAGAAATTAAAGAAAAAAGTAAATATTTCCTTGCGGGTGAACCCCGATGTAGATCCGGGAACGCATGCGCACATTACGACCGGAAAAGCGGAATCAAAATTTGGTTTGGATATGGATACCGCGCACCTCATTTTTATGAGGCAGAGTCAATACCCCGATCTTTCTATTTGCGGGATTCATGTTCACATTGGTTCTCAAATTACGAAAGGCGAACCGTTCGTGAAAGCTTTTCGGAAAGTATTGCTCTTTTTGACCCATCTTGAAAAAGAAGGCCACAAAATTAAATTTTTAAATTTGGGCGGTGGGCTCGGAATTATTTATTCGGATGAACGGCCGCAAACAGCGGAACAATTTGCAAAGCAGGTTTTGCCGCTTTTAAAAGGTAAAAAATACAAACTTATTTTTGAGCCGGGTCGTTTCATTGCCGGCAACAGCGGTATTTTTGTCAGCCGAGTTATTTATATTAAACAGACGAAAGCAAAAAACTTCGCTATTATTGATGGGGGGATGAATGATCTGATTCGTCCAGCACTCTATGGTTCATTTCATGATGTCTGGCCAGTCAATCAAAATGGAACCGCTAAGAAACTGACCTATGATGTTGTTGGGCCAATTTGCGAAAGCGGAGATTTCTTGGCAAAAAATAGAATGGTTCAAGAACTTCAACCAGATGATTTAGTTGCTTTTGCGAGTGCAGGAGCTTATGGATTCTCGATGTCTTCGAATTACAATGCCAGGCCGCGTGTTGCGGAAGTTTTGGTCCGTGGCTCACGATTTGAAGTTGTGCGCGAACGCGAAACCTATAACGACCTCGTGCGCGGCGAGCGTATTCCAGCTTGGGTGAAATAAATGGCTGAAATTAAATTTCACAAAATGGTTGCTTCTGGAAATGACTTCCTCGTGATCGACAACCGGAAAAAAATGGTCAAAGATGCTAAAAAATTTGCCGCAGAAGTGTGCCGCCCGCATCTCGGCGTTGGTGCCGATGGCGTTCTTTTGATCGAACCGTCCAAGAAGTCTGATTTTTTTATGCGCATTGTGAATGCGGACGGTTCTGAAGCGGAAGCTTGCGGAAATGGGTACCGTTGTATCGGTCTTTACGCTCATGAGCTTTTGGGGTTTCCAAAATCGATGCGCGTGGAAACCTTGGCCGGTGAAATCAAAGTTGACGTGAATGCTAAGACGGTCAAAGCAAAAATGGCGGATCCTGTTGAGTATCGGGAAAGAGTAGAAATTCCAGCGATTAAAACAGGCCCGCTTGCTTCCGGGCGAACCTTGAGGCCCGCGTTCATTAATACAGGCGTTCCGCACGTTGTGATTTTCATGGAAAAATTAGATCGAGCGCCCGTGGTAGAACTTGGCCGAACGATCAGGCATCACAATATATTTCAGCCACGCGGTACCAACGTTAATTTTGTAGAAGTTACGGGAAAAAATTCTTTGTCAGTCCGTACTTATGAGCGCGGCGTGGAAGACGAAACCCTTGCCTGCGGAACAGGTGCGGTGGCAAGTGCCATCGTTGCAAATTTAACCGGGCGGGTAGAAGTACCCGTGCAAGTTAAAACAAAGGGCGGTGAAATTCTTCGGGTTCATTTTGAGCGGTCTTGGGACAAGGTGCGGAATGTATTTTTGGAAGGCACGGCAAAATTTGTCTTTGAAGGAAAGATGAAAATTTAGGGGGATTTATGGCACTGACACGGCGTAATTTAAAAGGTTCAATGGTAGCGTTGGTCACTCCTTTTCGAAACGGAAAGGTGGATGAAGCTGCGCTTAAGAAGCTCCTTGATTTTCATCTTGAAAATGGGACGGATGTTATCGTTCCGTGCGGGACAACCGGTGAAACAAGCACCTTGTCCCACGAAGAACACAAAGGCGTCATGTCCTTTGTCATCGAATATGTGAATCACCGAGTACCGGTAATTTGCGGAGCGGGATCGAATTCCACTTTGGAGGCAGTACCATTTCTCGAACACGCGAAGAAAAAAGGTGCGGATGGCGTTTTGATGGTGACGCCTTATTACAATAGGCCTACCCAAGAAGGCCTTTTCCGCCACTATGAATTCTTGGCGAAAAAAGTCGATATACCTATAGTAGTTTACAATGTTCCAGCCCGTACCGGTGTTTCCATTGCCCCGGAAACGGTTGCTCGGCTTTCCAAGATTCCAAGCATCATCGGAATTAAAGAAGCCAGCGGTAGTTTGGAACAGGCGAGCCGTATTATTTCACTTTGTGATGTTACAGTAGTTTCTGGCGAAGACAGCCTAACGCTTCCACTTCTTTCAGTTGGTGCAACGGGTGTGATATCGGTCGTGGCCAACGTGGCTCCCAGAAAAGAACATGACATGGTCACAGCTTACCTTGAAGGAGATATTGAAAAAGCCAGAAAACTTCATTATGAACTTTTCGAACTTTCAAAGGTTTTATTTATTGAAACAAATCCGATACCGGTGAAAACCGCTTTGGGTCTTATGGGAATGATTACGCCGGAACTCAGGCTTCCGCTTTGTGAGATGAGTTCTGAAAACCAAAAAGAACTCGTTCGAGCTCTAAATCAGAGCTGTCTTTTAAAGACTAAATAAAAAATCAGAAAATAACGATGGCAAAACAAGCGGTAAAAATTATTGTGGCTGGCGCAGCAGGACGGATGGGGCGGACCATTCTCGGTCTTGCTCACCGAGATCCGGAAGTTCAAATTGCCGGTGCTTTTGAACGAGCCGATAACCCAGCAATCGGCCGGGACGTGGGCGAGTTGATCGGGACAGCGCCTTTTGATATTCCAGTTCATCCAGATATCAGAGAATGTATTAAATTTGGGAATGTTATAATTGATTTCACTCATCCTGCCGCAGTTCCTGAAAATCTTGAAGTTGCTTTAAAAACAAGGCGTGCTATGGTCATTGGGACTACCGGCTTGTCGAATGCGTTCATCGAAAAAATCCATTTAGCTGCAAAAAAAATTCCCATTGTTCAAGCTCCCAATATGAGCGTTGGAGTCAATCTTTTGTTTCGCTTAGTGTCGATGGTGGGAGGTATTTTGGATGACCGCTATGATATTGAGATTGTCGAGGAGCATCATAAACACAAAAAGGACGCCCCAAGCGGGACGGCACTTGAATTAGCTCGTCTCATTGCAAAGGCGAGAAAGATCGACTTTCAACAAAACGCTGTTTATGGCCGAAAAGGGCTGGCGGGCGAGCGTAAACGCGGTTCTATTGGTGTTCATGCAGTGCGCGGAGGAGATGTGGTCGGAAATCATCAAGTTTCGTTCATTTCGGAGGGCGAGCGGGTTGAATTGGTCCATAAAGCTTCCTCCCGAGATGCGTTTGCCCACGGTGCTCTTTTAGCTGCGAAATTTGTTGCCAAAAAGAAGTCTGGTTTCTACAATATGCAAGAAGTGCTTGGACTTTAGTTCCACATTTCTCTTAAGTCGTTTGAAAGTTTAAGCGGAAAGGCGCATGAAACAACTAAGACTGAGAAAATTAGCACAGTCTCTCCTAATTGCCTTTCTCATTTTTTCTCCCGCATCTGAACTTTTTTCTGCTCCTCTGACGCCAACTCAAGAGCCTCAAGTTAACTTTCTTTTTCGAGATTCTTTCTACGCATCCCCAACCCTTAAGCTCAAATATGATGTTTACGAAGCAAATGGGTTTCTTTTGGTCCGTGATAGCAAGCGGGGCGGCAACTCAGAACTTGCAATTGTGACCGGATTTCAAGACCCTGTTCTTGAAAGCCGGGTTTTAAAAAATATTAGAACGATTGAGGACGCCAATAAATTTCTTGAAAAAAATACCCACAAAATTATCTTCGAGCGAATTCCAATCAGAGAACTTCCTTTAATCACAAAAGATGGAAATCCCGCTTCGCGTTTTTGGGTAGGCCAGCGCGCATTCAATTCCTTAGAAGAAGCTAAAGCAAAAATTATTGAAGTAAAAGCAGCGATTGAAACAAGCGGTGGAAATTTCGATAAAGCGCTTACCCTCATCGCCGAATTTTTTCAAGAAGAGCCCGCGCCTACTCCTCAAGCCGTCCGCGCTAATTATCAAGCAGAAGAAGACTTGGCGCTTAAGATTTTGGATTGGCTGGATGTGGGTGAAACGAATTATGGGCCCATGACGTTGATTCCTGGCCATTTTCTTGGAGTTTCGCCAGGGGAATCAATTCTCTGGCAATCATTTGGAGAAACGACTTTCAGAACTTCAAATCTTGAACGCGGCGGATTTAACGGCCAAGTTGGTTACGTTACCAACCGGTTGGTGTTTAAAGGGCTTCGGTTTCTGGGAGAGACGACCGTCGATCCCTACGTTGAAGTGACGGGTGCTTTGGAAACTCGTGGTGCGAATTTCAAAGATCACCTTGATTTGATTGCGGGTCTTGAGTATCGACCGTTCGCTCGCGTTAATTTTCTCGATAACTTTAATTTTGAGGGGCTTAACCTCTTAAAGTTTGCCCGTAATTACCGGTTTTTTGTTCAATATATGGAACGCAGAAACCTGGCCGATGAGATCGCGGGAAGTCCAGACACAGATTTTTGGATGGGTGTGGATATCTTTTATGAATGGGGAGTTGATCTGCCGCTGCCGTGGGTTGTACCTCAACACGATCGCTTAACGGATTGGATTCACGATTTTGTATGGGGCGAATATTATGGAAGCTATCGGTATGAACGAACTGACTTTTCAACGGTCGATAGTTTCAATGCCGGTGTTTATAATTCTTCTCTGATGGTGGGAATTAAATGGCCTTCGATTCCCCTGCCGAAAAACCCAATTAATGACCAGTTGACCTTGATGCCTTATATCCGCATTGAACATATTACGAATCTTCGCCGACTAGCTCTTGCCTACCAAAATCGCTTGCTGATTATTCCCGGGATCCGCTGGATGCCATTCCGAAGTTATCAGTTTGAGCACAACGAATGGCTATTTAAAACTAAACTTTTTGTAGAATATGTTGGAATCGGCGGCACCATTCATCCATTGGCAGGTGGGGATGACCTGCCGGACCATGATTGGCGTTTTGGTCTTAATGTTTCATTCAAACGATATTAATGAAAAAGAAAATTACTAAACTTACTTTACTTTTGTTTTTAACTTCTCTCATTCTTTCTGTAGCTCCCACTCCTTCCTTTTCAGTTGTCGAACCCGACCTAACTAATCTACTAGGAAATCCAAGTTTTGAACAAAATCTTGGAGGCGCTGTTGTCAATACAGCCGAGGATGGGGTCAACAACACTTTGCCGGGGGGCGTGTTTCGTGTGAATTGGGACAATACTCCCGGCCGCGGGATTAGTACGCCAGTAATTTCTGGTGCGCCGAATGGATCAAGAGTGTTGCAGCTCAGCGAAGCCGGAACAGGTGCAAGTGGCTCGTTCACATTCCAAACTAGAACCGACACTGGAGTCGGAGAAAGGGTTTTGGTTACGTTCAGTGCTTTTATAAGACTTGTCACGGCAGGGGTTGGGGATCCAGAACTTCAAATTGAATTCAACGATGCGGCCGGTAGACGAATCCAAGCACCCACTGCTACTGGTAACCTGCTTTTGGTTGCAGGTGCTCCATTTGCCCAATTTACAGTAAATGCAACTGCCCCCGTAGGTACCCGACAAGTCGTTTTTACTATCCTTCTGCAGGGTGCTGGCGCAGGAGCTGCCGTTGCCCAATTTGATCAAGTGGTAGGAACTGTTTCAAGGTTTCCGATTGCAATGGATGTTTCTGCTTCGAAACCAAATATCACGAAAGGAAGTGCTACTTTTATCAGCAGCAGAATCAAAAACGTATCAGCTCTTCCGTTTACCAATCTTGAACTTGTGGCCAAAATTCCGGAAGGGTTTAACTTTATTGACCGTACCTCACGGCTTGACGGTACGCCGGCTAACGCTCGAGAAGGTTCTAAGATTTTTTCTTTGGGCACAATTACTTCAGGAGCAAGCAGAGAATTGGGGTTTCTTTTGGTCGCTTCTAATACGATTCAAATTGGGAAAAAATATGAGGTCTCGTTTTTTGTCCGGCAAACGACAACAGGGACAATTGAGTCTGCCACAAAATTACTGATTTTAACGGTGACAGCTGATCCGCTGTTTGATGAAGGCACTATCCTCGGAAAAGTTTTTGACGACCAAAATGAAAACGCAGTTCAAGATAAAGGGGAACATGGAATTCCAGGTGTTCGATTAGCCACGGAACAAGGGATTGTGGTCACGACGGATCCTTACGGACGTTTTCATATTCCAGCCGTTAAGCCCGGTCGCCATATTGTTAAAATTGACGGCCATACGCTTCCTCAAAGAACAAAGTTTGTCAGCGAGGAATCGGTTTTAATTAAAACGACAGACGGCATGCTTAGCGTCGTGAATTTTGCCGCGAAGCTTCCAGAGCCCCAAATTCCAAAACAATATCGAGATCAACTTAATGTATTGATTACACAAGGCAATGACACCTCCGTGCCGGAGCTTTCAATTTCAATTGACCCCGAAATTCTTCGAATGGGAGTTGGTTTTTTTGAAAAAGACCCCATTTTTACCGTCAAAACCAATTATGCAGAATTAATTTCAGGGTGGCACATTGAAATCCGAGATGAATTTGGGGATGAAATCTGGACGGGTTATGGCTTAGGTTCTCCGCCCAAAGAAGCGCCTTGGACTGGTAAAACAAAGGCTCGGGAGCCGGTAAAGAGCGGCATTTATTCCTATCGTTTAATTGTCCGCGACCGCGACGGCCACGAAGATTGGACACCGCTTAAATATTTTCGTGTGGTCAGTAAACTCGACAAATCTGTACCGGATGAGCCAAAATTGGATGTTCCAGCTGTAGGAAATATGTCCATTGATCGGGATGGGAAGCGGAGTATTCCAACTTCTGCTCGACCAACGCTTTACGTTCGCGGAACCACGGTCCCCTGGAATAAAGTGATGATTAACGGTGAACCTGTCGGCGTCAATCTCGATGGGACGTTCCAAACGGAGCTCTACACACAACCTGGCAAACAATCGGTTCATATTGCCACAACAGATCCCGAAGGGAATTCTGTTTCTTATCAAGAAGAAGTAGTGGTGAAAGACAGTTACTTTTTTATGGTCGGCCTTGGAGAAGAAGAACTTGGAGCTAATATCGTCAAAGGAAATGTGGAAGTAGTGGGGCGCGAAGAACGTTTCCATCACGATTTTTACCAGGCTGGACGGATCGCTTATTATTTGAAGGGCAAAATCAAAGGGAAATTTTTGGTAACTTCTCGCTACGATACCGGAGATCCCAAAACCGAACTGTTCACTAATTTAGATCCCGATAAATATTACCCCGTTTACGGAGATAATTCGGAAATTAATTACGACGCTTACAATACAAAACAGCGGTTTTACATTTTGATTGAAATGGATCGCTCATCCTTGAAGTGGGGGAGTTTTAATACGAATTTTACCGATACCGAGCTTGCCACCCACAACCGCACTTTTTCAGGGCTTAAAGTTAAACACGAAACGCTTTCTAGCACTCGATATGGCGACGCCAAAAGAGGTTTCGCGGTTTACGCAGCTAAAAACGATCAGTTGGCAGATCACAACGAGTTTTCGGGAACAGGCGGTTCGCTTTTTTACCTTCGGAATAAAAATGTGATTCAAGGAAGTGATAAAGTAAGGGTTGAAGTTCGGGACAAAATTCAGGGGATGACTACTTTCAGCCGCGACCTTGCTTATGGAACTGATTATGAAATTGATTATCCTGCCGGCCGCATCATCCTGAGAAAGCCGCTTTCTGCAGTGAGCTACAGCGATACGATTATTTCAAATGACATCCTGAATGGAAGCGATACTTATTTAATTGTGGATTATGAGTTTGAGGCGCAGGGGATTTCATCGAAACAAAATTCCGGACTTCGCGGGTTTACGCATCTTGGGGATCATTTTCGAGTGGGCGGGACAGCCATTGAAGAGAAACGTGACGGACGAGATTATGATTTGCGCGGAGTAGATCTCGTTTCAAAATTTGGGCGCAATACTAAAATAACAGCTGAATATGCGAAGACTCAAGACAGAACACAGCGAAATGCTGTTTCTTTCAACGGCGGGATTACATTTACGGATATTCAAACCGGGAATAAGGTGCTCAAGAAAAGCACGCAGCATTTTGACGATGCTTATTTGATCAAGGCGGAAACAAAAGCCAAGACTGGAACAGAAATTTCCGGATATGCCCAACAAATTAATTCTGGTTTTGCCAATGCAGATCTAATTCGCCAAGCAGGAGTCCGCAAAACAGGTGTTGAGCTGAGGCAAAAAGTTGCTGAGCATGTTCAATTAAGTTATCGCTTTGACCGCCAGAAAGCTACAGATCCTGATAATACGGCCGGTGTTTTTGTCGCCAGTCCAAACGACAGCTGGAATCATACGGCCCAAGCCAAAGCGGATTATGACCGCTATTTGGGTATTCTAGAGTTCCGCCATCAAAAAGTGGGGATTTATCCGCCAGACCTCAGAAGTTTAACCACCGCTTTGGATGAAACGCAATTTGGAAATGCAGCTGCTGCAAAATTGGGCTATCGAGTTGATCCGAATTTAATGCCTTATGCGAAAGTTCAGACGACTTGGGGAGGAAGAGGTAGTCCGAATCATCAATTTGGCGGTGGTGTTGAGGCTAATGTTTTGAAAGGCAAGGGAACCGTTCGATTAGAAGAGCTCGCTGGTACCATTGGCGATTCAACTCAGCTTGGATTTGATGTTAAAACCTCAGACACGCAGAATGTTTACACCGCCCTTAAGACAGGTCCGGATCCTGAAAGTAGCGGGCGCGTGATAAGCACAACGATTGGAAGTTCGAGTCAAGTAAACTCAAAGAGCCGTTTTTATAGCGAACGCGAACTCGCCAATTACCATGAAGGGGAGCGGCTTGCTAACATTTTGGGTTATGACACAAAGCTGACCGATAAATGGGGAGCAGGTTTAAGTTTTGAGCGAAGCCATATTTATGACATTAAGGAAATCAATTCCAACCGAAATGCCGGCGCTCTTGAAATTAGTTATTTAGATCGTGATTTTCTAAAAGTAATCAGCCGTTACGAATTGCGTTACGATGGTCAATTAGCCGATCGGGTTCAATGGTTTTTCCGAGATACGGTGGATTGGAAAATTAATAAAGACTATAGCTTTGGAGCCAGGTTCAATCGATCGGATACGAATCAATTTCTCGATTCTACTTTTCACACAGATGCAGCTTTTACGGAATTTAACGCCGGTGTTGCATACCGGCCTGTAGATCACAATCGCCTGAACGTTCTGACGCGCTATACTTGGCTGGATGAACTCGGTGCCAAGAGCCAATTCAACACACCCGATATCTTTGGAATTCCGGTGAAAGAGTCTTCACATATTTTTGGCGTTGAGTTTGGTTATGAAGTTCTGCCGCCCATGCTTGGTTTGGTGGAAAAATTCGCGTACCGCAGAACTTCTCTTGGGGCAGAGGGCTTTAATTATCATATTGGGAATTTCATGTGGGCAAATCGCCTCAATTTTCATCTGATCCGCAAATGGGATCTGGCTTTGGAGTACCGCATGCTTTGGGATGTAGAGCTCTTGGAAGCCATGAAACACGGTGCCCTAGTTGAAATTGATCGTGAGATAATAGATTACATTCGTTTCGGTATCGGCTATAATTTTACTGATTTTAGCGATGATCTAAGATCTTTGAACGATCTAACCGCTCACGGGTTTTTTACGCGTGTCAGCGGAAAATTTTAGTTGCCCGTTTTAGGATTTTGAGATAAAATTTAACACTAACAATTAAGAAAGAGATGACCTTGAAAAAAGAATCTGTTCCGATCGTTCTGGGTTTTATCCTTTTGGCATTTCTGAGCAGTTGCTCTTCACTTAAAGATTTTCCCGCTTATGATCAAGTTCTTATTTACGACCGGCCATATGACTACACTTTTTTAAGAACACTTGAAGCGCTTAACACTTTTTCTGATTGGACTCTTGAAGAAACAGACAAAAATAAAGGTCTTATTGTGCTCCGCAATACTCAGTATGGGCATTTTTCCGACAAAGACAAATGGGTAGCACGTTTTACCGTCAAGAGCTTGGGCCGCAAACAAACATCCGTCGCCTTAGAGCCTTCTTCGCAGCGTCTTGAGCAAGGAGGAGAACTGCTGAAGCGGATTGATCACATGATGCAAATAACAGCAGGGGTTAAGGGAGAAAAGCAGGCTCAGCTCGTTAATTAATATTTTCGAAATGCACTTAACTTAAGGCGGGGGAGCATGGCACCCCGCCTTTTTCATTTTACCATAAACCCATTTTCTAAATCTCAAACCCTCGCAGAAAATAAAAAACGATGCAGAATGCAATTATACTCAAGGGAGTTAAAACCCATAATTTAAAAAATATCGACGTTACTGTTTTGCACGGCACGTTTGTAGTCGTAACCGGTGTCAGCGGATCAGGAAAATCATCACTTGCGTTTGATACGCTTTATGCGGAAGGTAGGCGCCGGTATGTGGAATCCCTTTCGGCTTACTCGAGACAATTTCTTGAACGTATCGAAAAACCCGACCTTGATTTTGTAAGCGGAATCCTGCCTGCCATTGCCATTGAAGTTAAAAATGTAGTTAACAATGCCCGATCTACAGTTGGCACGCAAACAGAACTCAATGACTATTTAAGGCTTCTTTTTGCCCGCATCGGAGTAACTTATTGTTCTTCCTGCGGAAAGCCTGTTAAAAGCGATTCACCACAAAATATTCTGGATATCGTAAATCGCGATTTTTCTGGATGTCAAGCGGCTGTAACGTTTCCGATCGAAATTAGTCAAAAAACAAAAGATTTTAGCCGTGAAATATTTGATGAATTAGAACGCCAAGGGTTTTTAAATTTTCTGATTTCAGGAACGAGATTTAATTTAGAAGAAATTCGGAAACGCAATAAAAAGACATTGGGGCGGATTTTGGTTGTTGTGGATCAGCTGGAACTAAAGGCAGAAAATCGGAGCCGGTTTCTCGATTCGCTTGAAAGTGCACTTAAATATGGAAAGGGTTTAGTTTCGATTGTTTCGGAACAAAAAGGCAAAATGGTTGAACAAAAATTTTCAAGCCGCTTTCACTGCGCCGAGTGCAATATCGAATATCGCACACCCAATCCAAATAGTTTTTCATTCAACAGCCCGCTAGGAGCCTGTCCGGAATGCCAGGGGTTTGGGCGTGTAATTACCATTGATTGGAATTTAGTAGTCCCAAATCCTAAACTTTCGATTGCAGAGGGAGCCATTGAGCCATGGACAAAACCAAGCGCTTCATGGGAGTTTAAAAAGCTTAAGGAATTTTGCAGGCGAAAGAAAATTCAGATGGACCGCCCCTTTTCCCAACTTAAGGAACAGGAGCAGAAATGGATTTTGTACGGTTCAGGCGATAAAGACTTTTTCAGCGTGCGCGATTTTTTCGAGTATCTTGAGAAAAAAACATACAAGATGCACATTCGAATTTTCTTAAGCAAATACCGCGGTTACATTCTTTGCTCCAAATGTCATGGAGCACGTTTGAAACCGGAAGCGCTTGCGGTTAAGGTAAATGGAAAAAACATTGCAGAGTTAAGTGCTCTCACCATTGAGTCGCTCAAAGAATTTTTTGACTCGATCACACTTTCAGAACATGATCAATCAGTGGCCGAATCAATTTTACTTGAGATTAAAAACCGTGTTTCTTTTTTGGCAGAAGTTGGAGTTGGTTATCTTACTTTGGACCGCCTTTCGAGAACGCTTTCAGGCGGGGAAGCTCAGAGAATTCATTTGGCGGCTTCTTTGGGTTCTGCGCTTGTAGATACGCTTTATGTATTGGATGAACCCAGCGTAGGACTCCATGAACGGGACAATGCACTTTTGATTCGACTGCTTGAAAAATTGAGAAATCTTGGGAATACCGTAGTGGTGGTGGAGCACGACCGAACGATGATTGAAGCAGCCGATCAAGTCATTGATTTAGGACCCATGGGCGGCGAACGTGGCGGGAAAATTATTTTTTCAGGTCCTTTTTCTGAGCTTTCATCTGCTCGAAATTCGCATACAGCGCGATATTTTAGAAATGAATTTAAAATTGAACGAAGCTATATCAAAAAAAATGGGCACGTTTCGAAAACAATTCAAATTTATAAAGCAGCAGAGCACAATCTAAAAGGAATCTCTCTTAAGATTCCACTTTACCAGTTTGTGGTGATTACCGGCGTTTCCGGTTCAGGCAAAAGCACGTTAATGTACGATATTTTATATGCCAATTATCTCAGGTGGCGTGGCCGTTCGGTGCAAGACGTCGGTCGCGTCAGTGCGATTGAGGGTTGGGAACAGGTGCAAGATCTTTTGTTAATTGATCAATCTCCCATCGGAAGAACGCCGCGTTCCAATCCCGTGACTTATGTTAAAGCGTTTGATCAAATTCGAAAAGTTTTTGCCGGGACACGGGAAGCGAAAGCACGCCGTTTAACCGCAAGTCATTTCTCATTCAATGTGCCTGGCGGCCGGTGTGAAAAATGCGAAGGTGATGGCACCGCAAAAATTGAAATGCATTTTTTAGCTGATATTTATATTACCTGTGAAGCTTGCGGCGGTTCCAGGTTTCAATCTTCCATATTAGAAATTCGCTATCGCAGCAAAAATATTCGAGACGTGCTTGAAACGACTGTTGATGAAGCACTTGACTTTTTCAAGGATGAACCCAGAATTTGCGGTCCTCTATCCATTCTTTCGCAAGTTGGGCTCGGTTATTTGAGATTAGGACAAGCAGCGACGACACTTTCCGGAGGTGAAGCGCAAAGGCTGAAACTTGCTTCTGAGTTATCCAGCACAACCCATGATAATCTTCTTTATCTTTTTGATGAACCAACCACCGGGCTCCATTATTACGATATCGCCGCACTTCTTTTGGCTTTTGAGACGCTTTTGAAACGAGGCCATTCGCTTTGCGTGATCGAGCATAATATGGAAATCATCAAGTGTGCCGATTACATTATTGATTTAGGGCCTGAAGGAGGAGATCGTGGAGGTGAGGTGGTGTATGCGGGGCCGCTTGAAGGACTCTTGAAAGAGCGCCGCTCCCACACAGGCATCGCCCTTAAAAAGTATTTAAGCCATCAGGGTTAATTCGCTCTTTTTAAATCAAGATATTATTCCTTAGCTCCTAGCCATTTGACTTTTTCAAAATATAGGTTATTAGTTTAAGAAGAAGGGAACAGGGTGTTTTAAGATGGACAGGAAATGGTTTTTAAAGTGTGTCTTATTTTCTTTTCTTTTCTTCCATTTTTTAGGTATTCATCAGTTTTCTATTGCTGGACGTGAACAAGAAAAGGATCCTATTGGAAATACCCAATCGGGGGTTGTACCTGTTACCAAAGAGCTCTTGACTCGCGAAGGTGAGCTTGGTCCCGCTTCACCCACTTTTAAGATGGATGATACTTCACGATTTTTAGTTAAAAAACCCTATGAGGAAGTCGAAAAGTACATGATAGGAGAAGTAGCTGAATCTGAAGGGGAATCTACAGACACTTTATGGGATGATTGGTTTCTTGGAGAAGAAGAAAACAGAAGTACTTTTACGTCGGAATCTTCAGAACCTATTGACAAAAAATAACTTAGGTAGTTTTTCCGCCTTTCCGCCACCCCTTGACAATCTTGGGTTTTAGCTGTATTCTTCTTAAAGTAAAGGTGTTTTCCTCCTAATGATAAACTATTGCTGTTCATGTAGTTAAAAAAACGAGTTGGAACAAAGATGAGCAATTTCTACCGCCGTTTCAAAATGCACTTCCTAAATTACCGGACAAGGATTCTCATTGCCATTGCCTCAGTTGTTTTGATTGTGCTCGCCATTTGGGGAATGATGTCTCTGGAATCCTACTATCGCAATATTACTTTAGCGACGATGCCGCTCCAAATGTTGATGGTTGCGATGAATGCTATTATTTTTGTTTATATGTACCTAACAGTTATGCGTGATGGGTTTTCGAAAATGGATAATAAAAATGTGAAAGGGAGCGATGTCAATGTTCGCTTTTCCGATGTAGTTGGTATTGACGAAGCGAAAGAGGAAGCATGGGAAGTTGTTCAGTTAATTAAAGATCATGCCCGTTTAAAGAAAATTGGTGGAAAAATTCTTCGCGGTATTTTAATGGTAGGTCCTCCAGGTTGCGGAAAAACATACTTAGCAAAAGCCATTGCAACGGAAGCGGGACTTCCATTTTTGTCAATGTCGGCCAGCGAATTTGTTGAAATTTTTGTTGGAGTGGGCGCCTCGCGCGTCCGGAAATTATTTAAAAAAGCGCGTTCACTTGCTTATGGTTTTGGCGGTTGCATCGTGTTTATTGACGAATTGGATGCCATGGGCCGAAACCGTGTGTTCAATCAATTTGGCGGTGGTTCTGAAACCAATTCAACCCAAAATCAATTGCTCGTTGAAATGGATGGCTTGCAAAGCCAGCAAGAGAGTGTGATCGTTATTGGTGCGACCAATGCTCTAGAGGAGGTATTGGATCCCGCCCTCCTTCGTCCAGGACGTTTTGACCGAAAAGTTTATATCATGCGGCCGGGTCTTGAAGGACGCGAGAAACTTTTTCAATACTATTTGAGCAAGGTGAAGCATGAAGCCTCCATTGATGTTGGTCATTTAGCCAGGAAAGCGGTTGGAAAATCGCCTGCTGAAATTGAAAATATCGTTAAAGAATCAGCTTTGATTGCAACTCGGAACGGCAAAGACGTCATTTCTTATAAGGAAATCACAGAAGCGATTGAAAGGATCGAACTTGGCGTTAAGAATAAGATTAAAATACAGGATTCCGAAAAAGAAATGACCGCCTATCATGAAGCAGGGCATTTGATTACGATCTACTTTCTGCATCCTACCGATGATGTGTTCAAGGCATCCATTATCCCTAGAAAGACGAGTTTGGGTGTTGTGCATCACCAGCCTCGGGAAGAATATTATTCCCAAGATCGGGATAAATTACTTGCCGACATTAAATGTGCGGTAGCAGGTTATGTGGCTGAGAAAATCAAGAAGGGAGTTACTACCACTGGTGTCTCAGCTGATTTTGCGAACGCGATGAAAGTTGCCCATTTTATGGTTTGGAAACTGGGCATGGGTCCATCTGGATATATTGGAGATTACACAGTTATTCCTGAGAATGAACTTTCAGAAACGGTAAAGACAAAGTTGAATGAGGACACTAATCTGATCTTAAGAGAGTGTATGCGTGGTGTCGAAGAACTTCTTAAATCTGAGAAAGTAATCTTCGAACGTTTTGCGCATGAACTTTTAGTGCGGCAGGAGCTTGAGTTCGATGAAATTGAAACTATTTTCGCTGAGTACGGGAAAGCCAATCCTCGTGCTTTCGCAAAGAAAAGTGAAAATCCTGGAGAACAGTCTTCTGGACCCAAACAAGACCATTGATTTAACAGGACTCGACTGAGGAAAGGCGGGGCATTTCGCTCCGCCCTTTTTTTATCATGATGACAAAATCAGGCAACTCTAATAAAAAATTTAAAATTGATATAACAAGCGTTTGTCTTTTAGGGCTCATATTAGCTGGTCTCTTTACAGGTTGCAATTCAGTCAGTTATCCCGAAGGTAAAATAGAAAGCGCCATCAAAGAAATTTGCAGCAAGGAATATAAAGTTGATGATGTGGAAGTCAAGTTTGCCGGGAAAACCGTCGGAGTCTTCCTTCCTCTGAAGAAACTATTTGCTACTGATGTCAGACAGGAAATTTTGTCGGGTCACGTTGCCAATCTCGAATCCCTTTTTGAGCCTGAACAGGAAGCCATGGAACAGCTTGAAAACGTGCTCTTTACGATTTCTAGGGTTTTGTTAAGCTCGGATAAACCAATTGATTTTTATACGCTTCAAGCCACCGATGTGGAATCTACAGGGCTTCAGTTAGTTCTTATGGGTTACGTTCCTGATGTCAGACGGGTTCGCCTGTGGGATATTTCGCGTAATGAGTATCGGAAACGCGTGCTGCATGAACTGAAATTTAACCGCTCTGTACTTTGGGAAAAACCGATTCGAGAATTGTTTCATAACGTAGGTAAGCTTAATTTTGACGAAATTGGAAAACGTTACTTTTCTGCGCCTCCAACGTTGCAAACCGCATCCCCTCTTTTTTATAACTTTCTGTCAAGTCTTAAAGACAAACAAAATCTGAAAATTGAAATTAAAGAAATGAAGAGCCGTTCTTACCGAGATGCGCAGGCTTTGGTTTATGTCAAGTTATCTGAAACTTACGAATCAAAGCCGGGGATTCCAAAAAATTCCTTTTCTTATCCATCAGGAACAGAGCTTGAATACATTTTTATTGTAGAGCCATCGGATCGGCAATTCAAGATTGCTCAGATGGTTCCATTCAATTATCTGGATGAAGGGAAACAGTTGAAGAAAGTTCCGATGCCGCCTGAACTTGATCTGGACAAAAATTTGGATTCTTGGCCCGAGCGGTTTACCGTTGAAGAAATTAAACTTGGCGAATTTTTGTCCCGGCAATTGAATCGTAGGGTCCAAGCGCTATTACTGGCTGATGAACGAATTCATCATACCATTCGACACGCACAGGTTAATTTTGCTTATCGCAATGAACCGGAAGAAACGAGCATCTCCAAGCCTCAACCTCATTTTGCCCTTTATTTTGATTTTCTGACGAAGGGCATGAAAAAAACTTCCCGAACGCTTGATCAGGTGATAGGCGATGAAGATGTTCTATATCTGTTTAATTTAATTCTTCGTGAATTCGCCGACGTGGTTCGAAGTTACCGGTTCAGCAATTACAATTACTTAGGCCTTATTTGGGAGCCGGGAGATGCTTCGGCTGTGCTCAAATTAGCCCCCGAACGTCTCGATCTTTTTCGCACCAAGAAACTCGATGTTGCAGCACTTCTGGAATCTCCTTCCAGGACCTTGTTTAAGCCATCCTAACTCTTTTCATCTCATTGATTTTCATAGCACCTTTCCTTGAACCTCTAGATTTTTCGTGGTACAATCCTAGCGCTCTAATCCTTAGAGTGCTAATCCCTTAATTTTGTACAGGAGCTTTGCAATGGACGATTTAAAAGAACGTCAAAAGGAAGTGCTTCGGATCATCGTTAGCACTTATGTAAAATCGGTCAGCCCGGTTGGGTCTAGAACCATTGCGAAACATTATCGAAATGAACTTTCACCAGCGACCATCCGAAATGAAATGCATGATCTTGAAGAGCGAGATTATATCAAGCAACCTCATACTTCTGCGGGGCGTGTACCGACCGACAAAGGTTACCGCTATTTTGTGGACCATTTGATGTCCGAACCTAAAGTCCCGCCCCATGTTGCTGCTCTTGTTGCCCGTGAGTATCGAGACCGAATGGACAACGTAGAAGCATTAATTGAACGCACCTCAAAAATTCTTTCCACTCTTTCTGAACAAGCTGGGCTTGTGATATTTCCGACATTTGAAGGCTTGGTGCTCAAGCGCCTTGAGTTGACTTCGTTGGGCCGCCAGCACCTACTAGTTGTATGGGTTACCAATAATGGTTTTGTGCAGAACCGCGTAATCGATATGAAAGAAGAAATTCCTGAAGAGGAACTCGCTCGAATCAATCGTTTTCTCAATCAAGAGTTGAAAGGGCTGCTTTTGGAAGAAGTACAGCCTTATTTAACCAAGAAGTTGGAAGAAGTGCAGGATTCATTTCGCACACTTTGTCAGATGGCACGTTCTATTGTGTCTGAAAGTTTCCCGAAGACGGAACAAAGACGGCTTTCTGTCGAAGGATCTCGATACATTTTAGAACAACCTGAATTTCAAAACTGGGAAAAATCCTGCCGTCTTTTTAAGACTCTTGAAACCAAAGAATTTTTGGCGGATTTGGTGGAAGAAAGATTGGGAGAGCAGCATTCTGGGGTACGCGTGAAGATCGGATTGGAGCATCATTGTGAAGATATTTGGGATTGCTCTTTTGTTACGGCCCAATATCGGGTGAATCAACGAATCGTTGGAACGCTTGGTATTTTGGGCCCGAGACGAATGGAATACGATAAAATTATTTCATTGGTAGATTTTGTTTCCCGGCGTTTTGGTGAGGCGTTGGAGCAGTGGTTGTAGACATGTCACATCAAGAAAAGCGGAAGTTTGACCACGAATCTTCAGAACACGGAAAAGGTGCTGAAAAGTCCAAGGACACAGCTTCTGCCGAAACTCAAGCGGTACAAATCAGCCGCGCTGAACATGAAGAGCTTTTGCGGAAAGTGGATGAGTTTGCTCAAGCTCAAGATCGGCTTCTTCGTTCAGCAGCTGATTTTGAAAATGCAAAAAAGAGACTTGTAAAAGAACGAGAAGAATTCTTAAAGTTTGCACTTGAAGGTACAATTCACGATCTTTTGCCTGCCTTGGATCATTTTGAATTGGCGCTAGCTCATCTTGATGCGAGGGATGAAAAGATAAAATCAATTCGAGAAGGTTTCTTACTCATTCAAAAACAGTTGCTTCAAGTTCTTACGGAGCGCGGGCTCAAAAAAATTGATGCAATAGGAAAATTATTTGATCCCCATGTACATGAGGCGGTAGGGCATATAGTTTTAGAGGAAAAGCCGGAAGGAATTATCTTGGAAGAAGTTTTGACAGGTTATCAGTTGAATGGGAGGTTGCTCCGCCCGGCAAAAGTTAAAATCTCAACAAAAGAAGAAAAGGCTTCTGAGGAAAAACAGGAAGAATTAACTTAAGATGGCAACAGGTACGAACAAACGAGATTATTATGAAGTGTTGGGCGTTTCCAAAACTGCTTCCGCTGATGAAATTAAAAAAGCGTACCGGAAACTAGCGCTTAAACACCACCCGGATCGCAACAAAGGAAATAAAGAAGCTGAAGAACGCTTTAAAGAAGCGGCTGAAGCGTATGCGATTTTGAGCGATCCTCAAAAACGGTCTCAGTATGACCAGTTTGGCCATTCGCTTGGTGGAAGTGGCTTCCAAGGTTTTGAAGGGTTTGAGGGGTCGTTTCAAGGATTTAGCGATATTTTCGGAGATCTATTTGAAGATTTTTTTGGGACCAGTTCCAGGCGAGGAACTTCAAGAGGTGGTATCCGTGGCGCGGATTTAGAGTATTCCGTTGAAATTTCTCTGGAAGAAGCGGCTCGTGGAAAAGAAATTACTGTTGAGTTTCCACGAGCGGAGTGTTGTGATGCTTGCCAAGGAAGCGGGGCTGAGCCTGGGAGTCAACCAACCATTTGTTCTGACTGCGGTGGACATGGCGAAGTTCGGGTTTCCCAAGGTTTTTTTACGATGCGAAGGACTTGTCCTCGTTGCCACGGTGAAGGTAGGCAGATCACGAAACCATGCCACAGTTGCCATGGAAATGGACGGGTAAAAAAAACCCGGAAATTAAGTGTAAAGGTTCCAGCGGGTATTGATGATGGTTCTCAGTTAAAAGTTACCGGTGAGGGAGAGGCAGGTGAGCGGGGAGGTTCGCGGGGCAACCTTTATGTTTACGTTTCGGTGAAACCGCATGCTATTTTTGAACGTGCGGGAAAAGATCTCCTTCTGGAAGCAAAGATCGCGATTCATCAAGCAGCCCTTGGAACTCAAATTGAAGTACCCACTTTAGATGGAAAGGTGCGGCTTAAAATCCCTGCGGGAACTCAACCTGGAAGCGTGTTTCGTTTAAAAGGAAAAGGTCTCTCGGATCTGCGTGGTTACGGAGGAACGGGTGATGAGCTTGTACGCGTCAATGTTGAAATTCCAGGTCACCTTTCAACAGAAGAAAAAAAGCTTTTGGAAGAGTTCGGGAAATTAAGAGACGGTTCCCAGGATAAGAACCTATTTAGCCGCTGGAAACATTAAGATAACCTATGCCGACTTACGAGTATCAGTGTAATTCATGCAGTTATAAATTTGAACAGTCTCAATCCATTAAAGCAGAACCGGTTAAAGTCTGTCCTAAATGCCATGGCGATGTCCGCCGTTTGATTAGCAGCGGTGCCGGAATACTTTTTAAGGGTAGCGGGTTTTATCAGACGGATTACCGGTCGCCTTCCTATCAAAAAAAAGCGGAAGCTGAGAAAAAAACTTCCACCCCTGCGGATTCTAAACCCACAGGGGAAAGCAAGACTCAGAAAAATTCTTCTAATTCTTCTCCGGACTCCCCCAAAAGCCCCCCAGCTTCTTCTAATTCCAAAAAAGAAAAATGAAAATTTTCGACTACGAAACCCGCGTTCGCTATGCGGAAACGGACCGCATGGGAATTAGTTATTATGCGAATTATTTTATTTGGTTTGAAGCAGCCCGAACTGAATATTTTCGTGCGCTCGGGTTTGTTTATTCGGAATTTGAAACTCAAGGAATGCTTCTTCCCGTTGCCGAAGCGTTTTGCCGTTATCTAGGGCCTAGTTCTTATGATGACATTATTATGGTTCGTACGGTGGTAAGTCAAATGCACCAAAGTTCAATCCGTTTTGAATACCAAGTGCTTAAAAATAAAGACTCAAAACCAATCGCAACCGGGCATACTATCCATGTCTTCAGCGATAGAAATCTAAAACCCATTCGAATCCCCGAGATTTTAAAGTCCAAAGTCGAGCTTACAACACTCGACTCTTAAGCTTTTATGATCAACCTCGCTTTTTAAAAAATCGTGAAAAGAATATACATTTTCTTAAAAAATTTATTGTTTTTGTTTGTTGTCTTCAGCTTTTTTTTGCTGGCTTTGGAATTGGTATTTCGAGTTGTCAGACGCGAAGATGCCTTAAAACTTTCGATGGGGCATCCTGATTTTAAGTACCACCATTCTCTTGCCCCCAACTCGGAATTGCATTTGGTTTCATCTGTTCCTGGCGAGTATGACGTAACAGCCCACATCAATAATTATGGTTTTCGAGGTTCCGACATCAGTGTTGAAAAAAAACCAGGTCAGAAAAGGATATTTATTGTCGGAGATTCCTTTGTTTTTGGAGTGGGATGCAACGATGGCGAAACAGTTCCGGTCTCCGTTCAAAAAATTCTGGACCCAACGGTTCAATCGATACAGGTCATCAATGCCGGGAGAGGCTCTTATTCGCCGGTTACGTATTATCTCAGGCTTCGGGATGAAATTCCTAAGTTTAAACCCGATTTGGTCATCATGATGCTTGATTTTTCAGATCTTCGTGATGATTGGGATCGCGAGAGGAACCTGGTTTACGATAAAGCAGGAAATATCGTAGGCGCGAATCCTTATTATGAGTATGGAAAGTTTAAGTTGTGGAGTTTTTTACGGAGCAAAAGTGTTCTGTGTATCTATGTTCATAATAAAGTAGTCCGTACTTTTGATAAATTGCGTAAATTGGGTTTTCATGAGTACGTTCAAACAATTATTCGTGGAGAAAAAGCTAAAGCGGTTATTGCTAGAACTAAGGAAAACACAATTAATTTCGACGGGCGGCTTTTTATGCGCGGCGAAGCCAAGGCTGATGAAATCAAACAGCACTTTAAAAGAACAGCCAAGTATATTTTAATGAGTCGAAAACTGGCTCAAGATGCAAATGCGAAATTTATTTTGGTCATGTATCCTTACGGAACTTATGTTGGGCCTGAGCAATGGGGGAAGGGGAGAGCATTTTGGGGATTCGAACAGCATAAAGTTGATACAGATCTTTTTGCGTTTGATTTGGTTCAAAAATTTTCAGAAGAAAATAATATCCCTTTCATTAATCTTTTAAATGATTTTATCCATCACAACAATCAGGAGCTGTTTTTTCCTTATGATGGTCATTTCACACCGGCCGGAAATCGGGTAGCGGCTGAAGCACTTACAAATCACCCAGTTTTTAAGCAGGCTTTAAACAGCTTTGATCAATCAACTTAAATCGCTTTGCACGAAAGCCAGATCGTTTCGCCCCACCATTTTCGGGTGGCCTGACTCAATAGATTGGCATGTCGATCAACACATTCCAGTGAAATCTGAAACCCCTTTTGCTCCATAAATTTTCGGATGGAACCGGGTGTTTGTAGATTGATATGAAGACGCGTATGCTCACTTTCAGGGTAACGGATTTTGAAGATTTCCTTAAGAAATGCTTGCAGGGAGGAGGCGTGTTTGCTCTTTCCGCGCAAAACACGTAAAATCTCTTTAATGATTTTGAATGGCAACTCCAGAATTCTTTTGAAGGGGAATAAATAACGGATGTAATTCAAATTTGGCGTGCTGATAACAAGAATACCTTCTAGTTTGAGCGCTTTCTTAAATTTCGGGATCAGAATTTCAAGTTCCCAATCATGCAAATGTTCGTAGACTTGATTAAAAACAATCACATCAAACTCTGATTCAAAATCTAACTCTTTCATTTCCATACGTTTCAATTCCACGCGTTTTTGAATGTCTTCTGGAAAGCGTTTCAGATATTCACGCGCAAAATCAATCGCATCTTGGCTGAAATCAACTCCAACGGCCGTACAGCCTTTCTTGGCAAGGGCAATAACCAGGGTTCCTCGGCCGCATCCAAAATCTAGAATCCGCTGGCCTGCTTGAATACTTCCGAAACGGATCGTATCCGTAACAACCGGATCAATAGTATCTATTTTGTCGATATATTCAATTCCAGGCAGGCTATGGAGGTAATAGTCTTTGTCGTATAAATTTGAGCTTAGGCTTTGAGGCTGTTTCATAATATAAGGTGAATTTAGGGTTATTGGAAAAAGAAAGTATACTGATTAGCTGAATTTGTCAAACATTGTGATGCTTGTGGCGGTACGCTAACAGGTTTACAATCCTAATACAAATGGAGGTATGATGATGAAGGCGTATCGGGAGTATTTATGGATGAACACCAAAAAGAAACGGGAATACATTAACATTACTCCAGAAGTTGAACAAATTGTCAAAAAATCAGGAGTTAAAGAAGGGCTTGTTCTGGTTAATCCAATGCACATCACGGCAAGTTGCTATATCAATGACGATGAATCAGGATTGATTCAAGACTTCGACGAATTTTTGGAAAAAATTGCACCTTACGATGTTAAAAAGTACCGTCATCATCAGACAGGAGAGGATAACGGCGATGCCCATTTAAAAAGGCAGCTTTTCGGCCGAGAGGTGGTGGTCGCTATTACTGAAGGCAGATTGGATTTTGGCCCATGGGAGCAGATCTTTTACGCTGAATTCGACGGCCAGCGCAAGAAAAGGGTATTGGTTAAGGTAATTGGCGAATAATGATTCCACCGTGTATAATTTTGAAATAACCATCATTCTCCGTATTTTAAGGGGGTAGAACTTATGAAGTCGCGGCGCGTTCAAGTGGAATCACCCTTAGGCATAGAACCCATTGATAAGCTAGGATCATCAAAGGGGCCCAATTATTTTTTAATGACTCTTCTTTTTCTGATCCCAGTTTTGATTTTTGTTGCCGGTGTTGCTTTATTTTTAATGGGACCGAGTTCGAAAGAAATTTATGGATACAAAATTGGACGATTTTCAGGTGCCCCCAAGGTTTATTCTCGTGAGAACCGTGAATGGGCCGCAGTAAGTCGAGCAACCCAGAAACAAATTGTATTTCATACAGGCGACAAAGTAAAAACAGAAAAAACCGCTGATATTGATTTAGGGATCCCGAAGGTTCTGGACCTGCGTCTTAAACCTTCTTCAGAAATGGAGATGTTGCGCAGCAAAGAGGCGTTGCATAAATTGCGGCTGAAGCTTCATCGCGGCACCCTTTTAGGAATATCGGGCGAACAATTCAAAGGCCACGAACTTGAAATTGAGACTCCTGTATTGGTTGCTGCTGTTAGAGGTACCGCATTTTTAATTCGTTCAGATCCGCAGGGCATTTCTTCAGTTACTGTGCTCGAAGGAATGGTGGAAGTCCGTTCTCGTTATTCAAAAGAGATTGTTATGGTTAAACCTCTTGAAATTTTAACCGTGGCACCCAAAGATAAAGGTTCGCTTAAACCTAAACGCGTAAATTATCAGGAATGGAGAACAGCGGCTGAAGTACGTGATTTGATTTCAGTGTCAGCCAAAGAAGAGGCGGAGCAGGTGGATCTTAGGAAAAAAGCAGGTACTCTTTTTAATTATGTGTTCGATGAAGGAGTTTTCTTTAAACCCGACTGGGGTTTCGCCGATCGCGAATTCTATAAAGAAGAAGAAACAAATACAATTGTTTTGCGCATTGATTATGACGTATATCCTCAAGGTTCTTTTTCAGGTATGTATTTTAAAACGCGCGACCTTGATCTCTCCAAAGTCCATCGCTTTAGCTTTTATCTAAAAGCGCATCCTGGGAAACCTATTCCGAATCAGGTCCGTATTGAGTTTAAAGATCAATTTTCGACGCTCCGAGGTTTCACGGTAAAATCCATTACACGTGATTGGCAGCTTTATTCTTTTGACTTTAATGCTCAAAAGCCAACTCCAGTTTCTGAGGTAGTTTTTGTATTTGAAAATTCACGGGTAGGTCCGCTCAACGCAAGCGGTACCGTTTATGTTAAAGACTTAACCATCGAATAAATTTAGTCTTTTTTAGTATTTGGCAGATCATGGGTTTTCTCAGTCGCATTTTTTAATTTAACGAGTGTCAACTAGGGAGGGAAAGATGAAACGAATTACCGAAAAAGCCGTTAGTGGATTGGTGCTTTTGTTCTTCTTTTTGATTTATCAAACGTTTGTTTATGCGGATGCTAAGTCTGATTATCAAACAACGAAAGCGGCAAACAAACAAAAATCCGATGATGCGATGAAAGATTGGAAAGCCGGTAAAAAAACAGCCCAGGACGTTGAGAAGGGATGGAAGGACCAATCTCAAGAGGAACAGGAAGCGGCGAAGAAAATGGAAGAGCAGTGGAAAAAGGATGCTGAGAAAAGACATGAAGAAGCTTTAGAAAAAGAACGTAAGTGGCGTGAAGAGGCTGAAAAGAAAGAAAAAGAATCCCGCGGGAAGTATGAGAAAAATAAAAACAAAATGGATGAAGACAGCGCCCGCAGGCAAAAAGAAGCTGAAGAGAAGATGAAAAAATGGAAAGAGGAATCTGATCAACGCCAAAAGGACGCTCAGGAAAAAGAGAAACAGTGGAAACTAGATGCAGAAAGAAGGCATCAGGAAGCTCTTGAGCGGGAGAAAAAGTGGCGTGAAGAATCGGATCAAAGATCAAAACTGGCCCGTGAAAAAATGGGTATGCCTGGGTTAACAGCTGGCTCGCCCGCTCCTTCGGGTCGCGATCTATTGATGGCTAGCAAAGACCGGGAAGGCAATGATCGCCACGAATCTTAATTAAGGAAAATAATTTTTGAGTGGGCAATAAAAACCCCTCGTTGAAAAACGAGGGGTTTTTATTAACTTAAATACTTAAACAGTGCTAAAAGTGAGCTTAAGAACAATCACCTGCCGAACAAGATCTATTAATAGCAATGAAACGACTGCTGTTTGTTCCGAATCCCATATCTCTAGGATAAATCCCAATACCTCTTCTATACATTCCAAATGTCTCAAACGGATCCGGCCCTTGCAAAGGTCCAAAGAGCCCGCCATATCTTAGCGCATCACCAAACGCATTCGGATCGGGAATAACATTACCATTGGCGTCCGTTCTTGGAGGCCTATTACTCAAAGCAAATACGTTGCTTGGAAGGGAAAGGATTATTAATGAGAGACATATTACAATACCAACCAATGCGCTCAGTTTTCTTTTCATCTTGCCCCCCTCGTTATGATTGCGTTGACTTACTTAAACCTAAAAAAACACTTGCACTTATGTAAATGTTATATTATTGTACGTTTAGTTGCAAGGGAAAATTTATACCATAATTTCCTAATGTATTTATCGACCGCAGTCGATAATAGTTAACGTAAAAAAGGGGGGCACAATGCGCAGATACTCTACTCTTACTCTTTTCATTTCCCTGTTGTCATTTTTCGTAGCAACCTCATCTGTTTATGCAGGGGGAGTAGATGCCGAGAAGTCAAGTGCAAGCGGTGAGCGAACCACAGTCCAGAAAGTAGTTGATGCCACACTTCAACCCGGAACCTATCAATTTGCCGAAAAGCTTGTAAAACTTGTTGGTGACGGTTTGGACTGGTATTTTGACCGTCTTGTAATTGGAGCCGATAAAGCACAAGTCTCTAAAATTTCAGATGACATTGTCAAAGGGTTGGGCGATGGCTTCAATGATATTCAAGTGAGTAACGCCACAGACAGTGTATTAAACGCTTCCGAGGATTTAGCCAAGAAATTTTACATTACACCCTTCACACAGAAAATATTGCAGGGAACCGACGTTAAGATCAAGCCCTATTTCAAAGGGGGCATGGAGTATGACAGTAACGTATTTTACGAACCGGAAGCTCCAAAAACCCGGGATGATGTGCTGTGGACTTGGACACCAGGAGTTTCGGTTAACTTTCCGTTTGGAGATAAAAAGCAATACCGAATCGGAGCTGTTTACGAAGCTCGTTTCCAGGACTTTACCAGAAATGCTCAGCATGATAATATAGGCCAATCGCTTGGTGTTATCGGTAATTTTAAGTTGACGGATAGTATTTACGTCAATGCGGCGGAAGAATTTGTGAAAGATTACGCTCGCGCAGGTACTGTATCGGCGAAACGAGTTGGGTATAGAGATCAAAAAGTAAGTCCTACCGTGGGGTATAACTGGCAGGTTTGGACAGCCGAGTTTCAATATGAAAATGCGGCCCGCCGTTATGACGCCAATGTTTTCAACATTTTTGAGTACAATAATAACGTTTATACCGGCAGGCTTTATCGGACGTTAGCCCCCAACTTCCGCGGTCTTTTGGAATACAACTATTCCAACTATCACTATATGAATGACGGAACAAGGGATGGCCGCTTTCATCAGTTCCGCACAGGGTTTACTGGTAAGCTTTCCGAGCGCACCAATATTTTAGCGCGGGCTGGATATATGGACCGAAGCTACAACAGGAATCACAATGCCTTCAGTTCTGAGTTTGACCAACCTGTCGGCGATATTCGGATTACGCATCGGTTAACCAATCGGACAAACCTTGATCTTTCTTACGACCGCACTGCTTATGAGTCGAGTTTTACAGCTAATCGATTCTACAAAGAAAATCAGTTGCAGATTCAAGGAACCCATCTATTTAATTCGAAGTTCCGTGGACGTGCAGGCGGTTCCTTTGCGCGTCATGATTTTCCTGCTCTGGCTATTACAGGGGCAGTTGCCGTCAAGAGAAAAGATGCAATTGGTACTGCTTTTGTCGGGGTGGATTATGCATTTCGCCCTTGGATGATTTGGAACCTAGACTACAAGTATGAAAGGTCCAATTCAAACAACTCTAATTTCGATTATACCAACAACCAGGTTGCGACCGGCATTACGATGCCGCTCTAAATTTTTTCACAGAAAAGGCAGAAGTGGTAAACATTTCTGCCTTTTTTATTTTGATGATTTTTGGTTCAAGATTTGGGTCATTTTAATTGACCCTTCCTATCCATCATGCTAGACTAACCCTTCAAAATTTCAGCAGGGAACAATTCCAAATTATGCAATTCGTTCATGTCCAAGAAATATAAAGTAACAGTTTTGGGTGACGGCGGCTGGGGAACAGCGCTTTCTTTAGTGAGCGCAAGAAGGGGAAACGACACTCTTCTTTGGAGTGCTTTCCCGGATTACGCCCAGGTGCTTGAAAAAAAACGGGAAAACGAAAAATTTCTTCCTGGAATCAAAATTCCAAAGCAAATCGTTATTTCCTCCAATTTAAAAGAAGCTGTTCATTTCGCAGATATTCTTATTTTAGCGGTGCCTTCCCAGTTTCTCCGTAATATTCTTTTTAAACTGAAAGACTTTGACCTTTCAAAAAAAATCATCGTAAGTGTTGCAAAGGGAATTGAATCCAAAACACTTTCCCGGCCTTCGGAAATCATTTTTTCCGTCCTGGGAAAAGTGAATTTGGTTGTCCTTTCAGGCCCTTCGCATGCGGAAGAAGTAGCCCGGAATATTCCAACGCTTGTTGTAGTGGCTTCGCCGGATACCAAAGCAGCTGAAACAGTGCAGGAAGCGCTTAAGGATTCCCGCTTTCGGGTTTACGTTCAAAATGATATTGTTGGTGTTGAACTGGGTGGTGCGCTTAAAAATGTGATCGCGATTGGTGCTGGGCTTTGTGATGGGCTCAACTTGGGGTCTAATACAAAGGCCGCGTTATTATCTCGCGGACTTCTTGAAATGACTCAGCTCGGCGTTCGAATGGGAGCAAATCCGAACACATTTTTTGGCCTTTCCGGTCTTGGTGATTTAGTGACGACTTGCATTTCGGAATACGGGCGAAACTTGCGGGTAGGCCGTGAGCTTGGAGAGGGGAAAAAGCTTAAAGAAATTCTTGCGAATATGGAACAAGTAGCCGAGGGAGTTGAAACAACCCGAAGTGCTTATCAATTAGCGCAAAAACATGGTGTTACAGCTGCGATCATTAGTGAAATTTATAAAATGCTTTTTGAAGACAAAGATCCGAAACAAGCTCTGGAAGATCTCATGAGTCGCGAGGCCCATGAGGAATTGAAACAATACTAACTTTTCACTCTCTAACCCTTCCGTAAGAAATCAATTGGTCGTCGGGACGTGGCGCAGCCCGGTAGCGCACACCCTTGGGGTGGGTGGGGTCGCGAGTTCGAATCTCGCCGTCCCGAATCTCATTATTTAGTCTTGCGGTGGTTGTCCTGGAGTGTAGGACGGATATCAAATTTCCTCTGTTAATTACCAGTAAATAGCAATCAGGTAGGTCGATGATCATAGACGTTGAAAGTCAAACCGTCTTTTTAAATCGATTAAGAAATTCAATTTTATAAAGAGTTTTCTGGATTGTATTAGGTAATATTCCATATTTTTTATGCGATAGCCTTGACATTGCGAAAAGCATCAGGTAGGTTTGATTAGAAAGCTATAATGAGGGAATTCTAATTAAGATGTTCTAAGCTCTTTGAAGAAATTTTACTGAAAAAGGTAAACGGTCTGAAAGGGCCGGGCGCAAAGCCAGAGGTCCTCGCCGCCAAAATTGTGACGGAAGGATGGCTCAGCTGCCCTTAACAACCGATAAAATTTTATCGGAAATTAAGGACGGTACCAACCTGCAATATAAATGTTTATTTAATGGAGGGTTGGTGCTGCCAGTATTTAGCAAACCTACTGGGTGTAGCCCGTCTGTTCAGACGGGCTTTTTTGTTTTCTAAGGGGGTGTTGAATGTGATTGGAATCGCTAGAAGCGTTAAAGGGTATAATCTCGCTGTCCAATTATCTTTTTGCTTTGTCTTAGTGTTATATTTTCTTATCATTTTTCCTGGTTGGGTAGATTCTTTTTTTGATAATATAACCTACATTACCAATCGCGATTCAGTTGGTTCGGATATTATTTGTTTTGGTGATAGTTTGACACTCGGCGTTGGTGCATCTCCTGGCCACGATTACCCTAGTCTTTTGAGCAAAGCTTTAGGAGTTAAGGTGATTAATGCTGGCGTGGATGGAGATGAAACTATCGATGCGTTGAAAAGACTTGATAAGGACGTTCTGTTTAAAAAACCAAAAATGGTTATTATTTTACTTGGAGGGAACGATTTTTTTGATAACGTACCTTTCAATGAAACATTTAAAAATCTAGATCAAATCGTTAAACAGGTGCAAGCAAATGGTGCTATTGTCGTTCTTGCAGAAATTGGCCCTTCTTACTTTCCGTCATTACAAAAGAGGTATGATCAAATTGTCCTTACTAATCAGACAGCTTACGTCCCAAAAATTTACGATGGAATTCTATTTAATTCCAATTTAAAAAGTGATACAAAACATCCTAACGACCAGGGTTATCAAATTATTGCAGACCGAATTTCGAAAGCAGTCAAACCTCTTTTGGAAAAAACTTCATGACTTATCCTCAAACGATCTAAAAAATGAAACCCGCACTTGATTCACCGGCACAAGAACAAGTTCTTAAACTGCCGATCGAGCGGTCTATCAGAGCTAAACTCATTTTTCTTTTCATTTTATTTACGGTTGTCCCAATTATTGTTATTGGAACATTTAGTTTCGCCGTAGCCGCACGTACCTTGGAAAGTCAAGCTGAAGATGTTATTGAAAGCATTGCCAATTTAAAGGCAATTCGCCTTGAGACTTTTTTTAAAAGAATAAGAGGCGATATTGTCATTGCCCAAACGCTTTATAATGCGAAGCGGCTTTTTCCAATCATCACAAGATATAATGATCACAGAGATAGCCCCAGATATGTTTTAGCCAAGGCAACCTTGGACGAACAATTTAAAATATGGGGTAAGGTGAGAGATGAAATCACAAGCGCTGGATTCGTGAATCCACAAGGAAGGATTTTATATATTATGAATGAGGCAAAACCGGATTCAGACAGCCTGTTAGATCAGGCACTTCCTGATCCGGGAGGTGAAGCGTTTAAACAAGGCAAGAAAGGAATTTACATTAGTGGGCTGTTTAAAAGCCGCCGGAGTCCTAATCATTTGCTTAAAATGCTTGTTACACTTCCAATGTTCGGTTTTAAAAATGAACTCATCGGGGTTATTTTTTTTGAAATCGACATGACTTTTATTTTCGAATATATTCAAGATTCCACCGGTCTTGGAGATACCGGAGAATCGTACGTTGTAAAAAATGTGGGTGATGGCGCGTTATTCTTAAATAATTTACGATCCGATCCAAATTCAGCGTTGAAGCGAAAAGAAATTTTCGGATCATCAATAGCGCTGCCTGCGCAAGAAGCTGTTCGAGGGAAAAATGGAGTCGGTACATCAGTTGACTATAGGGGGAAAAAGGTGATTGCCGCTTGGCGCTATATGCCATTGATGGATTGGGGGCTAGTAACAAAAGTAGATGCAGATGAAGTGTTTGAACCCGTTAAAGCATTAAAGAAGGCAGTTTTGATCATTGGATTCATAATCCTCTTTGCAGGAATGCCTATTTTGCTCCTAACACTGCGCTCAATTTTTATTAAACTTTAATTTTTCCCTCATTTTTCAATTACACTAAAATATTGAAAATCTGGCTTACTAGTAGGATAATCTACCAAATGAAGGACGAGTGTGTCTCCTCAGAGATAGGTTAAAAAAATTATGCGAATTTTGGTTGTCGAAGACGAAAAGAAAATGGCCAACTTTATTGAGCGCGGCTTGAAGGAAGAGCGCTATGCGACGGATGTAGCCAATGACGGCGAAACAGGCATGCAGTTGGTCGAAACGAACCCGTATGATTTGGTCATTATGGACATTATGCTCCCTAAGAAAGATGGGGTAACTATTTGTAAAGAAATCAGGGACAAAAAAATCAACGTGCCTATATTGTTACTTACTGCTAAAAGCAGTGTGAAGGATAAAGTAGTGGGTTTAAATTCCGGGGCGGACGACTACCTTTCAAAACCTTTTGCATTCGAAGAATTGTTAGCGCGAATTCAAGCATTACTACGGCGAAAAAACATTGATAATGTTACTACCCTTAAAGTGGCTGATCTTGAATTGAATCAGCTTACGTTTCAAGTGACAAGGGCAGGCAAAGAAATTGCGCTAACCAATAAGGAATTTGCTCTTCTTCGGTATCTCATGCTTCATGTCAACCAAATAGTAACAAGAACGATGATTTCCGAGCATGTCTGGAACGAAGATTTTGACACCTTCACAAATGTGATTGATGTTTATATTAATTATCTTCGCAACAAAATTGATAAGGGTTTCGACAAGCAGTTGATTCATACCGTTCGCGCAACGGGATATATTTTGAAAGACGAGTGATGAAAATTAAATTTAACACGATTCGTTTCAAAATCAGTGTTTTATATGTTGCCATCCTGGGTATTATTCTGATTACTTACAGCGTTCTTCTCTATGTTAGTGTGAATTACATACGCTATAGTGATTTAGAAGATGAGCTTGACGATAAAACCAAAGAAGTAGGTGATATCATCAAAATGTACATAAATATTCTGGGCCAGGACCAAGCTGCTTTTATTTCTGCTATTGAAAAAACAATTCGTTTGGAAAAAGAAGGCCCAGGCCCAGGCCAAAAGGATCTGATTAATGCTGCAGAAGCCCGTTGGTTACGGAACGTAGACAGGTTTGATTTGAGAGATGATTATATTAGTTTGTTAGATAAAAAATGGGTGCCAATCCGAACTTCAAACAACTTTAACCCAAAACTTCTTTCACTTTTTCCAAGGAATTTAAAACTAAACGGAGGTGGCGAGTACCCGTACCGAAACGTTCATTTAGGGAAGTTATATTTGCGAATTTTTACTAGACCTTATGATTTTGGAAATGGCAGAAAGTATTTGATCCAGGTGGGTACCTCCTTAGCGCCAATTCGTAATTTATTACAATCGCGATTAATTTCGATTGCCATCAGCATTCCAATCGTTTTATTGTTAGCTAGTTTCGTGGGGCATATCTTTGCTCTAAGGATCTTAGCGCCGGTCGTGGAAATAACAAAAACAGCCGAGAAAATTACGTACGAAGATCTAGGTACCCGGATTAAAACCAAATATGCAGATGAGGAAATGAAATATTTAGTCCAAGCCTTTAACGATATGATTTCACGCTTGGAAAAATCTTTTAAATATATCGAGGAGTTCAGCGCTCATGCGGCTCACGAATTAAAAACGCCCCTGGCCATTATCCACGGAGAATCCGAAGTTGCTTTGAGAAGTCCACGGCTATCGGAAGAATATCAGCGGGTGATTCAAGTTACTTTGGAAGAATCAGAAAGAATGATCAAAGTTGTAGAGGACATGCTTTTGCTCACGCGGTTAGAATACGAATCTGAGGTATTTAAATTTGCACAGCTTGATCTGGTTGAATTCTTGAGAGATATTTGTGAGCACAGCAAAATTTTAGGAGCCGACAAACAACTAAATGTGAATGCCTATCTGCCAGCTGGACCAGTTGCTATCCGTGGAGATCAGTTGCATTTGAGACGCCTCTTTTTCAACTTGATCGATAACGCCAAAAAGTTTAGCCCGTATGGCGGCACTATTAGCGTTCAGCTGAAAACTGAAAATAGCCATGCCAGAGTTTCTGTTTCTGATCATGGGGCCGGGATCGATAAGGCTGATTTGCCTAAAATATTTGGAAAGTTTTTTCGCCGCGACCCCATATCAAGCGGGAGTTCGAATGGGACGGGGCTGGGTTTAAGCTTGGCTTTGTCTATCGCAAAAGCCCATCATGGTGATATTGAGGTTCAAAGCCATCCGGGAAAAGGTTCAACTTTTACAGTAATACTCCCCACATCGTAGATTTGGTAAGCTTTCCCTAATCTGCTTTACGGACCTTCACTTCATTAGAAAGCGCTCATTAAAAATTTATAATTTTGTTCTAATCGTCTTCTAATACACTTTCTTGTATCATCTGCCGTTATTAAATTCTGTCATTCCATGTATTTTGCATCGTAATGAATGCAGTATGTTGTCCCAATCAATAGGAGAGTAGCGCATTGAGTCAGATTCTAATCGATGCTTCGGTTGAAGAATTGGATTGCCAAATTCATGCTTCTTTTGATTGTATTTCTTCCGCAGATTTAGCCCGTCTTTTTCCTTCATTGCCAAATTCGAGCGAAATGATTCGGTTTGCTGAAATTTCCGGTTTCGATGGGTTTAATTTTTATCATATTGTTGTGCGCCAAGAAGAGAAACCTATTCTTTTCCTGCCACTCTTTGAAACTGAATATAATCTCGCCATATTTTTGGAAGGATGGGCTAAAAGGGTAGTCTACAAAGCTTCTCATTGGGCAGGGCGGTTATTGCGTCCGCGCGTGCTGGCCATCGGCTTTGTGGAGGGGGAATGGGGTGAAGTTGGGTTCGACAGGGAAGCAGATCATAGAACACTTCATCTCGCATGGGATTTAGCGTTGGGGAAACTCCAAGGGCTTGCGGTACAGCTTGACGTTGACATTCTTGCTTTTTCGAATTTCAACGAGGATAGTGGCAGCCTTATCCCTATAAATAAACTCAGCGGCTTTGCTCAAATTAAAAGCGTTCCATGCGCCCAGCTGCTCAACCGTTTTGATAGCGTAGAAGATTATCTGAGCTCTCTTTCAAAGAATATGCGCAAGGACCTACGTCGAAAATGGCGTAAAGCCAGTGGTATTAAAATTGTCAGGACACGCAATATTAGTCCTTGGTTGGATTTGGTTTACCAATTTTATTTGGAACATATTGAACGTTGTGATCTTACGTTTGGAGTTTATCGCAAGGATTTTTTTGAGCAAATATGCGATGAGGTATCCGGGGCGGAATACGTTCTTTATTTCGTAGGTGAAAAATTGGCTGGTTTTAATCTTGTGATAGCAAAATCTAGCCATTTGGTTGATAAGTATTTTGGGATGGATTTTGAGGTGGGGCGTAAATATAACTTATACTTTGTTTCATGGCTTGAGAATATTCGCTATTGCATAGAAAACAATATTCCCCTTTATCATGTGGGCCAGATGGCCGAAAAGACGAAGGCGAGATTGGGTACTCAATTTTTATCCAGCCTCATTTTGTTTAAACATCGGAATCCTTTAATCCATCGCTTAATGCTTGCTTTTCGAGAGCAGTTGTCCTACCAATCTGAAATTTATTTACCAGAGGTCTATTTGGGCAGCGCGTGGGACGAAATCCCCGTTTTCCGTAAAGAACCTCACGTCAAAGTCGCTTTTAGTTGGTAAGCAGTATGGTTTTTTTCTCCCTGTGTTTTGATGTCGACGGCAGTATTTCTCTCCAAAATTGGACGGCTTCCGCACTTGATGAAATCGTTAATTTAAGATCCGAGCAGAAACGTTTACGTCTTTGGGCTAGAAAAAAACACCTGACCATTTTTCGGAAATCGGTAGAAGCTTTACGAAGAAGACATAGACAACCCTGGCTTACGTTTCTGGGTTCCGGAGATTTCCATCATCTAACTCTGCTTTTGCTGGAAACTCTTCCCAGAGAAGTTCATCCTGTTACACTGGTTTTGATTGACAATCATCCCGACTGGTTTGCTCCTTTCCCCCAATATCATTGCGGAAATTGGGTTTCTGGAGCCTTGCGTTTACCGTGGATTCAATCTGTAATTATGGTTGGGCAAAATAGCTCGGACATCAAAGGGCATCATTTTTTTGGCGTTCCTTTTCGAGAACTGTGTGAAGGAAAAGTCAGGCTTTACCCGTATGAAAAAAAGCGGGTTCGTATTCCATTCCGTTGGCCGTCCAAAGTTTTGGGCGCAGCCAAAGCTGTCCGTCGTTTTTATGGAGTGGATTTATATTTCGATACCATTTCCGATCAAGGTGTTGAAAACTTATTTGACCAATTGGCAAAAGATCTTCAAGGGCGGAATATTTATATCAGCATTGATAAAGATTGTTTGGAACCGCAAGCAGCGATCACCGATTGGGGGCAGGGCAAACTTTCGATCAAGGAGTTGCTTAGAGGGGTTGAAAAGTTGATGCAGATAGGAAACGTTGTTGGAGCAGACATTTGCGGTGAGCGAGCCCCTAATCCTCTCCAAGGGTTTTTGAAACGAATTGATGCTGGACGGTTTTTTTCAAAATCTTCCGCTCCAGTTGAGACGGATTACCTCAACGAACAAACCAATATCAGTCTTCTCAAAGCTTTTTCATCCTAAAGGTTGAGCCAAGAGGGTAGTGCTTACCATTTACTCGAATGTACTATTTTGCAAATTACTGTGTAAGCTAGTTTTTCTTCTCTACCAGAACGTACGATTCAAACCAAACTTTCTTATCCAAAATTACCCGTATCGTTAAGGTCGTTGGTTCGGTGATTGAAAAATCCGTTGGGAAAGAATGTTTGTGCCAACGGAAGAGGACGCTATCCGTAACAGGTTCGATGTCGGTGTGCGGAGTTCTGGTAGACGCCCCATAAGCGGTTTCAAATTCGATTACTTCTTTATGAAACTTTTTGTCTTTTCGCCAACAGGTGACGGCATAAAGTTCCCTGAACGTAGAGGGAAAGCGCGGCACGTAAATATTACTGAGTACTGATTCCGCTCCGAAATGGTCTTGTTTTTCTTCTCGGAATTCTTTGCAGATCAAAAATTGCAGTAACCTAATCTCATCTTCCATAAGGCCTATTATATAAAATTATTTGCGATCTGACTCTTAATTTTAACAGCCGTTTACCGCTTCTCAGAGTCATTGACTTAACAGGTCCTATTTGGTAAGTTATTCCTATGATTTGGCAGGAAAGGCGTTCAGCCGTTCGGCATGCCGTAGAGCTCCCGATTAGGTACCGCGTGCTCGAGAGTGGAGCGCAATCCCAACCAACCCGTCCGCAGAAAACAAAGAATATTTCCGACACCGGGCTCCTTTTTTTATCTACTGAATCTTTCAAGGTGGGCGCTTCACTTGAATTGAGTCTTCCTGTAAAAGAGAAAGTGCTCATTATTGAAGGCCGTGTCGTTCATTCCAGCCAGGATTCAGAATCCAAACTGTTTCGAACTGGAATCAACTTTCCAAAATCTGACAGCGTTTTCAAAGTTAAAATGGCCGAACAAATTTACCAAATCGATCAATACCGAAAGACCCTTTCAAAACAGGAAGGGCGCGTGGTTTCAGAAGAAGAGGCTGCCCACCGCTGGATTGAGGTCCATTCAAGCGATTTCGCCGCGTTTTACAAGTCGTAGTGCCATGGGAATTGAATTTGTAATAGGAGACATTGCACGCGAAGAAACAGAAGCGATTGCTAATGCCGCTAACAGTCGGCTTGCCGGCGGCGGTGGTGTCGATGGAGCAATTCATCGTGCAGGCGGCCCTGAAATTATGAAGGAGCTTAAAGAAAAGTATCAGGGTTGTTCAACAGGCCAAGCTGTGATTACAAGAGGCGGGAAATTAAAAGTGAAATATGTGATTCATGCAGTGGGTCCTGTGTATTCAGGAAAAGACAAGGATCGAGAACTTTTAGCCAGCGCTTATCAAAGTAGTCTTCAGCTGTGCTCTAAACACAAGATTACTTCCGTTGCTTTTCCTTCGATCAGTACCGGTGCTTACGGTTATCCGCTTGAAGAAGCTGCCCCAATTGCAGTTAGAGCCGTTTGTGATTATTTGAAAACGCACTCAGAAATTAAGATGGTACGTTTTGTCCTTTTTGATGATTATGCGCTTAGGGTTTACCAAGACGCTTATCATCAGATGGGGGCGGCAGTTTAAAATGTGCTTTAGTTGGAACGCTTAAAGGTCGATCTTTAACTCATCAACAGGAGGCAAATATGGCAAAAGGAAAAGCAGGTGGTAACTCAAATCAAATTGCGGTAATCGCTACTTATGTCTTTTTAATCGGTGCTTTGGGTACTTATTTTTTACCCATTATTAGCGTGAAGTTGCCGGCTTTGGGCGTAAAAAGCTGGAGTGTGAAAGACGTTGTTAGTGTTATCCCCAAGTTACTTCCCAAGGGTGGCGGTCAAAAAGCGGAACAAAAAGGAAAATTATCCGTCAATTATGATTTCAATGATTTAATCAAGGAAATTTCTCCAAAAGGTGAGCCAGGAAAAGGCAAAGCACACGTATCCAAAAAAATTATTTTGGGTGGCCTAGTTCCTTTTGCTTTGGCGCTCGCTTATTTATTAGCAGCTCTCAGCTTGATCTTAGCTGTTCTTAAAAAGTGCGCAGCGTTTTTTACCGCCTCAGTTGCAACCGCAGCCTGTTCCGTTTATGCGCTTCTTGGAACTTATGCGCTCGCTCAGGCGGCCCAGAGAGCTTTTTCTGATTCGATGTCCAAGGTTGAGTCAAGCCCTTTTGGAGCCATCGCGAAAAATTTTGTTCAACAGGTGAAAGTCCAGCCCGAAACAGGGCTTTATGTTTTGGCAGCTTTGACTGTGCTGGTCGTTGTGATTGGATTTTGCTGCAAGAAGAAGTCTGCCTGATTACGATCAGTCATCGGGTTTGAAATCTGCTTCTTCTTGTTATATAATATTCCTCCCTTTGCAGGAAGTTAAACAATAAAGGGATTAGAAAGAGAGGAAAAGGAAATGGGTCTTAGAGTATCAGATACAATACCGCCGCTTAAAGCACAAGCGCTTGTTCCCGGTGGTAAGTTTGAGGATATCGATTTATCACGTTATCGTGGCAAATGGGTTGTCGTGTTTTTTTATCCGCTTGATTTCACTTTTGTGTGTCCAACCGAAATCCACGGGTTTAACGATCACTACGATGATTTTAAAAGGCTTGGCGCAGAAGTGATTGCAGTCAGCACCGATAGCGTTTATTCTCACAAAGCATGGATTGAACATGGGCTTGGGCCTGTGAAATTTCCGATGATTGGCGATACAAGCCATGTGATTTCGGAAGGCTTCGGAGTTCTTCTTCCGGAAAAAGGCATAGCCCTTCGTGGAACCTTTATCATTGATCCCAACGGTGTGATTAAAAGCGCCGTGGTCAATGACCTACCCGTAGGCAGGAGCGTTGAAGAGACATTGAGAACGCTTCAAGCTTTTCAGACAGGCAAACTCACCGGCTGTGAGTGGAAGCCTGGTCAAGAACCGATTAAAGTCTGATTCGTTTTTTGCTTCAAAAAGGGGCTAAACCATGAGGGTTCTCCCTTTTTATTTTTAAAGCATTTTCGCCTTTTTAGGAGTATAATACCTCCCGTTACTTCCTTATTCCTATCTTGTGATTTTCAGGCTTTGGCTTGGCTGTAACCTTTCTTTTCTACTGAAAAAGGAACCCTAAATGACAAAAAAGTTAACGTACAAGAGAGGCCACCTCCTCTATCATTCAAGTCACGGGCCTTGCCGTGTCAAAGATATTGTTAAACAGACTCAATCGGGAAAAGACCAATACTATTACTCACTCGAGTCAAAACAACCTCGGTTCAGAGGGGCAAAGTTCTTAATCGATAGCGAGCAGGTTGAAACATCAGGTTTTCATCCGGCCATTTCCCCCAAAGAAGCAAATCGGATCTTGGATTATCTAAAAAAGAGCGATCCGGAAGACCGAATATTGGGCGACAAGCAGCCCAAGGTCATTCTGAATTTGATTCAGGAAAATGCCCCATGGTCTTTTGCCAGAGTAGTCTCCATTTTTTCCAGGGAAAAAGATGGAAAGGGTGCCAAAGGAAAACGGGAAATGCTGGGCCGGGCGGCAAAAGGGCTTGTCCTTGAACTTTCTTTTGCTTTGGAGATTCCGGAAGAAGAAGGGCTCGACAGGATGAAAAGAAGTTTGAAACGAAATTCAAAAGTCAATCCTTGGGTCCTCGATACCATTTCAAGTGTTCTTTAGTTTGCGTTTGAACAATTCTGGCGATGCGCAGCGCTAAAACCTAAGAAACCGTACTGTGTAAAGCGGATGAAGAATATAGAATTGGGTAAAAAATTTTCATTTCTTTTCGGTAGCTTTATTTTCGTTGCGCTATTTTTGATTTTCTATGTACATGTTCCACTCCTGCCTGTTTTATTGGGCGGTCTTGTTGCAATTGTCATCACCTTCCTGCCACGTTTATTTTCAAACCGTTAAGTTGTTTATAGTGCCTGTTCCCAGATCATAAGAGGTAGATAATGAAATCATTGAAGATTTTTTTCGCTATGGTTTTAATGGCTGCATTAGCCGGATGTGTAGATAGTGAAATTTATGAAACCAGGATTAATTTTCAGAAGGTAGGCACGCCCGCATTAATCACCCTGCAATTTGAGAACATATCGTCCACGGCGACGGATTCGACCGAGACAAAAAAGGATTTTGAGCAACTCGTTCAAGACTGGAAAAGCGACAAGTATTTAAAAGATCAGGCGAAACGAGGTTTTGATATTAAAAACCGCGAGCTATTTGTCCGTGATAGTAAAATTACAGGGCGGATTACATTGACTACAAAAAATCTGGATGGGCAATTTCACTTTTCTGTGATGAACGGCGAACGGATTATGGTGCTGGACGGTCTGGCTCAACCAGGACGTCTCGAAACAAACGGCAAGGTGTTGAAAACCGAAAAGAATACCCTGATTGTTTGGCCGGAAAATGCCAAAGAGATTTATTGGAAAGAGTCAGGGAGATTATCCGAAGCATTCCGTAAGAATCAGCCTGTTGTGTTTAAGTTATTGAAGGATTATTTAGCCTCTCAATCAAACAGGTGATAGCCATACTGAAATTTTATAGTGAGCAGCCGATACTAAAACATACCGGGAGATGGCAATGAAGAGATATTTGAATATTTTGGTTTTCATCTTTTTCGCACTGAGCATGACCTTGTGCTCCAATTTGACCTATGCAAAAACCGCGAAGGAAGTTGACGCAAGTGTGGATGCGGCTTTAATGCGTCTTAAGCAGCAATTCCCAAATGCAACTGACGTTTTAGCCAGATCAAAAGGAGTCCTTGTTTTTCCTGAGGTCCTTAAGGCCGGTTTTGGAATTGGCGGCGAGTACGGTGAAGGCGCGCTCAGGATTAAGGGAAAGACCGTAGATTATTACAATACCGTAGGCGGTTCGTTCGGTTTTCAAATGGGTGGCCAGATTAAAACCATTTACCTCTTTTTTATGGAACCGCTAGCGCTCGAAGATTTTCGCGCTGCTTCAGGATGGAAAGGGGGGTTGGATGCCTCTGTTGCTTTTATAACACTGGGGAAGGATGGCTCCATTGATACCACAAAAATCAATAAACCCATCATGGCTTTCGTGATGGATCAAAAGGGATTGATGTACAACCTAACTTTGGGATTGAGCAAATTCAATAAGGTCTACAAATCATAAGTTTGGCGCCGTTTCCAGCCTCAGAGGGATGGAGTTTGGCTTTAAGCGAGGGCAAGTCTTTTTCGGGGAAGTGCATGCCACATGGTGAGTGAGTGGCGGAAACGTCCTCGTGCTTCACACATTCTGTAAAGAGCCTCCTGGTAAATTACATCTGAGCGATGTGCAATGCGCTTTGAGAGGAGATCCTGATATTCTTTCGCTGAACGTTCCCAATCACTAAGCGCCTGCCTTAATTTTTCGTAATGAGTATTTACCAAGGTCAGGATTGTCTGTAAGTTAGGAATATACCGATCTGTTTTCAATTGGTCGCAGATCCTTTGGTTTTCTGCAGTTAACTTCGCCGCCAAGATTCGAAACCGCGATACACGCTTTAAATTCCACGCGAAACCTGCTTTTTCAAGCAGCGTGATCAGCCATTTTGTCGGATCCCATTGATACCAGCGAACGCCGTTTCGATAATCGGCTGGGAAATGATGATGAAAATTATGATAGCCTTCTCCGTAGGTCATTAAGGCCGTGGCCCAATGATCCCGCGCTGAGGAATAAATGTCAAAGGTAGCTTTTCCGAAAGCGTGGCAGACTGAATTGATGCAAAAGGTTGCATGGTGAATCAACGCAAGGCGCAGGCAGACGCTTAGAAAGAATGCTCCAATCAAATGGCCCGTGAGAGCTCCGATGAGAAGCGGGAGCAAAATTCCACTCGTGAGCGACCAAATCCGGTAATAGCGGTGTTGATGGCTGATGAGCCGGCTTTTTTGAAGATCCTTTACATTTTCATAATGGATGGGTCGCTCCCAGAAGAGGAGCCAGCCCATATGGGCGTGGAAGAATCCTTTTTTAATGCTGTAAGGATCACGCTCGGTATCTACATACCGGTGGTGATCCCTGTGTTGAGAAGCCCATTTTAAGGCGGATTGTTCATAGGCGGCGGCACCGAAAAATAAAAAGAGAAACCGAACCAGTGCATTGGCTTGATAAGTCACGTGTGCAAAGAGCCGGTGATAACCGCTTGTAATGCTCAAAGGGGCGACAATCAGGTAAAAGACAAAGAGAAGAATCTCAGAGGCTGAAATCCCGAAATAATAAAGGTATATGGGTGTCCCTACCACCCCAAGGAAAGCGGTAATTGAAAAAAAGACAATATTAACCCAATTGGTCTTTCTAACCGGGAAAAAAACCTCATCTTGCGCCATGAAGTCATGCCCCTCCTTTAATAAAGCAATTCTCACGTATTAAATTATACCCCTTTTTGTTTGCTGAGGCAACGTACATGAAAGATTTATTTCACCTTATAAAGAGGGTTTTTGGGAATAGGGGTTGACTTTTGGTGGGGATCAGGTAGTATTGCAGCAAGTTGTTAATTTGAAGTAAAGCTGTAAGGTCCAAAAGAAATAAAGTTGTAGTTGGCCGTAAGCTTGATTAACTAAGCTTACGGTTTTTTTATTTTGAAAAGCCTTCATTCTTACTTTGAAAGAAAGGAGTAAAAATTATGACACAAGGTACAGTAAAGTGGTTCAATAACGATAAAGGTTTTGGATTTATCGCACCTGAAAATGGCGGAAACGATGTGTTTGTTCATCACACTGCAATTCAAGGCGAAGGCTACAAGAGCCTTAACGAAGGTGATCGCGTTTCATTTGACGTGGTCCGCGGCCCTAAGGGCGATCAAGCCTCTAACGTTTCAAAAAGTTAAGCTGATCTAGCAAAGAATAAGCCCCGTTCTTAACCGAGCGGGGTTTTTCTTTTTAGAGAGATTCCATTTGACATACCCCCTAGGGGTATGGTATACTTCATCTTGTCATGAAGAAACATTACCCCTGTCATACAAATGAACTCATAAGGCTCAGACGAGTTGAAGGTCAGATCCGCGGCACCCAGAAAATGATTGATGAGGGTCGCTATTGCGTTGATATTCTAAGAACGCTCAATGCAGCTGTTGGCGCGATTAAAAAAGTGGAAGATCAAATCTTGAAGCGTCATTTAGAAAGTTGTGTAAGTGATGCTGTTCGCACCGGCTCGAAAAGAGACCGGAACGGGAAATTTAATGAGATCGTAGAACTTATTTCTAGTTTCAGGAAATGAAGATGAAAAAAATATTTGCGGTTGTTTTGGTCTTGGTTCTATTGGTGCCTACGATTGGCCTGGCCTGCGATTGTTGCTCGAATGAATTTATACCTTCTCAGCAATTAAAGACGCCTCACCATTGTTGCACTACGTTTGATTCTGTTAAGGTAAATTGCGAAATCCAGAAACAGGATCAACTGCTTCCAGTTTCTCCTCAAACAAGTTATCTTAAAATCTTTTCGGCAAGCACT